>WNFA01003262.1_pt1 | contig 14068 bp, 7 predicted proteins | sample 5400481 | NCBI WGS metagenome assembly WNFA01 (sample SAMN13153340, study PRJNA577476) | soil metagenome | isolation source: 120 cm saprolite under Douglas fir tree site 2 hole 1 replicate 2 | place: USA:California | collected 2015-04-18 | reverse complement strand
GCCGATGATGGTTTCGGTATCGCCGTATTCACCATCAATGCTGACGGTTCGCTCAGCAACCCCAGCGATATCGGGACCATTTCCGGAGAGGAAATGCAGAGCGTGGCAACCTATCCCGGCCGTAGCTGCGCTACTTCTGATTTGTCCCTGATGATGACAGCGGCCCCGGATCCGGTTGAATCCGGCTCCAACGTTACCTTTACCATCAGCATCACGAACAACGGAGCCAGCCCGGCTGACGCCATCATCACTGACAATCTGCCGGTCGGCGCAAGCTTTGTTTCCTGCTCCACCAGCGGCAACGGCAGTTGCACCAGGAGCTTCGGGAATCCGCACAAGTTCTCATTCCCGGGCATTCCCGGAGGCAACACTGAAATTGCCACTCTGGTGGCCCAGACCAGCACTGATCTCATCAACGGATCAATCCTGACCAACACTGCTACCATCAGCAATAAATCGGTCATTGACACAAACCCGACGAACGATTCGGCCACCGCCACGGTTACCATCACCGCACAGCCTGGTCCCACCACTCTCACGCTCTCGCCGTCTACCGGAACCTTCGGCAGCTTTGCTACGGCTACCGCCATGGGCGTTAGCGGGAAGTCTGTTTCATTTAGCGTGAATGGATTGCCCGTAGGCACCGCCGTTACCAACTCCATTGGACAGGCGATTCTGCATTTCAATCCAAATCTGGCGATAGGCTTCTATCCTGGAGCTGTCACTGCCAGCTTTGCCGGCGATAATGTTTTTGCGGCCAGCAGCGCCACCGGTGACCTGACCATCGGTCAAACAGTGCTGACTGTGTTTCCTCTTGCCGCTAACAGAACGTATGGAGATCCCAACCCGGCATTTACTTACACCCTCACGGGATTCCTGAACAGTGATACAGCGGCTGTTGTGAGTGGAACCGCGACATGTTCCACCACCGCAACTCCTGCCAGCCCCGTCGGTCAATACCTGATCAGCTGTGACGTTTCTGGTCTTGCAGCGGCGAATTACACGTTCACCAGCGCAACTGCTCTTCTCACCATAACTCCTGCGCCGCTCAGAATAGTGGCAGACAGCATCAGCCGCGTTTATGGCGACCCCAACCCGGCATTCACCGGCACTATCACTGGCCTGAGAAATGGTGATGTGGTTACCGCAACCTATGTGACCGCGGCAACTCAAACCAGCCCTGTGGGTACGTATTCCATTTTGCCGGTTGTGAATGCAGGCCCCGCGTCCGGAAACTACAGCATCACTGCTGTGAATGGCACGCTCACCATCACTCCGGCGCCGCTCACCGTTAATGTGAATAGCGCCACGCGTGTGTATGGTGACCCGAACCCCGCTTTCTCCGGCACAATCATCGGTTTGAAAAACGGACAAGTCATCACCGCCACTTACTCCACCGTAGCTACACCAGCCAGCAATGTGGGCACATACCTCATCACGCCCACACTGGTTGATCCTTTTGGGTTTCTGGCGAATTACTCTGTGACCTTCAGCAATGGAACTCTTACTATTACTGCAGCGCCGCTCAACGTAACCGTCAACAGTGCGACCCGTTTGTACGGCAGCGTAAATCCGGCCTTCAGTGGTTCCATCATTGGCCTGAAGAACGCTGACGTTATCACTGCCACATACTCCAGCACCGCAACCATCGCCAGCCCGGTGGGAACGTACCCCATCGTCCCTGTTTTCGTTGATCCGGCGGCTAAGCTAGGCAATTATGTGGTCAGCATCGTGAACGGAGTCTTGACCATCACGCCTGCGCCACTCAACGTTGCCATCAATAACGCAAGCCGCGTGTATGGCAGCACCAACCCAACACTGAATGGCTCCATTACTGGACTGCTGAATGGTGACGTGATCACCGCCACCTACTCCAGCGTAGGCGTCACCAGCCCCGTGGGAACGTTTCCCATCACGCCAACCTTCAACGATCCGGGCGCTAAGCTGGGCAACTACACCGTCATCACCACCGGTGGAGTGCTCACTATCACGCCTGCTCCGCTGACAGTGACCGCCGTGGGTGGCAGCCGCCTCTATGGCGACCCCAACGCGACCCCGACAGTTGCCGGACTGAAGAACGGTGACGTAATCACCGCCACAGTCAGCGGCGCGACGGCTGCCAGCCCTGTGGGTAATTACACGCTCACTCCGGCACCGGTTGATCCGGATAACAAGCTGGGTAACTACACCGTCACCATTAAGACCGCAGTGTTGACCATCAACAAAGCGCCTCTTACCGTGACGGCTGCCAATGCCACGCGCGCCTATGGATCGCCAAACCCGACCTTTAGCGGCACCATCAGCGGCATCAAGAACGGTGACAACCTCACCCCGAACCCGACCACCACGGCAACCGCCAGCACGACCGCCGGAACCGCTGTGATCACTGCGGGTGTAAACGATCCGACTGGCGTGATCGGCAACTACAGCATTACCGCCAGCAACGGAACACTCACCATCACCAAAGTGCCGCTGACGATTACCGCTGCCAATGCCACCGTGGTTCTTAACACCTCCACGCCCGGCTTTACGGCGACCTACGCCGGATTCGCGAACAATGAAACGCCGGCAGTTCTTGGCGGAACTCTGAGCTGCTCGGCTTCCGTCGGCACGGTTGGCACACACCCAATCACCTGTTCCGGCCAGTCGTCCAACAACTACACCATCACCTTTGTTGGCGGCACCGCGACCGTTGATTACGCCTCAGTTGGCAGCTGCACGAATGGTCCTGGTCACCAGATCCTGGCTCCTATCAGTACGGCCGGTACCACCACGTTCACCCGCGCAACTACCACCAGCATCCCGGTGCAGTTCCGTGTGTGTGACGCAAAGGGCACCTCCATCAGCTCAACCGTCGTCAGCAGCTTCACTCTCCTCCAGAAGATCACTAGCGGGGTGACCACAAACGTCAATCAGGCCCAGACCGCTGCGTTCACCTTCAACGGTGGCGCGCAGGATTGGACCGCGACCCTGAGCACCAGCACTCCAACCAATTTGGCAGCCGGTTCCACGTACGTCTACCAGATCGGACTAAATGACGGTACATCGATTACCTTCCAGTTCTCGATGAACTAGTTCATTCATAAGTTAGCCGTTAACCGGAGACTGGGCTCTCTCCCGCTAAGGCGCTCAGCTTCATAGCAAGCAAAACAGGGATGACACCGGCCATCCCTGTTTTATTGTTTTTTATCCCGAGTGCAACGAGGGACCCCTACGGTTCGGCACGAACGTTCCCGGCGACGGACGATTTCCACGTAGAGACGCGACATGCCGACGGCATGCCGCGTCTCCAACCTCATTCTCCGCATCCGCTCTTGGGTAGAGTTGTTCCCGCCGACTTGATGTTCAAAGCAGGAACATCCTGATTGTTGACATTCTGAAATTGCTGCAGGTTCTTGTCCAGTTGATCACACAACTGTTGCACCGCCGCCCTTACCGCCTGCGAGGGACGTATATCTGCGCTCTCAACGCTGGAGATCAGTCGCCCCAGGTCACGATTGATCGGTCCAAATCCCGGCGACCTCTTCGTTCCTTTTTGCAAAGACTCCACCTTCTTTTCCAGCGCGTCCAGTTTGTCAGGTGCTTTTGTCGCTTTCTTGCGCTCCGTCAAAGCCGCATGTAGGGCGGCCACTTTCTCAAAAGCGTCAGAGCTTGACTTCATCCCCCGCACAATCTGGAGTGCCAGATCGCGTTGCTGCACCAGGTCATCCTGTGACACGTGCACGCGAGGGTCAAGCTCCACCGTCAGCGGCTGTCGCAGTGTTTTACCTCCCGATGTAAGTTCCACCGTATATTTTCCCGGCACAACCAGCGGACCACGTGGCTGCTGGCGCGGTGTTAATCCCGGAATGGCGTGGTCAGCCAGCGTGTATTCGGTATATTCAAGCAGCTCGCCGTAATAGCTATAGGGCAGCGCGGCCGGCGCCAGATAGCGCAGGTCCCAGAAGAAACGGTTTACGCCCGCGGATTTCGTCGGCGCCACGGTTGGTTCAAACCAGTAGCTCGGGACATTAGCCGGTGGATAGCTCTTGGCTTTTGTCTCACTTGAGAATGAAGCAATCTCCATGCCTTTCTCGTCACGCACCGTCAGCGTGACGGCGTAATTGGCTGCGTTCTTGAGAAAGTAGTCAATCGCGGCGCCATCGGGCGGATTCTCTCCCGCCGGGGTTTCAATTGGATAAGGTGTGTCCTGATAAGTGTCCCAGCGTACACGCATCGCCGTTGCGGGCGGCAGAAGATGTGCATCAGCGGCGCTGATCTCCGGTGTGATCTCGCGCAACGGGCTTACATCATCGAGTATCCACAAGCTGCGTCCAAAAGTTGAAATCACTAGATCGTTGCCATGAACTTGCAGATCGGTAACGGGCGTAGCAGGCAGGTTCAGTGACAGCGGCTGCCAATGATTACCGTCATCCCAGGAAACGAAGACGCTGGTGTCAGTTCCGGCATACAGCAAACCTTTTCTCCTGGGATCTTCACGGACCACGCGGACCATTTCACCGGAAATTCCGGTCACAATCTTTTCCCATGTGTGCCCAAAGTCATGCGTGCGCATGATAAGAGGCGGGGTCGATTCACGCGTGCCGCCAATGGTCACGTAGGCTGTGGCTGCATCGTGGTGTGAGGCTTCAACGTAGAGAATTTGCGTGCTCTCAGGTACGCCCGGGGGCGAAACATTTTGCCATGTTGCTCCCGCGTCACGCTGCAGATACACCAGACGATTGCTGGTACCGGCCCACATTTCTCCCGCCAGCACCGGAGATGGCGCCAACGCAGTAATGGCCGGTGGCGGACGCCGATCAGTCCCGGCTTTGCCTTCCGGTTCTTCCTTCACCACGAATCCCGTTAGATCGGGGCTGATTTCCTGCCAGATGGATCCAGCATCCGTCGTCTTCATGACATATTGCGTTCCCAGGTAAAGAACAGACGGATTTTGCGGCGAGAAGACCAGCGGCGGCATTTGTGACGTGCGATATTTCTCTCCGTGTTCAAAGAGTGTGGCTACCTGGTTGGTAGCTTTGTCCAGACGCACCACGGAGCCATACCAGCCACCGCTATAAATCAGGTTAGGATTCGTCGGATCAGGCGTGATATAGGCGTATTCAAAGCCGCCCACGGAATACCAGTCCTGTTGCAGGATTTCACCATTGTCGCTGCGGCTCAGAACGCCGGCCGTGCCGCTGTCCTGCTGCGCTGCATACACGCGATACGGAAACGCATTGTCGGTGGACACGTGGTAAAACTGCCCGGTTGGCTGGTTGTACCAGGAACTCCACGTCTGTCCGCCATTCACGCTGATGATCGCGCCCTGATCCACTCCCAGAATCATGCGGTCTGACAATTTAGGGTCAATCCACAGGACATGGAAGTCATCTCCGCTGGGCGCTCCCACATAAGCGGCAAAAGTTTTTCCGCCATCCACTGACCGGTATAGCGATGTCTGGGCTACGTAGAGCACGTCTGGATGGTTGGGATTCACAAACACGCGGCTGAAATATTCGCTGCCAACAATGCGGGGGTCTTTAGTCGATTGCTGCCAGCTTGCGCCGCCATCATCCGAGCGGAAGAACCCCTGGTCCATGATGGCGTACAGCCGCTGCCCTCGAGTTCCTGCCGCCACCACAATTCCCATTCTCTTGCGTGCCTTCTCTGGCAGGCCTTTTGTCTTCAGAAGCGTCCAGGTCGAACCTTCATCGCTGGACTTGACGATCTCTGAAGTCGCCTCGGCTTTGGAATCTCCCTTCTCCGTTGGCCCGTGATATACCACGGCGAAAAGTGTGCGAGCATCCGTGCCATCAGCGCACATATCAACAATGCCCAGATTGTCGTTATTCCCAAAAACCTTCTTCCAGGTTTTTCCGCCATCCGTGGTCTTGAAGATGCCGCGATTCGCAGTGTTTGCCCAGCTCGGCAGTGGCTGCCACAAGATTCCGAAGCCGATGGAATTTCCCGCAACAATGACCGTGTCGGGATTTTGTGCGTCCACCACGATTGCCTGTATGAACAAGAGGTCCTGCAGTCCGGCACTCTGCCACGTAGCGCCGCCGTCGGACGATCTGTAGAGTCCACGACCGCGCGTTTGCTCACCGGTGCCGACGTACAAAATTTTCGGATTAGACGGAGCCACGGCTAACGCTCCAATGGAAGCGACGCGCTCCTTATCAAAGATCGGCTGCCATACCTGCCCGCCGTCATTGGTCTTCCAGACTCCGCCTCCGGGCGTCCCGAAATAATAAGTGTTGGGATCGCCTGGTACCCCGGCTACTGCGGTAACTCTACCGGCCCGAAAGGGGCCAATCAGCCGCCATTTGAGTCCCGCGAACTGTCTGGAATCAGGTTCTTGCGCCACGCCGCAAAGCAAAGGCGTTATAGCAATGAACAATGTAAGGAGTGCACGAAGGTGAAGGAACCGTGAACGGCAACAGAAGGTCGGCATCAATTTCTCCGCTTCACGTTATACCAGCAGAGATGCAAGAATGAAACTTTCAGGACCACAGGCAAAGATTTCCATTCCCCCCTTCGTACTTTTACAACACGAATAGCTCCAAGAGCGTATGATTGGCGGGTTAGCACGCCGGACGCAAAGCTTGTGTCATGATCGGTAATCGCAATCCAGCCCAATCGGATTCAAGGTCCCGCGAATACAGCGATAAAGTCAATCCCGATCGTGCACAATGTTCCACCCGTTACAAGCTTGATCTTCCGGTTACACAGCCGGAAGAGTTCGAAAATTAGAAAATAGCTCGCTGAAGTTTCGAGTTTTGTCTACTGTCTGGCATCATACATAACAGAACCACTCGGCCAAATTGATGTTTTCATCTGCCTTTGAATCTCTTGTTCAAGCAGTCCTAAGGAGAACACTACGCATGAAGGTCCACCTGATCAACCCTAGCAACGTGTCTTTTGGGACTGCGGTGATCACACCGCGATGGCTTTACGTACTGGCTGCCGCCACGCCCGCAGCTTTTGGCACACCGATTCTGGTGGATGAAACGCTTGCCACCACCGACCCCTCCACTATTGAAGCTGGTGATGTTGTGGGTATTAGCGTGCACACCGGCAATGCCTTGCGCGGATACGAACTGGGGAAGATGGCCCGCGAACGCGGCGCATATGTTGTTTATGGCGGCATACATGCAACGCTGTATCCGGAAGAGGCCGCCGAACTGGGCGGTGCTCATGCAGTGGTAAAAGGTGATGGTGACGTGGCCTGGGCCCGCGTTTTAAGAGACTGCGCCAATGGCAATCTGCAAGAGTTGTATGCTGGTGGCCGCATTGAAGGCACAGAGTTTCTTCCCGCGCGCTGGGACCTTTTACCACCGGACAGTTACATGTGGGCTTCTGTGCAGACGGTGCGTGGCTGTCCTAAACATTGTTCGTTCTGCTCGGTGTGGCGGACTGACGGTCAGAAACCGCGGCAGAGATCATCGGATTCCGTGATTGGAGAGATCGTTGATCTTCGGCGGCGTGGATTCCGTTTCATCGCTTTGGCCGACGATAACTTTTATCCCGTCACCCTGACGGATTTGGATCTGGCGGCGCGGCAAAACAATGCGCCACGACTCGCAGAGTTGAAGTCGATCCGAGCGGAACGTTTTGAATTGATGTCGCGCCTGGCCAAGCTTCCTTCAGATACTGTCTTCTTTACTCAGATCACGATGGAGGCGGCGGAAGATTCAGAGTTTTTGGCTGCCATGAAGGCTGCCCACATCCATGGCGCGCTGGTAGGAGTGGAAGCGGTAACCCCGGAAGGATTGAAGGATGTTTACAAAGACTTCAACCTCGCCGGACAAAACCTGGTGGACCGTTTAAAGAAGTTCCGTCGGCATGACATACATATTCTTGGTTCGTTTATCTTCGGACTTCCCAGCGACCGTCCGCATACCTTTGCGGCTACAGCAGCAGTTGCCGAGCAAGCCGAGCTGACATTCGCACAGTTCGTGATGCTCACTCCATTTCCCGGCACAGTAGATTTCGAGCGCTGGGAAAAGACCATGGCAGGAGACGAGAGAAACGTCGGCGGAGTTCCACTCACGCGTGGCTGGCTGATCCCGCAGGCGAAACGGCCAAAACTCTTCTGGACGCATCCAGCCATGGGCGCAGACGAGATCAGACAACGTACGCAGGAAGTCTGGGACCGCTTCTACAGCATCAACGTGATCTGGAAACGCTCAGGATTTTTACGATCGATGAAGGGTCGTCTGGCTTTCATCCTGATCTCCAAGTTGTATCGTCGTATGTATGCTGATACCGGCATTGCTACGGACAGCGCTCGCGTTGCGTGGTCAACGCGATGGGCTCGCTGGCTGGCAATTCCGACCCGCCGCCTGTTCGCCGGACGCCCGATGCCTGATTTGCAGGTTCCACCTGCGGTGGATGCGATCCCACAATTGTCAGGTGCGCAATAGCGAGTTAGAAGTGAGGGCATTGCGCGAGCGATATTCTTTACCCTGTCATTCCGAGCGAGTCGGAGTTCCGCGGCGCGGAACGACGGCGAAGAGAGGAACCCCGAGGAACTCAGCACCCACCGTTCGCGAGAGAATGCCTTGAATCTGCATGAACGTTCCTTGCATCCCCGGGGTCCCTCTCTTCGCGCTCACCGCAAAGCGGCTCGCGCTTGCTCGGGATGACACGGTTAGGGGCTTCACCTAATACACAATCATCGGTACAGCCGAGGGAAAACTTTGTTCTGGCGCAGCGCATGATTCATTTTCGATCAGGCGCCTTACGTACTGTACTCCGCGTTAAATCTCACGTATTCCTCGGTGAGATCGCAGGACAGGAAATCAAGACTCTCATCGCCTGACCCCAACGTGATGCGGATCTCGTACGCAGGCTCGGACATATATAGATGCGCCTGATTGCGGTCAAAAATTGTCGCCGCGCCATTCCGGCAGATTTGCTGGTCGCCCAGGTAAATACTGATGCGGTCGGGATTGATCTTCACGCCAGAGTATCCGATGGCCGCTAGCATGCGTCCCCAGTTGGGATCAGAGCCGGCCCAGGCCGTTTTAACCAGGGGCGAGTTCGCGATGGCTCGGCCAATACGGCGCGCGTCACCACGTGTGCGGGCCTGCTCAATCTTGAGCCGGACCACGTGCTTCACGCCTTCGCCATCAGCAACGATCTGCGCCGCCAGTGACCGGCAGATTTTCACCAGTGCAGCGTCAAATTCCTGGCGGATTGCCTTCAGCTCAACACCGCTCTTGCCGCTGCCCAGCAGCAGCGCTGTGTCATTGGTGGAAGTGTCGCCGTCAATGGAGATGTTGTTGAAGCTGTAATCCACAGCGGCTTCCAGGCTGATTTGCAGTTCGCGCGCCGTCGCCGCCACATCAGTAAAAAGATAGACCAGCATCGTGGCCATATTGGGATGGATCATGCCGGCGCCTTTGGCCACGCCGCAAAGCGTTACCGTGTTGCCATTGTGGATCACGGACTGGCAGGCGACCTTCTTGTGCGTGTCCGTGGTGATGATGGCATTCGCAAATGCGTCCAGACCCTCCGGTGTAGCGGTGGCGACGGCGATAAGCTGCGGAAGCGCGTCTGTAATTTTCTCTACCGGCAATGGCACGCCAATGATCCCAGTGGAAGAAGGGAAGACTTGTTCCGGGCGGACTTTATTCAGTTCGCGTGAAGCTTGCAGGCAAACCAGTTTGGCCGCCTTGATGCCTGGCTTTCCCGTGGCGCAATTGGCATTGCCTGCATTCACGATCAGCGCATGGACTATGCCTTTGGACTTGCTGAGATTATTGCGACCCACCGTGACCGGAGCAGCCACAATCTGGTTGCGGGTGAACATGACGGCCGCCGTGGCGCCATCTGGAATGATTGCGCATGCCAGATCAGGCTTGCCGCTGGCCTTCAGGCCGGCAATGCATGCGGAAAAAAGAAAACCCCGGGGAAGAATTGTACTCACACTTGCAGCTTAACCAGTGGAAAGGGAATTTGTAAATCACGCGCGCCAATTTGTTTTGGCATCTCACCGCGATACATGGCGATCTCGTCGCACGCGTGCAGGTTGGGGCAGTGTATGCAGTCTTTGTATATCTTGTCGGGGAGCTCTTCCCGAGTGGCCACGCTAAATCCCATGTGAGCGAAGAATTCCGGCACGCGGGTGAACAGACATACGCAGCTGACGTGATGGCGTTCCGCTTCCTGCATGAGCGACTTGACCAGCTTTGCCCCGGCGCCCAGGCCTTTAGCGGACGGGACCACCGCGATGGAGCGTATCTCCGCAAGATGCGGTCCATATAAATGAAGCGCGCCGCAGCCGATGATCCGGCCGTTATGCTCGGCCACCACAAAGTCGCGCACGTTCTCACACAGCTCGGCCACGGTCCGCGGCAGCAGTGTGCCGTTCCCTGAATAGGAACGGATGATGCCGTGGATCTGTTCCACGTCCGGCAGCGTTGCACTACGCGTGGATAGCATGGGCCTCCTGCAATGCGGCCAGCAGTTCATGCGCAGCTTTCAGTGATGCCCGTACGCGTGCAGGCGCCGTGCCGCCAACCACATCATGGCAGGCCAGGACCGCGTCGAGCGTTAAATGTTTGTGAACGTCAGCGCCAAAAGCCGGAGAGAAAACTTGCAGCTCGGCCACCGACAGGTCCTGCAATTCGCAGTTCTTCTCCACGCAGGCCTGCACCGCATGCGCCACCACTTCATGCGCCTGCCGAAACGGCACCCCGTGCTGCACAAGATAGGTAGCGGCGGCCAGGGCATTCATGAAGCCGGTTTCGCAGGCCTTCTGCATGCGATCGTGATTGAATTGCACCAGCCGCATGAATCCGGTGGCAATCTCCACGCAGGCTGAAGCAGTTGCAGCAGCGTCAAACAGCGGTTCCTGCGTTTCCTGCATGTCTTTGTTGTAGGCCAGCGGCAGGCCTTTGATGATGGTGAGCAGTGTCATCTGGCTGCCCAGCAAACGCGCGGACTTTCCTCGGATCAGCTCCAGCGCGTCAGGATTCTGCTTCTGCGGCATGGCGCTGCTGCCGGTGGCGTATGCTTCCGGCAGACGAATGAAGCCATATTCCTGCGTGGCGAAGAGGATGAACTCCTCCGCCCAGCGGCTGAGATGTATGCCCAACACGGAGAGCGTGTTCACGAACTCCAGAATGAAGTCGCGATCACTGGTTGCGTCCATGCTGTTGGCCGTGGGTTGATCAAAGCCAAGCTCGTGACTGGCGATGGTACGGTCAAGCGCCAGCGGCGCTCCAGCAATCGCGCCCGAACCAAGCGGGCATTGGTTCACCCGCTGAGCACAATCGAGCAGGCGTTCACTGTCCCGCCAGAACATCTGAAAGTAAGCCAGAAGCCAGTGTGCGAGCAACACCGGTTCTGCCCGCTGCAAATGCGTATACGCCGGCATGACGGTAGTTTGATTTTCTTCCGCGCGCGCCAGCAGCACGCTGAGAAAATCGCCCAGAGACACGCGGAGGTTAGTAATGCTTTCACGGACGAACAGCCGCAGATCGGTGGCGATCTGCTCATTACGGCTGCGGCCGCTGTGGAGTTTCTTGCCGGTTTCGCCGATCAGGGCAACCAGCTTCTTTTCCACAAAGTGATGAACGTCTTCCGCTTCGGGGTCGTCCAGATAGCCGGCGTCCTGCTCTGAAGCAGAGATCTGCGTCAATCCGGAGAGCACCTGTTTATGTTCTTCGGGGGACAGAACTCCGGCAGCCCGCAATGTCTCTGCGTGAGCGCGGCTAGCCGCCAGTTCGAATTGCAGCAGCTTGCGGTCAAATGGAAATGACCTTTGCCACTGTTCAAACCGTGGATCAAGCGGCTGCCGGAATCTGCCTGACCACATCTTCACTTCGTCAACTCCTGTTGCTGTTTCAACCGAGCGCGTGACCGCGCCGGCAAGCCCAGGATGCGTATAAAGCCTTCCGCATCTTTCTGGTCATAGCTATCGCCCATGGTGAACGACGAGAGGTCCGTCCGGTAGAGCGAATTTTCTGACGCACGGCTGCCGATGGTCACATTGCCCTTGTAGAGCTTGAGCGTCACCGAACCCGTTATGTCTTTCTGAGTCTGCGCCACGAACGCGTCCAGCGCTTCCCGCAGGGGCGTGAACCACAGGCCAAAGTAAACCAGCTCAGCGTACTTGAGCGCGATCTCCTGCTTGAAGTGCGTGAGCTCGCGTTCCAGACACAACGCTTCCAGTTCACGGTGTGCGGTGAGAATCAACGTGCCGCCGGGAGTTTCATAGCAGCCACGCGATTTGATTCCGACAAATCGATTTTCTACCAGATCAACGCGTCCAATCGCGTTTCGTCCGCCAATTTCGTTTAGAAGTTCGACCAGTTGGACCGGGTCCAGCTTCTGGCCGTTCACGGAGACAGGTGTACCGGCAACAAAGCCGATACTCACGGTCTCTTCGCGGTCGGGCGCATCCTGCGGTGACTTGGTGAGCTGCCACGTGCTTTCAAACGGAGCGTTGGCTGGATCTTCCAGTTCACCGCCTTCATGGCTCAAGTGCCATATGTTGCGATCGCGACTATGGATCTTCTCTCGGCTGGCCGTCACAGAGATTCCCCGAGCTTCGGCGTAGTCAAGGCAATCTTCACGCGATTTCAATGTCCACTCGCGCCACGGCGCAATCACTTTCAGTTCCGGAGCCAGCGCTTGAAATGCATGCTCAAACCGGACCTGATCATTGCCCTTGCCGGTGCAGCCGTGAGCCAGCGCAGTGGCGTTTTCTTTCAACGCGACTTCCACCTGATGTTTGGCAATCACAGGACGCGCCAGTGACGTGCCCAGCAGATACTTGTGCTCATACACGGCGCCGGCACGGACCGCAGGGAAGACGTAGTCATTGAGAAACTCTTCCCGCAGGTCTTTTACGATGACCTTGGCCGCGCCAGTTTTGTGGGCTTTTTCAACGACGGAGTCAATGTCATCAGCCTGGCCCACGTCGGCGATCATGGCGATTACGTCACAGTTATAGTTTTCCTTCAGCCACGGAATAATGATGGAGGTATCAAGTCCTCCGGAATATGCCAGCACTACCTTCTCACGCATGATTGCTCCTTGCGGACCCACGGCCCATGCCGCTGCCCAATAACATTAATAAGATTGCTTTCTGTACGTGCATGCGGTTCTCCGCCTGATCAAACACAATGGAGCGCGGAGAGTCGATCACATCCGCCGTCACTTCCTCGCCACGATGCGCAGGCAGACAATGCATGAAGAATGCGTCCGGCGCAGCCAGATCAAAGAGCTGCTGATTGACCTGATAAGGCGCGAAGATGCGGGCGCGTTCTTTGGCTTCTGTCTCCTGTCCCATGCTCGCCCACACATCCGTGTAAATGGCATTGGCGCCAGTGGCGGCTTTTTCGGGATCATTGGTGATCTCAATGATCGCGCCGGTACTGCGACCAATCGCTTTCGCCTGAGCCGTGATTCCGGCGTCAGGCTCGTAGCCGTTCGGCGTCGCAATGGAGATGCTTGTTCCCAGCGTCGCCGCAGCCAGCATGAGTGAATGGGCGACATTGTTGCCATCGCCAACATAGGCTGTGTGGATGGGCCGCAGATCGCCAAACTTTTCCTGCAAAGTGAAGAAATCGGCATAGGCCTGGCAGGGATGTTCCACGTCACTGAGGGCGTTGATCACCGGAATGCAGGAGTTCGAAGCCATGTCCAGGATCGTCGAATGCGCGTACGTGCGGAGCACTACGGCGTCCACCCAGCGCTCCACGTTGCGCGCGATGTCAGCCACCGGTTCGCGTTCGCCCAGGCGAGAAGTCGTCTGGTCCATGAAGAGGGAAGTGCCGCCCAGGCTGGCCATGCCGGCTTCAAAGGTCAAACGAGTGCGCAGAGATGCCTTCTCAAAGAACAGCACCAGTTGTTTGCCCGCGAGTGCGCCACGTAAATCTGCCGGGCGGCGTTTAATGATGTGCGTCAGCTCAAAGAGAGACTTTGTCTCTTCCGGAGAAAAATCCTGCACTGAAACCAGATCGCGGCAGTCCGCGGGCTCCTGCATGGGCGCGACTGTCGTTGCGTAATCAAAAATTCTGGCGGACATCATTTATTCCTCCCCTGGGCCGCAGTGGCCAATGCAACTTCG
>WNFA01007786.1_pt1 | contig 14072 bp, 10 predicted proteins | sample 5400481 | NCBI WGS metagenome assembly WNFA01 (sample SAMN13153340, study PRJNA577476) | soil metagenome | isolation source: 120 cm saprolite under Douglas fir tree site 2 hole 1 replicate 2 | place: USA:California | collected 2015-04-18 | reverse complement strand
CCGCCGACATCGCCCGCGCCGTCGAGATGCTGCTCGCCGCGAAGAACCCCATCATCTACGCGGGCGGCGGCGCCAACCTCTCGGGTGCCCACGAGGCGCTCCGTGCCGTGGCCGAGCATCTGCAGGCTGGCGTGGCGTCATCTCCGGAGGGCAAGGGCGCGGTCGGCGACCTCTCCGACCTCTCGCTGGGCGCCGCGTCCTGGCGCGACTCGCCCCTGCGCGCCGCCATTCACGCCGCCGACGCGGTGCTCGTGGTCGGCTCGCGCCTCGCCCTCGTCACCTTCGCGCCGGGCCAGCGCATCGTGCAGATCGACGTCGACCCGGAAGAGATCGGGCGCAATCACAAGAACACCGTGGGGCTCGTGGGCGACGCGCGAGGCACCCTCGAGGCCCTCCTGGAGAAGCTGCGCGCGACCACGGCGCCGCGCCCCTCCCGCAAGGCCGAGCGCGAGGCGCTGCGCGCCGAGATCGCCGCCCTCATGACGCAGGAGCCGCAGACCTCCATCCTCCGGAGCCTGCGGTCGGGGTGCCCGGAGGACACCATCCTCGTCGCGGGCATGACCCAGATCGGCTACTACTCGCGTCCCTTCTGGCCTACGTATGCGCCGCGCACCTATATCACCTCCTCGTATTCGTGCAATCTCGGCTACGAGTACCCCGTGGCCCTCGGCGCCAAGGTCGCGCGCCCCGAGAAGCCCGTGGTGGCCGTGATCGGCGACGGCGGCTTCCTCTTCAACGCCCAGGAGCTGGCCACGGCCGTGCAGCACAAGATCAACGTGGTCGCGGTGGTGTTCAACGACGACGCCTACGGCAACGTCGCGCGTGATCTTGACGAGGACTGGGGAGGCAACTTCGGCGCGGCCCTGCACAATCCCGATTTCATGAAGCTGGCCCGGCCGCCTCGTGAAACAGGCCATCGGACTCGAGCGGCCCGTGCTCATCGAGGTGCCGGTCGGGCGCATGCCCCGGCCCGTTTTTTTCGCCGCGCGCAAGGCCCCGACCAAGTACAAGCGCTGAGGCGAACCGCCAAAGCCACCCCTACCCGCGGGGGCGACGGTGACGCTCAGTGTCAGGCTGACAGAGCCTCGCCCCGAGAAACGTCATCGGAGGCCCGCTGACTCGATATTGGGTGCTTAGTTTTCAGTAGGTTGAGTCGCGTCCCAACTGGCACCGCGCTTGCTCGGCTCCCCACGAGTCCTTCTGTGCCCATGTCACGAGAAGAACAGGGAGCCTGAGTCCATGGACGAGATCAAGCGCGAGGTCGCCTTCGCGGGACAGCGGGTCAAGCAGAAGGTCATCTTCGCCCTGGCCCTCTGCTCGGTCATCCCGCTCCTGGTCCTGACCTATACGCTGCACGGGTATTTCATCCCGGGCGGGAACGCCAACATCATCGCGGGCCGCCTTCAAGACCTGCTCGCCCTGCCCATCCTGGTCGCCTTCACGGGGCTCCTGATGGCGGGCGGCGGGTATGTCGTGTGGGACCTCGCGAGCGCGGTGTCGCGCACAGCCAGCCTGGTGGCCACGGCCCAGCCCTCGAGCCCCACCACGGTGTCGCGCGGCGACGAGATCGGCACCCTGATGGCCTCGTTCAACCGGATGATCGCGACCATCGAGCAGCAGTCGGACGAGATCAACCAGTTCCCCAGGCGGCTCGAGCAGCTGACCAAGCAGGCTTTCCGCGATCCCCTGACCAACCTGCCGAACCGCTCGCTCTTCATGGACCGCCTCTCACACGGCCTCACGCGCGCCCAGCGGCGCCACGAGCATCTGGCCGTGCTCTTCCTCGATCTCGACCGCTTCAAGATCGTCAACGATACGCTCGGCCACGCCGTGGGCGACCAGCTGCTCGTCGAGGTCAGCCGACGCCTCACCTCCGCGCTGAGGCCCGGGGACACCGTGGCCAGGCTGGGGGGCGACGAGTTCGGCATCCTCCTCGAGGACGTGGCCGACGCCGAGACCGCCGAGGCGGTGGCCGTGCGCGTCGAGGAGTCCCTGGGCAAGCCGTATCGCTTCGAGGGACGCGAGGTCTTCGTGACCGCGTCCATCGGCATCGCGCTCTCCTCGGCCAAGCTCGGGCTGCCCGAGGAGATCCTCCGCGACGCCGACCTCGCCATGTATCACGCCAAGGCCAAGGGCAAGGCGCGCCACGAGGTTTTCGACGGCAGCATGAGCGCCCCCGCCCTGGATCGTATGGACCTCGAGATGGACCTGCGCTCGGCCATCTCGCGGCACGAGTTCCGCCTGCACTACCAGCCCATCCTTCGCCTCGACACCGGCAAGATCACGGAGGTCGAGGCGCTCATCCGGTGGCAGCACGAGAAGCGGGGACTCCTCCAGCCCGACGAGTTCATCGGGCTCACCGAGGAGACCGGCCTCATCGTCCCCATCGGCCAGTGGGTGCTGAGCGAGGCGTGCAAGCAGGCCCGGGTCTGGCAGGTCGAGTATCCGACCACCCCGCCCCTCGTCATGAGCGTCAACCTGTCGGCCAAGCAGTTCCAGAACCCCAAGCTCGTGGAGGAGATCACTCAGGCTCTCGACGAGAGCGGACTCGCTCCGTCCTGCCTCAAGCTCGAGATCACCGAGAGCACGGTCATGCAGGATGCGCCCGTCACCCTGACCAAGCTCAACGAGCTGAAGGAGCTGGGCGTTCGCCTCGCCATCGACGACTTCGGCACCGGCTACTCCTCGCTCGGCTACCTCAAGCGCTTCCCGGTCGACACCCTCAAGATCGACCGCTCCTTCGTCAAGGGTCTCTCGGCGGACGGCGGAGACAGCGCCATCGTGCGCGCGGTGGTGACGGTGGCGAAGAGCCTGAACATGGACGTGACCGCCGAGGGCGTGGAGACGGAAGGGCAGCTCGCCGAGCTCCGGGCCCTCGGCTGCGATCGCTGGCAGGGCTTCCTCTTCGCCCGGCCCGTGTCCCCGGAGCGGGTGGCCCCGCTCCTCGCCTTGGATCAGTCGAAGGAAAAGGAAGTCGCTCGCGCCTAGCTCCCTCCGCGCGCCCACACCGATGAGCATGAGACCTCTGGGGCGCGTCCTTCTTGCTGCGGCCTGGCTCCTCGTGGGGATCGGCCAGGCGTCCGCCCAGACGCAGATCACCGACGCGACGGTGGACGAGCTGCTCCAGCGCGCCGAGGACGCCTTCCGCCGGGGCCGCGCGGATGAAACCGCCGCGCTCCTGCACCGGACCTCGGACTGGGCCAACCACATCCGGGACGCGGCGAGCGGCAGCGCGAAGCCGGCGGAGGACCTCGCCTTCGCGGAGCGGATCTACCGCCGCGTGCTCGCGACGTTCGGGCGGACCCTGGGCGCGGACCACGACCATGCCGGCAGCGCGCTCAGGGGCCTGGCGTCTCTCTACATCGACCAGCAGCGCTACGCGGAGGCCGAGCCACTGCTGCGTCGTACGCTGGGCATCGCCGAATCAGCGCCCGCGCCCTCCGACGACCACCGGCAGGCCGCCGTCGCCAGGGTGGTGGGACAGCTCGGTCAACTCGAGGAGCGCCAGGGCCGGAATGCCGAGGCGGATGCCCACTACCGACGCGCTCTCGCCATCGTCGACAAGCTGCCTCCGCGCTTCCGCAACGCGACGGGAAAATGCGTCCAGCACTACCTGCGGTTCCTGCGCGCGAACAATCGCTCCCAGGAGGCCGCGGCCATCGAGGCGCGTCTCATCCGCTAGGCTGGACTGTTCAGCGAGACAACCCCACCCCCTCCCTCTCCGAGGGAGAGGGATTCATTTTGATCCCTCGCCCCCGCCTCGGGGGAGAGGGCCGCAGCTCGAGCTGAAGGGCGAAGCCCTGAGGCGAGGGCTGAATAGACAGGGGGAGGCCAGGATGCGCTACGCACTCTCGTGAATAGTTCGGGGTAGTCCGCGCGCGGGTTACCGCCGGGCGATCAGGCGCCGGAAGACGGCGCCGTGCTCGAAGCCGTACCCCTGGGCGCGCTCGGCGGCGTTCTGCTTTACGCGGGCGCCGATGGTCTCCCCCGGGGGGACGTTGAAGCCCGGCACCTGGCTCTCGTGACGGACGAGGGCGGCCACCTGCTTGTCGATCCACCCCGTGACGTCGACGATGATTTCCGGCTCGTCCATGCCCCAGTACCAGAGTTCGCGCACCCGATGCGGCTCGAGCTTGTCGTCCGTGATGTGCTCGGGAAAGTGCAGGTGATCGCGGGCGAAGGGATACACGGCGTCGGTGGTCACGATGCCGACCATGCGGTGATCGCGGTGCTGGAAGCCCTTCATCCGGTAGGGGTCGTGGGCGAACACGGTGTGCGGGCGGTATTGCCGGATGGCGCGCACCACGTCCCCCAGGAACTCGCGGCTGTCCTGGAGCCCGCCATCGGGATGGCCGAGCATGACGAGGTTCTTCACGCCCATGAAGTCCGCGGCGGCGCGCTGCTCCCGGGCGCGCTGGTCCGTGAGCTCTCCCGGCGTGAGCGAGCGATCGGACGTGCCCGCGCCCCCGTCCGTGCAGAGCACGTAGGTGACCTCACAGCCCGCCGCCACCCACTTGGCGATGACCCCGCCCGAGCCGATCTCGGCGTCGTCGGGATGGGCGAAGATCACCATGGCGCGTTCGGGAATGTCGGTGACGACCTCGAGCTTTCGGGCGGATTCGTCGATGGGCATGACGCGATTCTACACGGACCTCGCGCGATCTCGCATGCGCATCCGCCGCCTTGCCGCGTCCGGCCCGCCCAGGTATAGTCCGGCTGGCCAGCGCGCCACCGCCGCTGGCGCGGACTCCACGCGCCACCAGCTCACTGGAGAGATGACCATGCGGACACCACGGGCGTTCTCGACCATTCTTCTCGTCCTCGCCACCCTCGCGGGGAGCGTCACCCTGCTCGCGCCCGCGGCGGCGCAGAAGAAGCCGATCAAGATCGGCTTCCTGGCGCCGCTCACGGGCGGGGCCGCTCAGATCGGACGGGACATGGTCAACGGCTTCGAGATGTACCTGGAGGAGACGGGGCAGCAGATCGCCGGCCGGAAGGTCGAGGTGATCGTCGAGGACACCGCCGGCAACCCGGGCACGGCCATCACCAAATTCCGCAAGTTCGCGGAGAGCGACCGCGTCGACATGGTGGTGGGCGAGGCATTCGCGCACATCGGATACGCCCTCGCCCCCAAGGCCGAGGAGTTCCGGATGCCCACCATCTTCCCGGTGATCGCGGCCGACGACTTGACCCAGCGAAAGACCTCGAAGTGGGTGGTGCGCCTCGGCTGGACGGGGAGCCAGCCCTCCCATCCGTTCGGGGAGTATGTGGCGAAGACCCTCGGCTACAAGCGCGTCGCCGTGTTCGGCACGGACTACGCCTTCGGCTACGAGGTGGTGGGCGGGTTTCAGCGCACCTTCGAGGAGGCGGGCGGGCAGGTCATCCAGAAGCTCTGGGCCCCGCTGGGCACCACCGATCTCGCCCCCTATCTCTCGCAGATCAAGCGCGAGGCCGACGCGGCCTTCATCATCGTGGTCGCCGCCTCCGCCCTCCGCTTCCCCGCCCAGTATCAAGACGCCGGCCTGCGGGGTCGTCTGCCCGTGATCGGCGGCGCCGTCATCGTGGACGAGTCCATCCTGCCGTCCTTCGGCGACGAGGCGCTGGGGATCGTCACGCCGCTCATGTACAGCGCCGCCCTCGACACCCCCGTCAACAAGCGCTTCGTGGCGGAGTACCGCAAGCGCTACGGCAAGATCCCCTCGTACTTCTCGGAGACCTGCTACACGTCCGGCCGCTGGATCAACGAGGCGGCGCGCGTGGTCGGGGGCAACGTGGAGGATCGGGAGAAGTTCATGGCGGCCTTTCGCAAGGTGGAGATCCCGGACGCCCCCCGCGGGCCCGTCAAGCTCGACGCCTGGGGTAATCCGATCCAGAACATCTACGTCCGCAAGGTGGAGCGCAAGGGAGGCGAGCTGCAGAACACCGTCATCCACACCTTCCCGGCCGTCTCGCAGTTCTGGACGTACAAGCCGGAAGAGTTCCTCAAGCAGCCCGTGTACAACCGCGACCAGCCCCCCTGTCGGTTCTGCTAGGAATCGTGCGATGAAGGTCACCTCGCTCGAGGCCTATTTCCTGTCCGCGCCCTTGCCCCAGGCCGTCCGCACGTCCACCCATCGGATCACGAGCGTGAGCGAGGTCATCGTCAGGCTCTCCACGGATGCAGGCCTCGTGGGGATCGGCGAGGCCCACGGGCCGTTTCTCTTCCAGCAGGGTCCGGACGGCCTGCGCAGCGTGAAGGACATCCTGACCGCCATCACGCCGATCGTCGTGGGACAGGATCCGTTCGACGCCGAGCGGATCTGGCAAGACCTCTTCGCGCTGACCTACACGAGCGTACGCGGGATTCCCACGCTGGCGCGGCAGCAGCGTCCGCTGGTCACGGCCATGAGCGCCATCGACATCGCCCTCTGGGATCTCAAGGGCAAGGCGATCGGCCGCCCCGTCTGGGCCTTGCTGGGCGGGGCCCTCCGGGAGCGGGTACCCGCCTATGTCACGGGCTTCTACTATCGGGACGGCGAGCGCCCCGACGATCTCGTTCGCGAGGCGGCCATGTACGTGGAGCAGGGCTATCGCACGGTCAAGGTCAAGGTCGGAGGACTGAGCCCGGAGGCGGATGCCGAGCGGGTGGGCCGGATCCGGAAGGCGGTCGGGGGCGACGTCGCCATCATGCTCGACGCGAATCAAGGCTGGAATCTGCCGACAGCGGTGCGCGCGGCGAAGCTCTGCGCCGAGCACGACATCTTCTGGCTCGAAGACCCGATGCCCTGGTTCGACGAGCGTCACACCCTGGAGCGGCTCAAGGCGGAAGTCGACATCCCCATCGCGGCCGGGGAGACGGAGTACAGTCCCTTCGGCCTGCGCACGATGCTGGCCGAGGGGCTGGTCGACTACCTGATCATCGACTCGACCTGGGCGGGAGGGCTGACGACGTGGCGGAAGGCCGCCGTCATGGCCGAGCTCTATCACGTGCCGTTGGCCGCCCATCACGATCCGCAGATCCATGTCCACGCGGTGGCGGCCAGCCCGACCGGGTTCATCCTGGAATCCTTCGCGGACCCGACTCGCGATCCCTTGTGGTTCGAGCTCTTTCGCGAGCGCCCGTCCATCGCGGACGGTTTCATGGCGCTGCCGGAGGCGCCGGGGCTCGGGCTCGCGCTTCGCGACGAGACCCTGGAGAAGTACGGCGTGAAGATCGCCTGACCCCCGTCAGGATCCCCAGACCCCCGTCAGGGATCCCCAGACCCCCGTCAGGATTCGGTCACGCCTAGGTCATGAGGATGACGATCACGATCCCCCAGATGGTGAGGAGGGTGTTGCCCACCGCGTAGGTGACGGTGTAGCCGAGGGCGGGGACCTTGCTCTGGACCACGTCCTGCACCGCCCCCAGCGCCGCTCCCGTCGTCCGCGCCCCCGCCACGCAGCCGAGGGCGATGCCTGGGTGGAAGCGGAACACGTACCTGGCCACGAGCAGGCCGACGAGCAAGGGAATCGTCGTCACCAGGATGCCCGCGAGAAAGAGGCTCAGGCCTGCTTCCCGGAGGCCAGCCACGAACCCGGGGCCGGAGTTGATGCCGACCACCGCCATGAAGATGTTCAGTCCCAGCGAGTTCATCATCCAGAGGATGGGCTCCGGCACGCCCCCGAAGGACGGACGCACGGAGCGCAGCCACGAGAAGACGAGGCCCGCGATCAGCGCGCCGCCGCTCGTGCTGAGGCTCAAGGGCACCTCGCCGATCTTGATGGCCAGCGCGCCCACGAAGGCGCCGGTGGTGACGCCGGCCGCGACGAACAGGATGTCGGACATGCGGAGGGAGAGACCGGCAGAGCCGGGGCCCCGGCGGCCGGCTCGGCGGGGCTCCACGAGGGTCAGCACGGGACCGCCGGCGCTGACGGGGCGGTCGACCTCCGGGGCAAGGGCAAGGGCGCCGAAGGTCCTTCTCCCTCGCGTGTTCTCCTCACCCAGGTGGAGCACGGTCGGGTGGGGGCCGACGGCCTCCACGCCCAGAAGCATGTTGGTCAAGGACGCGGGCTGGGCCTGGGGCACCAGCCTGAGCTCGGCAGATTGGGCCTGGCGAGCCATCGTCACTTCGTATTCCTTGCAGGCGGCCTCGACGTTGCCGCCCACCAGCTTCGGCCCCACGGAGGACAGGATCCAGGCCGACCCGGCCGTGCCGAAGATGTACGTGACCGCATACGCCACGGGCATGGCGTCGACCAGGCGCTTCTTCTCGTCGTCCGGGATCGCCGCTTGTTGATGGCCTCGGCGGCGGTGCCGAGGAGCCCGGAGATGGTCTGGGAGCCGGCGAGAAGGCCCGCGGCCTGGCCGACGTCGTAGCCGAGGGCCTTCGCCACCGCGTACGCGACCACGAGGGACGCCACGCACTGCACGGCCGCGAAGATCGCCTGGGGCACGCCTTCGTTCCTCAAGCCTCGAAAGAACTCGGGACCGGCGCCGTAGCCCACGGCAAAGAGGAACATCAGGAAGAAGGTCGCCTTCACGTTGGCGGAGATGGAGACGTGCATCTGCCCGATGAGGACGCCCATGAGCAGGGTTCCCGTGACCGAGCCCAGGCTGAAGGCTCCGATCCTGAGGCCGCCTATCCAGTAGCCGAGGGCGAGGGCGAGGAAGATCGAGACCTCGGGATACTGCCGGAGAGTTGAGGCGAGCCAGTCCATGTGATTCCCTCTTCCAGGCACGACGGTGAGGAGCTCGTCGCGTGGCCTGAGGGGATTTCCATGGCAAGAGCGGTTCCATGTTCTCCGACTCGACGTCGGTCTTCGGTCGCCTCGGTGTTCGCACAGTGACGGTCGCGTGACGCCGCGACGACCCTTGCAGATCACGCGTTTGCCTCGTGCGCGCGAGGCGATTCTTCGCGCTCCGCGCTGCACGCGGGAAAACTCGATCCCGGTCTCTGTCGAGGAATTTTCCAGGTGACGCGTCACGCGGAGAACGCGTGACGTCAGGCGCGTTCCCCTTCTGTCAAGACCCGACCTGGTCTGGTCAGCGGGCGGAGGCGGTCACCGTCCGCGGGACGGCGCGGCGACGCACCTGCAGCACGGTCGCAATGGTCAGCACCATGAGGACGGCCGCCACCAGGAAGACGAGCCGCGGCTCGCCGCGGTCGAGCAGCCAGCCGAAGAAGAGGGGGGTCAGCGCGGAGCCCAGATCGAGACCGGAGTAGACGAAGCCGTAGACCTTCCCGGAGGCCCCGGGCGGCGTGGCCGAGCGCACCAGCATGTCGCGCGACGGCGAGGTGCCGCCGACGAAGAAGCCGGCCAGCGCCATGATCACGGGCAGCGTGTTCAAGGGCGGCGCCCCGCTCGCCACCACCAAGGTGGTGAGCGCGCCCAGCAGCATGCCGCCCCCCGCCACCACGTGATGCCGATTCGTCCGATCCGTGAGAACGGCGCCCACGAAGATGCCCCCCGCGGATCCGAGGAAAAAGCCGGTGAGCGCCCCCGTGGCGAGGCCCAGCGGCGCCTCGTAGAGCTGGACTATGGCGGAGACGGCAAAGGTCTGGATGCCCACGAGTGAGGTCGCGAGCAGGGCGAAATAGGCAAAGGCCGCGAGGATGGAGGGAGTCATGAGGAGAGCGACGTTCCCCGCGAGACCGTGCACGGGGGCGGCGCGCCTCGATTCGCGACCACCGCGGTCATCGAGGGTGCGGCGCTGCGTCGACAGGGCGAGAGTGGCGGCAAGCCCGGCCACCCCCACGGTGATGAGCGACACGCGCCAGTTGAAGGCGTGCGCCATCCCGACCACGACCGTCGGCTGCCGTGGACGCCGTACGCGCGGCCGAGCCGTTCCGGAGAGACCGCCGTGTTGAAGATGGAATAGTCCGCAGGATGGAACACGCTGTTGCCGAGGCCGAGGAGCACCGCCACGGGGAGCAGGAGCCAGAAGGCGGGCACGACCCCCGCCACCGCCGTCGCTCCCGAGAGGAGCGCCATGCCCCCCAGGAGGACGCGCCGCGCGCCGAGATGGTCCACGAGGAAGCCCGCGCCCGTCTGTCCCAACCCGGAGGCCGCGAAGAAGAGGCTCATCAGGAGCCCGAGCTCGACGTAGGAGACGCCGAACGACTCGCGGAGGAGCGGGAAGAGCGGGGGCAGGGCGAGCTGAAAGAAGTGGCTGACGAAATGCGCCGAGCCGATGAGGCCGATGATGCGCACATCGCGCCTCAGGCTGCCCACCGAAGCCTCCGCCGCCGTCCGAATAGCGCACCTCCCTGTGCGTCCCGCCCATCCCTATGGCGCGTCTCAACAGCACGAAGCCCCGCGAGGGCGGGGCTCATCCAGCCTATCCCAACCTGGCCGGCCGGGATAGAGGTCGTTTACCGCGGCACCGGGCCAAGTTGCGAGCCAGTTCTACTCAGCTCTCGCCTCGGGCTCCGCCCTCAGCTCGAAATGCCACGCCCGAGGGAGCCAGCAACGCGAGGCGTACGTAGGTGTACGTTGAGCGTTGCTGGCGACCGAGAATGTGGCCGTTCGAGCTGAGCTGCCCTGCCGCGAGGCGAGAGCGGAGTTGATCTGGCGAAGCAAACTGCCCAGTGCCTGTCGCGGATTGTTGCCGCGTGGTACCATCGCCCCGCCAGCGCTCGCACCGAGCAACCTACCCGGGAGGTATTGATGCCGATCCAGCACGTGGGCCGCCCCCTCAAGCGGCTCGAGGACCCCAAGCTCATCACGGGTAGCGACCCGTACGTCAACGACGTGCGTCGCGGGCTCGAGGGCGCACTCTGGCTCGCCTTCGCGCGCAGCCCCCATGCCCATGCGGTGATCAAGCGGATCGACACGACGGCGGCCAGGAAGATGCCGGGGGTGGTCGCCGTCCTCACGGGCGCCGACGTCAATGCGGAAGTCGGCGTCATCCACACGCCGCTCCCCCCCGAGATGTTCCAGACCATGAATCGTCAGGGCCACACGCTCCTCGCCGAAGGCCGGGTTCGTCATGTCGGCGAGCCCGTTGTCGTCGTCGCCGCGGAGTCGCCCCAGGCCGCCACCGACGCCGCCGAGGCGGTCGTGGTGGACTACGAGCCGCTGCCCGTCGTGGTCGACGCTCAGGAGGCGCTCAAGCCGGGGGCGCCGCTGCTCTATCCCGAGACCGGCTCCAACCTTGCCGTCTCGCTCAAGATCGAGAAGGACGGCGTCGACGCCGGTCTCGAGGCCGCGGACATCGTCCTCGAGCTCGACATGATGAACCAGCGCGTGCTGCCCCTGTGCATGGAGCCGCGGGCCTGCAGCGCGATCTGGGACGACAAGGCGCAGAAGCTGACCATGTGGGGCGACACGCAGACCCCGCACACCATGCGCAATCAGATCGCCGAGCGCTTGAAGCTCAAGCCCGAGCAGATCCATCTCATGACCGGGCGCGTGGGCGGGGGATTCGGCGCCAAGGTACCCGTGTATCAGGAAGACACGCTGGTGACCATGCTCGCGAGACGGCTCAAGCGCCCCGTGCGCTGGGCGGCCACGCGACGCGAGGACATGCAGGCGACCGGCCACGGGCGTGACATGCGCTGCTGGATGAAGCTCGGGGCGGACAAGACGGGCCGCGTGCTGGCCATGGACGTCAAGATCACGGGCAATGTCGGCTTCTGCCTGTACCACGTCGGCTGTCTCCTGCCCGTCCTGTGCGCGCAGATGATCACGGGCTGCTACGCGATCCAGGCCGTGCGCGCCGAGGTGGTGTGCGGCTTCACCAACACCATGGGCACTGTCCCCTATCGGGGCGCCGGACGGCCCGAGGCCGCCTACTTCATCGAGCGCGCCATGGACATGCTGGCGGCCAGGCTCAAGCTCGATCCCGCCGACGTCCGCAAGCGCAACTTCATCGCGCCGGACAAGTTCCCTTACGACACCGCGCTGGGCAATTCCTACGACAGCGGCGAGTACGCCCGCGCCCTCGACCACGCCCTCGTCAAGTCGGGCTATCCCGCCCTTCGCAAGGAGCAGGAAGCCGCCCGCGCCCAAGGCCGCCTCGTGGGGATCGGGCTCGCCTCGTACGTCGAGATCTGCGGCTTCGAGGACGACGAGGTCTCCGACCTCGTGGTCGCCGACGACGGGCGCGTCACCGTTCTCACCGGCTCCGCCTCCCACGGCCAGGGGCACGAGACGGCCTTCGCGCAGCTCGTGGCCGACGAGCTGCAGGTGCCCATGGACCTGGTCAAGGTCGTGCAGGGCGACACCGCGCTGGTCCGGAACGGCGTCGGCACCTTCGGCAGCCGCTCCGCCGCGCGCGGTGGGATGCACGCCCTCGGCAACGCCACCAAGGTGCGTGAGAAGGCGCAGCAGATCGCCGCCAAGCTCCTCGAGGCGGCCGCCCCCGACCTCGTGCTGGCCGACGGCAGGTTCTCCGTGCGCGGCGTGCCCGACCGCTCCGTCACGTGGCAGCAGGTCGCCGCGGCCGCCAAGGGCAGCCTGCATTCGAAGGAAGACCTCCAGATGGGCAACGGCATGCTCTTCCCCTTCGGCGCCCACGTGGCCATGGTCGAGGTCGACCGGGACACGGGCCAGCCTCGCATCCTCCGCTACATGTCGGTGGACGACGCGGGCTTCCTGATCAATCCGCTCCTCGTCCAGGGGCAGGTCCACGGCGGGCTGGCCCAGGGCATCGGCCAGGCGCTCTGGGAGGAGGCGGCCTTCGACGAAGGTGGCCAACTCCTCTCCTCGAGCCTCATGGACTACGCCATGCCCAAGACCATCGATCTCATCTCTTTCGACAACGACCACACGCGCACGCATTCGCCGCGGACTCCCCTCGGCGTCAAGGGCATCGGCGAGGCCGCGACCATCGGCTCCACGCCCGCCATCGCCAACGCGGTGATGGATGCTCTGGCTCCGGTGGGCGTCACGCACGTGGATCTGCCCCTCACCCCGCGGAAGATCTGGGCGGCCATGAGCGCGGCCCGGAAATCCTGAGGAGGGTTCGACCATGAAGGCCGCCATTCTCTACGAGGCGAACACACCGCTCCAGGTGGTCGAGGTGGAGCAGCAGGGTCCGCAGTCCGGCGAGGCGCGCGTGCGCGTCAAGGCCGCGGGGATCTGCCACAGCGACTGGCACATCATGAACGGTGACTGGCCCCTGCCCCTGCCCATGGCCCTCGGCCACGAGGCGGCGGGCGTCGTGGAGGAGGTTGGCCCGGGTGTGGCCAACGTCAAGCCCGGGGATCACGTCATCTTCTCGTTCCGACCCCAGTGCGGCCGCTGCCTCTACTGCTCGCTCGGTCGCTCCATCCTTTGCGACGGGCACAAGAGCGCGCGCTTCGCCATGCTCGACGGCAGCCATCGCCTGCGCCGCGACGGCCAGAACATCAACCAGATGGCGCGTATCGGCACCTTCTCCGAGTTCGTCGTGTGCCCCGCCGAGATGCTCGTGCCCATCCGCAAGGAGATGCCGTGGCCCCAGGCCGCCCTCGTGGGCTGCTGCGTGCCCACGGGCGTGGGCGCCGTCACCTCCTGCGCGCGTGTGGAGGCCGGCGCCTCCGTGCTCGTCATCGGCTGCGGCGGCGTGGGGCTCAACGTGGTGCAGGGCGCGCGGCTGGCCGGGGCGGGCATGATCGTGGCCGCGGATCTCCTCGACAGCAAGCTCGGCTACGCCAAGGAGTTCGGGGCCACCCACACCTTGAACGCGAAGCAGGACAACGTCGTCGAGCGCGTGCGCGAGCTGACGGAGGGGCGCGGGGTCGACTACGCCTTCGACGCCATCGGCGGCGAGCAGACGACGCTGCAGATCCTGGACGCCATCAGGCCCGGCGGCGTTGCCGTCATCGTCGGCATGGCGGCCATGGCCGTCCGCGCGCCCATCACGCCGTACATGATGGCCCTCCAGGAAAAGACCCTCAAGGGCACCATGTACGGCTCCGTGCGTCCGCCCATCGATTTCCCGCGGCTGGTGGAGCTCTACCTCGACGGCCGGCTCAAGCTCGACCAGCTCGTGAGCCGGACGTACACGTTGGAGGAGATCAACGAAGGCTTCAAGGCGCTGACCTCGGGGCAGGTGGCCCGCGGCGTGGTGGTGTTCAACTGAGATGACTCCGCGTACGATCTACGAGACGCCGCGCACGGCTGCGGCC
>WNFA01002976.1_pt1 | contig 14074 bp, 7 predicted proteins | sample 5400481 | NCBI WGS metagenome assembly WNFA01 (sample SAMN13153340, study PRJNA577476) | soil metagenome | isolation source: 120 cm saprolite under Douglas fir tree site 2 hole 1 replicate 2 | place: USA:California | collected 2015-04-18 | reverse complement strand
GACCATTCGCGAGGTAGCGCGCGCCGCGGGTGTGGGCATCGGAACGATTTCGCGCGTGCTAAATTCCAGCTCTCAGGTAAGCCGGAAAACGCGGACGCGGGTGCTTGATGCGATCCGGCGTCTCGGATTTCGCCCCAATGCGCAGGCGCGCCGGATTCTCAAACGACGCGCCGAAATGGTCTGCTTTCTCCTGAGCAATCGCGATTTTCTCCATCCTTTCCATGCGCGCATCCTGCAAGGCGTCGAATCCTATGCCAGCGGCTTGAAACAACACGTGCTGTTCGCGGCGCTGCACTATTCGCCGAAAACGCCTTCCGATAGGATCGACCTGCCTCCCGTTCTTCAAGAGCATGGATTAATTGACGGAGTCATTCTGGCCGGGACGATTTATCCGAATCTGCTCCGCAGAATCGAATCCATCCATATGCCCTTCGTCGCTTTCAGTAACAATGTGGTAGGAATGGACAACGAGCAGCAATTCGACCAAGTAGGCTTCGATGACTTCAATGGGATGCTCCAGGCCACGCGTTACCTGATCGGCAAGGGTCACCGTCAGATTGTTTTTGCCGGAGATATCTCCTACCCGTGGCTTCGTCGCCGATTCGAAGGCTACCGGCAAGGCATGCGCGAGAACAAACTAAAACCGGTCTTGATCACTGCCCGAAATCCTCTGAGTTTCGGCGATTTCGGCCAAAAGAGCGTAGGGCGAATCCTGTCGCGGAGGTTGCGACCCACTGCCGTCGTAGCCGGCAACGACGAAATTGCCTACGGACTTTGGCGATCGTTGTGCCGACGCGGGGTGAACGTGCCGGACCAAATCAGTCTGGTCGGCTTCGACGATCGCGAAGAAGCTGTCCTGATGGATCCGCCGCTTTCAACGGTCCGCGTCCATAAGGAGGAAATAGGCGAAGCCTGTATGAAGATGCTTCTCGAGCGCCTGCATCATCCTCAGATGGCCTTCAGTCAGCGGGTTCTGCCAACGGAATTCCTACCGCGCGGAACAGTCCGCCAGCTTCAGTGAGCACGAGCTAATCTCCATAGCTAGTCGCCAACCATCGTCTTTACGAATGAGCTTCATGAGGTGGAGGATGTTATCCACGCCGGACGTACTGTCTTCTTCGCGAGATTTGACTTGGAGTTGGTTAGAGATATAACATCATCTAGAAATGAGTGTACAGAAACGTGCGACCGCCTCATGGCTGCTGCTGACATTTACGCTGCCTACGAAGCAGGCCAGTCAACGAGTGGAGATCTGGCGAAAGCTGCAACGCTACGGAACCGTAGCGCTAGGTAACTCCGGGTACCTGCTGCCCAACAATCCGGTGAACGAAGAGCGGTTCCAATGGCTGGCCACGGCCATTCGCAAATACAAAGGCGACGCGTCCATCGTCCACGTGCAATCGATCGACAACATTTCCACGCCGCAGTTGATCGGACGCTTTGCGGAAGCGCGCGCGCGCGAGTACCAGGAATTGATTCGCCAATTGCAGGAATTTTCTTCCTTGTCGCCGCAGAAGCAAACCGTGGGCCGCCTCAGCCGGTTGCGAAGCCGTTTCCAGGAGATCGTCGAGGTCGATTTTTTTGATAGCCCCTTGAAGAAGCGTGTGGGGGAGTTGCTGACGCGCGCGGATGTCAAGCGGGTGACGACGCGTGTGCCGGAAGCCGCGGCGATCCGTCCGCGAGACTACAAGGAGCGGGTTTGGGTGACGCGACCGCGGCCCGGCGTCGATCGCTCGGCGTCGGCGTGGCTGATTCAGCGCTTCATCGATGCCAAAGCGCGCTTTGCATTCGCGCCCGAAGAACAAGTGCCACGCGAGGCCGTGCCATTTGACATGTTTCACGAGAGAGGCTTCGGACATCGCGGTGACGACTGCACTTTCGAGACCTTGCAAAAACAATTTAAGATTCGCGAACGAAGAGTCAGCGTGCTTTCTAAAATTATTCACGACGCGGACCTCGCGGACGGCAAATTCGGCCGCAAAGAAGGCTATGGGATCGACGAGGTACTCAAGGGTTGGGCCCGGCAGGGACTGTCGGACCAGGCGCTTCTTGATCGCGGCATGCAGTTGGTGGAGGGTCTATACCACTCGCTCGCGTGAGTGCGTGTTTAGCCCAGCGGAGTTTGTGAATTGGAGCAGACCGTGTTGACCAATTGTCGCAGCACCCTGAGATGGATCATTGTCATCTTGGTTCTCGCGTTGTCTCTTGGGCCGGCCGTTTCGGCGCAAACGAATGAGGCGAGCAGAAAAGCGCTGACGCTCGAAGAGGCCGTCGATTTTGCTCTCAAGAATTACCCAGCGGTGCGCGCTTCGCTGGAGCGAGTCAACGCGGCGCAAGCGGGTGTGGGTTTGGCGCGAACCACGTATCTGCCTCGGGCCGACACGGTCTGGCAATCGAATCGGGCCACCGACAACAACATCACCGGCCTGCTGCTTCCGCAATCGATCATCGCTCCGATTTCCGGACCGGTCCCAGCCACGGCCTCAGGTCGCAGCGCTTGGGGCAGTGCGGCGGGACTGCTGTTCTCCTGGGAACCCATTGATTTTGGATACCGCGGCGCCCAGGTCGATGCGGCTCGGGCAGCTCGGAATCGGGCTGTTGCCGAAGCCTCTCTGACGCGCCTGGACGTGGCGGTCGCGACGGTGAACGCTTACTTGACGGTTTTGGCGGCCCAGCAAACCGTGCGCGCCGCGGAGGCCGATGTGCAGCGGCGGAAGACGTTCAGCAAAGCCGTGCGGGTGCTGGCGGACAATCAACTCCGCGCCGGAGCGGATGCGTCGCGCGCGGAAGCGGAATGGGCACGCGCAAGAGTGAACTTGGCACGCGCTCGGCAGCAGGAGCAAGTGAGTCGCGCGGTCTTAGCCGACATTCTGGGCATGCCCGACACCTCGGTGGAAGTTCGTGAAAGCTCTCTGCTGGAACCTCCTCCGGATGAGTCTCCCCAATCGACGGACGTCGCCGCGCATCCCAGCGCGGAAGTGGAGCACGCACATGTTGAGGAAGAACAAGCTCAGGTCCATGCGCTCGACCGCGCCTACTATCCGAAATTCTATTTGCAATCTTCGGTGTACGGGCGCGGCAGTGGCCTGGATCCCGCGGGCAATTTTCTAGGAGGCTCGAACGGTCTGGGACCGGATCGTGGCAACTGGGCCGCTGGCGTGAGTGTGACCTTTCCAGTATTCGACATCTTTACGATCCGGTCGAGAAGGGCCATTCAAGCAGCCAACGAACGCGCCGAGTCGGCTCGCTACGATCAAACCCTGCAAGATCTCACCGGACAATTGCGACAAGCGCAGGCTTCGCTTGAGGGAGCTCGCCATGTCGCGGAGAACACACCCGTGGAGCTGGAGGCCGCGCGTAGCACCGAGAGCCAGGAACGCACGCGTTACCAAGCGGGATTGGCCACGCTGGTGGAAGTTGCGGACGCGCAGAGTTTGTTAGTGCAGGCCGAAACTGACGACGCTCTGGCGCGTCTCGCTGTTTGGCAAAACCTGGCCGCGGTCGCTGCGGCGCACGGGGATCTACAACCCTTCCTGCACCTTCTGCACGGTACACCGCAGGGGGGACGGTAACAATGTGGCTGCTCCGCACTGCCCTCCGCCGCCCCGTCACGATCGTGGTTTTCGTGATCGGCGTGGCGCTCTGCTCGATCCTCGCTCTCGTGCGCATGCCCGTCGATATTTTTCCGAATCTCAACCTGCCGGTCATTTATGTGGCGCAGCCGTACGGCGGCATGTCGCCGGCGCAGATAGAAGGCTATCTCGTCTACTACTACGAATATCATTTCCTGTACATCACGGGAATTGAGTCGGTCGAATCGAAATCAATTCAAAACGTGGGGTTAGTAAAGCTCACGTTTCACCCCGGGACCGACATGAGCCAAGCCGCCGCACAGACGGTGGGCTACGTGGATCGCGCGCGCGCATTTATGCCGCCGGGAACGGTGTCGCCCTTCATCCTGCGCTTCGACGCGGGGAGCGTCCCGGTCGGCTATCTCGTATTCTCCAGTCCGACGCGCACGGTCGGAGAAATTCAAGATGCCGCCCTTAACCGTGTGCGACCGTTGTTCGCAACTTTGCCCGGGGTCTCCGCGCCTCCGCCCTTTGGCGGGAACGCACGAACGATTGTCGTCAGCGTGGATCCGGATCGTTTGCGGGCTTACCGCATGGCTCCCGAGGAAGTCATTCAAGCGCTCAACGCGGGGAATGCCATTGTGCCGGCGGGCAATGTACGTACGGGAGATTTGTTGCGGCTGGCCCCGATCAACTCCATCGTTGCCAATATCAAGGAACTCGAGAATCTACCGATCCGGACCGGAGCGGGTCCTGCAGTGTTTCTGCGCGACGTCGGCACGGTGCAGGATTCGAGCGACATCGTCACGGGATACGCGGAAGTGAATGGCCGCCGGACGGTGTACATTCCCGTGACCAAGCGGGCGGATGCTTCGACCCTCGCGGTCGTCAACGAGGTGAAGGCCAATCTCGTCCAATTCCGATCGGTGGTCCCGTCCGATATCAAGATCGACTACGAATTTGATCAGTCGTCGTATGTGCGTAACTCGCTTCTGTCGGTGGTCAAGGAAGGTTTGCTCGGAGCGCTGCTCACCGGCGTGATGGTGTTGCTCTTCCTGCGCGATTGGCGCAGCGCGCTCATCGTGGTCACCACCATTCCCTTTGCCTTGCTCTCCGCGGTTGTGGCGCTGTGGGGCGCGGGGCAAACCATCAACATCATGACGCTAGGGGGACTCGCGCTGGCGGTCGGGATTCTGGTCGATGAATCCACCGTGGTGATGGAGAACATCCACAGTCACCTCGATCAGGGGCGAGGACGAGCGGTTGCTGTTTTGGAAGCCAGCAAAGAGGTGCAGATCCCGCGGCTGCTCGCGATGTTGTGTGTGCTCGCCGTGTTCGTGCCGTCGTTTTTCATGGTGGGGGTCTCGCGTTCTCTGTTTATTCCGCTCTCGTTGGCGGTGGGATTTGCGATGGCAACTTCGTATCTGCTGTCGAGTTCTCTGGTGCCGATTCTGTCGGTGTGGTTTCTTCGCGACGCCCGCCCGGACGACAAGGAGAAAGGGCCTACCTTCCTGACACGGTTGCGGCAAAAACTCGGGAAGGTTCTGGAACGATTGACGCGAATGCGCGGCCTGATCATTGCGGTGTATCTCGTGGCAGCGGTACTCGTGATTGTGCTTGTGGGCCCGTTCCTCGGGCGGGAAATCTTTCCGCGCGTTTCCAACGGTCAAGTGTTGTTGCGCTTTCGCGCACCGATCGGAACGCGCGTCGAAACCACCGAACGACTATCGCTCGACGTGCTCCGCTCGATTGAGAAGGCCGTGGGGCCCGGGAACGTGACGACCACCTTGGGATATGTCGGCGCGACGCCTCCGAGTTATCCCATCAATACGATTTATCTCTGGACGAGCGGGCAGCACGAAGCGGTATTGCGCGCGGCATTGAATCCGAATTCGGGCATTCATACGGACGAACTCGAAGAGCGCTTGCGGAAGACGCTGCCGTCCGAACTTCCGGGATGTCAATTCTCATTCGAAGCCGCTGACATCGTGACACAGATCATGAATTTCGGAGCTCCGACTCCCGTGGAGATCAACGTGAGTGGGCCGGACCTGGACGCCGACCGGGCGTTCGCCGAAAAAATTCGCGTGCAGATGGGACACGTGGGCGCTCTTCGTGATCTGCAATACGACGAACCCTTGGACTACCCCAGTGTGAACGTCAACGTTGACCGGGAGCGTGCCGGACAGCTGGGCGTCACGGTCGACACCGTGGGGAAGTCGTTTCTGGCGGCGACGTCCTCCAGCCGTTTTGTCACGCCGAATTATTGGGCGGACCCGAAGTCGGGGGTCGCTTATCAAGTTCAAGTGCAAGTCCCGCAAGCCGAAATGACCTCGATTCAGGATCTGGAGCACGTTCCCGTGACGCAGGGCAGTTCTTCCCATCCGCTGTTGGGTGATGTCGCCCAAGTCAGCTACGGCAATACCGTCGGCGAGTACCACCGCTTGAACGGGCAACGGATGGTGACGCTCACCGCCAACATTTCCGGCGAAGATCTGGGGCGAGTCTCCAACCGGTTGGATGAAGTCCTCAAGCACGTGGGCAGTGCTCCGCGCGGCGTGAAAGTAACCTTGCGCGGGCAGATCGGCCCGATGAAGCAAACGCTGATGAACCTTGGCGCCGGGCTGCTTCTGGCGGTGTTGGTCATTTACCTTCTGCTGGCCGCGACCTTCCAGTCGATGCGGTTGGCGTTTGTGGTTCTCTCTACCGTCCCGGCCGTTCTCTGCGGTGTAATCTTCGCTCTGCTGCTCACCCGAACGACGTTGAACATTCAATCATTCATGGGCGCCATTATGGCCATTGGCATCGCGGTTGCGAACGCGATCCTCCTCGTCATCTTCGCCGAGGAACACCGCCGCGCCGGGAACGTTTCCAACGCCGCGGCGATCCAGGGCGCGCAGACTCGTATGCGGCCGATCTTGATGACCAGCATGGCGATGATCGCGGGCATGATTCCGATGGCGTTGGGCATCGGTGAAGGGGCGCAACAGACGGCTTCGCTTGGACGGGCGGTGATTGGGGGCTTGTTGCTTGCAACCGCCGCGACTCTGCTGATCCTACCTCTGGTGTTTTCTCTAGTTCAGGAACGGGCGGGCAGTCGCTCGCCGTCGCTCGATCCCGACGATGCGCAAAGCGCTTTCGCAAGGGAGCCCGGGGGTAGAACGGACGCGATCCCGGGAGAAGCTCTATGACGTGGGAACGATCTCTATCTATTTTTCTTTGCGGCGGCATCGTCGGTTTGTGCGTGTCGTGTGGTTCAAGTTCCGGCCCTACGACCAGCGCCGGCAGCGCGCAAGCCGCTTCGGCATCGACGCCGACGGTGGAAGTAACGCAAGTGACCTCACGCAAGCTGGCCATAACGGTGCGTCTCCCCGGGGAGCTCCAGCCATATGAAGCCGTAGCTGTATATCCCAGAGTTACGGCTTTCGTCGATTCGATCAGCGTCGACCGGGGATCGGCCGTGAAAAAGGGGCAACTGCTCGTCCGGCTGGTCGCCCCGGAAATAGCCTCGCAGAGCGCGGAAGCGCAATCCAAACTGCAAGCAGCCGTCGCTCAACGAGCCGAAGCCGGGGCCAAACTCGCTTCGGAGGAAAGCACGTACGAAAGGCTCAAATCTGCTTCAGCGACGCCCGGCGTCGTAGCGGGAAATGACTTGGAAGTGGCGCAGAAGGCGGTCGAAGGAAACCGTGCCCGCCTGGAAGCTGCGCGTGAGGGCGAGGAAGCGGCGAAGTCGGCGTTGCGGTCGTTGACGGACATTCAGGAGTATCTGCAGGTTCGAGCGCCTTTCGATGGCGTGGTCACCGAAAGAAACGTTCATCCGGGAGCTCTGGTGGGCCCGACCACTGGATCGAGCAGCAGCGTCCCTCTTTTGCGTATTGAGCAGGTCGCGAGGCTCCGGTTGGTAGTCCCGGTTCCGGAGAAATATGCGGAGGGCATGTCGGAGGGCGCCAAAGTCGAATTCAGTGTGTCGGCGTTCCCGAATCAAACCTTCGCGGGAACGGTGGCGCGGATCGCTCGCTCGGTGGAAGTAAAAACACGAACGATGCCCGTGGAACTCGATGTTACGAATCCGAAGGGGCTTCTGGCTTCGGGCATGTTCCCCGAAGTGCTTTGGCCGGTGCGTCGGTCCGCTGCGACCCTTTTCGTTCCGGTGTCATCGGTCGCCCGGACGACGGAAGCGACGTTTGTGGTTCGCATTCACGACGAGACCGCGGAGTGGGTCAACGTCAAGACCGGAGAAGGCGATGGAAAGCTGATCGAGATTTTCGGAGGCGTGCACGCGGGAGATGCCGTTGCTGTGCGCGGAACGGACGAACTGCGGTCAGGGATGCGCGTGACTGCAAAGCTGGTTGTCCCAGACGCGCCAGGCGCTCCGAAATGAATTTCCCGGCATATTTCACACTAATTTGTGTATTTACAAGGAGACTGATGATGATTGCCAGATTGCGTTGTTTGATTGCATTTTGCGTTTTGCTGCTCCCCAATCTTGCCCTCGCTCAAGGCGTTACAACGGGACCGATCGATCAGGCTTTGGGCCGGTCGGGCCAGAAAACGGGCGAGGTCTACAAAGTAAGTTTTCCAAGGAGCGACTTGCACGTTTCCGTGCATGGCTTGGCGATCAAGCCGGGCCTCGCGCTTGGCTCGTGGGCGGCATTTCTCGGGACCGACGATAATGCGATGGTGATGGGCGACTTGGTGTTGCTGGAGGGCGAGCTGAATCCCGTCTTGGCGAAATTGCGATCCTCCGGTTTTGAGATCTCCGCGGTGCACAACCACCTTCTGGAAGAAACGCCGCACGTTATGTACGTGCACTACCTGGGACACGGCCCCGCCGTGCAATTGGCCACTTCGTTGCGCTCGGCGCTGTCGGTTTCGAAGACTCCCCTCGAGAAGCCCGCCGCGGCCGCAGAGGACGCCGCTCCGCCGGCGTGGGTAAAAGCCGTGGAGGACGCCGTCGGGCGCAAGGGCACGTTCAAAGGCGGAGTTTTGTCGTACGGCGTGGCGCGCAGCGACGCCATCACTATGGGGGGAATGATGACCATTCCTCCCGCTGCCGGTGTCGCAGAGGCCATCAATTTTCAGGCTGCGGATTCCGACAACGTTGCCACCACTGGCGATTTCGTGCTCACCGCCGAAGAGGCCAACCCAGTCATCTCCGAACTGCAAGGACACCAGATTTCGGTGACGGCCCTGCATAGCCACATGCTCACCGAACAGCCGCGCCTGTTTTTCATGCACTTCTGGTCCGTGGGAAGTCCGGAATCACTGGGCGGCGGCATCAAGGCTGCGCTGAGCCGTGTCGCGGTGAAGTGAGCGTGTTGCAAGGAGATCAATGATGCGAATGTGGCTGTTGTTCTTGTGTGCGCTGATGAGTATGACGGGAGCTCCCAAGCTCCCGTCCCCGACGGACGGCCCTACCCTAAAGAAGGTGGCGGCGTTCGACCTGCCCGGACCGCCGGGCAAGCGCTTCGACTATCTGACGATCGATGCCGACGATCATTACCTGATTTCCGCACATCTTGCCGCTGGGCAAACCTATGTAATTGACCTCGGCGCGAACAAAGTCGTCGCAACCATCGCCGATACACCGGGTGTGGAGGGCGTCGAGTATGTGCCGGGGTTGCATAAGTTCTATACGTCCAACGCCTACGACAGCACCATCGGCGTCGTGGATCTGAAGCAGATGAAGGTCGTCAAAAAGTTGAAGACCGAAGCCAAACCGGATGGCATCACGTACGCGGCTCCGTTTCACAAGCTCTATGTCTCGGACGAGCGCGGCAAAGCGGAAGCGATCGTGGACGTGACCAAGGACGAAATCATCAAGACCCTACATTTCGACAGCGAGACCGGTATGCCGCAGTACGACGCGGTCGCGCGCAAGGTGTACGTGAACCTGCAGGACCAGAACGTTTTTGCGGTCATCGACCCCGCGACGGATACCGTTGTGGGCCGGTATCCCGTGGGACGCTGCGAGGGAAACCACGGCATGACGCTTGACCCGGAGCATCACCGCGCCTTTCTCTCGTGTGAAGGAAACAACCTGATGACGGTCTTCGATCTCGACAAACACGGACCCATCGCCTATCTCCCGATGGCGGACGGACCGGATGTCATCAAGTTCGATTCGGGCCTCGACCGGATTTACGCCGCCTGTTACAGCGGCGCCATGTCCGTGTTTCACGAGGACGATCCCAACCACTACACGAAGATCGAGGATTTTCACGTGCCCCACGCGGTCCACACGCTCGCCGTCGATTTACAGACGCACCGGGTGTACACCCCGGAACAAGAAGCCGACGGCAAGCCGGTGGCGCGCATGACGGTTTACGAAGCCGTAGTCCGTTAAGTCGCGGTCTGCGGTTTCGTGCGTATGAGTTTCCCGGCCCATTATTTCAAAAACGGAAGGTGCCGCTATGAACGTGTGCTGGTTTTCCGCGACGGGAAAACTCCGGAAGGACGATCTTGTGGTCGGTAGGCCCCCGGCCAGTGAGGTCTCAAAGATGCTACCGACTCTGAAAGGCTGAAATGGGCTCTGCGTGGGGGACGCAGGGACACGTGAAAAACCTGCGCAAACATCTGCACCGCTTTGCCTGTGGCGCATATCTGACCTCGGCATTGTCCTCACTATGCTGTGGAGCTGCTCGACCTCGTTTGGCTGAGTTGCCTTCGGGTCCCCAATCGGAAGCGCGGGTGGCCGAGGCTGTGCCGGTGGACCATGCTCCAAAACTGGATGGCACTCTGGATGATCCGCTCTGGCTCAATGCCAAACCAATCACCGGTTTTCGCCAGCGAGAACCATTCGAAAACAAGCCGCCTACCGAGGGGACCGAAGTGCGCATTCTCTACACGCGCCACGCGGTTTACTTTGGCATTCTTTGTCACGACTCGTATGCACCGCGAATTGTGGCCACGGAACTGCGCCGCGACGTGAGTCAAGATTTGGATGATCACTTTGAAATCCTGATCGATTCGATCCACGATCGCCGCGGAGCGTATGTATTCGAGATCAATCCGCTTGGTACCCAGAGCGACGGCCTCATCGTAGAGGAGCAAGGGGGCGGCGATGGGGGCGACTTCGACCGGGGGTGGGACGGAGTATGGACGTCAGAGGCGCGCATCACTTCCGATGGATGGACCGCGACAATAGAAATTCCATTCACAACCCTAAATTTCACCCACTCAAGCGATGTGGTCTGGGGTTTGAATTTGAAACGCTTTATCCGTAGAAAGAACGAAGAGGATCTCTGGAGTGCTTACCGGCGAACTTTTGGCATCACTAAGGTCTCCGAGGCGGGAGAACTTAGGGGCATCAAAGACATAGGGAGTGGAAGGCTCTTGATTGTTAAGCCGTACGGATTGGCCCGCTACGACAAGCAAACAGGGCAAGACTCGCGATTCCCGCTGATTGGCGGGGTCGATGTTAAGTACGGCCTTACTTCAAACCTCGTCTTGAATCTGACGGGAAACACTGATTTTGCTGATACTGAGGTCGACCTTGAGCCTTTCAATCTGACACCGTTCAAAGTCTTCATTCCAGAGAAACGTCAGTTCTTCCTCGAAAACGCAGGGGTCTTCAATTTCGATATGGGCGATCAGGATCAATTGTTCTTTAGCCGCCAGATTGGGATTGATCCAATCACCGGCCAACAGGTGCCCCTCAATGGCGGAGCCAAACTGACCGGGACATTTGGTCGGATGGAATTGGGCATCATGGAGGTGGACACTCGTTCCAGTGGTCCCAATCCCTACGCGAACTATGCCGTCGCAAGACTGAAAGGATCTCTTTGGGCAGGTTCGTATATCGGTGCGATGGGGATCGATAAGCGATTGGGCGACACGCTGGATGGCTTTAATCAAACCGGCGGCGTTGACACGCGCCTGGTCTTCTTCAAAGACTGGTTCGTTGACGCCCATATGGCAGGAACGCGATCACCTAGCGAGCCCAGTGGGGCCAGCGACGTAGGGGCTTCCTTGTCATATCGCTCGAACTGGCTGGATGGAATCGTCGAACGGCGAAAAACCGGGCCAAACTTCAACCCGGAGGTTGGTTTCATCGAGAGAACCGATTCAAACGAAACGTATGGAGACCTAACTTTCAAAGTCAGGCCCGAGATTCGGTCCGTCCGTGAGTTGCAATTTGAGGGCTTCATTCTCCATGCGCCAGATACACGCAATGAAGTCTCCACGCAAGAATGGCAAGGCACGTTCCGCGCTGAGTTCAACAACGGGGCCTACACCGACAACGATATCGCGGATGTCTTTTCGCAGCGGATCACAGCGCCGTTTCACATTTACAAGAACGTCTTTATTCCCAACGGCCTGTATCACTTCGCCCGCCACCAGCTAACGTATGGGTCCGGGCAGGATCAGCGGTTTACGTACAACCTTTTTGAAAGGTTTGGCGGGTACTACGGGGGGACCTTGAATGAATTTCGAGTGCGCGTCAACTATCGTCCGACGGCGAAGTTCTCGATCTCCGCGTCCGAGACCTGGAATCGATTCCAATTGCCGCTGCCGAACGGCAATTTTTCGGTCATGCTGGCCAGTCTGCAGGGAAATTATTCCTTCACTCGTTTCCTGACGTTCACCAGTCTGATTCAGATGGACACGTCGAATGCGCAGGCAGTGAGTGCCAATTTTCGGCTCAGGTACAACTACCGGCCGGACAGCGATCTGTACATCATCTATAACGTCGGCACGCAATTCGCCAGCATCGCGCCTGCGAATCCACCCCAAATCCGCGAGACTCGCTTTGCAGTAAAATACACGTACTCTTTCTTTCCTTAAACTCATTCTTGTTTGACGATTCGGTAGCGGGACCTCGGGCGTCTGCGACTTAAAGGAGTGGTGTCCGAAAAGCTAACGGACCGGCGAACTGTCTCAGTTCAACGGTTCACTCCATATGGCCTCCAGCGCTGGAGTGTTAGGGACAGTCCATTGAAAACAAAGAAGTAAGTGGTCGGGGCGCCGAGATTTGAACTCGGGACCTCCTGCGCCCAAGCCAGCCGGGCTATCTCTCGGAAGTCCTTCCTTTTCAATCTACTCTTTGAAAACAAACGAGTTAGAAAAATATTTGGTAGTGGCGCCGTGTACGAAAATGTGGCTCCGCATGCATGGAGTCCCGCCAATTTTCCCCTCAGCGAAGAAACAGCGAAATACGTTCACCGGTTGCCAACCCTTGAATAACTCCAACCCTTCGGTTGAAAGCCGAAAGGGGGCAGGGTTATTCGGGTCAAATGTAGATTGTTGGCTGTGGCGGTGCCACAACAATCTCACGAAGATAAGAGTTGCGCGCACTGAGATTTAATCTGTGAGACCCATTCGGGCGGCGGTTTGGAAAACCGCCGCCATTGGGCTCAACAGGCCAGCGGGCAGTTTGCTGGCAATCGCGGTCGGATCAAGGGCGAGAAGCGAGCGCATCCAGCACGGCTTGCGGCCGGATTGGCAGATGACGCACGCGCGCACCCGTCCCGGCAAAGATTGCGTTTGCAATCGCGGGCGCGACCGGCGTCGTCGCCGGCTCGCCAAGCCCGACCGGTGTCTCTGTGCTCGGAAGAAATTCAACTTCGATTTCCGGTACGTCTCCCATGCGCAGCACCCTATAGCTGTCGAGATTCGTATCTTTCGGCTGTCCTTTGACGAATTCCGTTCCTTCATGGAGGGCCAAACTCAATCCCCACAACGCGGCACCTTCCACTTGGGCTTCGGCACTGTCAGGATGAATGACCGTTCCACAGTCGATGACAAGGGTCAGCTTCTCCACCGTGACGTAACCGTTCGTCCGGTTGACGCGCACGCGCGCGGCACAGGCGACCCATGTCGGCATCCCGCGTTCCTGCCCGAAGGTCGAGGCTATTCCGAGACCGGCGTCCTTCGGCATCGCGCTACCCCACCCTGCCTTTTGCGCGCAGCGGGACAGCACTGCCGCTTGCCGGTGCGCGCCGCCCACTGAATTAGGCGCCGAGCCGGCGTTACGGCCGGTGCCATCGAGTAAGCCCAGCCGAAACTTAACCGGATCGACACCGGCGTCGTGAGCCGCCTCATCCATAAAGCTCTCGACAGCCCAGTTGGTCCAACCCGCGCTGACGGATCGCAGAAAACCGGGCCGAAAGGTGCGATCAGCCAAATCATTTTGTAGCGCGCGAACGCGCTGCGCGCCCACCGTGTACCAATGGTCGGCGCCCTGAATCGAGAATGGGTCGTACAAATTGCCTTTGGCGTCCTTGGATAGTAAAGCAGGAGCGATGGTTGCCGTGGGCCAACCGGCTGCCGCATGGTGATCCATGGCCGCAATGCGGTTGTCGTCTCCCCACGCCAAACGCACGACCTGGGTGGTGGCGGATCGCGGGCAATCAAAGCGCATGTCGTCGGCTCGCGTGCAGACCATCTTGACCGGCCTTCCGACCGCCTTGGCGGCAAGGGCGGCCGCGACGGCATAATCACAGTCAAGGCGGCGACCGAATGCTCCACCAAGTAAATAGCTGCGCATCACGATTTTGTCC
>WNFA01002973.1_pt1 | contig 14079 bp, 14 predicted proteins | sample 5400481 | NCBI WGS metagenome assembly WNFA01 (sample SAMN13153340, study PRJNA577476) | soil metagenome | isolation source: 120 cm saprolite under Douglas fir tree site 2 hole 1 replicate 2 | place: USA:California | collected 2015-04-18 | reverse complement strand
CAAACTTTCTTTTGGAGATATTATAACATCTGATATGCCTGAGTTCCTAGAATGTGACGCTATGGGTACTTGTTGGCCGTGTTCGCACATTATTTATTTTCTGAAGTGGAGCGGGTTTTTGAGCCTAATGAGCTAGATTGTGCATGTGGAGCCAGGACAAGATTAACCTTTTAGAAAAGATACCCACTAGGTTTTCTAGTGGGTATCTTTTTGTCCATCAATCCCTGACGGGAACCAGGTGTCATTTAGACAGGGGTAAACCTGGGGTCATGGATGCAGGTACGAGAGTTTCAATCCCTGATGGGGTACCAGGAGTCATTTAGACCTGATTTGTCGATGCTTCCTAAGCACAAAGAACCGGGGTTTCAATCCCTGACGGGAACCAAGTGTCATTTAGACTTATGATGCGTACAGTCAATACTTTATACGAAATTGAGTTTCAATCCCTGACGGGAACCAAGTGTCATTTAGACGATGATAGAAAAATGTCACTGAGGGAAGCATACCATGGTTTCAATCCCTGACGGGAACCAAGTGTCATTTAGACGTTCAATACCCAGAATATAACCCGCATGTTGAGGATGTTTCAATCCCTGACGGGAACCAAGTGTCATTTAGACTGAAAGTGGAAATTATCATTGGCGGCGGAAACGGATCGTTTCAATCCCTGACGGGAACCAAGTGTCATTTAGACTGCTGCGCTGATAATACAGCATCAGAAGCCAAAAAAGCAAGGCATTTCCGCGTACCTCCTGAAAAGTGGTACTTTTGGCACAGAAAATACAGGTATAACTGCTTTGTTTTCTGCTCAAGCCGCTTCTGAAGACTTCCGAGAGGCTCTGCTCAGAGAGTCCATCACTGCGGTTCTCGGAAAGCTCAGCAGCAGCGGGTCGCACATGGTTTTTTGTACTGCGTGGAGGCTAGCTTTGAGGGTACTCTTTCACACACAATGCCTTGTCAGTTTCTAGCTGTTTATCTGCTCGATCTTCAAGCTCGGCGCTATTCCATCTTATTAAATCGGGATGGCTAGGTTGGGGATCAGAAAAGCTATTATACTGGAGAGTAGTATCATACGTCTCTTGAGCTTGAAGCAAGCAAAATTGTAACTCCCGCTTAGCTGCTTGTTTATCCGTTTCTTCCTTTCTAAGCCTTGCTGTCTCTGCTGCCTGGCGAGCCTTATCTTGTGCGGGTAGATAGATAATAATGTACCAAGCAACAGCCAATGAAACAATAGTTGTAGCAACACCAATTAATACTAAGCCAATGGACTTCATACTCACAGCGTATAAAACTGCTGACTTGCTGTCAAATTTTGAGGGTTCGGAAATTTACTAACTTACGACGTGAGGCGTGTTATCTATCTACCTAATTCCTGGTTCGTACATAAATGATCTCCGTAAACATGGTGTCCGTAATGGTGATGTCCTGGTGTTCCATTATCCCAACAATACCAATAAGACTGTGTAACACAGTTCGGACAATTCAGTGGGTTACTTGTCGGCGCATAAACATCTTCTGTAGGAATTGGCGTTATATTATCCCCATTGAAATATGTTTGATTGTGTCTGAAAAATAAGAAGTATATCGCTAGAAGTGCAATTATTCCGTAAAATAAAATTCCATATAGGTTATTTTTATCTTTCATCTTCACAATTTAGCGTAGTGCTTATTTTGCTTGGTGTCAACTGTGGAGTTAGTTCTTGTGTGTGGAGCTTCCTGTATGTTCTGGCTGGTTCGCAAAGAATGTTTGTGCGACGTTACTGTTGAGCTAATTCCTTTGCCTTTTGTTTTTCGTATGCTTCGACTCTCGGTCTTCTTTGGTTTATCTGCCAATCTGCACTATCAATATACGCCGGAATGTTTTGCTGCTTTACAATCTCCCTCCATTCTAATGCTTTGTTCCAATAGTAGAGAACGTCCTCTTCTGGCATGAGACGAAGAGTTTTGAGTCTGGATGGTTTAGACGGGTCAGGCAGAAAGTAATCAACCTCGTTGAGGTAGTTAATAACCATACGAACAGAAACTTCACTTGAAGGATCGACCGCAAGAAGCTCGTGAGCCCAATCTTCTATTTCCCAAACAGGAAAGTACATTGCAGCGATGACCTGTTCTTTCCTGAGAAATTGAAAACTTCCATCCAACCGTGCAATCTGCGTATCAAGGGTCTTCACGTTATTTTCAATCTGCGCCTGAAAGTTTGTCTCTAATTGCGCAATTTGTGTTTCAAATGCCTGCACGTTACTTTCAATCTGTGCCTGAAATTTTACCTCCTGGTCTTGTACACGTTGCTCAATGAGTTCGTTGGTTCGCGTTTCAACTTGTGCATTTACCTTTTGATCTAAGTTTGCCCACCAGTAGGCAACTGCGAATGCGCCAAGAAATGTTAGAAGAGCTGCGGCGATACCAAATACTGCTGCTGTCAGCCCTGCGATAGACCAAGTGTCAATAACGCAGACATGCTGTGCATCTGCTGAGCAGACCGGGGAAAATGCAATTTTCAGTGTGACAACTACAAAACAGAGGATGAGAACTGCAATAAAGATATAGAAAAACACTATGAGAAGATCTGTGCTCTTCTTCGCTGGCTTCGTCATTAAATATTCCTCATTTCTATTTGCTCTCCAACACTTCTCATTCGATATTCTTTAATAACGGGACGAGCGGCTTTTGAGGCTAATTGTTACCCTGTAGACAAGCCTAATTCTGGCTGCTGCGCGTCGGATTGTTGCACTCGCTGCGCTTGTTTGAATGTACCAAACTGCGGGGGCATTTTGACTTCTGTATTATGCAAAAGTTCTTCAATGGTGAGTATCTGAATACGCGGGTAGTCCTGGTTCCATCCTGGGGAGTGGTAAAACCCTGCGCTAACTGCCTCTGTATTCATATCGCGGCTCGGTGGCTCAAGAGTGATAAAGACACCAATAGCGGCTTGCTCCCGTTGCAGCGTGCCTTTGAGGTCGCGTATATGGCTTGAATTGACATGACCTGATTTTACCTGCACCAGTACCCGTTTTGCCTTGCCGGTGCCGTCGTCTATAAATGCTATGACTCCATCAATGCCCTTATCGCTTCCTTTCTTGCCTTCTCTGCTTCCTTCCTGGCCTCCAAGTGGCCGGGCGCGAATAAGAGAGAGTGACCACCATTGGAATTGATAGCGGTCTTCTGAGGCAAGTTGACGAGCTGCTCCAATATCTTTTGGTTCGCCAACAACCTTAAACTTGATCCCCGGAAACATTGCCTCCATGCGGTATTTTTGCAAAGCAATACTCAAATGGGTTATATCAATGCCTATCCATTTTCGGCCTAGTTTCTGAGCAGAAGCTATAGCCGTTCCACAACCACAAAAAGGATCAAGTACCACATCACCAGGATTGCTACTTGCTTGGATGATGCGATCAAGCAAGGCTAGTGGTTTTTGCGTGGGGTAGCCAAGTCGTTCAGCAGCAACATCATGGAGCGGTTGGATATCAGTCCAAATATTTGTGATAATTGAGCCTTCTTGCTCTTTCAGATATCGCTTCAGTCGAGGACGTTTTGAAAAATCAAATGTCCCGTCCTTATGTCGTGGATACCAAATACGCCCTTCGTCATGGAGCTTCTGCATTGTCTCTCTCTGATATCTCCATCCTTTATCTGGATAGGGATAGCCCATCCATTCATACATCATATTGGGGCGCGGGTTCGGGCTTGTCATATTGTCAAGGCTATAGCGGCCTCTTCCATCGTTATCGTCAAAGCGATAAAAATTTTCAATATACTGCGGGTCGTGTTCCCCATATTGGGGGGTAAACTTAGCTTCCTTTGATTTCACATAAAACAGAATTATATCTGCCACATCAGCAAATTTATATTTTGCATCGCTGTGGGCTGTTTGCCGTTTCCAAATAATCTCATTGCGAAAGTTACGAGGGCTAAAAATCGTGTCTAAAATCACCTTGAGATAATGACTTGCTGTTGGATCACAATGCAAATAGAGGCTCCCTGTTGGTTTCAGAACGCGATGCAACTCGACAAGTCGAGCAGTCATCATCACGAGGTAGGCCATCATCTGGCTTGCTCCAATATATTCATGAAGTGACTCTATCATTTTGGCTATATGGTTGGGTGCTTCGGTAAGCAATTCTGCATAGGTATGCTCGGCTTCTAAATTCCAGTGCCAGGTATCTTCAAACGCTGTTATCTGCGCTTCGCTCTCTGTGCCGTGTTCATCCTTAAACAACACGTTATAATTTCGGCTCGAATTAAATGGGGGGTCAAGATAAATAAGGTCAACGCTCTCGCTTGCTAAATGCTCACGCAAAATAATCAGGTTATCCCCGTAAAATAGGGTGTTCTCGGTGATAGGACGTGGTGACATGCTCCCCTCCGTGTCCCGTAGTTTTTCAATAGCCAGTATAACATGGCTGTATAGAAGCACATCGGGTATAAATTAACACGTAAATCACAAAAAAAGAAAAACACAGGGTATTTCACCTGTGTTTATCCTTCAGATGTCATTCACTTATTTTGTTAAGGTTATGATAATCTGTGATGTCGATAGAAACCCTGGCGTAAATACCACCTGGGTTGGTGTATTGTTCGCCGGAATTTCATAATCAATAAAACCTCTGGTTGTTTGACCCGGCTGCAATGCTCCGGTTGTCAGATACGGCTCATGGTCAGTTGCCGCATTAGTGTATGAGTAACTTTGGTTATCCTGCAACCTGAAATCCAAGACATTATAATCGAATGCATCTTTGGAAGTGTTTGTTAATGAAATATCAACGGTTACAAACTTGTTACCGTTCTTCGGTTGCATAAATTGGTTGTTGCTGGTATATGGCGCAACTGAATTGACAGTGACCGTCTTTCCATTCAAGTCAACCTTATCGCCCATTTTAAACGTTTGTGTTTTCGGTGTGTTATCAGACGCTTGCGTTGGGGTTGTTCCTTGATTGGCTGATTGGTCTGATGTACCAACTTTTTTTGGGCTGCTGTTCCCTATTGCGCCGCCAATAATTCCAATGAGAATAAGAACTAAGATACCTGTAATAATGGGGTGGCGGGCAATCCAGTTTCTTTGATCTGCTCGGCAATTAGGACATTTCTTAGCTTTTGCATCAATGTCCGTTTGACAAGACTTACACTTTTTAGTCATGTAGTTTCACCTCCTTTCGCGTTCCATAGTCCTTGATAGGCCAGGTGATTATATCATGCTCGCGTTTTGAAGATGGGGGTGCTTGTAATGTGATGTTATGGGAACTAACAAGCTGAAGTAGGGAAGTAAGACTAGAACTAACTCTGGTTAGTTTTGGGTTAATAGCTCATAATCTACTGTTTGTCTTCTACCCATGCTTTACGACCATCTTCCAATTTTATCCAATGACCTTTAGGTACAGGGCGAAAACAATACCAAGAGAGAAACGCGAAAAATAAAATACCAAGAAGAAGATAGACATCATCAGCCGTGATAGAACTAGCAAATAAATGTTGTAAGAAGCCTATTGATCCAAGACCTGCAATAATTGCATAGAGCCAACCTAAAAATTTGTTACCTTTTTGCCACATTATAAACATACCCAAACGATTGTATCATTGCTTGCTTGTTTGTCAAATTTACCTACAATTAATCGGCATTAGTAGTACCCGTAACATGCGCTTATGGGTACTAACAAACTTTTACCCCTTTTTATCTATATTCTTTGATTTACTTATCAATCTGTTAATAAATTGGTTAGTAATACTCGATCTTTCTGGTATACCTATCGGATTTAGAAATTCTAAGATGATCTTATAGTCATTCCCTGAATTTCCTACATTATCTATGCGAAGCTGTATTAGTTGTACTCTTCTTGTTGAATGTCTGGTTATCAAAGGACTCCTTATAAATATTCGGAAAGCATCTAAACTTCCATTACCCTCATCGACATTTAGTATCTCAAACTTCATGCTTCTCAAGGTTTCATGACTTTTATTAAAAAGATAATGAAAATCTGCCTCTAAAATAATAATCACTTTTTCAAAAAAGAAAAACTTGCAAATTTCTGTTCTAAAAAATGATTTTTTTCCAAAAGAATAAAACTTAGAAGATGTAATAATTATAAAAAGAGTTGTGAATAATAGGAAGTCTACTACAAGAATGGAAAACTTAATAAAAATACTTGAACTAATAAATGCAGTAAAAAAACCAACGGAAAAATAAATCAAAATAAGTATAATAAAAATATGATTAAATTTCTTCCGATAATAAATCCTTATTTCCTCTAAAACTTCTTTCTCTAGTGGAGAGCGTATAATACTAAAAATTTTTAATGAGGGATTGTCTATCGTTACCCCTGGTCTCTCAATTCGATTGGTTAAAAGGGCGATAATAGTAATTATAAGAGGGATGGTAGCAGCAACAACGCTAAGCATGCTTTTAATGAGATCAGCGTCCATCAGATTTTTTCCTCTTGCACTTTCACAGTCTCAAATTTAAAAATTATATTTCCTTCTTATATCAACGGATGAAGAGAGAGATCGTACAATGGCTACATTGCGGCGTGAGGCGTGGAAGTTGGATGATAGGGTTAGGTTTTCACTGGTGGCTGATTGGCAGGACGATACCAGTACATAAGATACTGCTCAATAGCAAAGATCAATTCGCCATTAAAGGAACGGTGATACTTTTGTGCTGTCTCTTTTAATTGGTCATAGATTGAGGCTGGAAGTTCAACGGTTCGTTTTATTCTTTTCTCAGATGTTTTCGTTTTCATAGGGTGTTTTTGTGGGATAACAGTTGTATTGTAGAGGTTTTTCGGTGGGTAGTCAAGAGAAATTAGTGTCTATAAGGGTAAGGGATTAGTTCTTGTGGGTACTGAGTTGATCTTCTTCTAGCTTATCTATCCGTTTCTCAAGCTCCTTTATTTCTTTTCCATTAATGTCGTTACTCTCAACGAGCATCTCCACAATTTGAGCATGGTCTTTTTTGTTGTCTTCACGCAATAATTCTACTTTCTGGTCAACCGTCTCTATTTTTGAGGTTAGCCGTTTCTCGGCAGTTTCTATTTTTGAGGTCAACCGCTTTTCTGAACCTTCTATAAGTTTTGCAATCTGTTCTAAATCCTCTTTTGTGAGCATAGTTGCTGTAGTATAGGGGTTTTACCGCTGAGTTACAAATGGAAGATTTCAGATTGTGTTATTTTTTCCGTCTGACTGCTTTCTTGAGCGGTGATCCGGGTCGAAACGCGGGGATGCGTACTGCTTTGTACTCAATTGGTTTTTTTGTTTTAAAGTTACGTCCTGTTCCGCCTTTATGGACGCGGCTGTAGAATGTGCCAAACCCTTGAAACTGTACTGTTCTGCCTGCTGCTAACTCGCTCTGAATGCCTGTTAAAAGTTCTTTGAGGACTTCGTTATACACGCGCTTGGTTAGCTGCTGCTTTCGGTTCTTTTCCGCGACTCGTTTCACAAAGGATGTTTTATTCATGAGTATATATAAACATAGCCTGCTTGCTTTGTCAAGGCTTATTGTCTTGTTTGCTGCGACAATTACCGTCTCTGCGGCGGGTTTCCGCGCTTTTGTATAATCCGCACGATGGTTTTATCAACGTAGTTGGTATCTCCTCTTCTTCCGACGCCTTCCGGCTCCCGCGCTTTGTCTCGCTGGCCTAATGGTGAGTTGAGAAATAGAGACTTCGTGAGGATCTTGTCATCACCTGTCCAGTGGAGCAGTTTCATGAGAAGTACCCAATCTGCGCGGTGGTGGTCATTGCCGTATCTCGTCATATCCCCCCGGAGCAGTTCTTGTAAAACATTGTCATTAGCCGCCTCCGGTGGCAGTTCATACAGCCGGGCAGTGCCAACGACCCCCCCCGTGTTCTGAATACGTCTTTCTGCTTCGGGTGGTGCAAATTGACTATAAAGTGCTTCTACCTCCCCTGTGCGGAGTTCTATGGTTGTGGGTGTGCCTGCAATGTGGTCTGTAGTGATAGTGGTAAAGCGGTCATACCCGTAGATTTCAATTTTCTCAGTGTGCAAGTTTCTGATTGGTCTACCCACATACACTAAACCATGTAGTCCTTTATATGGTGAGGCTTCAAAGTATGAATTGACTTCCCGCGTAATTGTTTCTGCTTGCGGATTTGTTATGGTCTGCGTTTTCCTGTCAAAACTATTATCAAGATCAAGCATCACAAGCGGCGGGGTTATCATAAAGCCTAAACCTGAATAGTCGCTGCTTTTCAATGCTTGTAGTGCCTGGTCAAGTGTTCCCCAACTTTTCGGAATTTTGACATTGGCTCGTATTAAATGATGGCTTGGATTATACGGTACTTTCTTGTTCTTCCCGTCTTCTAGCTCTGCTCTCCATACGACCCATTGTGGCAACCCTTGAAGCTGCGAAAGCATACCAGCGTTAAACCGCTCCTTGAGGATGTGAGCGTATGCGGTAAAGCGTTCGCGGCGTTGGTGTTCGGGTGTCATAGAACCATTGGCAGATATTCTACACTACCCTATTTCAATAAAAAAACAGGGTAGCGGTGAGACTACCCTGTTTACCTTTCTCCTGTCTCAATTTGGTAGCAAGAATTTAGTGTTTTTTTGCGACTGTGTTAGCGGCTCACCATGACGACGGTTGCGCCCATCTGGGCCAATCCCAGCGCGGTAGCCTTGCCGATTCCTGAAGTGGCACCGGTCAATAGGCAGACCTTACCTTGCATACTTGTATTTATTGTTGGCATTATGCCATCCTTTCACGCGTTTGCTTGATGCTATATTCTCTCACACTTCAGGTGTAGAAGACAAAGGCACCCACCTGGAACCATGCCAGTATGCTCACTCCTGGCCATTTCCCGTAATCTGATAGCCAAATTTCACGCTAAGTTCACGTTTATCTGATAACGATAAAAATAGCATTATTGCGAAGAGAAAAACTATGTCAGAGCATACTAGGAGCCGTATAGGGCAACGCGTTGGAAACTATCATTTAACCCATTTGCTTGGAGAGGGTGGCTTTGCTGATGTGTATCTAGGAGAGCACATCTTCCTCAAAACGCAGGCGGCCATCAAGCTGATACGCCTTCACCTTGCAAGTGACCGCATGGAAAGTTTTCTCAATGAGGCGCAGACGATTGCTAAATTGAGGCATCCTCACATTGTCCATGTGTTTGAGTGCGGAATCGAAGATGGAACGCCGTTCCTGGTCATGGATTACATTCCCAATGGATCCCTCCGGCAACGACATCTCAGAGGTTCTCGTCTACTTCCTGGGCAGATAGTGCCTTACGTCCAACAAATTTCTTCAGCTTTGTACTATGCTCATCAGCAGAAACTCATCCATCGTGATATTAAACCGGAAAATATGTTGTTGGGACAAAATGGCGAAGTCCTGCTAAGTGATTTTGGCTTAGTTCTGGTTGCCCAAAGCTCTGGATCTCAGACAATCAAAGAGATGGCAGGAACGGTTCCATATATGGCTCCCGAACAACTGCAAGGCAAGCCTCGCATTGCTAGCGACCAGTATGCTCTAGGTATTGTAGTGTATGAGTGGTTGTGCGGCGAACGTCCATTCACTGGTTCGTTTGTCGAGATCGCTGGCCAGCATATGATGGCTCCTCCTCCACCATTGTGCCAGAAAGTTCCTACACTCCCTCCTGCAATAGAACAGGTCGTGTTCAAAGCGTTGGCGAAAGACTCTATACAGCGTTTTGAGAGTGTACAAGCATTTGCTGATGCCTTCACGAATGCAGTTCAAAATGACTCGGTGACGTTCGTGTCACCCTTGAAACGTGTGCAACAACCGGACACTCCGCTTCCTTCTCCCACACAGATCAGTCCAGGCACGCTAAAACTGCCCGCTCCTCGTGAGCCTGGAGGACAGGACGCGCAGTTTTCCTCTTCTGGCAACTTTACGGCTAGATCAGGGAGCCAGCCAACGAGTTTCTCTACTCAACCGGCAAGCTTTCACAGAACACCTTCTGAAATTATGGCATATGACACGGTTGAACACAACTCTTCTCCTGGTGGTTATCCTTCTCAGCCTTCCCGGGAGGTATGGAAAAGCTCACCGGCACCTCAAAAGCGCCGGGGTCTCTCATGGGCTGTATTATGCCTGCTTGTCGCATTTCTTCTCATTGCCGGTAGCGCCTCCTTTCTATTAACACACCCCGGTATTCTTCCAGGTAGGGGACAACAAGAAGGAAGCAAGCTATCTCAGATAGGGACGACGACAGCAACACCCCGGCAGACAACGTTAATCGTCCAGCCGACATTAACCGTCCAGCCAACGACTCCAGCACCCACGCATACAACTCCATTACCAACACAACCGACTTCCACGCAGCCGACGCCGACTCCCACGCAGCCGACGCCAACTCCCACACCGACGCCAGTTGGATTTGCGCCAAAATACGCGGTCGTAGATCACGTAGCGCAAACGGTGCTCCCAGTCCAAGTCAGTACTATTCTATCAGCGAAATGTTCGAGTGGCGAACAAATGCTTAGTGGTGGCTACTATGTGAGCGATCGTGTCAACCCAGTGGCAGAGAGCTATCCCTCTGCTTCTGATACCTGGACTGTCGCGGCAGTAAGTGGCTATGCAAATACCACCTTATATGTCTATGTCACCTGCCTGCAAGCAAATTTCTCGGCTCATGTTCAAATATTCTCCTTCACCAGCAGTGTGAACAACCCAAATACTTTTACCTGCCCTTCTGGGTCTACCCTTACAGGGGGTGGTTTCCGCGATTATGCTGCACTTGCTGAACCCAATGGTAATGGATGGCTAGGCAAACCTGCTTTTGGGGGGAATGTCAACTACAATTTTGTCTTGTGTGCTACTACAAACCTTCTGCCGGCTACACCGCAAGTCATAGGATTTTCCGTATCACCTCAATCAAACAGCGGCCTACAAACTTTAAGCTGTCCTTCTGGAACCCAGCTCACAGGAGGAGGCTTTGCCTATGACTATACGGCTGCGGATGTCTATGTTAATGTTCCCCGTGGCGATTCGCCAATAGTTGGCTGGTCGGTGGGTGTCTACAACAATAATCCCTCAAATACGCAGACTGCATCTGCCTGGGCGATTTGTGTACAGATTCCGGCAACCGTTTATTAGAAACAGGTTGAAAAGCAAATCGCTCAAAAAGTGCTCAAGGGAAGTGCTGTAGAGATTTCTGCTACTGCGCCGGCAGTGGATACAAAGTATCCATTAACTGCCTGAAAGCTGCTTTATCGGCGTCGGTCATCAGGTCCCAAACGGGTGGCCGGCTCTCCACCATTTGCTTCCAGGCAAGGTCAGCACGAATTTGCTGCTCTGTCATCCCTTTAAAAGGACCCGGCGCATCCTGTTTCGCAGTATGATTGTACGATTGCCAATCATCCAGATGTCCAAGCAACAGGTGATGATCGGACGTCCCCTGGCAAAGCGTGATCAGGTTCCTCTGGTCAAGCTCAAGATCGGGCCTTCCCAATAAGATGCAGAAGTGGAATGGTAAGATATGGTGTACTTGCAAATTTTCTGTGCCTCCACACGCAACACAAGTAGGCTCGAGCTGGAGGTGATCCTTTTCGGCCTTCGGCCATTTAGGGCTTCGGTGAAGTCCAAACTGTGCCGCTACCAGGGCACCAGGGTCAGCGTTCTGTTGCATGGTTCGCCTCCTACAGAATATATTTCGCTAAATAGGTTAACCAGTCTTAGATCATTATACTCTAGTTTCAATCCCTCAAGCGGGCAGTGGCCTATTCAGCCTCATTATACTCTATACTTCAGCTTAAAAGATAGACCGCAGGATGCGTATCGCTCTCAATTGCCAAATCTAGCGGCCCTTTGTATATGCAAGGGGAGGTGACCATCAAATCTCAGACGAGGGAGATCTTTGCCCCTTGAGCAGACTTCTGCGGCGTTTTGCTTCGAGCCTGCGTACGCGGCTTGCCGCAGTTGGACGCGTCTTTCTGCGAGGCTTCTTCACTCGTTGCCGCTCTTGCAGGCGCTGTGCCATGCGCTCGAAAGCGACCTCGCGATTAGCATGTTGTGATCGACGCTCGGTTGCTGTCACACTTATACCGCTTGGGCGGTGGACTAGCCGCACGCCTGTCTCTACCTTATTGCGGTGTTGTCCACCCGGGCCGCTGGCAATGAAATACTCTACATCACTATCGCGTTCCAGCGAGTCACGATCAGTTGGATAGAACTCAGGCATATCAAATACCCTCTTCGCCTGAATCGTGACCCGGCTTATGCACCTGGTTGAAGGCATACAGGTTGTGGTCATTGGAACCAACATAGACGATCCCGCCTACCACGGTTGGGGAGGAAATAATCATATTCCCTGTGGTGTAACTCCACAGTTTCTGGCCCGTCTCTGCGTCCAGGGCATAGAGCGTATGATCCTGTGAACCCACATAGAGCACTCCATCTGCCACCACAGGCGAGGAATCGATAATCCCCCCGGTAGTATAGCTCCAGCGTTTCTCACCTGTTTTGGCGGTAAGAGCATAGAGCCTGTGGTCATGCGAACCAACGTACACCATGCCGTCAGCGACCGCCGGGGAGGAGTCAATCATATCGCCAGCCTCATAGCTCCACACTTTCTGACCTGTCTGCGCGTCCAGGGCATAAAGCGCGTGATCGCGAGAACCTACATAGACAATCCCATCTGCAACGCGCGGTGAGGAGACGATGCCATCTCCAGCCCGGTAATTCCAGATTTCGGTGCCTGTCATCATGTCCAGGGCATACACCCTGTGGTCGTGCGAGCCGATATAGACCAGTCCCCCCGCTGCTGCTGGCGAGGAGTCGATGCGACCCCCGGTAGTGTATCTCCAGAGCCTATCTCCTGTATTCACATCCAGAGCGTACAGCATGTGATCGTGGGAACCGGCGAAGACCATCCCGTGGGCAACTGCCGGGGCGGACGTGATACTGCCGCCGCTAGTGTAGCTCCACAGTTTTGCCCCTGTACTGGCGGCAAGGGCATAGAGCGTGTCGTCAGTCGAGCCGATGTAGACTACCTCGTCAAGAATGACCGGTGAAGAGAAGACACTACCACTTGTGATGTAGGTCCATAATTCGTCGCCGCTAATGGTGTTCAGGGCATACACTCTATGGTCGTGCGAGCCGGCGTAGACCACGTCACCTGCAACTGCCGGCGAGGATTGGACGCTGCCACCTGTGGTGTACCTCCACAGCCTGTCACTGGTGAATGCATAGAGGACTCCATCCTGCGAGCCTACATAGACTACGCCGTTGGCAATTGCCGGCGAGGATTGGATACTCCCACCCGTGGTATAGCTCCAGAGCTTTTCACCGGTAATAGCGGCGAAAGCATACAAGGTATGATCCTGCGAGCCAACGTACACCACTTCATCAACAACCACCGGCGAGGAGTCGATGGCGTCCCCAGCAGTGTAGCTCCAGAGCTTATTACCTGTTCCGGCATTAAGCGCATACAAGGTGCGATCATGCGAACCAATATAGACAACCTCGTTGGCCACCGCGGGTGAAGAGAGGATGATCTTCCCGGTCTGGAAGCTCCACAGTTTTTCCCCCGTGGTGGCATCGAGGGCGTAGAGCATATGATCCTGTGAACCGGTATAGACCATGCCGCTGGCAACCGCTGGCGAGGAGCTAATCCTATCGCCGGTGGAGAAGCTCCATAGTAGGGCTCCTGTGGTAGCATCAAGTGCATACAAATTGCGATCCCAGGAACCAACATACACCACTCCATCAGCAACTGCCGGCGAAGACTGGATGCCGCCACCCGTGGTATAGCTCCAGAGTTTATCGCCGGTGCCTGCATCAAGGGCGTAGAGTGTGTTATCTGTTGAACCAACATAGACTATCCCCTCGGCGACAGTGGGTGAAGATTCGATTGCGCTGCCCGTGGTGTAACGCCACAACAGGGCGCCGGTAGTGGCTTCAAGGGCATAGAGATTTGCATCAAACGAGCCGAAATATACAGTTTCGTCGGCGACCGCGGGCGTAGAGTAAATCGCGTTACCGGTGGTATAGCTCCATAGCTTCTGGCCTGTCCTGGCGTCAAAGGCGTACAGGCTGTGGTCATGCGAACCAACATAAACGACGCCCCCGGCTACCACGGGCGAGGACTCGACAGCGCCTCC
>WNFA01006748.1_pt1 | contig 14082 bp, 14 predicted proteins | sample 5400481 | NCBI WGS metagenome assembly WNFA01 (sample SAMN13153340, study PRJNA577476) | soil metagenome | isolation source: 120 cm saprolite under Douglas fir tree site 2 hole 1 replicate 2 | place: USA:California | collected 2015-04-18 | reverse complement strand
TGTGAAAATGGTGATCACGCAGCAATCGCAGCTCATGGGAAAAGAAAACGAATGAGAAGGCTGCTGGCGGTGGTCGTGATGATCTGTGGCATGACCGCGCAATTGCGGGCGCAGCTGGTGGTCTCGCCGGCGGAGTCCGGCACGCCCACGAAGACGGCCGAGAAGACAGCGACCGAAAAAGAAGATAAATCAGGCGCCAGCAAGTTTCTCGGTCCGAGCACCAAAACGCAGTCCAATGAACCGACAACGACGGAAATTTACGCGGACGAGGCATTTTTTGATTCGAACAAAAGCATCGGCATCTTTAGCAGTCACGTGAAGGTGATCGACCCGCGCTTCAATCTTCAATCCGACAAATTGACCGTTTACATCAGCAAAGGCGAAAATCAGAAACTGGAGAAGACGATTGCGGAAGGCAATGTGGCGGTTGTGCGCGACCGGCCTGATCCGAACGGCGGGCCACCGACCCGCTCGGTCGGCCGGTCGGACAAGGCTATATACACGGCCGCGACCGGCGACGTGGAGTTGAGCGGCACGCCGCGCGTGCAGGAAGGGTTAAATACGCATTTGGCTACCAGCGCAGACACGGTCATGGTCATCAATCAGAACGGCCAGCTCAGTACGCACGGGCCGAGTCGCACTGAGATTCGCCAGCAGCCGAACGACGAAACGAAGCAGACGCCTTCGCCCACACCCACACCTACGCCATGACGAGCCAAGCAACATCTTCCCCGGCTTCGCCATTGGCTGCGCCGCCCGCGGCGAAGATCGACAATGTCATTTCGACCGAGCAGCTGGTGAAAATTTATGGCGGTCGCGCAGTCGTCAATGGAGTTAACATCAACGCGCGCGCCGGCGAGATCGTGGGCTTGCTCGGGCCAAACGGCGCCGGCAAGACGACCAGTTTTTACATGATCGTTGGACTCGTTAGGCCAAACAGCGGTCGCGTTATTTTTTCAGGCACCGATGTGACGAGTTACCCGATGTACAAACGCGCGCGGCTCGGGATGGGCTATTTGCCGCAGGAGGAGTCGATCTTTCGTAAACTGACGGTCGAGCAAAACATCATGGCAATTTTGGAGACGTTGTCGTTGTCGAAACACGAGCGGCGGCAGCGTTGCGAACAGTTGCTTCATCAATTCGGGATCGAGCGAATCGCGAAAAACCAGGCGCTCACCCTGAGCGGCGGCGAGAAACGGCGGCTCACGATCGCGCGTTCGTTAGTGACAAAACCGAAATTGCTCATGCTCGATGAGCCCTTCAGCGGCGTCGATCCGATCGCCGTCTACGACGTTCAGCAGATCATCGTCAATCTGCGCAAATTGGGTTTGGCGATTTTGATCACCGACCACAACGTGCGCGAAACCTTGTCGATCCGCTCATTCGTAGTGCGTCCACATTCGAATCACTTTCACGATGCGTTGCTTTCGATACACTTGGTAGACGAGACGATGCTGGATATTGATGCGGCGCGAGTAAGCGCCGAGCAAATCGCCGATTAATTTTTCGTACGGCGGCGGAGTCTGAAAAGGATTTTTCGCCAGGATTTCTAACAAGATCTCCGTCCTCGTTCTCAAACCCGAAGCCGCAATTTTTTTCGCGTCCCGCTGCGCTTGCTTCGTGAAGACGATTTTCCAGTTCACCAACCGGGCTTGGAAGAACTCTTTTTGACCGGCTCTTTCATTCCTTTTCGGATGGAATCACGCATTCCTGGAATCGAAAGCAGGTAAAGAGTTTCCTGAATGCTTCGCCAATCTTCTTCCGAAATTAGAACGCCATTGGCGCGTTTGCCGGTGATTTTAATCGGCTCGTGAGAGTCAGCGGCATCATCCAAGAGTTGATAAAGTTTTGACCGGGCTGTCGTAGCGGGTATCGAGGTCATTTGTTAATGCGTACGTGAAAGCGTGCGTATCGTCAAATGCTTCTTTCCCATCGCCGGACTAAGTTATTTTCTAAATCGACAATCTCGCGGTTTTCATGAAGCCGCATTCTTCGAGGATGCGAGTCGAGATTTTTTGTCTCCAAGCGCAGCCTTTCGTTATTTGTCGATCTTGCAATGGGACACGCGACTGGCCTCCGATCTTTTTGTTGATCGATAGCAGGCAGGCGATACTGTCTGGAAGGGCAATGGAGTTTGCCTTTCCCAAATTGGGAAAACCGCCTGACCGGTTTCAGAGCTAATGACTCCTGCTGGCGCAGCAATGCGCGGACAGGAGTTTTATTATGCTCAATTCTATTTGGGTCAGTTTCGGTTCGAACGGGGTCTTTCAAAACATCTGGTTTGTCGCGGCGGTTTGGATGGGATTGGCGCTTCTCGCGAGCCTGGTCTCGATCTGGGCGGGAATATCGGTCGCGCTTATCGAAATCTTCGTCGGAGTGATCGCAGGCAACTTCTTGCATCTCACCGCGAGCAACGAATGGATCAATTTTCTGGCGATGCTCGGCAGCGGTGTGCTGACGTTTCTGGCGGGCGCAGAAATCGATCCGCGTTCGTTAAAGACAAATCTGCGGGCGAGCGCGCTTATCGGAGTGATCTCATTCGCCGCCCCGTTCGCACTGGTTTGGCTCTTCGCGCAATTCATCCTGGGCTGGGAGCTTCATCAAGCACAGATCGCGGGCATCGCGCTTTCCACCACCTCAGTGGCGGTGGTTTACGCAGTGATGATTGAAGGCGGTTTTAGCGACACGGCCATGGGCAAAATGATTCTCGCCGCCTGCTTCATCACTGATTTCGGGACCGTCCTCGCGCTTGGTGGACTGTTCGCCAATTACAACCTCTGGCTGCTCGGCTTCGTTGCCGTTATGTGCGTTGTGCTTTGGTTCATGCCAAGGTGGATGAAGTCGATCATCGTCCGGCTCGGGGCGACGCGCGTGAGCGAACCGGAAGTAAAGTTTCTCTTTTTCGTTTTGTTTTTTCTTGGCGGCCTCGCCACCAGCGCGAAAAGCGAAGCGGTGTTGCCGGCCTACCTGGTTGGCCTGGTGGTCGCAGGAGTTTTTCTTCGCGACAAAACACTGGTCCATCGAATGCGCAGCATCGCCTTCGCTATGTTTACGCCATTCTACTTCATTAAAGCTGGGCTCTACGTTTCCCTGCCGGCACTCTGGCCGGCGCTCGCGATTGTGGCCGGACTGCTTCTTCTGAAAATGTTGACGAAAATTGCGGGTGTCTGGCCGCTGGCGCGGCTGCATTATATGAACCAGCGCGAAGCTGCTTACACTACCTTGCTGATGGCGACTGGCCTGACCTTTGGCACCATTTCGGCGCTGTTCGGATTCCAAAATAAGATCATCGATCAGCGACAATACACGATTCTGGTCACTGTTGTGATTTTGAGCGCGTTCGTGCCGACGCTCTTCGCGCAAACATTTTTTCAACCGACCAAAGACGCGATGCATGCGTGGGGTCGTCTTTATCGTCGCCGACTGGGCATTTTATCTTTGGAGGACAGTGAAGAAATTAACGGCGTCATCGAGCAGGGACAAAAACCATTGTCGCAAGAGCGGGATTACAACCGGCCTCGAGGCCGATCATGATGCTATCCTGGAAAACTGCAACGCGCGATGCACATTGGAAATCGCGCCGCTTCCGCGTTACAAGTTAGGCGCTTATGGCGAAGCGCAGCGGCACCCAGACGATTACATCGACAAGCGATCAGCAGAAGAGCGTGCCGGTTGTCACGGTCGAGAGCTTTTACAATTTGCACACGGAAAAGCTGCACATGAAGCTGGAAGGTCCGCAGGTGGGATTTCATCGAAAAATTCGCGAGCCCACGATCAATCGTCCGGGTCTGGCGCTTTCCGGTTTCTTCAGTTACTTCGCGGAGAAGCGCGTCCAGGTCCTCGGCGCTGCTGAGCATACCTACCTCAAAAGTTTGCCGCAGAAACTTCGCGTAAAACGCTTTCGCGATCTCTGCGCTCGAAAAATTCCGTGTCTCGTAGTCTCGCGCGGATTTCATCTCGATCCGGCGCTGCTGGCGGTCGCGACCGAAGAGAAGATCGCCGTGTTTCGCACACCGATGATCACAATGAAGTTTATCAACGCTGCCACGATCGCGCTGGAAGTCGATTTTTCGCCGACGGTGACCGAGTTCGGAAGCATGGCCGATATTCTTGGCGTCGGCGTTTTGATTCGCGGCCAAAGCGGCATCGGCAAAAGCGAATGCATACTTGGCTTGATTGAACGCGGCTACAGTCTCGTGGCCGACGACGTGACACGGATAACTTCTTTGGAAGGCCGTGAGCTCATGGCGACGGCACCGGAGCTCACTCGCAATCATATGGAAGTGCGCGGCATTGGCATTATCAACGTCGCTTCCGTGTTCGGCATCGGCAGCATCCGGATGGAGAAGCGCCTCGATCTCGTCGTCACGTTGAAGGAGTGGCAGGATCTGGAGGCGGTAGATCGAATCGGACTCGATCAGGAATTCTACGAAATTCTCGGACTGCAAGTGCCGCACGTGACCATAATGCCAAGTTGCTCAATTTGATGGAGCCAGGATCGAAATAATGGGATTGCTCAATCGCCGAGCCAGCGCCGCAGCACGCAGCCAGAAGATCGAGAAGGAAATATCGATTGTGAATCGGCTCGGTCTCCACGCGCGTCCAGCGGCGATGTTCGTGCGCATCGCGAGCCGTTACCGCTCGGAAATTTGGGTGGCAAAGGAAGGCGAAGAAGTCAATGGCAAGAGCATCATGGGTTTGATGATGCTGGCGGCCGGGCAGGGATCGAAGCTGCGCATCCGCTGCGAGGGGCCGGATGCCGCCCGCGCGATGGAGGAGCTCGAGGAGTTAGTCAACGCGCGCTTCAACGAAGATTGACATCCCCGTTACTCTGGCAGGTGAAATGAGCGATAACGCGCGGCCGGAAATTCGGTTTCAGGGAGCGGGGGTCTCTCCGGGAATTGCCCAGGGTGCGATTCACGTCGTGCGTGATGATCTCGACGACGTCGTGCGCTATCACATCGAGCCCTCGCAAATCACGAACGAGATTGGGCGCTTCGAAACGGCGCTCATTCAGACGCGCGTGCAGATTCTCGAGATGCAGCAAAAGATTGCCGAATCGATCGGGGCGAAAGATGCGGGGATTTTCGACGCCCACTTGCTCGTGGTCGAAGATCGCACTCTGATCGATGAAGTGCTGCGCAAACTCGAGAACGAGCTTTGCAATGTGGAGTGGGTCTTTCAGGAAGTTGCCGCGAATTACGCGGAAACGCTAAGCAAGATCGACGATCCGTATTTGCGCGAGCGCGCGCTCGACATCCAGGATGTAACCAAGCGCGTGATTCGGAACATGCAGGGAAAAGCGCCGAAGACATTCCTCGCCCTGACCGAGCCGCACATTCTTGTCGCGCACAATCTCACGCCATCGGACACGGCAACCATGAACAAGGAGCGCGTCCTCGGCATCGCCACCGATCTCGGCAGCCGCACCTCGCATACCGCGATCATGGCGCGCTCGCTCAACATCCCCGCGATCGTCGGGTTGCATGACGCGACCGAAAAGCTCGAGACCGGCCAGCACGTGCTGCTCGACGGCACAAACGGCTTGCTCGTTGTCGATCCAACGCCGGAGACGCTGGCGCATTACGGCGAGATCGAGTCAAGAAGAGTCAAAGTCGTCACCCAGCTGAAAGAGCTTCGCGAGACAAAGTCGACCACGCGCGACGGACGCCACATCGTCCTCTCCGCCAATATCGAACTTCCGGACGATATCGATGCGGTTGCAGCCAATGGCGCCGAGGGAATCGGCCTTTATCGCACGGAATTTCTTTATTTGAATCGCAGCACGCTTCCCACCGAAGACGAGCAATACAAAACGTATCGAAAAGTCGCGGAGTGCGTTTCTCCCAATCCACTGATCATCCGCACGTTCGATCTTGGAGGCGACAAGCTGGCCGCTGGCACTGTCGATGTGAGCGACGAGCTTAATCCGTTCCTCGGCTGGCGCGCGATCCGTTTTTGCCTCGAAAACACCGACATCTTTAAAACCCAATTGCGCGCGATCCTTCGGGCCAGTGCGGCCGGCAATGTGAAAATCATGTTCCCGATGATTTCCGGTCTGGATGAATTGCGGCGCGCCGTGTCGATCTTGAACGAATGCAAGGAAGAACTGCGTCGCACCGGATCGGCATTTGGCGATGCCACTGAAGTTGGCGCGATGATCGAGATCCCCAGTGCGGCTATCTCCGCCGACATCCTCGCGCGCGAAGTGGATTTCTTCAGTATCGGCACAAACGATTTGATTCAGTATGCACTCGCGGTGGATCGCGTAAACGAGCGAATCGCGCATCTCTACGAGCCAACGCATCCCGCCGTGCTGCGCTTGCTCAAGATGATCGCGGACGCCGCGCACGCGAATGACATTTGGGTTGGCGTGTGCGGTGAGATGGCCGGCGATATCGCGCTCATTCCGCTTCTACTCGGGCTCGGGATGGATGAATTGAGCGCGAGCGCGACACTCGTGCCACGAGTCAAACGCGCCGTGCAAAGCCTTACGATCGCGGAGTGCAGGCGGCTTGTCGATGAAACGCTCAAGCTCCAGACCCCGTCGGAGATTCTTGATCGCTGCCTTGAATTGGCGAACCAACGCTACGGAGATTTGCTGGGATAAGTTGAAATTAGAAAGTAGGAAGTAGAAAAATTTCTAATTTAGAATTTCTACTTTCCACTTTGGCCTCACTCCTCTTCGCTTGATTCCGTTTCCGGGTCGGGCTTGAGCCCTTCCTCCTCCATTTTGCGCAGGACATCGCTCATGTCGTCCACTTCGTCCCACACTTCCTGGCTCACGTAAATCGGCGCCTTCTGCTGGGTGGCCATGGCGATGCAATCGCTTGGCCGCGCATCCAACTCGATGATTTTTTTCTGCTGCAATTCGTTTTCGGCTCGGATGATCGCGCGCGCGTAGTAAGTCGCGTTCTTCAAATCGTTAATAATGACCCGCTCGACTTTCGCGCCCAGAGCGGTCATCAAATGTCCGAGGAGATCGTGGGTAAGCGGACGCTCCTTGGAAATCTCGCGCATGAACATTGTGATTGCGCTGCCGACGGTTTGATCGACATAGATAATGAACACTTTGTCGTTGTTTCCCAGAAACACGGCGCACCCGCCGCTGGTGGGCAGGACCGCGCGCACCTGCACCTCAATCACCGTTTTGTTCATCCCGCGGAACGGTATCCGCGCGAAGAGGAAAAACAACTCGACACGCAAATTGTTGGAGCTCGGTTCTGCCGCTGAGGACAGCGGCAGCTACAACAGGACGAAATTTCTTTACATCCGTCGTTGTGAATAAGTTCGCGCGAATTTTTTCGAACTGAGCTTGCATGTTCGGCGCGCTGATTGAATGTGCGCTTTGCGGCTGCCACCGCGCCACGAATCGAAATGAAAACTGAGTGGGACGTTGAGTCTGCTATCGCCACTTACAACGTCGACCGGTGGGGCAGCGATTACTTCACCATCAATAGCGCCGGGAATGTCGAGGCGCGGCCGCTTCAGGAAAACGGCGGCAACATCGACATCCTCGAAGTCGTCAACGAAGCGCGCTCGCGCGGTCTAGGTTTTCCGCTCGTCATCCGGTTTCAGGATTTGTTGCGCCACCGCGTCGAAGCGGTCAACCGCGCGTTTCAAACCGCGATGACCGAGTTCAGCTACCGCAATCAGTACCGCGGGGTCTTTCCGATTAAAGTCAATCAGTTGCGCGAAGTGATCGAAGAGATTGTCGATGCCGGCCAGCAATTTCATTTCGGTCTTGAAGCCGGCAGCAAACCCGAACTGGTTGCCGCGCTCGCCATGCACAAGGACCCGGAGAGCCTGATCATCTGCAACGGATACAAAGATCCTGCCTTCATTCGGATCGCGCTGCTCGGTCGCAAGCTCGGCAAGTCGGTCGTCATCGTAGTCGAAAAACTTGAGGAACTCGAACAAACGATTCGCACTTCAAACGAAGTCGGCGTCGAACCGCACATTGGGATTCGCGTGCGGCTGCACAGCAAAGGCTCCGGCAAATGGTCGCCGAGTGGAGGCGAGAACGCGAAGTTCGGTCTCGACACGACCAGTCTTGTCGCTGCGAGCCAGATATTAAAAGACGCCGGTTTCGCCCATTGTCTCAAACTCGTTCATTTCCACGTCGGCTCTCAGGTTCCGGACATTTCGACGATCAAGCGCGCCGTGCGCGAAGCGGCACGCTACTACGCGAAGCTCGCAAAACTTGGACACGAGCTTGGTTATCTCGATGTTGGCGGCGGTCTTGGCGTCGATTACGACGGCTCGCGCAGCGACTTCGATAGCTCGGCGAATTATTCGCTTCAGGAATACGCTAACGATGTCGTCTGGAACATCGCCGATGTGTGCGATTCGGAAGGTGTCGCGCATCCCGCCATCGTGAGTGAGGGCGGTCGCGCGATCGTCGCGCATCATTCCGTGCTTGTGATGGAAGCGTTCAGTTCCATCGAACGGATCGCGCCGAAATTGAAGGTCGAGGCCACCGAAAAGGATCACAAGCTCGTGCCCGACATTCTCGAGGTGAAGCAGCGGCTTAAACGCGGTAATCGCATCGAGAGCTTGCACGACATCCAGCAGATCAAGGAGGAAACGCAGCAGATGTTCGATCTCGGCCTGCTCGATCTCGAATCGAAAGCGAAGATCGAGACCGTTTACTGGCAGCTCGCGCAGCAAATCGTCAACATGCATCGCGGTTTGCGCTATGTGCCGGACGAAATAAAGCAGCTCGAGACTTCGTTAGGCGATCAATACATCTGCAACTTTTCCGTTTTCCAATCGCTGCTCGATCATTGGGCGCTCGGCCAATTGTTCCCGATCATGCCGATCCACCGACTAACCACGCCGCCCGATCGCAACGGCATGATCGTGGACATCACTTGCGATTCCGACGGCAAAGTCTCGAAGTTCATCGACCTGCAGGACGTGCGCGACACGCTTCCGCTCCATCGCATCACGCCCGGCGAAATTTATTATCTCGGCGTCTTCATGGTCGGCGCCTACCAGGACATCATGGGTGACCTGCACAATCTGTTCGGGCGCGTCACTGAAGTGCATGTCTTTCTCGATCCCGACGAAGAGTCCGGCTGGTACATCGAGGAAGTGATCGAAGGCAGCACCATCGGCGAAGTTCTTGCCATGACGCAATGGGACAAGGTCGAATTGATGCGCCTTCTCAAAACGCAAGTTGACGCCGCGATCAAGACAGACCGCTTGAAGCCAAACGACGCGATGAAACTTCTTTCCGACTACGAGCGCCTCTTGCAGGAATACACGTACCTCTCACTCAACGGCACCAAATCGCCGCCCCAACCGGGCAACTGGTTGCCGTTGAGTTAAGTCGAGCGATTGTCGATCTTAAGTCTCGAAAGCGGGACGAAAAAGTCCCGCGTCTGAGAAGATAGCTGATTGACGATTACACAGGCGGGTCCGTACTTTGTTCCGATGGCATTACTAAGAACTTTGCTTTATCGAGGCATGGCTTTTGCAATCTGCGTCACGCGAATGCGGCTTGCTTGCACTTTTGTTTTCGCTTTGGCATTGGTTGGCCGCGCGGAAGAAGCGGCGTCAGGTCGATGGGAAGGTTCAGCGCAGATTCCGGCGCGTGAGCTGACACTGGTTGTCGATCTAGCGCAGGATAGCTACGGTTTTTGGATTGGCTCTATCATTATCCCGGGATTAAATCTTAAGGGCGCACACCTTACAGAAATCGCGGTGAAAGATTCCAGCGCGTCGTTTGCGATCAAAACCGCTCGGGGTGTTCGAGCAACGTTTAAAGGCAATCTCAACGCAGACGGGACTCTCGCCGGCGATTTCGTGGAAGCGGGCAACACGGCGCCGTTCGTTTTGAAGAAGACAGGACCTCCGCAAGTGGAAGTGCTGCCACGGAGCACGGCGATTAGCAAAGAACTGGAGGGTGAGTGGAAAGGCGAATACGAATTGTTCGGTTCTCCGAGAAAAGTCACAATCAAGCTCGTCAATCGCGGCGCCGAGGGAGCAGCCGCGAAGTTCGTCATTATCGGCAAGAACACGAAGAACCTACCTGTCGATCTTGTAACACAGGAAGGCGACTTACTGACGATCGATTCGCACGAGAGCGGAATTAGTTATGAAGGCCGCTTCGAGAAAGCGACGAGCGAAATTAAAGGGACTTTTATCCAGGCAGGGATCGAATTGCCGCTGGTTCTGCGGCGGGCGAAATGAGGAACGCCTCATGAAGACTTTACGATCCATCACTTTGTTGACGATTTTTTGCGCGGCCGGTTTTTGTCAGGCGCAGTCGATGTTTCGCGGCGATGCAGCGCATTCGGGTTCATACTCGGGCGCGGGCCCGCGCCAGTTTCATCGCGTTAAATGGAAATTTGCGACGGGCGGCCGGATCGTTTCTTCACCGGTCATCGACAACAAAAGAATCTATTTTGGCAGCGACGATGGGAACGTCTATGCCGTCGATTCGGAAACGGGGCATCAGATTTGGAAATGCGCAACGAAAGGGCCGGTCTCATCGAGTCCGGCAGTGGCGAACGGGATTGTTTACGCGACGAGTTACGACGGAAAGTTATACGCGTTGAATTCCGAGACTGGCGCGGTGAAGTGGACGTTCGCCACGGCTGGCGAGCGGCGTTTCGAGGCGAAGGGTATCCATGGGATGGAGCCGAAAAATCAGACGATTGCCGATCCGTTCGACGTATTTTTGTCGAGTCCAGTGGTTGTAAAAAACACCGTCTATTTCGGGAGCGGCGATGGAAATGTCTATGCGCTCGACGCCACTACTGGCGAGCAACGTTGGAAATTTAAAACCGGCGATGTCGTACACGCATCTCCGGCCTTTGCGGATGGTGTTTTGTTTTTCGGAAGTTGGGACAGTTATTTTTATGCGGTTGATGCAGCAAGCGGCAAGGAGAAGTGGCGCTTCCACGGAGGAGAAGACGCCCTCATGCATAATCAGGTGGGATTTCAATCCTCGCCGGCCGTAGTGGACGGCGTCGTCTATACCGGCTGCCGCGATTCGAATGTTTATGCGCTGGATGCGGTCACCGGAAAGGAGAAATGGCGATCTAACAACGAGTTGAGTTGGGTAAATAGCTCGCCGGCGGTGACGCAAGGCAAAGTCTTCTTCGCGACCTCGGACACGAGCCTTTTCCGCGTAGTCGAGGCTGCAACAGGCAAGGAGCTCGTTCGACAACAGGCGAACGCTTACATGTTCTCCTCACCGGCGGTGGCCGGCGATGTCGTGTTCATTGGCGTCCTCAACGGAACTCTCGAGGCGCGCGATGTGAAAACGGGCAATCTTCTCTGGGATTATCAAATCGAGAAATCCAAGGAGAACAAAGCTTGGGTGCTAACGAGTGACCGAAAGATAAATGGGCCACTTCTCTTTTATTCGAACTGGCGAGAAATCCCAATCGTAGCGGCCGATCGGTCATTTGGGATCGGCGCAATCTTCTCGTCTCCCCTCGTCGCGAACGGCGCAGTTTACTTCGGAAGCACCGACGGATCTTTGTACGAGCTGGAATAGATTTAGGCCGCGTCAATTTCGATTCCTTTTGCTTGTCGTATTACGATCCCGAACCGAGTGGGACGAGCGACATGACGGTTGCGCCGCGAGGGTAGCGGCGAGAGAGTCGGGGACCGAAAGAGTCAAATCTGCTACGTTGGCATTCCTTTCTAGCTTCATGGTTTCCAAATTTAAAATAACCGATGACATTTCCCACGCGGAGACATTGCCCGCGGATGTATATGTCGATCTTGGGTGGTACGAGCGCGCCAAGGAAAAAATCTTCGCGCGCTCGTGGCAGTTCATCGGCGAGGCAGCGCAGGTAAAATCGCCCGGTCATGTGCGACCGTTTACGTTGCTGGAAGGTTGTTTGGACGAGCCGCTCTTGCTGACCATCGATGAAAAGATGCAAACACATTGTTTATCGAACGTCTGCACGCATCGCGGCGCGCTCGTTGTTGAGGGCGAAGGGCACGTCAAGGGAATGCGCTGTCGTTACCATGGCCGGAAGTTCACGCTTGATGGATCATTTTCGTCTATGCCGGAATTCGATGGTGTCGCAAATTTTCCGAGTGAAAAAGACAATCTGCCGCGTGTTGCGCTTGAACGTTGGGGTCCGTTTTTATTTTGCAATCTCAATCCTGCGTTTGAGTTTGACGAACTCGTTAGGCCGATGAACGAGCGAGTAAGCTTCCTCCCGCTCGACCGCGCCGTCTTCGATCCATCCACATCACGCGATTATTTCCTGAAAGCGAACTGGGCACTCTACATCGACAATTACCTGGAAGAATTTCATCTCCCGTATGTGCACGGTGCCAGTCTCGCCGGACTCGATTACAGCGAATACCGCACCGAACTTTATCCGTACGGCACGCTACAGCTCGGCGTCGGCAAATCGAAAGAGGACTCGTTCACGCTGCCGAAGGATCATCCAGACTGCGGCAGCAACATCGCAGCATTCTACTACTGGCTGTTTCCAAATTTGATGATGAATTTTTATCCGTGGGGCGTTTCGGTGAACGTCGTCTATCCGCTCGGTCCGGAGCGCACGCGAATTTCATTTCTCAGTTACGTCTGGGACAAAGATCGGCAATCAAGCGGCGTCGGCGCCAATCTGCATCGCGTGGAAGTGGAGGACGAAGAGGTTGTCGAATCCGTTCAGCGCGGTGTCCGGTCGCGTCTCTACAACCGCGGGCGTTACTCGCCACGGCGCGAAACCGGGACGCATCACTTCCACCGGCTTCTCGCGCGATTTCTGAGCGAATCTTAATCGCAGATTCGCTGACGCAGACGGATCGCCGGCGTCTCGGTTCCTGTAGGGGAAGGCGTCGCCTTCCCATTTTCCGAAAGGGAAGCTAGCAGCTTCCCCTACAGTCTTGCTGTCGCCCTACTCTTCGCCATCGAAATAATCCAATGGATCCGAGCGCAAAAGTCTCCGCTTGGGTGAACGAACGAGCCATTTCTTGCTGTCCGGGAAATAGGCCGACTCGCCAATGGGATTGTCCGCGATAACAAGGACGACAAGATCCTCTTTGCCGTTATTAGTAAGCTGATGAGGTTCGTCAGGTCCGAAGATAAATGCGTCGCCGGTCTCAATTGGTGTTGTCCCATCTTTGTGACGAATGACGCCATTGCCCGAAGCGACATGATAAAGTTCCCATTGCGCGCTGTGTAAGTGATAAGGGTATGGAGTTTTTCCGGGGCGAATGCGCAGGATTTCGAGATCGAAAGGATGTCGATCTTGCAAGTCGGTCGAAGTTTCTTTTCGCCCCAGCGCAATCGAGACGCTCTTGCCGAACCCGGCGAACTTCCCTTTCGGCGAAGTCCACGAGTCCTCCGCGATATCTTTCGTATTAATCTTCCGCATGTTTCGCCGTTTCTTTGCCCTTGCCTATTGAGCGAGCAGATAAATCCCGAGCAACGCCACAAAAAAATAAGGAACGAGGACAGCCGCGCCACCATAGTCCTTTGCCATTCGCTGACCGAAAAAGAGCGCTAAGATCGACGTCGCGGAAACGACGGCGCCGTAAAACGCCACCGTTGTATCGTGCGAAAAAATTACGAGCACGCATCCAATCGCGGACAAAGCTCCCGCTGCAAGCTCAAGGGTCGTGATCGCAAGGACCATCAGCGGCACCATCCCAGCCAGCGGACTTTTGGCAAAATGCCCTTTCAACCAGTCGAGATTTCCTCGCCGGTCGACTACCTTGTCGATGCCGGATTGCAGAAAAAGAATCGCGAGAAACGCTGAAACCAGGATCTGCGACAGAAATAGAGCTCCCGCGAGTGTGTGCAGATTTTGCATTCGCTGCTTCTAACACGATCCGACATTGCGGAGAAACATGAATCTCAATCTGTTTGCGGCGGGGCTCCGAACGGAATCTTCGCTTGGCGAGCGATCGCGTTTCTTCGAGTTGCTTTTCCTGGGTTCCTGGTTTCCTGATTGAAATTGTGAGCGATACATTTTCACCAATTTCGGTAAAGGATGCGCTAAGAAGCTCCGCACCGATTGCGCGGATTTTGGTGCAGGGTTGGGTGCGCACGCGCCGCGATTCGAAAGATTTCTCCTTCATTGAGCTGAACGACGGTTC
>WNFA01006233.1_pt1 | contig 14082 bp, 16 predicted proteins | sample 5400481 | NCBI WGS metagenome assembly WNFA01 (sample SAMN13153340, study PRJNA577476) | soil metagenome | isolation source: 120 cm saprolite under Douglas fir tree site 2 hole 1 replicate 2 | place: USA:California | collected 2015-04-18 | reverse complement strand
CCTGGAGGGAAGGTAATCCTGCTCACTCTCCTCCCCAAGCGGGCCGCAGGCCTGCCAGAAGAATTACGAGAGGATGTCTGTCATCTCACATTGACAGGAAGCATTGTTTGTCCTATCATCAACTAAACTGGCAGGCGTCTTACTATATCACTGAAAGCATATAATAATGACAATGAAGACGAACTTGACCGTGGCTCAATATGAGCTTAGTGAGGAGGAACATGTATGAGTCACGTTTTCCAGATCCCCGACGATCTTTACTCCGAAGTTGCTGCCTATGCTGCGCAGCGCGGACAAACTCCTGATGCACTGCTTATAGCATTGGTGACGGGGGGAGTGGAGCTACTGAAGCGAGTAGAGTCGACCGTGCCTACACATGAGGTGCAATATGATCCGGCCCATGATCCGCTTGCTCCATTTATTGGCGCGTTTGATAGTGGCAGTGACGATTCTGGTTGGATCGAACGACATGACGAGCTTCCTGCTCAATAACCACTTATGAAAAGTACTGCTAGGAGACTAACTCCGGATAGAGGAAAAAAGTCTAAGAGTTCAGCATCCGCACAGAATCGCTCTAACCCCACTACATTGATTTGCTGCGAAGTCCTTCAAGGCGTCAAACCCTTCGCCTGCAAAGAACTGCTCCACCGCTTTGGCAAAAGTATCTCCATCTTGCCTGGCGATGACCCCGAAACTATCTTCCTTCGCTACCAGGGCGACTTGCACGAACTGCCGCGCCTGCGCACCATCGTCGCCGTCTACCTGGTCCAGCAGATAGAGACCGTGCGGCATCTCTACCCCGCTCACACCTTCACCTCCTTCCGCGTCAGTGCCGCCGGTGAGGACTCATCGACCTTCGCCAGAATCAAAGCCGACATCAGCCAGGCTACCGGCCTCACCTTCGACCCCGAGGAAGGCGAACTGCTCCTGCGCATCCGGCCATCCAGCCTGGAAGCAAACGGGTGGGAGCTATTGACGCGCATCTCACCTCGCCCCCTCTCGGTCCGGCCCTGGCGTGTCCACAATATGGAGGGCGCGCTCAACGCGACCATCGCCGCCGTCATGATCGAAATGACCTCGCCCAGGCCCAATGACCGCTTCCTCAACCTCATGTGCGGCTCCGGCACCCTCCTGATCGAACGCCTGCTGCGCTGTCCCGCCAGGGTCGCCACCGGCTGCGATACCGATGCCAGCGCACTGGCCGCTGCAAAGGAAAACCTGCGTGCCAGCAAACTCTCTGCCCCAGTTGAGCTGTTGGAGATGGACGCCACCGCGCTGCAATTTCCTGCCAGCGCCTTCAACGCTATCTGCGCTGACCTGCCCTGGGGCCAGCTCGTAGGATCGCACCGGCACAACGCCGACCTCTACCCCAGAGTGCTGGCCGAGGCCGCTCGCGTCGCCACCCCCCGCGCCCGCCTCGTCCTGCTGACGCACGAAATCAAACTCTTCGAGAGCGTGCTGCAAGATTGCACGGAATGGACCTTGAAGGATGTCGTCAAGATCTTCCAGGGTGGCCTCCACCCGAGGATCTACCTCTTTCAAAGGGCTGCCTCTCATTGACGGGAAGTACGGAGTTATGAGAAGAGAACAAACCTTTCAGGAATTGATCGACATCACACGCAAAGTGATTCACGCATTTGAACACGTGGAGCAACGCCCTTGGACGATAGAAGTCACCATGATCGAGCTGATGAAACAAATCGGGGATTTATCAAAGCACATCATGATGATGGAGAAGTACTATCTGCCGGATAGAGCAACCGATCCGGCATACATGACAACAACAGATGACATTAGTGATGAACTTGCAGATGTTTTCTACTGCCTGATCCGCATTGCAGAGCATTACAACATCGACCTTGAACAGGCCCATCTCAATGCGCGAAGAAAGGAAATGCTGTATTTGGGTCAAGAGCCTGATTTTTAAGATGACCTACTTCATTTCCTGGCACACTCGCGTGTGCGTACAGGGCCGTGGGCAGTTTGCCCACGGCCTTTTTTGACTGCTGAACAATCATATCTACATAGAAAGAGAAGCATCATCATGACAGGTAGCGACGACAAAGCCTTATACGACTACCTCGTAGCCGAATACACCCATCACTTCGACTACTGGGACTGGTCCTACCTCGAAGGCAGGAGGGTGGATGTATCAACCGGGCCAAAGCCGTGGGACTATATAGAGACCGTGCAGGCGGCGCTGAAACAGGCGCGTTCCGTGCTCGACATGCGCACCGGCAGCGGCCAGCTCTTCGCGGAGATGCTCAAGCGCCAGCCAGTGCCAGAAGTGTATGCCACCGAGGGCTATGCGCCAAACCTCGCCATGGCACGCCAGCTGCTCGAACCACTGGGCGCTGCCATCTATGCAGTATACGACGAGCATCTTCCCTTCGCGGATAACACCCTTGAACTTATCGTCAACCGGCACGGAAGCTACGACCCGCGCGAAGTGCTGCGCGTCCTCAAACCCGGCCACCTCTTCATCACCCAGCAGGTCGGCGACCAGACCAACCTGCGCATTCACGAACTGCTAGGAAGTGAGAAGAAAATCTACTTCTATGAAGGCGCGGAGCAGGAGTCAACCTGGAACCTGGGCTATGCCGTGCGTGAGATGCGTGAGGTCGGCTGGCACATCGTCGAGCAGGAAGAGCATTTCTTCATCACGCGCTTTTACGACACCGGCGCCATCGTCTATTACCTCAAGGCCATCCCCTGGGAGGTGCCCGATTTCTCAATTGACAAATACTTCGACAAACTCGTAGCCATCCATCACCTCATCCAGCGTGAAGGCTATATTGACGTTCCCTTCCACATGTTCTTCATCATAGCCCGCAAGGGATAACATTTGACTGCTGGAGTCGCTCACAAAGTGGCTCCAGCAGTCACCCATACCATCGCTCTCAGACGTACTTCATCTCCGTGAAACGCCCGCGCAGCGCGTTCACCTGCGACTTCACATTCTTGCCGCGGATGGCGTCGTGCATCAGTTGGGCCAGCTCTCCCAAAGCGCGTTCGTCCATACCGAAGCGCGTCATCTCAGGCACGCCGATGCGCAGGCCGGACGGGTTGCGCGGGTCGCTGTCGCCGGGCAGCATGTTGTAGTTCACGATGATATCGTTGGCCTCCAGGCGCTTAGCGACCTCGACGCCTCCGCCCCACTGCGAGACACTAACTGCGATCATGTGGCTTTTCGTGTAACCGAACTCGCGCGCCTCCACCGGCGTCCCCAGTTCGTCCAGGCTGCGCCCCAGCGCCTGCGCATTGCGCACAATCTGCAGCGCGTAGTCGCGGCCGAACGCCTTCATCTCGCGAATGGCGACCAGCAGCGCCGGCAGCGTGTGCAGGTGATGGTTACTGGAGGAGCCGGGGAAGACACCCCTGTCGGCGGCGGGCCAGTATTTCTTCTCATCTTCCTCGTCCAGGTTGCCCAGGATCACCCCGCGCTGCGGGCCGGGGAACGTCTTGTGCGTGCTGCCCGTCATCCACGTTGCTCCCTCCTGAAGCGGCGACTGGAACTGGCCGCCCGCGATCAATCCAAGCACGTGGGCGCCATCATAGAGCAGCGGGATATCCTTAGTCTTGCAGAAAGCGGCAACCTCCTGCACCGGCTCCGGGAAGAGGAACAGGCTCTTTCCCATCACCACGATCTGCGGTGATACCTGCTCGATCAACTCGATGGTCTTCACGGGATCAATGTGATAGTGATCCCCGGTAAGCGGCAGGTAGTGCAGGTTGACAAAGTTTGGCCGACCTGCTATCAGCGACTGGCCGCGACTTTGAATGCGGCGGCCGAACACGCCCACCGGCCCGTGGCTGATATGCCCGCCCGCGTCGGTCGAGTTCGCAATAACGGTATCCCCGCCGCGCAGAAAACCCAGCGCAAGCGCGGTGTTGGCGGCATTACCGCTGATAGGGCGCACATCCGCCTGCCTGGCATGGAAGAGTTCCAGAATCTCCTGCTGCGCCATGCGCTCGACCTGGTCGATATAGCGCGTCCCCTGGTAGTAGCGATTGACCTTATCGCCTTCATTCGGGTGCCCCTCGGCATAACGGCCCATGAAGTCCGAGTTCTGCACGCGGCGCACTGCTTCGCTGGGCGTATTCTCGCTGGCAATCAAATTGATCGTCTGTGTCTGCCGCCAGGCGTCCTGGCACGCCACAATATCCTCGATGTCGCTGATATCTACTGTCATTTCCTCACGCTCCCTTGTGATTTAGCTCTTGCCGGTAAAATATGTAATCCAGTATATCACTCTTACTCAGTGGAGTTTATAGCGCGAAAAAAGCCATCAATTGCGCATCCAGCAGGCGAATGTAGTCTCTACCATACTGCCCATTTTCTAACCCGTCAAACAGATGAACTGGAATATCCTGTGCTATCTCAGCACTACACGAGCCCGCAACCAGAGCAATTGCAGCTACCGTATCCACATCACCTGAAAACTGAATGCATGTCTTCAACACGTCACTCATGCTATCGCTTCTGAGAAGAGCAGTCACCGCGGCCTGCACGCTCATCCATCCCTGGGACTTTACTTTGCCCGTCCAGGGCTGTGCCCAGTGCCCACGCACATGTTCTTCCAGGAAGCTGCCAAGTTCTTTCTTGGGGCCCAGGCGGTAGAGAAAATAGTGCGTCATGAGTGCGGCTGCGGCTGCTGCATTGATGCCATTGGGCGTGTTATGCGTCAGAGCTGCTTGAATCGTACAACGCTCGATCACCAGGGAAAGGGTTGGATAGATACCTATTGGCGCGGCGCGTATCGCTGCGCCACTCTTCTCGCTGGTCGGGTTGATGTCTTTGAGAAACTGCTCGCCATCGCGCACATGCAGTAAAAAGTGGTAGAAACCGCTTGCGTATCCCTCCCTCGGATCACGCTGGAATACTTCGACAAACTTGTGTGCCAGCACTGTCGGCTCCCAGGGTTCACCCGAAACAATGGTCTCGGCAATTGCCAGGCTCATTTGTGTATCATCAGTATAGCAGCCAGGCCTGATGTTATGCCTGGGATGTTTCACATAACGGGAAAGGTTGTTATGCAGGCGAATCGTCTCTGTATCTGCATATTCAAAACCAGCTCCATATGCATCGCCAATAGCAAGTTCAAGCAACAAGTGGTCTTATCTCCTTCGAGACGGATCGTGAAGCGGCTCCCTCCAGTCAACAGTGTAACATATGGCATCAGAAGCCCTCCTCTTGGGAGTGCGCTTCCAGCTGTCGTACCCGCCTTTTCGCTATCCAGATCCGGGCGAAGAGGGCTACGAGAGCATAGCCACCAAATATATCCACTAGGAGCAGACCAAAGGTCAGCGCATCCTCGGAGTACCTCTGCAGGATGAAGGGCCGCAGCATCACCCCACAGAGGAGATTTAAAACAAGCAGTGCTGTAAAAAATATCATCCCATCCTTCCCCCCAGTCGCCATCTCCCGTGCTTTCTCCAGTGGGTAGTGACGAAGTCGCCAGAGCAAGACAATCGAATATACGATAACACCAAGCACAAGGAGCGCAAAAGGAGACAGGATCAGAAAAAAAATTGTGTTATCTATCATCAGCAGTCCCTTTCTACAACCAAGGAAGGAAGGAAGGACCCAGGTCAAGCGTTCTGGCCAGAACCAGCAGGCCCTCCCGTTGGGTAGCTACCAGGCCTGCTGTCCGATCCTGTATAGCACACGAGTGGGTTATCAGAACATCCAGGCGGACACGGCTTGGCCGGGCTCTGCCGGTCCTGGTTGCTCAGAAACATTGGGGTTCAGCAGGAAAGGCAGGAAGGCCCCGGCAGGCAGATCAGGGCCAAACCCACCATTAGCCACCTGTGCATAGAGTGTCCGCAGGAGTGGAGGGAGAAGGAAACCCAGAGCCTGTTCCGAAGCTCGGAGTTGCTCTTCTGTGGCAGGAGGATAGGTGGACTCTTCTGATTTCCACCCATGTTGGAGTTCCCAAGCATGTTGTGCTTTGATACGATCAATAAGTGAGACATACCGACTTTCTGGTAGACTAGTCAATGCTTGCATCCCCTCTATTGGTCCTACTTCAGCGATAAGTGGCAGGCCACCGGCCCAACTCACTCGCAATCTTCTCATCGGAACGCTACTTTATTGTTTTCTCCTTCTTAATCCCCACAGTGATGACATCACCATGACAGAGCCCGTTGCCATATAGTACAACACTAGGGATCAAATTGACTGTACAGGACATAGTTTAGAGCATCTCCTGGTTTCAAGCTCAACCCTGGTAATGTATTATTAGCGAAATCGCTCAGTAACCGCTGTTCAGAATGACCAGCATGCGGAGATGAACCAGGTGATGCCATTGGGGTGAATTTGGTAACACTGGTGCTACTTGTGGTGGCAGCACAAGGGTTATTGTGATCGGGATACAACCTTGCATTTGTGAATTATCTGGAGAAACTATTGATGTGAGCGGCCCTAGTTGTCCACTAGGACTAATCAGCCTTTGCCCTGTTGGATCATTGAACGTCTCAGGGTTGTTGTTTACATAGGCATACGGATCCATCCCCTGCATACACTACAGTTGCACTTTAAAACCCCAGCACATTCTCCTCTCAAAGAGCAAAACACGCCTCATGCACTTCTCTTTCCGATTGACTGTCAAGTTGGTTATGGAGAGGGAATAAGTCGGCTTGAAAAGAGGAGTGAAGGGGAGCGCATGTTGAGGTCCAGTATATCACTATTGGGGGAAAATGCCTTTTTTGGGACTCGTTACAACTTCCAGACTTTCGCATTGCTAAATAGTACCAGGGTTACATTTCTTTCGTCTTCGGCGACAACGGCGATTTGGCCGTGGCTATAGCTGTGGTCATTCACAGTAGTGATGTACAGCTTATTCACATACAAGTCGATGGTGCTATTGCGTGCTACAACTGCGACCAGGTTGGACTGATTCAGGCCGATATGAATGGAAGGGGTAAAACCACTGGTCAATATGCGGGCATGGTTAGCTTGATTGTCCACATAGAGGAGAAGAATATAAGACCCATCCTGGCCAATGCGGAGGTAATAGTATTGTCCGGTCGTGGCGTTGGCACGGAAGATGATGCCGCCATAGTCGCCTTTGGTAATTACCATCTGTACCTGGTAGGCAAAGTTGCTGAAGTTGGTAGTCCTGGCGGTACAGTATTGGAAGCGTTTTTGTTGTATTTCCGTGATAAGATAGCCTCTTGCTAAGAACTGACAGGTACCGGTGCCCTCATCCCAGTTGTAACCCTGGCTATTATTATTCAATGGGTCGTTCAGTACCAGCGTTCCACTAAAAGGGGGGTAAGGGTTTTGCAAGGCGGGGGTGGTAGCATTGGCAGAAGTAGTGATTGTGGTAGTGACCGTTGCAACATGTGTAGTAGTGATGGTCCTGGCCTCAGCAGTTGCGGTGGCCTTGACAGCAGCAGCAGCCACACTATTGATCCTCGTGACATAGAAGAGACCAACGCCCTCCCCTATAACGAGTAGCAGCAGTCCAACCAGCAGAATTGCTATGCCCGTGGAGAGACGCTGAAGGTGATTGATAAACCCTTGAGGGTCGGCAGTGGAAGGGCTTTCTATCGTCCTATCAGGGCTGGACACAGGAGGACTTTGTACGGTCTTCTCGATGCCGGCGATAGGGAGCCTTTCTATAGCAGGATTTTCCAGAGAACTCTCTATAGCAGGATTCCCTTCAGAATGTGCTACGACAAGGGTGAGAATAAGTGCATCTGCTGGCTTACCAGAGTTGTCTCGGCCTTCTAGATGGATTACCTGACCATCGTAAGCACCCGCTGGTATAGATACGTTAACGCGCCGTCCTCCAGGTAGAGTAAGAGTGTAACTGGCACCATTCAGTGCCTCCGTCTTGCTGATAGCCAGTACCATGCCCAGATTGTCGCTGTCAGGCTTGTTGAGAACATCAGGGACAGCGGGAGCACTGGCGCTGGGCAATGCCTGCTGGGGCTCAGAGGTATTTGGGACAGCAGGAGCATTGATGCTGAGCAATGCCTGCTGGGGCTCGGGGATACTTGAGATGCTAGGGAAGTCAATGTGTAGCAATACCTCCTGGAAGGTTTGTGCAAATGCTGAGACGGAAACAAAACGGTCCTCGGGTTTTTTCGCCAATGTGCGCAGGATCACGGCATCAAGGTCTGGATGGATAGACGGATTAAGGGTGCTGGGTGGTTCTGGTTCGGCATTGATGTGCATATACATCACCTGCTCTAAACCACCCTGAAAGGGAGGGTAACCCGTAAGTAGCTCGTAGATCATCACGCCGAGAGCATACTGGTCAGTTGCAGGGACGGGTTGGCCTTTCCACTGTTCGGGGGCCATGTAGGTTGGCGTGCCGCGAATGGAACTGCTTAAGCTGGCAATTGCGTTATTGAATTTTGCTATACCGAAATCAGCCAGCAGTAGATCGGGGCGATCCGGATTGTCTTTCCTGCTGTGTATGAGGAAGTTAGAGGATTTGACATCCCGATGAATAATCTGGTGATCGTGCGCATACTGGAGAGCGTCAGCAGCCTGAAATAAAAAATGCTCTATGTCATTGAGTGGTAGCAATTTAGAGCTGCGCCGGCGTAGCCAGGCAGCAAGTGAGCCATCTTTGCGGAAGGGCATAACCATGTAGGTGAGCAAAAGTCCATTTACGTTCTCCTCACCGTAGTCGAAAAGGGGCAAAATGTGAGGGTGGTCGAGCATAGCAATAGTTTTCATCTCGCGCCGGAAGAGGCGCACTGCTCTTCTGCTCAGATCACTACTAAGTGGGCTGGTGTCTTCAGCTTTAAAAAGCTTGATAGCTACGCGGCGATCGATCTGCGTATCTGCTGCCAGGTATACTTCGCCCATACCGCCACTTCCGATGAGCCGGAGCAGGCGATATCGACCAACTTGCAGCCCTTCATGTGACATATTTCACCTTGTGAAAAACAGTACCGTGCACAAATGATAATGATTATTATAAGCTAGCATAACCTATGTTATCAAATCCTTCCGGTCACGGCGGAGTTCTTTCTATTGGGATGCTGGCACCAGGCACCCTTCCATAGAGATAGGTTTTGATGCCAGCATCCGATGAACTTTTGCCTCTTCGACGGCAACTATCCATTCGCGCCGAAGATGTTGAACGGGTTATCTGTGGGAATAGCGTTGGCAGGAAGAGTAATTGTTACTGGCTGGTTGAAGTTGCTCAGATCGACAATGGAATCGAAATTGACTGTCAGGCCAGGTAGCACACCCACGCTAGCAGTAGCGGTAGGTGTTACGGAAGCTCCAAGTGAACTCAAACCCTCGTCCAGACTGAACTTCAGTTCTGTGCGATGAACATAAAAATTGGTCTCATCTATCCAGAGATCCAGGCTTGACTGAAACCCTCTTGCGTGGTCGAGCACGTTGGTAATGTTCTGCTGGCCAAACAGCTTGTTCAACAGCGTATTGTTGTTGAGCAGCAGCTTCAATGCTGCTTTGTCCAGGGTCGCTGAGATATGACGAAGGTCCTGCCCATTCAACAGCTCCGTTCCATGATCGATAATCGTGGCATCTTGTAACAGGCCTAAGAAGGCAAGCGGATCTACATTGATTCCAGCAAACGGATTCGCGATAAACCCCTCTAATACGCTCTTGTCCAGCACAAACCACTGTCCCTTGGGATTCTGAACATAGACTTTACTCCCCAGGAGAATCTCTGAAAGACTGATATTCTGCCCTGTCCCGCTCTGAATAACGGTGATTTGGAGTGATTGTTGACCTGGCAGACTTTCGTCACCATGACCCGTGATGCTGAGGCTTACCTGACCAGGTACCGGAGCAGCAGTTGTAGGCATCGCGGAAGCGGTCGTGGGTGTCGCGGAAGCAGTCACAGGTACATTGCTGGTATGTACCTGGCTGCGCTCAAGTCAAAATGTACCGACTTGAGTTGCTTCATCGCAGCTGAACTGTTTTGTAGCACCTCTAAGGCTGTTAGCGCACTGCCGCCAGTACCTATAACTGGCGAACTGCACGCGCTCATCAAAAGTAGAATCATGACCAGGACCAGAAAACTGTAGGGTTCCTTGCGCTTTTTCATCAGAACCTCCTTTAGAGCCGGGTCAAACTGTACAAAAACACTCCTAATATTGGATACGGTTCACCTCCTGTAAAATGATACAGTTTAGATAAGATTGTTGCGCACCACCCCTCTTTCCCGTCTCCTTTAAATACACTATAATGAAGACCGCGCATTCGCAGAACATCAATGAACAATCAATACATTCAAGAACAGGAGAGGAAACAGGATGTTCGACACCAGTAAAATCGGCTACACCTTTCCTCCGGTTACCATTGACATCAAGCGAGCGAAAATTCGCGAATTAGCGCTTGCCATTGGCGATGACAATTCCATCTACTCCAGCCAGCAAGCGGCCCAGGCAGCAGGCTACCCAGATATCCCCTTTTTCCCCACGATAGGCACTCTTTTCTTATTTTGGGGCAATACTCACTTTATCGAGCAGCTCACCGGGCTCGGCCTGGACGTTGCTCGACTCATTCACCTGGAAGAAGCTTACGAGTACCTCGCCCCATTGTATCCTGGCGAAACCCTGACAGGCGTAATGACAGTGCTTGACGGCGCCACCCGCAGAGGTCCTCACAATTCCTCCATCGATCTCGTCACATTGCAAATACATTACACGAATGACCAGCACCAGCCCGTTCTCATTGCCACGAGCCGCTTTGTAGTCCGTGAATAACGTCGAAGAAGCAGCTTGAACTCCAGATAGTTGCCTGGATTATATGGGGAAAACCTCTGCAGGGGTCGTAGCAGGAATAAGCCCTTTATACACGAAGCGCTTGCGTGCCAGGTGATAGCTCCGGTCGGCTCCAAAGAAATTCAGCCACATCTGCCGCAATTCTTCCTCCCGGTACGCCTGCAGCGGTTTGCTTGCTTCATCGCTTTCGCGGGTGCGACGCTTTTCTTCCAGCAGGTACTCGTAGCGAGGACTGCAAGCCAGCCCTTCTGCTATCTCTCTGATGTGATGGCGGAAGCTGGCTGCATACTCTTCAAAGGCCTCATCGATTAACCCGATCTGCTGCGCGGTCCTGCCGCTGACCGGCAGCAGCGCTTCTGTCAGTTCTCGCGCCCTGCTTGCTCCTACCCGTTTCGGTAACAGGTAAGTCCAATATTCAGATCCATAGAGATTGCCCATCGCTTTGTAATGGGGATTGAGCACAATACCTTTTCTGGCGTAGACCAGGTCTGCCGCCAGGGCCAGCATCACTCCCCCCGCCGCCGCATTCCCCTGCATGGCAGCGATCACCAGGTGGGAGCCGATGGTGATAAGTTCCCGCACCAGGTCATTCATGGCATGGATGTTGCGCCAGGACTCGTGAGCCGGGTCAGCGGCCGCTTCAATCACGTTCAAATGAATACCGTTTGACCAGAAGTCAGGACTACCCATCAACATAATTACTTTAGTCGGACGCTTCCGTATGTGCAGGAACGCCTCCCGCAGGCGCTGGCACTGGTCCGTGCTCATGGCTCCATTGTAGAAATCAAAATGGAGATAGCCAACGGCCTGTCTTTCTTCGTACCAGATTTCACGATAGGTCTGTCCGCCGTAGGCCTGGTCTATCGCTAAAGGAGCATCTGGGACAGCAGCCAGGCGCTCGCCAAGCACCTGCGTCGCCGGTAACTTGCAGTGGACCTGTTCGCCATTCCCTTTCTGTTTCAGATGCGTGATCCACACGGCGCCATCACCCGTTGCCCGGCAGATCGCCCCATCGCGTGTGGCAATGATCTCACCGGGAGTCCCCCTGAGCACCTCTTCTGCATGGGCGCCATACAGATAGCACGGTATGCCCAGCACAGTATCTAAGACGCCCGGAAAGCTATCCGCACAGCGAATCTTCCTGAGCACTGCTGCGCTGGACTCTCGCCAGTCGATGGCGCGATCAGCCTGCTTCATCAGGGGTTGCCAGCGGCCTTTGACATCCTCCCTCCGGTAATCCAGGGGTTCCGGGCGAAAGATGTGGCTCTCAAATTTTGCTATCGTTTCTAACAGTCCGTGGATGGCCGCTTCCGTCACTTCGTGGCGATAGAGACTACTTTTGCTGCCTGCTCGCATGGGAAAGGTACGAGTAGCCCAGATCGGGCCGGCATCCATTTCGGCGCCTGCTTGCAACAGGGTGACCCCCCATTCCTCGCACGCATTGAGCATGGCCCAGTCCAATGAAGATGGCCCCCGGTCCCCTTTGATCCCTGGATGGACGATAATACAGGTATACATTTGCCAGATGGACGCGGGGATGCAGGCTTTTAACATGGGAGCCACGATCAGGTCAGGGTGTTCACGCTCGACCGCTGCGAGCATCACTGCTTCGCAGGAGGCGAGCACCACGATCACCGTATGCCCGCGATCGACCAGTTCCACAAAAGCACGTTGACTAAGGCTATTATGAGCAGTGGTTAAGAATACTATTTTCATTGCATATCACTCGCTATCTTTCTTTAATTTGCATACAACAGTGAATGGCGACTATTCGGCTCCACCTCGCATATGTATAGCTGTTCAGGAGCCAGGCGTATCTCTCTTTTACCTTTTATCATTTCTTACAGACGCCAGAAGAGACGGTTTTTAGCGCGCAAGTTCCCAGCTTGAGAGGGAGTTGAGGAACCACCTACGGTTCTAGTTCACCACGCTCTCGACCGGCAAGCAGCTTCGTCCAGGCCAGCACTTCTGACCTGGGCACATCGGATGCTCTCAGACGCGCGTTGCCTGCTCGCCCCCATTTCCCACTTGTGTAGGGAGTGCTATCAAACTGAACCCTGTTAGCCGAGCCACCAGCGCAGGTGATCCGCATTGCGGAGGATTCGCTCCATGATAGTGCGCCGCAGACCATAGATTTCACCTACGGCACTCCACTCCTGTGGGCACAAACGCACCACCTCTCTTGGCTTGAGACCGCAGTGAAAGAGCAAGTAGGCTACCCGCTGCTCACGCGGGTCAGCAAGCATCGTCTTAAGGACTTCCCAGACTTCATTGTTGTCGGTGCTGTCTTCCACGTATGGTTCTCCTGGCTCTCCTGGCTCCGGCAACGCGACTTCTCGTGGCCGCGCATACGCCCGCAGTGTATCCAGAATGGACCCTTGCAAACTCGCGCGCAGGTACTGAAAGGCAGCAGCGAGCCGGCTGAATTCCACTCGTTGGTTCGAGGTGGTCGCCTGCCAGAAGCGTTCAAACGCTAGCGCCACATAGTACTCTTCACTCTCCAGGCGACACGCTGCCGCTCTCTTGGGATGACGACCCAGCCAGCCTCGCACCAGCCCGCCAAAGCAGTGTTGCACCCAGAGCCAGGCCTCCTCGTCATCTTCCACGGTCGCACGGCGTAACAGCTCGACACCATACGTATCCGTGAATGGCTCACCCTGGCAATAGTGGTCGATTTCCCTCAGGCACTGTGCTGCCAGCGCAGAGAGACTCATCTCACTGCACAGTGGGGTTGACAGGACGGAGACAGGAGATGGCCGCCCAGGAGTCATGTCCTTGCGAGCAGTGGGCGGCTCTCCGTCGTTCACCCAGTGGGTATCCATCACCTCAGAGCTCATCGTCATTCTCCTCTCACATCAACTCCTGCTGATTCTTGTATGTTGCGCTCAATCCAGCGGCTTTCCAGGCCAATGGTTGGCAAGGCACATGCAACGTCTTCAACTCGGCTGGGCAAGGAGTCCCCCGTCTTTGAAACGGGGGAGGAATTGCCCTAAAACACTCCTTGTTCCTTATTGTGCATGCTCTTCTCCTCTCTTGCCTTTTTCGTACATGTGTGCTATCCTGTGCGTATAGGCTTAGGCACTCTGCTTCGGCAGAGAGAGACGGTTCTCCTATAGGTTCCTTTCCAACTGAACGTAGGGCGTTCTGAGCCAGAATCCAGGCTCAGGTAAAACGTTCGTGGTCGAACAACGCTGCTCATTCGGCATGCTGAGTGAGCACGGACAAGGTACACTTGCAACAACGGCGATACACCGCAGGCGTTCGAGGTTTTCTCGTGACTACGCCTCTCTGTTCCACAAAACCGGGACACTGCCTCATGACAGCGGGACGCCGTGTATACTACACTTCAGCATAGAAAAT
>WNFA01002972.1_pt1 | contig 14082 bp, 16 predicted proteins | sample 5400481 | NCBI WGS metagenome assembly WNFA01 (sample SAMN13153340, study PRJNA577476) | soil metagenome | isolation source: 120 cm saprolite under Douglas fir tree site 2 hole 1 replicate 2 | place: USA:California | collected 2015-04-18 | reverse complement strand
CAGGCGGAGTCTCACGCCCTAAAAAGTAAGGGATCATCTGTTGCATGCCGGCGGTGGTGAGCAGAACCGTTGGGTCATTATGTGGCACAAGCGACGAGCTGGGAACCTTTAAGTGGCCCTTGCTGGCAAAGAAATCTAGAAAGCGTGCGCGAATCTGTGTACTTGTAAGTTGCATCTTAACAGACACATCTTTCTCCTCGTTCTATGGAAAGCGAAAGCAAAATTCTTAATTTTGCCCGGTATTAGTGTTGTATGATAAGTTCAAATAGAATTGCTATTTGCGCATGAGCATTATATCAAAGGAGAGCATGCATCGCAATGGAGAGTTTGCATCTAACATGCCAATGACCATCGAGCTGCCGCGCAGAACGTTGCTGGTGCTCAGTGGGCCTGCCGCTTCCGGCAAAAGCACCTTTGCAGAGCAGCGTTTCAGGGAGACGATGATTGTGTCATCTGACCACTGTCGAGCCCTTATCTGCGACGATGTCACCAACCAGCAGGTCAACCGCGATGCCTTTGACCTCTTCTATTATATTATTCGTAAGAGGATGTTTTTAGGGCGCTTCACGGTGGCAGATAGTACGGCGCTTCATGCAGATGCACGGCGCAGGCTACGAGAAATGGCACGTATGCAGGGCTATCTAGCCTGCCTTCTCATCTTCAATGTTTCGGCGGAGACTTGCCTGGAACGCGACCGGAGGCGTAAACGCATGGTGGGTGAAGCTGTTATAGCCTATCATGCTCGCTTGCTTCAGCAGATGCTGCTTGATGCGCCAGGTGAGGGTTGGGATCAAATACATGTGTTGGGAGAAGCGGATATGGATGCGCAGATTGAAGTCGAATTGTAATCGGGTCTTTGGAAGTAAGCATAAGGTCTATCTCGTTTTGGTTTTTCGAACTCATAAGTGTATACTGTCTTCCAGTAGAGAGCGAGCAGAATGCAATGAAAGATCGTCAGCACTCATCAGAGTGGGCCTGGGTGGATCCGGAGTGGCGAAAACCAGCCTCTACAGCTTTTTATAATAATGATACGACGGATCCGATACTACCAGGCAACACAGCACCGATACGGATCAGCGCTCTTCCTCACGAATCATGGATGAGGCGGTTAATGCGCGGAATAGGAACATTCCTCGCTTTCATTATCAATAAGATCAGACAGCTCGTGGCGCTTGCATTGACTGTCCTGCTACTGGTGCTTTTCACGCGCTTTATCTTACTCTTTTTCCGCATCACCCTCAGCCTGTTCGCTCACTGGGTTTTTCGGCTCACTGCTCCACTGGTTGCTCCGTTCGATAACTTGCATCCGCCGATTCCTTATGATGGCTATAGCATTGACGTCTCGACGCTGGTTGCCATGCTCGTCTTTATCGTGCTGGCGATGATTGTGTGCAGGTTCCTGAGGATATTAGCGACGAGGTCGCGCGACTATTGAAGCTGAGCAATCGTTTTAAGGAGACTACTATCATTTGGATACGTCCTAACCTACGCTTTCCTCAGCCCTTCGATACCATCTTCTTTGATGTTGATGGTGTACTGATCAAAACGATAGTTTCCTTCCATGCCACAGATATTGCGGTGGCGGAGTACTTTGCGGGTACGATTAACGGGCTTGATTGGGGTCAATACGAAGACACGGGGAAGCCCTTAGTCACGATCGATGACGTCAATGCGTTTAAGCAAGCTGGTGGCTATAATAACGACTGGGATATGTGTTACCTGCTCGCCACACTCTTCACGGCCCGATTGCGTGAGTGGAAGGGAACGTCTCTTGCTGAACGCAGCATCCAGGAATGGGCGGCGCTTTCGCGGGAGGCTAACCTGCGTGGGCACGGAGGCATTGAATGGGTTAAGGATATGACCCCTGCTACTGCGCAGCCGGATTACAACGTGATTGGCGACCTCTATCACGAGTTCTACTGGGGGGCGGCAGAGTTCAGCAAACGCTTCGGTCACGCCCCGCGCTATCTCCCCGATGCCCCTGGTTTCGTCCACCGTGAGGAGATGCTTTTCCCTGCCGATTTGCCGGGCAGGCTTCGTGAAGCGGGCATACGGCACCTGGGGATGATTACCGGACGTGTCGGCCCGGAGGTCGATAGTGCGCTAGAGCGCATGGAGCAGTATAGCGGTGAACGCTGGTGGGAGGTAGTGATCCCCGCCGATATTTGCCCAAAACCCGATCCGCGTGCCCTGCGCCTGGCTGTTGAGTCCGTTGGTGCCGGTGGAGGTTTGTACGTAGGCGATACCGCTGACGATCTCGACCTGGTGTTACGCTACCGGGCGGGCAGAGAAGAGGATGAGCCTGAGATGCTGGCGGCGATGGTAGTCTACGATAATGAGGCGGGGACGTATCAGGAACGGGGGGCGGATTTTGTGATTGGGTCTGTGGAGGATGTGATGGGGTGCTTATCTATTGTAGAGTAGGAAGCCGAACGAATCCTGCCTGCGTAAAATGGTGGTCGGTGGTGAGTGCCTCTGTCATCCCATATGTAGTCATAATCACAAAACTACTTGCATCGACCAGTGACCATTCTTTGTCAGCGCGAGCCTTCAGGAGAGCCCATGCCACAGCATCGAGGACAGCATCGATATGGATGATTTCGATATGGGGCGTGATCTTGAGTGCATCGACGAACGTGAAAATCTGCTCTCGCGGAATACGCGAACGACTTGCCAGAAGTGCAACCAACTCAGCGATGACGTAGTTCGTTGTCACGAGTAGTCGATGTTGATTGAGTGCGTGCTCATAGACTGCACGTACGTCACGGTGAAAAGGATCGTGGCGATCCACCAAGTAAGCCCACCCTGATGTATCAACAAACAGACTATTCCTTTTTGCCATTTCGCTCTCCGTGATCTCCAGCAAAGTATATATCGTGCCGTTCGATCCATTCTGGGTCCTCATCACCGCTATCAAACGCACCAATAAATGGGGCGAGCGGATCGCGTGCTGGATCATATGGCACTTCATGTAGGGACGCGGTTGATTCTACACGCTTCAGTAGAGTCACCCCTTCCGTTACCAAAGTCAAGAACAGCGCATCAGGAGTTTGCCCGTGTCGTGCAGCATAGGCGGCAATCTCGGCGTAAATGTCGTCAGGAATTTGGAAAACGTGACTCATGTGTATACCTCCTTCTTTGATATGGTGAGTTGCATCTTAACAGACACATCCTCCTCCTCATGTTATCTGAGTCTCATAGTACTGAAAGGAAATCAGCATCTTTAATTGTACCTATCTTGTATAATACGTTCTAAAGCGCGACCTACGGCATCTCTATGGGATACACGAGTGTGTAATGGCAATAGGTATATAGAGTGCTTCTTGTGCATGAGCATTATATCAAAGGAGAGTACGTATCGCAATGGAGAGATTGCACCGACCATGCCAATGACGATCAAGCTTCTGCGCAGAACGCTACTGGTGCTGTGTGGGCCTGTATAACCTCCTCAGTAAAACGCTGGTTGACAAATAGTACGTTTTAAGTTGAGGTACGAGAAATAGTATAAAGAGGTTACCATCAATGCCAAAGAACATCTTTTCAATCTCAGAAATCCGAGAGGAAATCACGCGCCTCCCAGAACGGTTTGACCAGGAGCCGGAGGTAGTTACTGTGACACGCGACGGCAAGCCTGTCATGGCTATTTTGCCGTGGGGATTGTACGAGTCGATTATGGAAACTCTTGAGGTGATGAGCGATCCAGAGTTGATGGTTTCGTTCCGCGAGGGTGTTAAGGATATAGAAGAAGGTAGGGTTCAGCCGTTAGATGAGGTGCTGAAGGAGTTAGGCTGGGAGTGAAAAAGGCACGACGGGCATACCTGTCCCCCAGACAGCGTTCCACAAGGGCCCCCACCCCACACCGCACCACCCCCGCCCCTACGGAATGATGGCTACCTATTGCGGGTGCAAGGCCTTTGCTACTCCCGTTTCTGTGCCTCCTCGATCAGACTCACCAGAAATTGTAGCTTCTCGATGGAGTGTTCTGCGTTGCGTTTATTGCGCTCGTAACCATCGGGGGCGAGTTGTTGGAACCAGGTGCGTATGTCATCTTCGGAGATGTCGTACCATTTGGCATCGGCCTGTAAGCGCAGGTAAACGCGCATCTGCGGGTCCTGCTTCTTGCGTGCAGGACCTTTCTCCTTCTCCTCCTCACCCGCGCTTTCACGCTCGTCCGTAGCGACAGCCTCCTCCAGATCGGATGAAGGATGCAGTTCGTTGTAAAGAGCCTCGACATCTGAGGCGCGGAAGAATGCATCTTTTCCTACGCCCCGGTAGGGCTTGATGCGGCCATCGCGTACCCATTGGTCGAGCGTCACACGATCGATCCCCAATTGTCGCGCTGCTTCACCGGCGTCGATAAAGGCGAAGCGTCCACCTCCTGGTTTGCTTACCATAGCTTCTCTACCTCTTTAAATTCACCGTTGCTGCAATGTGATGCCCAGACCGTCAGGATCGTGCAGTACTGCCAGTGTGAAGCCGGAGGGTTGCTTCTGCGGCGGTAGCGAGAAGTATACATCCTGCGTCTTCAGTTGCTCGTAGACCGACTGGAGATCGTCGACGATGAAACCAATGTGTGCCTGCCCTGCCGGCGGTCTTCCTTGATGGGGAGGAAGTTTCTGCTCACCGGTTGTGTGTAACGCGATGGTCGTTGAACCGCTATTGAACTCGGTCCAGCCAGGCGACGTGAACTTCAGCGGTAAGCCGAGTACGTCACGGTAGAAGGCCGTGGAACGTTGCATGTCACTAACATAGACGATGATGTAATCAGCCTTCTGTAGTTGTATCGACATGAGTAAGTTTCTCCTTGTTACTAACTTCATAGAACATCAGTAGAGTGCTGCCGTAACGCCGCTCGTCGGTCAATGCCAGGCGAGAGAGCGGGACTGCTGCTACCTCGGTTCGCTCCTTGGGGTGTATCTGGACGATGACCAGACCTGTATCCGGTACGAGCGATGAATTGTCGAGTAATGCTAATGCCCGCGCCGCCATGCCTTTATATTGTGGCGGGGCTATGTAGATAATATCATATTGGATGTTGTTGGGGAATTGGGTGTTCTCGTTCGGGGAGTTGCTGCGCCCCGCCTCCCCAGGCGCGATAAATCGGGATACCTGCCCCCCAGGCAGGGTGCCCTGTCTGGGGGACAGGTATCCTACGCCTTCGCTTCGCTCGGCTTTTGTGGGCAATTTTGTAACATGATTATTGTCAGAGACATGCGCCTGTAAAAATTTGAATGCATCGGCATGTACAGTTTCCGCGCGGTCTGCCAGGCCGGTGATTTGCAGGTTTTCACGCACCAGCTTCAGGATAGCGGGGTTCAGTTCGATAAATGTCGCGCTGGCGGCGCCACGACTCAGTGCTTCTATACCGACACTGCCTGTGCCAGCGAAGAGGTCGAGGAAGCGCACGTCTTCCACCCGAACGGAAAGAATGTCGAAGAGGGCTGTCTTGACGCGATCAATAATCGGACGAGTACTCGTCGTTTTGGGCGTTTTCAGGCGACGCCCTTTGGCCTCACCAGCCACCACACGTATCGGCATGAGATTACTCCTCTGCGAGCACGGTCAACACGGCTTCCACCTCTTCGGGAAACTCATCTTCTTTTGCCCAGGAGATCAGCTCCTCCACCTGGTCGGCCTTCAGTTTCTTTGGCGTTGGGGTGCCCCAGAAAGCTTGCAACAACTCTTGTAGTTGCTCCTGGCTGATTTGTGTGCTAGTTATATTCTGCAACACGGTCAAGCGTCCCGGGCTAACAGCCGAGGAACCATGTACATCCTTCATCTTGCTGATAATATTCCTGGCTTTCAACAGTTCCTCGGCTGATAACTCTGGTCGTGCCTCAGACTCGTCATCATCGTCGATGGCCATATCCTCGTCCTCCTCCAGATCATCCTCTTCATCGAACCTGTATGGAGGACGCTTTTCACTCACTGTGCCACGAGTGCTAAGATCAATGGGAGGCCTGGCAGAGGTCGGTCGTGTGCCCAGTGGACTGGATTGGCCTGATGGAGTAGGTGCAGAAAGTGGTTTTGCCGGCGTAGATGGCGGATTTTGTGGTACCTGGCTCGACGGTCGGCCTGGCGCCAGGTTGGGCGCTGGGCGAGCGGGTGCAACAGGTAGTGGCATTGGCGCTGGCGGGGGAGGTGATGAAGTCCTCTGTGCCGGTATAGGCTGGTCGGCCTCTTGCGGCTTCTGGTTGGCGACTGCTGAACCGGGGGACTTTTGCGCCACCAGATGCTGCAAACGCTCCAGAGCATCGCGTAGATTCATACCATCGAGGGTTCTGACCTGCAACAGGTCCTTAGCCTGCTGATGGGATAATCCCCACGATCCCTTGATCACGCGCAGGAACTGTGTCAGTGATAAGATGCTGTTAGCTTCTCCCGGCAGTCCGGGGGCGAGAGGCATACTAGCTCCCACATGTTGTGTGCGTGTTGGCGGTACAATTACCCCCGTGTCCTTCTGCGCCTCTTCATTGCTCATGCGCGGGGTTGCTTCTTGTGGCGGTGTCGATCCTCCGACGCGTGCCGCCTGTCCCCCCAGCTGGATGCTGGAAGGAGATGCTGCTCCGGGTGGTTTGGGTGCTGGGGATGCCGATGGCATAGTAGGAGCAGAGGTAGTACTTTGGGGTCGTTGATTGCGCTGTAGCATCTGGGCCACACGGCTCTCAACATGGCTAGAAAGTTGGTCCATACCTGCCTGGGCCTCGCGAATCAACTTCGCTCGCATCTCTGCAGTTGCGCCTAGCGGTACGGGGATACCCATCTCGATGGTGTGTGTGCGTCCACCGGTCGTAAACTGCGTGGCATAGCGTAACCAGATATGCGGGGACTCACCCGTTTCCCCTTCCCCGCCCGGCTTATTCGTCGTATTGTTCATAAAGCACTCACCTACCTTCTGCTCGGTTCCTAACAAATGTTGAGTTCAGTTGCCCAGGGGACTTATCAAGAGGTCACGTCGTGAACTGCGCGTAACCAGGTACGTACAGTATTATATCAGAGTGTTGCATCTTGCCAAAAGGACAATCTTAGGGTATAGTTAGCTCGCCGAAAAAGTGTTATAATCAGCCCTAATAGGGGATGTGTAACATACCAAAGGGACGCGTATTTGTACCTGCCGGTAATGAATGCCTTGTTTTGATGTGCTATTTTAGACTAATACTTTGCTATAGAAGCCCGAGAAAGTTGAGATGCAAGACCCATGATTAGCCCTTCACCCACTCAACAACCGCCAGCTCCACAACCCGAGCAGAAGAAAGTCAGCTCCACACCGAGCGGGAAAAGGCTGGGCCGAACTCCTGCTGCTTTGTTCGTCAAGAGTATGCTTCGTCCGATCTTCAGGGGCATCTACTACCTACTCCAATTGATAAGGGGGCATAAGCTGGTCACATTAGCACTTATCCTTGTCCTGTTAGCCAGTTCTTCAGTAACCACTTATGTAACAACGGGATCATGGCCCTTTGTTAACCCTGATCCTCTACTGCCCATAGCAGCCGCTGATCTTAACAGTGCCAATCACATAAGGAACTGGCTCTACGCCTTGCGTGATGGCAATGCCGGCAAAATGCAAGCAGTGCAAGCTGATATGCTTCAGACGACTCTACAGCCGGATCCTGCGAGCCTGGTCGGTCGATATGGTCAACCTCAGACAGGCAATACCTGGGTATCCATATCCGTAATTGCCGTACATACTGCGTCGGATAGAACTACTTTAGATAGTTTCGTAGAAGTGGATCTTGCAGCACCTGCAGCAACACGAGGTACTATTAGCTCCATTGTGATTTTCCATTTCACCACTGTTCCAGCAACACAGGGGCGCATTTTCGTTATTGATGTCTTGGCTCCACGCCAGTATTTGCCGGGACAGTAGGTCGGCACTCAGAGCAGAAGGGATAAACTGCCATGGCAGAAAACACACAGAAAAAACAGGGGAACCTGGATAAGTCAATTGACCTCGGTATGGACAATTTCGGTCGATTTGTGAAAGCGCGTTGGTTGTGGCTCATCCTGGTGAGTGCCATACTTTGGTGGTTTGCTGTCTACATCGTTCCACAGTTAACTCCACCTACGCCAGGTTCAATATTCGGCACAATCACCCAGTTTTTCTTTTATGGTAGCATCATCGCTTTCCAGTATATATTGCTCTTCTGGTTCCTGGGGCGTCCACGCTTGTACTGGGTAATGCCTGGTGAGACCGGTGTGACCTTCGATGACTACAAGGGCAACCCAGAGGTGCTTGAGTCTGCACGACGCATAGTGAAGCTGTTGCAAGGCGTCCAGGGATTCCAGAAGATGGGTGGTCATCCCATACGTGGTCTGTTACTCGCAGGCCCGCCAGGAACTGGTAAGAGCTATCTTGCACAGTGTATTAGCAGTGAGGCAGATGTTCCCTTCGCCTATGCCAGTGCCGCCAGTTTCCGCGCTATGTTCATTGGCATGGATGTGTTGATGATTAGAAACCTCTATAGGAAAGCGCGTCGCCTGGCACGTCAGTATGGTGCCTGCGTGATTTTTATGGACGAGATCGATGCGATCGCTACTTCGCGAACAGCAGGAGGTGCCAATAGGCCATTTGGCGGGGGAATGATGGGACTCTTTGGTGGCGGCTCTGGAGGTCTTAATCAACTGCTGATGGAAATGGACCCACCGCCTATCGAGACAGGCTGGCTTAAGAAGATCCTGCGTATTGTAGGTATGTACCATGGCCGTGTCCAGAGCCAGCCAGTGCTGACGATTGGAGCCACCAACATCCCTGATACGCTTGACCCTGCGCTGCTGCGTCCCGGTCGCTTCGACCGCAAGCTCCACATCGACCCACCAACCGATAAATACCGCGGTGAGGTGATTGAGTACTACCTGAACAAGGTTGCACATGAACCAAATATCTCGATACGTGCCCTAATAGGACGCCTGGTGGATACCACCCCCGTTGAGATCAAGAATATTATCAATGAAGCTGTTATCAGCGCACACTTCGATGGTCGGGACAAGGTGACTTACAGGGACATCACAGAAGCACAGGACTTGCAGGATTTTGGTCTTCGTCAGACCAGCGACCTGACACCGATTGAACGACGGCGTTTGGCTTACCATGAGACCGGGCATACTGTGGCTATGTACTATCTCATGGAACGACACTTCCCAGCCTACGTCACGCTACATCGGCGCGATACTGTCGGAGGAGAAGCATTCGCCGCACCGCGTCCAAGAGAAACGGTTAAGACTCAGAGTAGAGAAGAGGTTCTTGTCGGCATTCAGGTGTCAGTAGCCTCCCGTGCCGCTGAAGAACTCTTCCTTGACGTGAGACTAAATGGAGTTGGTGGTGACTTCTGGTCCGCAACGCAAGATGCTGCGAGATATGTTGGTCAGTGGGGTATGGATGGAACAATTACTTCATATGCAGGTCTCGGCGGTTTTGATCAAGCAATGATGATTCCTGTATTCCGTGATCGTGTGGAGGCTGTGCTTCAATCGCAGCTTAATGCTGTTAAGCGACTCTTCCAGGAACACAGCGAGGCTGTTATGGCTGTTGCCGAGGCCTTGATTGAACGTGATGAGTTGGTGGAAGAAGAGATTGAGCAGTTGATTAAGGAGGCCGATGCACGACGTGTGACCAGGGTGGTCGTCAGCGACTTTGAGCAGATCCTGGGCAATGGGAAGAATGGCGGCTATGCATTGAGCGGCGGGAGGAGCAACGGTAGCACTGGCAACGGTCGCCTGATCGATGCCCCGAAGGTTGACTCGCAGCCACAGCCGTTCTCCGATGTGCAGGCCCAGACGAGTGATATGCAAGTTCCGCCGACGGACGAGGGACCACTGTTTTTGATGGACGAATGAGGGATGTTGTAGGAATTAATCAGCATTAGAAGCTGTGAGCCCGGGCTCACAGCTTCTAATGCTGATTAATTCTAAACTTACACACAAGAGAGAAATCTTATGTCAACCGGCACATTAGCAAACACCACGACAACAGACGAGGCAGCGCGAAGCGGTTATCCACGCCGGCAAACCGTCCTCAGATGGGGGAGCGTATTCGCCCTATTCGTTGTCGCCATCGGTATGCGCCTGTATGATCTGGGGCTCCCTTTTGACCGTGATGGCTACGACGAAGGTGTCTACTGGCAATCTCTACTGGCAATGCGTGCCGGGCATTCCCTCTATCAACAGATTTTCTACTCGCAACCACCCTTGTTCCTGCTCTCACTCTTTCCAGGCTATGTGCTTTTTGGCAGCACGCTCTGGTCTGCGAGATTTGGTATTGCACTGGTCTCTCTATTCGGGCTGCTGGGTGCGGCTCTGTTGGGCAAAGCACTCAGCGGACGGCTTGGAGCGATTCTGTGTCTCCTCTTGCTTGTCGTCAACCCGTACTTCCTGCTAGAGTCGCAAACCATTCAGGCTGAGTCATCATCTATCGGCTTTTCAATACTGGCGGTGGGGCTGGCATACCTGTGGTGGGAACAGCCAGAAGGTGTGCTCGGTCTGTGCTGGGCTGCACTCGCAGGCATTGCACTCGCTCTGAGTATCCTGTGCAAATTATGGGGTGTCGTCAGCCTGGTACCTGTTGCCCTGCTGATGCTTGCTCGCCTGTGGCAAATCTGGCAGAAACAGCCAGGGACCAGCCTTGCCAGCCTGCGTCCCATCCTTTTTGGCATAGCGACTTGCGTGATGACGCTGCTTCTCGTATTCGTGCCCTTCCTGAGTTCGTATCAGGCTGTGCTGCAAGAAGTGGTTGGTTATCATGTCCAATCTGCGTATGTCTTCAGTCGGGTCGGGAATAGCAGCATGATCAGGAGTGTGTTGATCTCAGTATTGGGTGTGACAGCGCTCTACGGAACGTTGGTCGCGCTCCTGAGACGCGATTGGCGCGTCGTTCCCTTACTTGCCTGGTTACTTGCGACGGCCTTTTTTCTCTGGCGCCTGGCACCGCTGCTGCCTCATCACCTCGTCGCCCTAACGACTCCGCTGATAGCGTTAGCGGTGATCGGTATTGGCGTTGGCCCCACCTCACCCCGCGGGCGCGAAGGAATTGAAACACGCTCCGCAAGCTCCGCTGAGGGCCCCTACGCAGCATTGAAAGCGTTAACGGTGATCAGCCTCAGGTCATGGCTTCTCCCCACCCCAGGGCGCGATAAATCGGACCCCTACGCACCATTTGCGAAGTGGGCAACTCTAGTAGCGATATTGCTCATTCTTGTCACAACGGTCTTTAGCGTTGTGCAAGATGCCTCGTACTACAACACGATGAGCATGAATAGTGTGAATGCATCGAACCAACTACAGAGGCGAATTGCTGCCGACCTGCGGCAGGCTATTATACCGGACCAGTTGGTGGTAACCGATGCGCAATTTATAGCAGCGTTAGCAGATCGTAGCACTCCACCGGCACTGGTGGATACATCGACAGTGCGTATTAACGATGGTTCTTTAACGCTTCAGCAGCTCATCGATGAGACCTCACAGCCGCGGGTGCATGCTGTGCTTTTTTTCACTTTGCGCTTCTACCTGCCCAATGTGGCGGGATTTCATGCGTGGGTTGCTCAACACTTTCACCTCCTCCATACCTATAGGCCTAGAGAGGAGTTGTGGGTGAGGTAAATGGGAGAACTACAAAAGATTGGAGGTAACGATATGCAGAAAAAGAAAACATTCAGTGCGATGGAGATTGTGCTACTCGCAGTGTTGATCGGTTCGCTGATCCTTTCATTCTTACAAGCGCGTCGTGAGGAAGTTGAGGAAGAAAGATGAGGTAAAGGTGCGCCGAAAGTCCTATCAGGGGTACTTTGGGAGGCAGGAACGCGAAGTTTTAACTTCTGAGTCGTTATAACCGATGAAACAAGTAATATCTCTTTTCCGTCCTAAGAGACGATAAGGATAAAGAATAAGGAGGCCCCAGTAAGGGTGTAGTGAATGTCGTGGAGGGGAAAAGAGGCGGGATTCTCTCAAAAGAAATTGACTGGACAATCAGATCGTCGAGAGGTAGGTAATTATTTTGAATCAACGCCAATATATGCAGACGACCCCTCTGAGGAGCAATGGCTATCGCCTAGAGCCAGTCCCAGCATCTGCAGAACGGCCCTCAGCAGATCCTCAGCGAGATGTTCCACCTGCACAGCCTCAAAATACATTTCCTTCGCCGACGTCATCGTCACGTCCCCCCGGCACCGGACTACTCTCAAATTGGAAAGAAAATACAGCGAGCTCTGCCACTCTTGAGCGAGGTGTTCCACCTGCACAGCCTCAAACTTCGCCGACGTCATCGTCACGTCCCCCCGGCACCGGACTACTCTCAAATTGGAAAGCGAATGCAGCGAGCTCTACGGCTCTTATGGCGAATGCAGAGCTGAAATCTTTGACAGAACGAGAAACATTGGAACATGAAGCGGTTGGTATGCCGGTGACAGGCCCTGCGCGCTATCCTGGTAACGGGACAACAAACTTTCTTGGGCAGGCACCTGAGCCGGGTACTACTCTGCCGTCTACAATGTTCGTACCACTACCCACTCAAAGCGTGCGGCCTCCGCAAGCTGCTGCCGTCGGACCGTATCCACAACTCCAGCGGAGCGTGCCCATGCCGGGGACAAGACCGGCCCCTGCACAACCAGCATGGTACCAGTACAGCGCACGTCCATCGATGCCTGCTTCAGCACTCACGGCACAACGCTTACGACCCGCAGCACGCAAAAAGAAGAAGGGCTTGTCTATGCGAGCAGGTATCGTGTTGTGCATGATGCTCGTGCCCTTGCTCGTTGTGGGTAGTGTGGCAGGCTACTATTACTATAGCCTGTCCGCTCCGGTCAGTACTATTCTGAACCAGCAGGTGCGACGTCTGCCTGGCGACGAGGATCCTAACCAGTTGCGTGGCAGTGGCGGCAGCGTCTTGACCGGCGGTCGCATCAATATTCTTCTGTTAGGCAGTGATACTGACCAGAAGTTCGACTTCACTAACGCAGATGGCACCCATACCTATCTGGCCCAAACCGATATAGTCGTCAGCGTTGATCCCGCGACTAAGGACGTAACCATGTTCTCAATCCCGCGTGACTTCTGGGTCAACGTTCCAGGCTTTGGCATGCATAAGCTGGACGAAGCCTATGCACTGGGTGGTGTCGCGCTCAGTCGTCTAACAATTTTCCAGGATTTTGGTATTCGCATTAACTACTATGCCTGGGTTGGACTGGATGGATTCGTCAAAGTCATCGATACGGTGGGTGGTGCTGATATAGATGTCATTCACCCTATCACCGATGATCAATATCCAGATGATGTGGGCAACAATACCCAGGATATTTATAGGTACAAACGCCTGTACCTGGCGCCTGGGCCACAACACCTGGGTGGCATAGAAGCTCTTGAGTATGTGCGCTCGCGCCATGCCGACCTGGTGGGTGATTTTGGCCGTTCGGCTCGCCAGCAGCAGGTACTGAAGCAACTGAAAAATAAACTGAACAACCCGGGTGTCGTTGAGAAGTTCCAGGAGCTGGCCAATGACCTGGCCGGTTACGTCAAAACGGATATGCAGTTGACCGATGTCTTTAGTCTGCTGCGTTATGCTCGCAGCATTGATACGAGCAAGATAAACCAGGTCACTCTGGGTCCACCGTATTCGAATTCGGGTACGACACCCAAAGGGAAATCGGTTGTCTTTCCGCACTGCGACCTGATCGTACCGGTGATTGTGAAAGTATTCGGTTCAACTGCTGACGCGAGGTGCAACATTACCACAAGCGGAAATACAGCCGCCCCAGGGCTTGCATCTCAGACATCACCCGTGTCACAGACGGCTGGCAGTAGCGCGTTGCAAACAGCAAGCCAGATGGCCAACGTCAGCGCAATGAGTCTGAACGGGGGCGATCTGTTGGGTATACACAGCCTCCTCGATCTATTGTTTCTGATCGTGTTTGAGTCACCTGAAGCTTTGCAAGTATAGATGTATGTTTGGGGAAGAATGGTCAGTGACCCGTCCCCTAAAACGGGACGGGCTTGCGGGGAGGGCTACCGCACCGATCAAGCACTGACTAGAGGGCTTGGTCCGCAAGAGCAATCTTGCCGCCCATGCAGCAGCGATATGGGCTAAGCAATAGGAAA
>WNFA01002970.1_pt1 | contig 14089 bp, 11 predicted proteins | sample 5400481 | NCBI WGS metagenome assembly WNFA01 (sample SAMN13153340, study PRJNA577476) | soil metagenome | isolation source: 120 cm saprolite under Douglas fir tree site 2 hole 1 replicate 2 | place: USA:California | collected 2015-04-18 | reverse complement strand
CGCGTCCGGCTGATACACCGTCCAGCCGTTGGCGAGCGCGATCTCCTTCAGATCCGGATTGGGGTTGATGGCGAAGGGGTGTTTCGACAGGGATAGCATCTCGCGGTCCCAGATGGCGTTGCCGAAGGCGCAATCGGGGGCGGATTTTAGCACGGAGCGAATCGCCTCAGGCTTGCCGGGGCCGCTGGGGACTCGAATTAGGCGGTCGCTTATCGTGCGACCGATTATGCCGTTTTCGACTGCCACTTCGGCGGCGAGGATGCGATTGTTTGGGATGCCGAAGTGGCGCATGGCGGAACGGATGATCCATTGATTAGAGGAGGAAACGGCCCAGATATCGCATCCGGCGGCGCGCAGGCGGCCGATTAATTCGCGCATCTCCGGGAAGATGTTGGGGGCGATTGCCTGGGGAAAGTAGGCGTCGCAGGCTTGCTGCACTACTTCTTCTTGGAGTCCGCGGTGCATGGTGACCATTTCTCCGCACATGACTTCTTCGGCTACCTGGCCGGCTTTGTAGTCGGCGTAGCGGGAACGGGCCCATTGCACGATTTCTTCCGACACCAGGCCCTGTTCGAGTTCCCAGGAGAAGAAGCCTTCGCCGGCGTCTCCGGACCAGAGGGTGCCGTCGCAGTCAAAGGTGGCTACTTGCGGTTTTAGGGTGAGTACACTTTCGACGAACTCGGCTTGGACTGATGTGAGGCTTGTCATGAATGGTAGGGCGTTAGTGTGTGCGTGAGAACTGGGTCGTCCCTCCGGGACTTGAATCTTTTTTCTACTTTTCCCAGCGCTGAAGCGCTGGGCTAAGCTGGTGCCCCTCTGGGGCTAATTCCTGGTGCGCCCCTCGGGGGCTAATTCAAAGAAGCGTACTGCTCCGGCGTATCTACGTTGATGGCGACGAGCGGATCGTCTACCGAAACGTATTCGATGTCGCTCTGGTGCGCGTGCTCGACCTCGCGGGCGTTCGAGGTTTCGAGAGCGTTGAGGAACGCGGTCAGCATCTCGCGGCCGAGGAAAATTGGATGTCCGTGCTGGCCTTGGAATTGGGGGATGGCGGCCCATTTGCGGCGTGTGATGGCGCGTTCGAAGGCCGCTTTGAGGGTGTCCATGGTTTCCGTGCGGATGGGCGGGCGGTCAACGAGCGTGACGATGGCGGCATCGCGGCCGCGGTTTAGGACCTCTTGCAAGCCGACTCTTAACGAGCTGAACTGGCCGCGCTCGGGCTCGGGATTCACCACCAATGACGCGCCATTGGCATACACGATGGGGGCCAGGGCAGCCGCATTTTTGCCCGCGATCACGAGCACTTCATCCACATGAGGAAAGAGGAGCCGTATGGCGGCGGAGAGGAATGTGTCAGTCGTTGTTGTTGCAGGGCTTGTTGTTGCCGAGTTTATCGATTGCGGGGGCCAGGGCAGGAGCGCCTTGTCGCGTCCCATGCGTGAGGACTCCCCGGCCGCTAGAATTATTCCGCAAAAAGCCGGGGTCTGGCCCATGTGGGGACGATAGCAAACTGGTGGAGGTCTGCCAAGGAGATGGGATCACGCCTCGGCGGCTAAAGCCGCGATCAATTTTAGGTGCTTACGGCGCGGCTGAAGCCGCGCCCCTTCAAAGCAAAGTCTCATTTAATTGAAGGTCGGCAGCTTGACCAGGTCGTTGATGGGGACTCGTTCCAACGGGTGTCCAGCTTTGCGCCAGGCGGTCAAGCCGCCGGTGATGACGAACACCTTGAATCCCAGTTCCTGTAATTGGCGCGCCACCCGGGCGCTTGTGGCTTCGCGCTGTCAAGTACAGTAGAGATAAATCTCTTGATCCTTGGGGAGGTTCTTGATTTCTTCAATGAGGTTGTTGGGTTCGATGCGGATCGATCCGGCAATGCGCTCGGAGTGGGCGTCGTAGTAGCCGTGGCTGCGGACATCGGCGATCAGGAGGTTGTGGGCGGCATCGGATGCCAGTCTTCTTGCCAGTTCCTCGGCTGGTACACGGGGGATGACGTCGAGCAGACGGTACTTGCGATACACCCAGATGCGATAGACAACGTAGGCGACGAGTCCGATGGCGAAGACGACCTCGGCGGCAAAGCCGGCGGAGCGCAGGCCGCGGGTGATGGCGCGGAGCGCGTCACTGAAGAGATATCCCGCGACGGAGTAGGCGCCTACGTATAAAGCCGCGCCGAGGGCATCGTATTGGAGAAAATCTCCGAGCCGCATTTTCATGCTACCGGCTAGCGGGGGAGACATGGTGTTGATGCCGGGGATGAACTTGGCAAAGAGCAGCGTCTGCTTGCCGCGGCGGTAAAAATATTCGGCCGATCGCAGGATGCACGTTTCCGGATTCGCGGAGAGCCGGCAGAGAAAGCCGAGCAATGCCCATCCGCTAACCCGCCCCATGAAATAGAGAAGGACGTCGCCGACGATCATCGTCAGGAGGGCTATGCCGAACACGAGATAGAAATGCAGGTGTCCGTAGGCGGCGACCGCGCCGGCGGTGAGGATGGCGAGCGCGGCGGGGAGTGGAAGACCGACGGCTTCCGCAAAGCAGATTACCGCCAGGAGCAAGTAGCCATGGTGCGAAATCAATGAGAGTAGGTCGTTCATGGCGATGGTGGATGCGGGCCCTTTAGTATAACAAGCTTTTTTCGATGCTATTCCGATCGACCTCGGTGCGAGAACTGCTGCTACAGTGGTAAGACTTCAGCAACTATAAGTTCAGGAGGAGCCTTTGTCAGCCCAGAGCCGCCGCTACGTCAATCTTCCGAATCGTCCGGTGGGGCTTCCTTTTAGCGATGCCGTGCTGGTGGGCGATACTCTTTATATCTCTGGACGGATCGGTCTTGATCCGGCGACTGGCGAGGCGCCGGAGAGTGTTGATGCCGAGCTCAAGCTCTTGTTCGAAGGCTTCCAGAGTGTGCTTGGCGAAGCGGGCATGAGCATGGACGATTTGGTGTGGGTGCAGGTCTATTCGCCGGACGTTTCTTTGTGGCAACAGTTCAACGCTGCTTATGTGAAGCTGTTCTCGCGGGAGTTTCCGGCGCGGGCGTTTTTGGGGTCGGGGAAGCTTTTGATGAAGGGGCGGTTTGAGATGTTGGGGATTGCGGTGAAAGGGTAGTGCAAGATCGCGAAGGTTTGCGGCAATCAATTCACATCTGTCAGTGTTTGGTGGCAGCGGCGGAATGCATAGGTCCTTCGCTACGCTCAGGATGACAATCCAAAAGGGTCGCGAAAGTTGCGAGACAGCTTGCGGGACGCTATTTCTCTCTTGCCACTACGAACTCGGGCGCCCACAAGAGGGCTCGTTTGATCTCCGAGTCGGGAAATGTGCAGATGGCTTGGCGGGCTGATTCGGCGTAGCGGGCGGCCTCTTTGGAGGCGTATTCGAGAGAGTTATAGCGGTTCAGGATGGCCAAAATATCGGCGTGCGTGACGCCAGTGAAGGCGCGGTCGCGCAGGACAGTTTCGATTTGGTGACGCTCGGCGGCGGTGCAGCGCTCGAGGGCATGAATCACGGCCATGGTGGCCTTGCCTTCACGCAGGTCGCTGGCTACGGGCTTGCCCAGCACACTCTCTGACGCGGTGAGGTCGAGGACGTCGTCCACGATTTGGAAGGCTAATCCGAGATCGCGTCCATACTGGCCAAGGCGTTCTTCCTGTTGCGCGGTGGCGTCGCCGAGAATGCCGCCGACTCGCATGGACACCGAGAACAGGCACGCTGTTTTGCGATAGATGAGATCGAGATGCTCCTGCAGCGAGATCAGTTTGCCGAGCTTTTCCATCTGGAGCAGTTCGCCTTCGACCATCTGCTGGGTCAGTTCGATGAGAACGTCGAGGATGCGGAAATTGCGCTCCTGCACCGCGATCTTGAAGGCCTGCATGTAGAGCCAGTCGCCGGCGAGCACGCACATCGAGTTGCCCCACTGCGTGTTGGCGGCGGGACGTCCGCGGCGGAGCTGGGCTTCGTCAATGATGTCGTCGTGGACGAGGGTCGCGGTGTGGATGATTTCGACGACGGTAGCGAGCTTTACCGCGCCATTGCCCTTGTAACCGAAAAGCTTGGCGGAGAGCAGCAACAGCGCGGGACGGATTCGCTTGCCGCCGCCGGCGCGCAGGTACTCGCCGATCTCGGTAATCGCGGCGACGTTTGAAACCGTGTCGCGACCGAATTCTTCTTCGATGGCGACAATGTCGTCACGGAGAAGGTCGAAGATTTCTTTCCCGTTGATGGACGTCGTTGCGCTCAATGTGCTTAGTTGCTCCGTTAATTAGTTGCTGCGGTAATTGGTGAATTGCAGATCGATGCCAAAGTCGTGCTGCTTGACCATCGCGATAATTTCCTGCAGCGTGTCGCGGTCCTTGCTGCTGATCCGCACCACATCGGCCTGGATTGATGCTTGCGCCTTTTTCTTCGAATTCTTGACCAGCTTCACGATCTCCCGCGCCTTTTCGATCGGGATGCCCTGTTGCAGGCTGATCTTCTGCTTTACCGTGCTTCCGGCGGCGGGCTCGAGCGCGCCGTAGGTCAGGCCTTTCAGCGGGACTCCGCGTTTGACGAGTTTCTGCTGGAAGACGTCGTTCACGGCCTTCATTTTGAACTCGTCGGCGGAGTGAAGCATGATGGCGTCGGTGCCTTCCATCGCGATCTGGGACTTCGAGTCCTTCAAATCGAACCGCGTGGTGACTTCCTTCATCGCCTGCTGGATGGCGTTGGCGACTTCGGCGAGGTCGATTTTGCTGACGATATCGAAACTGTTATCGGGCATGGAATGTCACTGTCAAAAATCGGATAAATCCTGTTTCCGGGTGTCAGGTCTCAGGTGTCAGGCAAAGCCGAGACCTTTTTCCTGAGACTTCTTTTCACGGATCGCTCGCCCCAATTGCGTACCCATGAGGGTAACAGAAGAGGCACTGTCTGCGAAGGCAGGGCACCGGTGGTGAGGTGGGTCGTGAAGGGTACACTAGCGAAACCGAACATGAATTGTCATCCGGAGCGAAGCGAAGCACCTGCTTTCCTGGCAGTGCCCGAGACAGCAGGTCCTTCGCTTCGTTCAGGATGACAAAATCTTGTGAAATTGAGAGTTAAAGAGTGGGGTCTGAATTGTTCAGCGCGAGTCCGAAGAACTTGTAGAAATTCTGCGCGGTTTGTGAGCCGATCTCTTCCGGTGACGAGTTGCGCAGTTCGCCGATCTGGCGGGCTACCTCTCTCACGAACGCCGGTTCGTTGCGCTGGCCGCGATGCGGAATCGGGGCCAGGTAGGGGGAGTCGGTTTCGATCAGCATGCGGTCGAGCGGAACCATTTGCGCGGCGTCGCGGATCGGCTGGGCCTTGGGGAAGGTGATGTTGCCGGCAAAAGAAATCATAAAACCCAGATCCAACGCGCGTCTTGCATGGTCGACGCTTCCGGTGAAGCAGTGCAGAATGCCGCCTAATCCAGTGGATGTCCAATGCTCCGCGATCATCTTCAGGCAGTCGTCCCAGGCATTCTCCCTATTGTCGGATGGACGGCAGTGGATGATGATGGGCAACTTCGCCGACTTTGCCAACTCCATTTGCTGCACGAAGACTGTCTTCTGTAATTCGCGGGGCGAGTGGTCGTAAAAATAGTCGAGGCCGATTTCTCCCCAGGCAATTACTTTGGGATGCCGCGACCATTGCAGCATTTGGGAGTAAGCCGCATCGTTCGCGAGGTTTGCTTCGTGAGGATGAATTCCGACGCTGGCCCAGATTCGCGGGTATTCCGGTTTGCCGTCGTATTTCTCCGCCAGTCGAATGCCGCAATCGGCCGTCTCCGGGTCGTCGCCGTTGCCGATGGCGAGGTAGGCTTCGATGCCGCTCTGTTTCGCGCGGGCTAGCACCTGGTCGCGGTCGGTTTCGTAGCGCTTGCCGTCGAGATGGGCGTGGGAGTCGATGAACATGGTGCGAGATCGTGTGGGACGGGCGCCCTTGCCCGTCCAAGTTCAGCAGCGTGTGCCTGAGAACGTCGGTCGTCCCTCCGGGACTTGCGTCGTCCTTCCGTCTACCCCGCGCTGAAGCGCGGGGCTAAGCTTGGGCGCCCCTCCGGGGCTTATTCTGGGGCGCTTTCTCGGGAGATGCACGAGGGGCAGCAAAATTCTCGTTCTCACACACCCAGCGGGGCTATTTCAGCCGTGTGCCTACTGGCACGTCTTCCAGAAAGCTTGCCAGCACGGGTTTGCCGCCTTCTGGCGAGGCGGCTACGATCATGCCATTGGATTCGAGGCCGCGTAGTTTGCGGGGCGCCAGGTTTGCTACGATCACGACTTTGCGTCCGATCAAGGCTTCGGGGTCGTAGGCTTCGGCGATTCCGGCTACTAGTTGGCGCACTTCGGTTCCTAGATCGACTTCGAGGCGCAGCAATTTGTCGGCGCCTTTTACGCGCTCGGCGGTCTTTACCTGGGCTACGCGCAATTCTATTTTTGCGAAGTCGTCGATGCTGATTTTGCCGTCGGGGATTGCGGCGGCGGGCTGTGGCGTGCCGGCGGCCGGCAGCCGAGCTTCGCTCGGCTGGACGGGCGAGACGCCCGTCGCTCCACTTGCTTCTTCCATTTTCTGCATCCTCTCTACCGCCGATTTGTCCGCCCTTGGAAAGACGGCTTGGACCTCGCCTAGCTTTGTGCCCAGGTGCAGCTGTCCCCACTGCAATTGCTTCAGGTCGAATTTCCTGATGTCGCCCAGGCCCATCTGGGCCCAGATCTTTGCGGTGGCGTCGGGCATCACGGGATGGGCTAGAGCGGTTACAATCCGCAGAGCTTCGGCACTGGTGTAGAGCACGGTCGCCAGGCGGGAGCGGCTCTCTTCGTCCGTGTCCTTCTTTTCGCCCAGAGCCCAGGGCTCGTTTTCGACGATGTACTTATCCACGGCACTGACCAATCCCCAGGCTGTTTCGAGCGCTCGCGAGAACTGGTACTGGTCGAAGAGTGCGCCGTATTCGGCGATCGTTTTTCTTGCGGCGTCGGCAATTGCGGCGTCTGCCGCAGTGTGGGCCGCGTGTGAGGGGTACGGTACTTCTCCTTTGAAGTAGCGCGTGATCATGGTCAGAGTGCGGCTGGCTAGATTGCCCAGGCCGTTCGCCAGATCGGAGTTGTAGCGCTGCACGAGCGCGTCGAAACTAAACGATCCATCCTGCCCGAAGACTACTTCGCGCAGCAGGAAGTAGCGGAGTGCGTCGGTGCCGAGCACGTCCACGATGGTTTCGGCGCGTACTATATTTCCGCGCGACTTCGACATTTTGCTTTCTTCAAACAGCAGCCAGCCGTGGGCCGTGATCCCCTTGGGTAGGGGTAATCCCGCAGCTAGCAGGAACGCGGGCCAATACACGCAATGGAAGCGGACGATTTCTTTGCCGATCATGTGCACGTCGGCGGGCCAGTACTTGTCGAATTTGCTGGTGTCGTTTGAGCCGTAGCCGAGCGCGGTAATGTAGTTGGCCAGCGCGTCGAGCCAGACGTAGATCACGTGCCTGGGATCGTCGGGTACGGGGATGCCCCAGGAGAACGTGGAGCGGCTGATGGAAAGATCGCGCAGGCCGCCGCGCACGAAGGAGAGCACTTCATTGCGCCGAGTCTCGGGGCGGATGAAATCCGGCTGCTCGGTGTAGAGGCGGATTAACTGGTCCTGGAACGCCGAGAGCTTGAAAAAGTAATTCTCTTCCTGCACCGTTTCGGTGGGGCGGCCACACTCGGGGCAGGGCGCGCCGGGGCCGACGGAATCGACGTAGAGTTCGTCAAACACGCAGTATTGCCCGGTGTAGTGGCTTTTGTAGATATGGCCGTTGTCCATGATGCGCTTCCACAAAGCTTGCACGCCCTGTTTGTGCCGGTCGGAGGTGGTGCGGATGTAATCATCGTAGGTCAAGCCCATACGATCCCAGAGGGCACGGAATTCGGCGGAGACTTCATCGGCGAACTGCTGCGGCGACTTGCCCGCGGCCTTTGCTGCACGCTCAATCTTTTGACCGTGTTCGTCGGTGCCGGTCAGGAACCAGGTGTCGTCACCGAGCATGCGGTGGCGGCGCGCGATGGTGTCGCAGGCAATGGTGGTGTAGGCGTGTCCGATGTGGGGACGGGCATTGACGTAGTAGATCGGGGTCGTGATGTAAAAGGTTTTGCTCATGATTTAGAATTCGAATTCCGTTTGTTTCGCCGGCATAAATCTTTACCACAGGGGACACAGAGGACACAGAGGATCACAGGGTAAATTCTCTGTGATCCTCCGTGTCCCCTGTGGTTCAAGCCTTTTGCTCGCGGCGAAGATACTCTTGAATTGCTTCCTGCATCACCGTCCGGAGCGGCACATGCTGCGCTTCGGCGAGCGTGCGGCAGTCTTCGTATTCCGGCGCGTAGTTGGAGAAGCTGCCATTCATGTTGGCGATTTTGATCCGCACCGGACCCCACGTCGTGTCGACCGTTTCCCAGCGCCGGGAGAGCGTTTGCCGCTGTTCCTGGCGACGGCGCACGCCGAGAGTTGTGGTCTCGGCAAAGATCGTGTTGGTCAAGCGATTCGCGTCTTCCAGTTTTGCAAGCACGGTGAGCAATGCGCCGGGGCGGCTCTTCTTCATTTGCACGGGGACGCTGAAGACATCCAGCGCTCCTTCAGCCAGCAGGAGCTCCATGGCGTAGGCGAGTACCTGCGGGCTGAGGTCATCGAGATTGGCTTCGAGCACGGCGATCGTGTCATTCGATGTATTTGCCCGACTTGTCGGCTCAGCTTCACCAATCGTTATGCGCAGCAGATTCGGGTGTTCGGGGAATTCTCTTGTGCCTGCGCCGTATCCGGACTTCTGGATCTTCATGGCTGGAAAGGACGCGAAGCGGCGGCTCAGCGTCCTCACGATTGCCGCACCTGTGGGCGTCACGAGTTCGACCTGTGGTCCAGCGGAATACACGGGTGCATTCTGAAGCAACTTCAGCGTCGCCGGCGCCGGTACGGGAAGGGTTCCGTGGGCGCACTTGACGGTTCCACCGCCTACGTTCAGGGGCGAGCAAACCCATTCTTCGACCGCAAGAGATTCCGCTCCCACGGCGGCGCAGACGATATCGACCATGGCATCGACGGCGCCGACTTCGTGAAAGTGGACTTGATCGATGGAGGTGATGTGAATCTGGGCTTCGGCCTGGCCTAGCGTTTCGAAGATGCGAATCGCGGTGGCCTTGGCGGTGCTGCTGATCGCTGTCTTTTCGATGATCCCGCGAATGTCAGCCAGGCTGCGGCCGTGTACGTGGCGATGATGCGAGTCTTCATGAGAATGCTCATGACCGTGGTCGTGCGAATGTTGGTGGGCATGATCGCGCCCCTGCTGGTCGCAGAAGACTTCGCGCGGCAGGTCTTTTTCGCCATTGGCGTAGACGTCCACTTTGGTCGCGGCAATTCCGCCTCGCTCTACCCGCGATATCTCCAGCCGGGCTCCGATATTGAGCGCTGTGACTGCGTCTTCCAGAACCTTTGGAGACACTCCGGCATCTACCAGCGCTCCTAGGAACATGTCGCCGCTTATGCCGGAAAAACAGTCTAGGTAGGCTATGCGCATAAAGTCAAAAGCTTGAACCACAGGGGGCACAGAGGTTCACAGGGGAAATCTGGAACATGTGCCCCTGCACCTCTGTGTGCTCCGTGGTTACGATTTTCGTCTCGGGCCGCGTCGATCTCTCATCATAGGGAACGCTCTCCGCTCCGTCAAACCCGCCGCCGGCTGCGAGTTTGTTAGAATCACTGTTCCTTCAATAGCTTAGCAATAGGTTAGCAATAGGTTAGAGGGCATCCTTGTATCGATATCTGGAACGCCGGCTGGTCGAGCATCTTCGCGAGTTTCTGTCTCGCACCTATGACTTGGACAGCGCGAACATCGTGGTCGAGCAGCCGCCGAAAATTGAACTTGGCGAGTATGCGCTGCCTCTCGCTTTTGAGCTCGCCCGGAAACTTCGCAAGGCGCCGCGCAAGATTGCGGAGGAGATTGTCGCCGGTGTGGGTGCGGTTCCTGGCTTTGAGAAATTCGAGGTGGCGGGCGCTGGGTATATCAACGTTCGAGTGAACCGCGCCGAGTTGGCTGCGGCGCTGGTTGCGGACGAGCAACACACGGCCTCGGTTCCAGCGGGCAAAGTGCTGGTCGAGCATTCGAGCATCAATCCCAACAAGGCGGCGCATATCGGGCACCTGCGGAACGCCATTCTGGGCGATACGTTCGTCCGGCTGCTGCGGTTTGCGGGCAGGGAAGTGGATGTCCAGAACTACATCGACAACACCGGAGCGCAGGTTGCCGACGTGGTGGTGGGGTTCCTGCATATCGAGAAGAAGTCCCGTGCTGAAATCGAGGCGCTCGCTGCCGCGGCCCGATTTGATTACGCATGCTGGGATCTCTATGCCCGTGTTTCGCAGTGGTATGAAGAGGATAAAGCGAACTTGCAGGCGCGCGCTGCTACGCTGCACTCGATTGAGGAAGGGAACAACGAGACGGCGTCGATTGCGGACTTGATTTCTGTTGCTGTGCTTAAGAGACACCTTGAGACCATGGATCGGCTGGATATTGAGTACGACTTCCTGCCGCGCGAGAGCGAGATACTTCATCTTCACTTTTGGGATGCCGCATTTGCCAAGCTTACGGAAGCTGGCGTGCTTACTTACGAGGACGCGGGCAAGAACTCGGGCTGTTGGGTTATGCGGCGTGCGGGGACGTCCGCGGCCAAGAGCTCAACCACAGAGGACACGGGGGACACAGGGGAGAAGATCACAGAGGAAGACCAGAAGGTTATCGTTCGTTCTAACGGAACAGTCGGGTACGTCGGCAAAGATATTGCCTATCACATGTGGAAGTTTGGGCTGCTGGGACGTGATTTTGGGTATCGGAAATTCTATCGATATCCGAATGCTCACGATTGCTGGATTTCAACCACGGACGGCGAGAAAGATCATCCTCACTTTGGCGATGTGGCGGAGATTTACAACGTCATCGATGCTCGCCAGGCCGAGGCGCAGAACACGGTGATCGAAGCTTTGCGAGGACTCGGCCACGGAGAAGCCGCCGATCGCTACACGCACTTCTCCTACGAGATGGTGGCGCTCACTCCGCGCTGCGCCGCGGAACTTGGCTACAAGCTGAGCGAGGAAGATCAGGCCAGGTCTTGGATCGAGGTTTCGGGCCGCAAGGGATTCGGCGTGAAGGCGGACGATCTTCTGGACGCTCTGATCGCCTCGGCTCGCAAAGAAGTGGATGGGCGTCATCTCGAGTTGAACGAAGCTGAGCGCGCCGGCATTGCCACGCAGATCGCCATCGGGGCGTTGCGCTACTTCATGCTGAAGTTCACGAAACCCTCGGTGATCGCCTTCGACTTCAAGGACGCGCTGAGTTTCGAGGGCGACACGGGGCCGTATGCGCAGTATGCGGTCGTTCGCGCTTCCAACATTTTCCGCAAAGGGGGATTGGATCCGGATGCGTTCTGCAGAGACGCGGCAAGCCGCGACTCTCACTCCTCGAGTGACGGTCCTGCCGCGGGAGACGAGGCAAGCCTCGTCTCTGCAGGAGGTTTTTCTAAGTACCTTAACGGCGAATCGGGTAACGACATCTGGGAGCTCTGGCTTTCGGCTGCCAAGACCACTTATGTTGTGAGCCAATGCATCGCGACCACCGAGCCTGCCTATCTTGCCAAGCATGTGTTTCAACTGGCGCAGCTTTTCAACACTTTCTATCACCGCTATCCAATCCTGAGCGAAGCGGATGAGGGGCGGAGGAATTTTCTGTTGGCAACCACGGCCGTGGTTCGGCGCGAGCTGATTCGCGTACTCGGCGCGATGGGGATCGGTGTTCCGCCGGTGATGTGAGCCTGTTGCTGCGGTCTGAGCAGGTTGGCTAACCAGGTTTCGGCAAACCAGGTTTCGCCAACCCGGTCTGATCGACCAAGCTGCCGACTCCGCTTGCATCTCCGGCGCTCTAGTGGGCATCTGTTTATATAGGGATCATTCACTTATGAAGAAGAATATCTTTGCAATGGCGTTGCTAACTCTGGTGCTGACCGCGTTGAGCATGGCCTCGAACCCGGGGACTGTTCCGCAGATTCCGCGAACTCTTTCGAATGCTCGGTTCGTGTACGTAGCGGCTTACGATGGCGATCAATTCGATCCTAACCTGTTGCCCGAGGACCGCGCTGCGATTGGCCGCGTCCAGGATGCAATCGAGAAATGGGGCAAGCTGATTGTGGTGTATCGGCCGCAGGAGGCTGACATTATCCTGATGGTGCAGTCTCGACCGTCGGAAGATGTGCTGGCTCTCTACGACGCGCACCGGGATGATGAGTCGAGCCCGCCTTCGTCGACTTATCTATGGCGGGTTATGGGGCGTGGCGGGTTGCAGAAGGCCGAAGTTCCATTGGTTTCGCAGTTTGAGAAGGCTTGGGACAAGACGACGCATTGATGGTGAGGCGCGTCTATATGATTCTGCGTAGAAGAAGCCAATAGTATAAATTTTCTACGGTTCGTATCACGATTGCCTGGACCCCGGCTTTGTTCGTTTCCCACAGTCAATTTCCAAGGCATTGATATAGAATGATTTACAGGTTTTGTTCGCGGTTCCGAAATGGCATCCCCCGTGCACTGAGAGGAAGCAGGTCCAGGTTCACAGATTTACTCGGATCTCAAGAGACCTAAAGCACAGAGCAATACATTGGGCAAGGAGCCCCTCAACTTATGAATCGCGCATCGTTGACCCTAATGTTGGCGGCCACACTGACCGCATCTATCGGATGTACAACCAAGAATTACGTCCGTCAACAGACCACGCCGCTGATCAACAAGACCAATGAACTTGACGACCTGACGGCGAAGAATTCGAAGGACATTAAGGACGTCGATCAGCGCGCGCAAGCGGGAATCCAGGCCGTGCAGGCGCGCACCGCAGAGATAGACCAGAAGGCGATGACAGCTGGAAGCGAGGCCGATAAGGCGCAACTGTCGGCGAACGGCGCGTCGCAGCGGGTGGACGCTCTGACCAACGCGGTCATCAATCTCGATAACTATCGCCCGGTGGTGGAGACGGCGGTGCATTTCGGATTCGACAAGGACAATCTGACGAAGCAAGCCAAGGAAGCGATCGATCAGCTTGCCGCCAGCGTGGCCACGACCAAGGGATACATCATCACCATCGAGGGTGCGACCGACTCGGTGGGCAGCGCAGACTACAACTACGATCTGAGCCAGCGCCGCGCCAATGCCGTGATTCAGTATCTGGCGGCGGAGAAGAGCGTTCCGGCCTACAAGATTTATCTGATCGGGCTGGGTAAGGACAAGCCGGTGGAGACGAATAAAACTTCCGACGGCCGTGCCAAGAACCGCCGCGTGGATATCCGCCTGATGACCAATACTGGGGCGGGAACGACACCGGCGGAAGCGCCCAGCACCCCTGCTCCGACGGCGAGCGCGAATCCGCCGTCGTCTAAGTAAGGTTACAAGTTTACCCCTCCTCCCCGGAGGACATTGCCAAACCCAGGCCGTCCCGTTTGTGGGCGGCCTGATTTTTTGGGGCACTTGGGTGGACCTTCTGCTCATCGGCCCTTCGCCGCGAGCGGATCAATTAGCGTAGTGGCAATATTTCGCTACAACCCTCTTGAGGTATCGTCAAAAGGTGTGAGCGGGGGCTTTGGGATGACTCTACTCAGACGTGCAACTTCAGATTGACTCGCCGCTGTAAAAGGCGCCCGGGCCAAACTGGAGGCGCGGGCCGTGTGCCTGCAGAGCTTCAACTATTCCACACCTTTTAAGGTTTGTAAGTCACGAAAGTTGCCCAGGAACGTGGCTTTTCGACCCTGCCCCCCCGTGTTGGTGTGAAAACTCTTTCATATTGACAGACCCAATCGGCGAGAGCAGAGTCATAACAGTTTGTCCCCCCCGGTTTCGAACAGCCGCTTCCCAAATCCGCTGCAAGGAGAAGAGTCAGCATGAGGCATCCCAGTACTTTGTCGTTTGCTTTCGTACTCGTGTTCCTCGCAACCTGCGTCTCGTGGGCGCAGGCTCCAAGAAAATTTACCATCCTCGTCCCTGATACAACCGTCGAACGAACTCAGGACCGGGGCCTCCGCGCTCATACCAATCACTTGAT
>WNFA01002966.1_pt1 | contig 14098 bp, 8 predicted proteins | sample 5400481 | NCBI WGS metagenome assembly WNFA01 (sample SAMN13153340, study PRJNA577476) | soil metagenome | isolation source: 120 cm saprolite under Douglas fir tree site 2 hole 1 replicate 2 | place: USA:California | collected 2015-04-18 | reverse complement strand
TGGTGCGCTTGCTCGTGCTCTCGACCGGGCGCAAAGGCGTGGCGCTGGAGACAGAGGACAAGCAAGCGCTCCAGATGCTCTCGTTTGGGTGAGCGAACCCCACGTTCCCAGTGCCCAATGGTCTGCTCGCTGATGCCAAGGAGCCGACTCAGTGCTTGTTGGGTCAGGCCCATGCTCTTGCGCAGTCTCACACAGGAGCGCCCGAAGGCGTTCTCCCGCTCCTGCTGATCGGAAGGGAAATGCTTCATCCCCTCTTCTTGCGCGGCCTGGTACCCGCTGTTAGCAAAGGCCTGTTCGCCTTGCATGGCCAATTGCTTACGCCAATTGCGCAGCGTACCGTCGGCTATTCCCAAGTCACGTGCAATCTGTGCTAACGGTTTGCCGCTGGACTGCGCGAGTTGCACTACTTCGACTTTGAACTCGCGCGTGAAGGTCTTGTGTTCTTTCGACATCATGCCCTCTCTCTGCAAGCTGTCATCCAGGTTCACATTTTCCGGAAAAGGGATCAAGCGTGGCTTTCACTTTCGGGTGAGCATCATGCGTATGCGACCATAATAAACGCAGCCATTGGGACTGTCTTCTCTCCGAACACCATGCAAAAAGGTGACCCATTGTAGAGGAGTATAGACATATTTCTTGAAGAAGTCACCACGCATCAGGTGACACGTCACTTCAACTTGCTTCACATCTCTGGATCGCATAAGAAGAGCGGGTAGTGGTCAAAAAGAGAGGACGGCCGTATTCTACCCTATCATTCTCTTTTTGACCACTACCGATTTGTAGAGAGCGGACCATCCTTCTCAAGTGAACCACTACCGCCAGGTTTACTACAAAAACTGGTTCGTATACAACGAATCGAAATTCAAGCTGTGAATCGGCTTACCCGATGCATCATCGATCCCGCCTGTGTCCAGCATGAACTGAGGATAGCCATGCCAGGCAGCTGCATCCTGCCAGCCCCACTTGCGACCGGGATCGGCGTAACGTGGGCTGAGAAACTGCTGGCTGTCTATCACCAACTCAGGATCGGGGAACGTCCCTTTGGGAGCCTCCTGCAACAGAATCTGCGCCGACTCCTGCGCATGCGTACGAGCATACTCGTAACCACGTTCGGTGGCGGCCATGAACCTGTGCAGCAGGTCGGGCTTCTGCTTCATCTCAGCCGGACCGGTGATGAGCGTTGGCGTATAGTAGTCGGCAACACCATAGTCCGTAATCGGGAAGACATTCAACTTGACGCCCATCCGTTGCTGTGCCTGGATCACCTCCCAACCCTCAAAAACCCACACAAAATCAATGCGATGGGACTCTAGCGCCTGCATCGCGTCAACAGTGAGCGTCACACTCTTGAACACGCCTTTGCCGCCGTCTCGCTTGATGATCTCGCCTACCACCGCATTCTCATATGGCGCGCCAAACGCACCATAAATTTTGCCATCCAGCATACGAGGTCGCGTCAGCCCAGAACTTGCCAGCGTGACGAGCGCCGACGTATTGTGCTGAATGATGGCAGCGATAGAGACCACCGGCTGCCCTATTGCTGCATCGGACACCACTCCCTCCGTGGCACTGATACCAACATCAGCCTTACCGCTACTTACTAACACATCCGGCGAGACACTGGACGAGTAGGGCAATAGTCTGAGGTCAATCCCCTCAGCGCGATACCATCCCTTCGCCAGTGCAACGTAGATACCAGTATGGTTCGTGTTGGGCGTCCAGTCCAGCGCCAGCGTCATCGTCGTCAGCTTCTGCGGTCCATGGGTAGTAGTTGGCACCGTGGTTGTCGAACGCTGATACAACAAAAATGTTCCTACGATCAAGATGATAAGCACTACAGGTATGCCAATACTTACGAGAAGTCGTGTGCGAGCGTTCATCATAACCTCCTTCTTTCGTTTGATTAATCGGGCAAGCGCCTTCGGCGATGCTTCGCAGCACAAGGGCACCCTGTCTGGGGGACAGGTATCCCACTCTTCCCCGCACCGCCCCTACGGGAACACTGACCGTGCCTCCATAAAACCTACCCACGTTGCCACAAAGCATGAGTGCCGTGATACCATGGCAGCGCAATACGTTCAATAACCGACACAAGGCCAAAGAGCAAGAGACTCAGTACGGCAGTGACCAGGATCGCAGCAAAGACCAGCACAATAGCATGTGAGTTCGCCGAAGTTTGCATATAGATACCCAGCCCCTGGTATGCTCCCACATACTCACCAAAGATCGCTCCGGTCACGCTATAAGTCGCAGCGATACGCAGACCAGAGAAAAAGGCGGGCATAGCCCCCGGTAGACGTACCAACCACAGTACTTGCCAGCGCGAGGCACGCATACTGTGCAACAGTTTGAGCAACTCAGGTTCAGCACTAGCCAGGCCATCAGCGCATGCCACGGCTATAGGAAAGAAACAATATAACGTGACCACAAGCACTTTCGGCCCCAGGTCAAAGCCAAACCAGATTAGCAATAACGGGGCCAGGGCTATCATCGGAATGGTCTGTGAGGTCACCAGCAGCGGGTAGATGGCGCGGCGCATCCACGGTGACACATCGAGCATGATAGCCAGGAGCAGACCCAGCAGCGTCGCCGCTGCCATGCCCAATACTGTCTCCAGCAATGTTTGCAGCGTGTGACCGGAGATAACATCCCAATTGTCAAACAACGCCTGGACAATGCCTATCGGTGTCGGCAGTACCGTCGGGCTTATCTGGCCCGAGCGGACATAGAGTTCCCAGCAGGCCAGCAGCGTGACTGCCAGTACAAAAGCAGGGCCATAGCCTGCTATCCAACGCAGTTTCATAGCTGTTGCTCCTTCAGAAGCAGAGCCACCAACTCTTGCTCCAACTTCACAGACTGCTCCAACGCGAGCTGTTCTGGGCGGCGTGGGCGCGGCAAATCAACCTCTACAATACGCAATACTCTCGCCGGACGGGCACTGAGCACGTAGATGCGGTCAGATAAGAAAATTGCCTCTCGCACATCATGGGTAATAAAGAGCACGCTCGCGTGGAACTCCTGCCACACATCAAGCAGCCACATCTGTGATGAGAGGCGTGTGAGGGCATCCAACGCGCCAAAGGGTTCATCCAACAAAAGAAACGTGCGATTGAAGAGCACAGTACGCAGTAAGGCGACGCGCTGGCGCATGCCTCCCGAGAGAGTCGCCGGATAGTGTTGGGCAAAATCCGCCAGCCCAAAACGCTTGAGCAATTCGCGCGCCTCGTGCTGCGCCTTTTTACGTGGCACGCGGCGCACATCCAACCCCAGCATGACGTTCTCTTCGACAGTTCTCCACGGCAGTAGCAGTGGTTGCTGGAGCATATAGCCAGACTTGCCTGCACGTGCTCCACCAGCTTCACCATCAATGGCGATCAGCCCCGAACTCGCTTTTTCCACGCCCGCTACGATGTTAAAGAGCGTGCTCTTCCCACAGCCACTCGGTCCGATCACCGAGACAAATTCACCAACCGCCACCGTCAAGTCAATTGATGCGATTACCTCCAGAGAGCGCCGCCCATCACGAAACGCCTTGCTAACTCCCTGCACCAGCAGCTTTGGAGCGTCCATGTCTTTTACCTCCGCTCAGGCACGTTCCGAGCATGCAAAAGGCCGCAACCCTGATATGGAGGATTGCGGCCTGCATGCCTATGAAAAACTTGGCGTTCGGTTGCCGCTTCCCTCCGCTGGTATTACCCAGATCAGGTTCATAGGGTCAGCAGCACGCCCGTTGCGCCTGCCTCTCAGCCAATCGGCTCCCCTAGCAGCGATATGTTGCTCGATCCTGGTACCCGCAAGGGGTTACCTATCCCCCAGACAGGGTTCCAGTACATTTTCTAGAGCGTCTGTGAATGTTCTTAATATTTACCTGACATAATTATAATGGATAGGTGCGTCTTATGCAAAGGCACTCGACGACCTACGCATCCACCTCTATATTCTCCTCCACCGCTACCTGCGTCGCATCCCTGATATCGATATCCAATTTACCGTCCACAGCATGTACCCGCACCTCACCATGTTCAGGAATGTTCGCCAGCAGAATACGCAGACTCAGCGGCACCGTCAACAGCCGCTCAATGGTACGGCGCAAAGGCCGTGCGCCCTGGGTCTCGCTAAAGCCTGCTTTACAGAGGAGTTCTATGACACTATCATCAGCGTGTAACGTCAATCCTTGTTCCAGCAAACGAGCTGCCAACTCGTTCATCTGCAGGCGAGTAATGGCCAGAGCTTGTTCTGGCCCTAGCGGTTGGAAGATCACCACTTCATCGACACGATTGAGGAACTCGGGGCGGAACGTCTGACGCAAGCGTTCCAATAAACGTTCACGTTGCATCTCTTCAGCGGTTCCCTTCAGACTTGCGCGGAACCCACTGGGCATCGAGCGCCCCAACATATCCGTGCCCACATTGGAAGTCATAATCCAGATAGCATGTTGAGCATCAACAGTATGCCCCTGGGCATCTGTCAGGCGACCGGCATCGAAGACTTGCAAGAAAAGATCAAACACCTCGGGATGAGCCTTCTCCACCTCATCCAGCAGCACAACGCAATGAGGACGGCGACGCAGTTTGCCCGTGAGTTGACCCTCTTGATCGTGCCCAATATAGCCAGGTGGGGCACCGACCATACGCGAGACGGAGTGCTTCTCCATGTACTCTGACATATCGACACGGATCAAATGTTCGTCAGAGCCGAATACCTCAGCCGCCAATGCGCGGGCCAGTTCCGTTTTCCCCACACCGGTCGGCCCCAGGAAAAGAAACACCCCTGCCGGCCGATTGCGTGGCTTCAAGCCTGCGCGAGCTACCTGAATTGCCTGCGCCACTCGACTGACGGCCTCATCCTGGCCAATCACCCGCAATTCGAGCAACCCCTCCAGGTTCAACAAGCGGTCTCGCTCCTCGCGACCCGGTGCACGCACAGGAATCCCCGTCCGGTTCGAAATTACTTCCGCAATCATCGCAGCAGTAATCACTGTTTGTTCCTCCATCTCATCATCGTCCAACCCATCATCTCCCTTTTGTGGCCTATCCTCCACCGAGAATACACGCGCCTGGGAACACGCTTCATCCAGCACACTACAGGCTTTGTCGGGAAGACGCAGGTTTGGCAGGTATTGCACAGAGAGATGCACCGACGCGTACAATGCTTCCTTGGTGATAGTCACATGGTGGTGCTGCTCATACAGGTCGCGCATGCCTGATAGAATCTCTAGCGCTTCCTCCGACGAAGGCTCCTCGATCATGACCGGGCGCAGGCGGCGCTCCATCGCTGCATCCTTCTCAATCGCACGATACTCCTGTGGTGTCGTGGCACCGATGCAGCGCAATCGGCCACCGGCAAGCGCCGGCTTGAGAATACCCGCCGCGTCAATACTTCCATCGGCGGCGCGCCCGGTACCGATCAGCAGGTGCATCTCATCGATGAACAGAATGATATTACCACTGCCTTCCGCCTCTTCCAACACTTTCAGGAGCCGTTCTTCAAATTCACCACGATACTTCGTACCGGCTACCAGCGTACTGGCGGACAACTCGATCAAGCGCTTCCCGCGCAGCTCGACGGGAACTGTCCCATCGACAATGCGTTGAGCCAGCCCAGCGACGATCGTTGTTTTGCCCACGCCTGAATCGCCAATCAGGATGGGATTATTACGATCCTTGAGCATCAAGGTCTGCATGAGCTGGCGTATTTCCTTCTCACGTCCAATTAGTGGCGTCAGTTGCCCCATACTGGCCTGCCGGGTCAGATCACGTCCCAGGCGATCTAGCAGTGAAGTACCCCCTTTGGATGCTCCCTCCTGGATCACACCAACTGGAAGTTCCATTGGCGCTGTCCCTGGATTCGCACCTATCGAAGGCACCAGTTCAAGCAGGGCATGTGCATTACTCATCAGGATCAGTTCAATCAGTTGAGCCGGATTAATGCCCAGTTTTGTGAGCAGTTCGTGCGTCACCCCATCGCCTTCGCTCAGAACCGCCTGCGCTATAGAACGCTCATCTATTAAGCTTGCGCTTGAATTCAACGCGTTGCGTTCCGCGGTTTGCAAAATCTCTTTACAGCGACGTGTTGGCAGAATTGGCGTCTCACTATTCGCCTTACCAGAGCCGAGTGCGAGGCGAATTACATCGCGCACCTGTTTGGGCGAAAAATTCAAGCTGCGCAGCGCCTCCTGCGTACACCCGCCATCCAACTTCGTCAGAGCGATGAACAGGTGCGGCGTCCCCAGGTAGTCTTTACGCATGCGCCGCGCCTCCATCAACGCGATAGCCAGCACTTCTTGCAAAAAGCGGCGATCAAGTCCACCGGCAGAAGCTGAGATTGGGGGGATCAGTTGACTTTCATCGAAGAGACCAGACTCCCCTTCAGCGCTCCGATCCTTCCCCGTAGGAGAACTTGCTGCCAGCCGCTGGGTTGGGTCCCCATAAAGCACATATGCCATACATGAGATGTCGTCTGGATGACGCTGAGCCATCATCGAACGCGCATGGCGCAGCGATTCACCCAGCGACACGCCTTCCGCCACCTCCTGGTAGAATAGCACCACCAATTCCTGCACGCGCAGCATATTCACAGGCCAGCGCATCGTGACTACCGCCCCAGCGCCTGCCGCCATCAGCTTACCCGCCACCTGCTCCATCAGCTCATCCCGCTCCTGCTGACTCAGCGACACATTCCCATTCCGTCCCTGCTGGCGCTCACCTTCGTGATGGCTCAGAAAAACAAGTGGACGCCGCGGTAAGACCTGCAATAATTGTTCAGCGATGCTCTCATCTAAACGCGAACTCCCCGCCAATGTTAACGTGCCATCGCCTGCCGGTGATGGCCCTGCGTAATGCACCACCTGTGGGGTGTCCGCATTGATACGCATACGCATCTCTAAGGGGTTGGCCTGCTGACGATAAAGAATGATACGCGATACCGACTCGGGCAGCATCGTACAAAGAGCCGCAACCTCCTCTTCCGCCCGGGGACGTTCACCTGTAGGATTGACGAGAAATAACACGGAAAGACCCTGCGGTTCTCGTCGCCCACCCTTGCGTTGCAAACGATCCTGCGCCGGGACACGCTGCGTCTTGTCTGGCACCGTGCTCACCCGGCGTCCAACACTCAGATTCCGGCAGAGGTAGCGTCCAGTCTTCTGCCCCCCATCGAACAGTAGTTCCCAGGGGATATCGGGCGTATTCGTACTGAGGATAAGCGGAGTGTCCAGGCGGCGTAGGGCTTCCTGGATGGGTGAAGGCAGCAGCGTATCAAAGAGGAAGCGTCCTAACGTCTGCAGGGAATCGTTTACTACGCTCAGCTTTGTCGTTTGACTTCTCACCTCCGTCAGCGCCGATGCTTGCATTTGCTGTGCCGCTGCCTGCAAAGCGCGCCGCAACCGTTCACGCATCTCGGGATTGAGGTCCGTCACATACTCCTGGCCGGCGGGAGCTGGGCCATCGGGCAGATCCAGGCGAAAACGATATATATTGTCCTTACGTGTGATATTGAGTAGAGCTGGCTGTTCCATGGAATCTTCTCTTGCACTTCTTAAACCTCATCTCAGTCTATGAGCAGTGTAGCATATCAGCAAAAGCCTGTCGAGGGTCTATCTCCCCACGGGTGTGCGTATGATTTTTGCGTAGGGACCCGATTTATCGCGTCCGCGGGGCGGGGGAGGCCACACGGTCGGTGATTATCTACAACTTTTTCATACACCCTCTCCCCACCTATAAGATTATCTACTAGACGTCATGAGAGTGATGTGCTAGGCTATAGACAGCAGGAACTGGTGCAGCACCTGCCAGCGTCTGAGCCAGAGACTCATAAGGAGGAGAGATGACTGCTTCACCAAATCGGCTCACCATGAGTGTTGAAGAATATCTTGCGTTGGACCGGAACAGTACCGAGACGCGCTATGAGTACATCGATGGACATGTGACCATGATGGCTGGAGGAACGCTCGACCATGCCACGATTAGCCTGAATATAGCCAGCACCCTGCTGGGCTTACTGCGTGGCAGTTCCTGTCGTGTGTTTTCTTCAGATGCACGTGTGCGCCTCTCCGCGACACGCTACGTGATTCCAGATGTAACAGTGAGTTGTGACGGGAGAGACCGAGGACGAGTTGATGTTATTCAGTATCCACACCTGGTTGTCGAAGTGCTTTCCCCGAGTACAGAGGACTATAATCGCGGGAGAAAGTTCATGTACTATCGGGAATGCCCAACGATTCAGGAGTATGTAATGGTCAACACAGAATACCAGGCGGTCGAGGTCTGTCGACGAGCAAGAAATGATTTATGGAGCTTTCATGTCTTTAGATCAGGAGATGACGTTGAATTGGCCAGTCTCGGGGTGCGTTTTCCGATAGCTGCTGTGTATGAAGACGTGACACTCCCTCTCGGAGATGACAACGTCACGGCGTAAGTAGGTTGGTTCAGAAGAAATAGGCACAACATGTCGCAGGTCAGGGACCCATCCCCTTGTAGGGGATGGGCTTGCGAAACGGCTAGCGCACCGATCAAGCTCCTGACTAGGGGGCTTCTCGCTTGAGAAGCAGCAGCGAGAGGGGCTACAAGGATGTCCGAGCGCCACCCTAACTCGGACCACTCCTAGCCACGCCGAAGCTGATGCTATCAATGGGCACGATAGCTAAGCCCCTCTTGCAGTCACGAAGGGTCTTATCAACCCAGGCTTGACCTGGAGAAGGGAAATCCCTTGAGAATACCAGTTGTCGATACCCGCGGGATACCGCTCATGCCATGTACCCCCGCCAAAGCTCGTCACTTGTTCAAGTCGGGCAAAGCCAAACCGAAACGCAACAAGCTTGGCCTGTTCTACGTCCAACTCTGCTACGAGCAAGAGCCGGACAATCAGCCGCTCGTGGTAGGCGTTGATCCTGGGAGCACGTTTGAAGGCTTCAGCGTGGTTGGGACGGGGGACACCGTCACGAACCTGATGGTCGAGGCGCCTGATCACGTCAAAGAGGCCGTCGAAACGCGCAGAACGATGCGACGTGCTCGTCGGTTTCGCAAGTGGCGCAGACCTAAGCGCTTCGACAATCGTCTGAACCGTAAAGAGCGGCTCCCCCCATCCACACGGAGCCGCTGGGAGGCCAAGGCACGCATCGTGGCGCAGTTGCACACGATCCTGCCGCTCTCCGTTGTGGTGGTGGAGGATGTGCAAGCCGTCACCCGAAGAGGTGCAAGACGCAAGTGGAATGCGGCCTTCAGCCCTGTGCAAGTCGGCAAAGAGCACCTCTACTGGCTCTTGCGCGAGATGGGACTCGAGGTGCACACACGGGAAGGCTGGCAGACCAAAGAGCTGCGAGACCAGTTCGGGCTCAAGAAAACCAAGAGCAAGTCCAAGCAGTCCTTCGACTCGCATGCGGTAGACAGTTGGGTGCTGGCAGCATCGGTCAGTGGTGCGGAAAAGCCCACCTGTCAGCGGCTCTGGTATGTGGTGCCGGCCCGCTTGCATCGGCGGCAACTGCATCTGCTGCAAGCATCATCAGGGGGAATCCGCAAGCCCTATGGGGGCACGCGCTCCCTGGGTCTCAAGCGAGGGACGCTCGTCTCGCACCCCAAGTATGGGAGGGCCTCGGTGGGCGGCTTTGACCGCAAGAAACAGACGATCAGCTTGCACGAGTACCAAACCAACAAGCGGCTGACACAAGGAGCGCGAGTCAAGGACTGTCGATCCTTGACCTGGGTGGCCTGGCGCGCCTTTTTGGTCAAGCACGAGGGACGGAAGAAGTCTGGCAAGGGAGGCCACCCGACCCCCTGCCCCAACAAAGGAAAGAGGCGGAGGTCTGATGAGTAACGGAACAGAGGATAAGAGTACTCCCCCAGAAGAGATTATGCGGGGAAAGTACGATGTGATCGTCGTTGGCGCAGGTCACGCGGGATGCGAAGCTGCGCTGGCCAGCGCACGTATGGGGCGCAAAACGCTCTTATTGACTATGAACCTGGACAGCATCGCCCTCATGCCCTGCAACCCTTCGATGGGTGGTCCCGCGAAGGGACACCTCATCAAAGAAATTGATGCGCTGGGCGGCGAGATTGGTCGCAACACCGACCGTACCTTCATTCAGATTCGCATGCTCAACACCAGCAAAGGCCCGGCGGTGCAGGCTCTGCGCGCTCAATGCGACAAACAAGCCTATCGCCTTGCCATGAAGTTTGCGCTAGAAGGCCAGCCGAACCTGGAGTTGAAGCAGGCAAACATTACGGGCCTACTCGGTCATGCCGGTGCAGATGGACGTCGTATCATCACAGGTGTTGTGACGAATAATGGCTGGCAGTACGAGGCAAAGGCAGTCGTGCTCACGACCGGCACATTCATCAACGGTCGTCTTGTGGTGGGTGAAAAAACGCAGCCGGGCGGTCGCGCAGGCGAAGGTCCTGCTCTGGGCGTCTCCGACTCGCTACAGGCACTCGGACTGGAAGTGCGCCGCTTTAAGACTGGCACACCACCGCGCATCGATGCCCGTACCATCGATTTCAGCAAGACAGAACCACAACCCGGCAGTCGTGCCCCGCTCTACTTCTCCCAGGATACCTCTGCACGCGAAGATGTACAACTCCCCGGTGGCAAACCTAACCCCATTTATCCCGTCACCGCAGAAGACCTGCAAGGATGGCGACCGCAATTGCCCTGTTATCTCGTGCATACCAACGAACGCACCCACCAGGTCATTCGCAATAACCTGCACCGTTCGCCGCTCTACACCGGCGTCATCAAAGGTATCGGTCCTCGTTATTGTCCCTCTATCGAGGATAAGGTTGTGCGTTTTGCCGACAAGAGCACACATCAGATCTTCCTGGAGCCGGAAGGCTGGCGCACAAGCGAGGTCTATGTGCAAGGCATGAATACCAGCTTGCCGGAGGATGTGCAGTTCGCCATGCTGCGCAGTATCCCCGCGTTGGAGCACGTGGAAATGATGCGTGTGGGCTATGCCGTTGAATATGATTACGTGCCGCCAGAACAGTTGTTTCCCACATTAGAGACAAAACCCACCTCGGGCCTCTTCCTTGCCGGTCAGATCAATGGCACCTCTGGTTACGAAGAGGCGGCAGCACAGGGCATCATGGCAGGCATCAATGCTGCCTTGCACGCCAAAGGCGAGCCTGGCTTTGTGCTGAAGCGTCACGAGGCCTACATCGGCGTACTGATTGATGACCTGGTCACACGGCCCATGAGTGAACCATACCGCCTGCACACCTCACGCGCCGAATATCGCCTCCTGCTGCGACCGGAGAGTGCCGACCTGCGTTTGAGCGACTACGCTTATAGGTTTGGCTTAATCGATGATGCACGTTATGCCGACATTGTGCAAAAGCGTGAGAGCATCCAACGTGCGCTTTCCCACATCGATACTGTCATGTTTACCTCATCGCGCACGATAGAAGCCTGCGCACAGGAGATCGGTATAGCTCCCCTGGGGCAGATGCTCTCGGCCCGCGAACTCTTGCGACGACCAGAGGTACGTTATCACCAGATCGCCGAGTTGGCACAGCGAGTGACAGAACAGACGAAGTCCCGTTTGGGCGAAGAAAAAACGGACGCCATTCCGTCGCCACTCCCTGCCCTGTTCGGTTCCACGGCCGAAGAGGTCGAATTGCAAGTGAAGTATGAAGGATATATACGCAAGCAGCAGCAACTGGTTCACCGCACGCAGCGGGTAGAAGAGCAACACATCCCCGAAACGCTTGACTACCAGGCTATACAGCATCTCCGCACCGAAGCCCGTCAGAAGCTGACGCGCACCCGCCCGCGCACAGTCGGGCAGGCGTCACGTGTAGAAGGCGTCACTCCAGCAGACATAGCCATCCTGATGGTCTACCTGGAGAAAGTGAGGGCGTAGGGGCCCGATTTATCGCGCCCAGGGGTGGACTGGTGGGGCCATCGATGTGTCTCCCCCACCCCGCGGACGCGATAAATCGGGTCCCTACGTCCTATACATGAAAGGGATAATATGGATACACTCTTGACACTACCGGGCAATAGCTGTACTATAACGCACGCAACCGTTTAGACAAACCGGGAATCCTGCCAGTGGCAGGTAGATAGGCAGACCCTTTACCATGTTGATAGTCGTCCACAACAAGACGTGCTGGATAAATCCGCACTCTACACACCATCCAGGTTGCCGTGTAGCGGGCCGATTTATCGAGCCCCTCCGTAGGAGGCCGATTTATCGAGCACGTCAATAAAAAGGGGAAAAATCGTGTATATTCTTGTTGTCGAAGATGACCGATTTACCAGTGCCATGGTGCAATTTGCACTTAGCAAAGAAGGCTATGAAGTCGAAACAATTGATAACCCACATGGCGCAATGCACTTGATCCTCAAACAAGAACCCGACTTGCTTATTCTTGATATAGGCATGCCCTACCAGAACGGCTTTGAGTTCTCAAAGAAGCTGCGATCCGCGGGATACGAAATACCCATTATTTTTATGACAGCAAGGGATGCCATCGAAGATAAACTCCAGGCGTTCACCATCGGAGCAGATGATTATATTTGTAAACCCTTTAACTATCAAGAATTGGTGGCGCGAACGCAAGCCGTCATGCGTCGTGTCAAGAAGAATACCGATAAAGGAGATCAGAGCATACGCAGTGGTCAGTTTGAACTTCTGCCAGCAGAATTGAAGGTAGTGAAGCCTGATCGTACAACCATCTCGCTTACCCCTAAGGAGATGCGGGTCCTGCGAGTGCTGATGGCATCGGCCGGTCAGGTTGTCAAGCGCGACCGCATTTTCGCGGAAGTTTGGGATGATGAAGATTGCAGCAGCAATAGCGTCGATGTCTACATACGCCGTTTGCGTGTGAAGCTGGAAGTAGATCCAGAGCACCCACAGCATATTACAGCTATACGTGGCAGTGGTTATAAGTTTATCGGGACCCACGATAAATAGTTTGATGATCCTGGGCTGCTGCGGCACCCAGGATCATCAAAGAGGCTCTCTTGGATTAGACCGACCTGCTGCGGCAGTCGGTCTAATCCAACTTAAATCGGGGGTCCTACAAGGGGGGAGGCAAAGAAAATATTCCAGTACCTGACGGAATTAGTCGACACCACCTCTGATGCAATGATTGCGCTCGATCAGCATTTTCAGATCCTGGGTATTAACCCTGCGGTCACGACTACCCTTGGCTGGGTGGCTGAAGATGCCATCGGACGTCGCTGCACAGAGGTACTCAAGTGTCAAAATCTGAACAAGATCCAACTCTGCGGGACATCGAGCTGTCCTCTTGTACGCGTGCTCCAACAGAAGAAATCATTGCCCAATGAAGAATTAATTATTGGTGCAGAGCCAGGCCGCTCCTGCGAAGTTTCTGTCAACGTCACCCCTGTTGATCTTGGCGAAGATCCCTGCGTCGTCTTTACTGCCCGCGATGTATCTACACTTACGGCGGCCAACCGCGTACGTGCAAATTTTGTCTCGATGGTCTCACACGAACTCAGGACGCCGCTGAACTCTGTGCACGGCTTCGTTGACTTGCTGCTCCAGGGACATATGGGCGAGTTGACGGAGGAGCAAAAGAAGTATCTTGGCTATGCCCAGGAAGGCGTCCAACAACTCATCTCCATCGTCGAAGACATTCTGCTCATAACGCGCTCAGACTCTGGACAGTTTGAGATCAAGCAGGAAGAGGTAAATTCGTTTGTGTTGGTGAGACAGGTTGTCAGTAACCTGCAAATCCAGGCACGCAAAGCGGAGGTGGAGCTGAAAGCGGACGTCTCACCCTCTGCACCATGGCTCTATATTGATCCTCAGCGTATGAAACAGGTGCTCAATAACCTGCTCATCAACGCCATCAAATTTACTCCGCCTGGCGGCACAGTGATGATTCGTGCTCTTCCATACAATGAGTGTTTTGCGATGATCACCGTATCGGATACCGGAGACGGCATCCCTATCGAGGATCGTCCACACGTCTTCGAGCGTTTCTACCAGTCGAATCACGGTTCGCAATCAAGAGTAGGTGGCTATGGCTTGGGCTTGACAATTGCAAGGCTGATAGTAGAGCAACACGGTGGCTGCATCGATTTCGATAGCGTCCTGGGGAAGGGAACGACGTTTTATTTCACGGCTCCGCTG
>WNFA01003844.1_pt1 | contig 14100 bp, 12 predicted proteins | sample 5400481 | NCBI WGS metagenome assembly WNFA01 (sample SAMN13153340, study PRJNA577476) | soil metagenome | isolation source: 120 cm saprolite under Douglas fir tree site 2 hole 1 replicate 2 | place: USA:California | collected 2015-04-18 | reverse complement strand
TTTGCGCGCACGCCGCCGTGGTCGTCTTACCGAACTCTCCCACCTACGTCAACTCAATATCCGCGCTCCCGAACAAACTGCCCCTTATATCCTGTTAGATGGTCATAAACCGGATTTACAGATGAGCTTATTCTCATGACTTTTACTCGCATTTCTTTCATAGAAAGTGATACCCTTTAATAAAAGCGTGTCGCTTCTAAACTGCCACCTACCAAATGCTCTACAACTACGGTAATTTTCGGGAGAACTTTAGACGCAACTCCTACAGGAACTTGCAGTCTCACAAACTCAAACCATGGCGCTCTCATCTGCGGCTTTCCCCAGAGAAAGACCTTCCAGCCTCGGTCAGACACGCCTTCTTGCCGCTCGACAACTCTAGCGTCCATAAAGGGAAACAAGTTCAACAGCGGCTGACAGCTCATCCTTGTTTTGTCTGCCACTTTCTGCCTGTTCATTGTTGTTGGCCAGAACGATGTCAACAACCAGTCTTTGTAGTTTACCACAAACATTAAAAACAGATTAAAAGCGTTGTTATTATGGCCGATCAAGATCGTTACTTAAAAAGGGTTCATCAATATGCAAACGAAATCTACTGATCTAAAACTATCACATTGATCATTGTTAATCAGTGAATTTAACTGGAGCGAGGATAGGCTCAGTATGGACAAAATTCCGAGATTTAGCAGATCGAGGGGCTGAGATATGAGCAAATTTCAGGCATTTAGCAACCAGATATTTAGCAGATTGAGGAGCCTGGATCCCAGCATGCTTGCTCACAGGTGGCGGGAGCGCTGGGCCAGGATTCTTCTAGCCGCGGCAGTAGCTATTTTAGGGTTGACAGCACTAGTGGTTGTGCATGCTTCAAGAAGTGACCGTGCTCCTGTCACCTCGATCTCGACTCCCGCCGCCGTTATGTCCACAACTTCCACTCCGGCTTCCGTAGCTCCCGCCGCGGCCACCACACCGGACGCGACTTCGACGCCTTCACCAACAGCACAGACATACCCGACGAGAGGACCGAGCCCGACAGCTCCAACTCCAGCAGTCGCGCGAGGTTCTGGAGGCCCCCAGCCTCGGCCGACAAATTCGCCAGCAGTGGTACCTACGAAGGCGCCATCGCCGACTCCGCTTCCAACACCGACTCCGCTTCCAACACCGACTCCGGTTCCCACGCCAACTCCGGCTCAATCCAGCGGCAATACGGTAACGGTCTGGATTCAGGTGACGGACTCTTGCCAGCAGGCGCTATCGGGGGCTACTTTTAGCGTGAGTGGTCCTGGCATCAGCACCACAACTACACCTACCTCCGGCGGTAATCCAGTGAGTATCGGCAACTCCAATCCTGGAAACTGCCCGACCCAGCAAGGCAACTGCGTGGCTTTCTCCACCGGGTGTACAAGCGTCACGCTCAATATCCCCAGTTCCGGGACAGCAACCTATCAAATCGTTGTGGCGAGCACCGCGCCCGGCTTTGGCACTAACGCGAGCTATGCCATTTGCGAGGGTGGCAGTGATTGCCCTGGCGGCCCGGAAGTGGCCACTGTCCAGGTCGGTTCTAGCGGCTCTGTCTCCGCCACCACCCTCAATATCTATCAAGAGCGATCCAATCATGTTCCACGAATTTGGTATCGCCGCTAAGAGTACTGCTACTACCCAGTGTGATGGCGATTTTGATAACGACGACTTTTTGACCGGCAGTCGTGGCTCGCACTGCGACAGCGACAAGGGGAGTCGTGGTAGCTAACGCTTGTACAGGTCTCTAGCTTATTGTTCACTGGCAACGTATCCAGCGTGGTTGAATACTTTCGATAGGCTGATCGAACAACCCTGGTTGGCTCTCAAGATAGAGTGTTTCGCCAAACCATGATAACATGCTGATGTTCCTTTCCCCTCTGATGAGCAGTATTTCCCTGGTGAAATGCTTTCACCGGCAGCTTTCACTGAGGGGAGCATACCTGCGATAGGTCACGCCAGAGAACGGCAAGACTGATCATTTTGCTAATCATCATGCTTGCCTTTCAACGCATTTCATCAAACTATGCTGCGGCTACCGGCTGTTCCACTGACTGCCATGACAGTCAGCACTACTTGCTCTTGCAGCGTTCTTACCCAACAGGTATACTAGAACCGAGGAAATAGTGTTGGGTAAGAACCTGGTAGATCGGGATACTCTGTATCATTTCACGAGGGGGATGCGATGCCGAAAGTCCCCATGCGTACCCTGGCCTGGTCATCGGCGACAGAGACCTACGAACTCTACGAAACCCGCGGCCAATAGGCACTGCGAATTGTCCCTGACAGTTCTGAATGGTTTGCCTGGCTGGATCGGGTCTCTTCCTTTGCCTTCGTGGGCCAGAGCGACCACTTTACCGCACGCAAGGAAGCCAAACAACGTGGCGGCCGCTACTGGTCTGCCTACCTGGCAACGGATGAGCACCTCATCAAAAAGTACCTGGGCAAGAGCGCTGATCTCACCCTGGCACGGCTGGAGCACATCGCAGGGATGCTGCGCGCTCAGAGCGGAACTCACATTCCACCTCCCGTTACTCTAGCAGTAGACACGAACAGTGAGGTGGATGCCACCCAAGGTCCCGTGCTTGCCCAGCAACCTCATCCGCTCCACCCTCTTCTGCCAACCAAACTCCATGTGCCACGCCTGCGGACATCCCTGGTGCCGCGCTCTCACCTGACTGAGCGAATCCGGCAAGGGGCGGAGCGTGCACTCACCCTCGTGTCTGCGCCCGCTGGCTTTGGCAAAACCACTTTGCTTGCCCAATGGCTTGCCGAGAGCAGCCTGCCTACTGCCTGGCTCTCGTTGGAACCAGAGGACAATGACCCCACGCGCTTTCTCTCCTACCTGATTGCTGCCCTGCAAACCCTTGATGCACAGGTGGGAATATCGGCACTGGAGATGCTGCACACACCGCAGCCTGCGCCGCCTGAGACGGTGTTGGCTGTGCTGACCAATGACCTCGTGAAGCGTGGTGGAGGGGATGTTGCCCTCGTGGTGGATGACTACCATGTCATCACCTCCGAGTCCATTCAGCGTGGGATGACCTTCCTGCTGGAGCACCTGCCTCCGCGGTTGCACCTCCTCTTGGGAAGTCGCGTCGATCCCCCACTGCCATTAGCCCGGCTGCGGGCGCAGGGACAACTGACCGAGGTGCGAGCCGCCGACTTACGCTTTGGCACCGCCGAAGCGAACACGTTTCTGCAGCTAGTGATGGGGCTGGACCTGGAAGATGAGGCCGTCGCCACGCTGGAGCAGCGCACGGAGGGCTGGATTGCTGGGCTGCAACTGGCTGCCCTCTCGCTGCAAGGCAGAACTGATGTCTCCAGATTTCTCGTTGCCTTTAGCGGGAGTCATCGCTATGTGCTCGACTACTTGAGTGAAGAGGTGCTCGCGTGGCAGGACACCTCGGTGCAGCGGTTTCTCTTGCGCACCTGTATCTTGGAGCGCCTCAGTGGGCCACTCTGTGATGCGTTGACAGGTCAGGAGGGGAGCCAGGCCATGCTGGAAGCCCTCGAGAAAGCGAACCTGTTTGTGGTCGCCCTGGACGAGGAGCGGGGCTGGTACCGCTACCACCACCTGTTTGCCGAGGTGCTGCGCAGCCGCCTGCAGCAAAGGGAGCCTACGTTGCCATCCGTCTTGCATCGTCGTGCCAGCACCTGGTACGAGCAGCACGAGCTGCCTGCCGAAGCGGTGCAGCATGCGCTGCTTATGCCCGATTTTGAGCTGGCTGCCCGCTTGATCGAACCAATTGCGCTCCCGCTTGCGCTTACCGGCCAACTTTCCACACTGCTTGGCTGGCTGAACGTTCTGCCTGAGGCGCTGGTTCAGGCACACCCTCTCCTCTGTGTCTACCACGCGGGATCGCTGATGCTCACCAATCACTTAGAGATAGCCGAGGCGCGCCTGCAGGATGCCGAACGGGGTATCCAGGCGGAGATGCCTGCCGAGCAAGCCCGGACCATCAATGGCTGGGTGCTCGCCATGCGGGGGGCCATTGCTGGTTTCTCTGGTAATATGCTGTACGCGGCATCTCTCGCACGCCAGGCGCTCGAGCTGCTGCCGGAAACGGAGGTCATCCCACGTATGACAGCAACTCTGGCTGTGACCTTTGCCTACGAGGAGCATGGAGATGTGACGCTGGCCACCTAACAGGAGGTCGCAGCAGGTCACCCAGGGCGAAATGGTAGAAGAAGCTGCCGAATAAGGTCTGATGCCTCTCTGGCCCTGAGAGCGCCTGCTGCACCTGTTCATACGTGGCGGCGGCCTGGCGCAGCCTGCCTTGCAGAACATACAGCCGTGCCAGCAGGGTCCTGCTTCTCTCAACTGCAATCAAGTTGCCTGTGGCGCGTATCAAGGCATCCGCGGCTACGATCTCGCGTTCGCTGTCAGGGGTCACATCCCCGCTTGCCAGGTAGGCGTGGGCCGTGGTTACCAGCGCACCCATACGCAGGAACACCTCCGTTTCCGGCAACAGATCCAGCGCCTGGCGTGCCAGGGAGACCCCATGCATCGTCTCGCCAGCGTGTTTGGCGATGCCCGCACGGATGGTGAGCACGTAGCTCCGGATGATCCGTGCTTGCTCGGCAGGTATCTCCGCCTGGATACCCCGTTCGGCATCCTGCAGGCGCGCCTCGGCCGCCTCCAACTGATTGGTGAACATCAGGTAGGATGCCTGCTGGACACACAGGAGAGGGCGCGCGCGTACCAGCGCTTCGGGAAGGACGTTCATCCACCCGCGCACCGTGTCCATCTGACCCTGGTGGAAGACCATAAGGAACGCGATCGGTTCGATTAAGCGGGCCGCGAGTTCGACATCGGGCACGGCCAGCGCGTGCTGCACTGCCTCGGCAGGCAGGTCTTGCTGCTCGTACCAGGCGCTGGCACGGCGATGTAATGTGGGGACCAATGCAGGCGAGGCCTGCTGCAGGTGGGTGCGCAGCACCTGGGCAAACAGGTGGTGGTAGCGGTACCAACGTCGCTCGTCATCAAGCGCGACCACAAACAGGTTCGCCCGCTCGAGCGCTTCCAGCATGGCCTGGCTCCCCTCTTGACCCGTCACCGCATTGCAGAGCGGTCCGCTGAGGCGCTCCAGGAGACAGGTGCGCAAGAGAAACTGCTGCACCGCAGCGGGTTGCCGCGCGAGGACCTCTTCACTCAGGTAGTCCAGCACATAGCGATGGCTGCCGCTGAAGGCAGCCAGAAACCCGGAGACATCGGCTCTGCCCTGCAGCGAGAGCGCGGCCAGTTGCAGCCCAGCAATCCAGCCTTCCGTGCGGCGCTCGAGAATGGCAATGGCTTCGGGGGGCAGGTTCAGCCCCATCACAGCCTGCAGAAATGTGTTCACTTCGGCGGCTTCAAAGCGCAAGTCACCAGTCCGGACCTCGCAGAGCTGCCCTTGTGCCCGCAGCCGGGCCAATGGGAGTGGGGGGTCGGTGCGAGCGGCCAGGATGAGGTGTAGCTGCGGGGGCAGGTGCTCTAGCAGAAATGTCATGCCGCGCTGAATGGGTTCGTCAGTAACGACGTGGTAATCATCGAGCACGAGGGCGAAGTCCCCTTCTTCACGGCCTGCGCACCTCAGCAATTCTTACCCAACAAGATTCTCTTGGTTGTTGTGCCTCGTGGCATTGAACATCAGACGCGAGCAGAGGAAGAAACGCACCTTCTCTTGATCGAGCCAACTGGGACGCCAAATACCGGAGATAAGGCAACAGCTACTCCACAGCAGTCCATCTAACCAGATAAAGGAGATGATCAATGGTTGTTGATGAGATGCTGGATGTTCCCCCACTCGATGCAGCCTGGGGACACGCCACGGCTCTCAAAGCTTCTCATCACTCGTAATAGGCTGGCGCTTTCTTGAGCGTTTGCCACTGCTGTCCATCATGGCCAAAGATGACCAGTGCCACGTGCTCACGCTCGACCAGCTCCAGGAGTTTGCGCGTGCTGGCGCGCAGTTGCTCCTCGTTGTCATCGGTAGGCCAGGCCCGGCGATCAGTGGTAAACAGGCGCTGCTGGACGACGGCATCGATCGCCAGCAACACCGTCCCTGTCCGCGGCAGGCGTACCAGAACCGACTGATGTCCAGGTGTATGCCCACTCGTCTCGATCAACGTTAGGCCGGGCAGGAGCTCGGTGTCTCCCTCAATCAGTCGATAACGCAGCGCCGGATGGTCCCAGTGCGTGCGTGCGGCAGCAAAGCGCGCGTGCCCGCTGCGCGCCAGTTCATAGTGTTGGCGCTGGACGACGAGTTCCGCCTTTGTAAAGGCATCGTGATAGCCCGCGTGGTCCACGTCGAAATGGGTACAGATCAGCAGGTCGATGTCGTCAGGATGCAAATCAAGATCGGCGAGATGCTCCAGCACGTTTTTTTCATGTTCGGCTGGTGGGGTTCCAGGTGGTGGCGTGTAGTCCGCAGGCAGCCCGCTATCGATGAGAATGTTCTTCTCATCGCTGGTCTGAACTAGATAGCACCCCGACGACATAGCTAGCGTTTGCCCCGCTGCTAACGGGATGATCGTGGTACTCAACTGCATGAGGTAGAGTCGTTGTGGAGTTGCCTTGATCATGGTCATCAATCATCCTTCCTTTCTTGAGCACGAAATCACTCAATGGTGCTACTAGCATTGACAAACACACCTGGTAGCATCCCTCATAAACTCCTGTTCTTCTTCATTGAAGCGGGACGATGTCCACATGTTGCTCTGTACAGCAGATGCTCTTTCCGATCTTAGAAGAGGTTATCTGATTCTCTCCTGTTCCAGAATCTCCCTGATTCTTCGCTCCTCCCATTCCTTTCCCATGATACCACCGGCTCCATACACGAGGAAGGCATGCGCCGCGACTGCAACGCCCCATCCGAGGAGAGGCCAGTAGAACCACAGACTGGATGGATCCGTGAGCAGGTTGATGAGCAGCAGCAAAATGTTGACGAACACATAGACGCCGATATGGGTATAGAAGAGACGGAGTTGCTGGACTCGCGCTCGAGCCAGCTGGTAACGCTCCTGGTCATACATGGTATGTGCTTTCCTTTCGTCTTGAGTGAAACACCAAGAGGTGCGAACAAAGGATATCTGCACACCTCTGATAGGCCAAGTATAGCTGACGTGAACCACGTGCGAGAACGGCAGGACTGATCATTTTACTGAACACGCTACAGATCACGCTCACAACACAAGTGCAATCAGCACAATGATGCGAAAAATGATCAGGGATGCTCTTCTCTTTCCTCCCCCACTTCAGGCATACTTCCCTCTAAAAGGAACTGTAACGACGCTTTAGCCAGGAAAAGAACACAATCTTTCGGAAAGAGTATGTCGTATGAATACGCGCGTCGATGTTGAAGAGCATCTCGAAATGGACTCATTATTGCAGACGGCGGGAACGGAAACAGACATGCTTGCCCAGTGCGGCTTGAGTGCTGAAGAAATCGTGGCCTTGCTCTGGCTGCGGCAGTGGTACCAGACGGAGGGCAGTGATCGCGTACAGATCGTGCGCCACCTGGAGTTCATCAAGTTCCTTATGCTGCATGACAAGCTGGAAGTGTAAGCAAGGAACTTGACCGTCACCTCGCTGCGATTGCGGAGAAGGTGGGGCACTGCCAGGAATGGGAGCAAGCATATGACACAGTCAGAGCACGTCAATGTTTCGGCCGTTACCGATAAAGCAAGTGAGTGGATTGTGCCAGGTGATCAGCCTATGACTTCTTTCAATAAGTTCTGTGATCAAGTACTCGGAGCTTGCCAGCGGATCCAGATCGGCTCGATGCCCTCGATGGGACGATCAAAGAGGCCAAGTTGCTCATCAACGCGAAAAAGCTGCTCAAAATCCTCAACAGCATACGCCTTGCGCAATCGCGAGGCATAGGAGGTCACCAACACACGGAGATAATGATCCACATCGTAGTCACGTCGGTCCTTCACATCGTCCGCATATGAAAGGAGAGGGGGCTCGTTCGTCCTGTGTTCATCTGCTCTTACTTCTGCCTTCCCAGCTTCGTCGAAGGAAATGCTCTCACTTTCATCAGGTATCCAGATGGGGACTCCACCAAGAGCCCGATAAAACCGTACACGCTCTCCGGGAGCCCACCTGGTGCGGCCAGCGCGGACCAGTGCTTCATACGCCTGCTCAATATGGGCTGCGCGAGCAGTCTGATAGGCTTCTGGTGATTTTGAGAGGCGCACTCGAGCAGCAACGGCAGAAGCGGGAAATGCGCGCTGCCGCAGCGCTTCAGTTGTCTGCAGGTAGGCGTTGCGTGCGCCAATCACATCACCTGTCATCGTACAGAATAGCGCCTGCCGCAAGAAGCGTTCGCCGAATGGTTCTGCTCGACTGGAACGCAAGGCTACCCCATGGACGATAAGCTGACCGTCATACGTGAGCAGCGCGTAGTTCTTGACCTCGTGGCTAAACATGGCGCGGTAACGCCCCTCGTACTCCAGACGAATGCCTGCAGGTAACTCGGCTCCAATTTCGGCAACCAGTTGTCGTTCCTGTTCTTCCGTCCAAGAAGCAGGAACGGCGAAGTAGACACCGTCAGTGTCGGCCTCAATAAGGGCCATCCCCTTCTCTCGCAAGGCATCGAGTACCTGCGTCAGCACCGCGCGCCCACGCCTGGTGACCTCGTCGGCTGCATGCATATCCGCAAAGAGCGCCATTGAACCCGCTCCCATATAGCCATAAGCTGCATTGATGAGAATTTTCATCGCTGCCTGGGTAGCATCATGCATGTTGGCCTCGAGTGAACCGGGGGCAGCGCTGCGGGCCGCAGCTTTATGCCAGAGGCGCAAATTGGTTAGGCGATCGAGAATTCCAAGCAAGACTCCCAGTCGATCGCACGCTGGCCCGATACGGAAGGAGCGCATCAGTGAGGGATACAATGATGCGACATCAGCCTTGACGACGTGTTCGGCTATCCCCGTGGCAAAGAGATAGACTGCTCCCCCTTCATGGGATCCCTGGGTGGGATCCTGATTCGTTCCCTGTTGTGGTAAAGCCACGCACGCACGTAGGTAGGCCCGTACGAGCATAGGTTCAAGAATGCCCATCGCCGGACCTGCCGATGCCAGGCGCTCGTAGCGGCGCGGTGCCATGCTTGCCAGAGCAAACGATGCGCCGAGCAAACGGCAGGAGAGACCATCCACCTCTTGCACGTCATCCAGGGCATACCGACGCACCAGGTCAGGGTCCTTTAGGTATGTCTCGAAGATGGTGGCTCCCTCCAGGTAGACCCGGTCCGGAGCGGCAATGCCGAGGTAACGGGTGACATCTTTCAGACCGTGGCTTGGCAGATCGCGTACCACGAAATCATAGCGGCGTACAGCATCCAGTGTATCGATCAGTTCTCGCCCGGCAACACTGTAGCGGACGCGGCGGCGGGCCTCCGGTCCGATCGCGAGTGTTTCCTCGCGCCTCTCCAGGCGCTCTGGCCCGCCATCGCGACCAAGCCGTAGTGGGACACCCACTGCTGTGCAGAGACAATACTGTCCTGAACCAGACAATAATGTTCTGATCTCACTTCGCGCTCAAAACACGTAAAGAATCACAGCCACCAAATAAAAAGCATCTGAAGAGTCTGAAATCAAATCGAATTTTACGCTTTGGGCAATGCTTTTCCCTCGGCAGCAGGAGTGATTATGAAACAATAAAGTTGTGAACTACATGAATAGTTCCGACATCCTCAAATGCTTTTTCCGATCAGTGGTGTGTCGGGGTATTGGCACTTCACTACCCCTCGACACGTAACCATATCTCATATACGTCTTCTTATTCACATCCAATTCCATCGGCGCCAGCAACAAGAGTTTGTCGGTCGCGATGAGCCTCTCACACTTTTCCGTGAGAATCTTGCATTATATGTGGATGACGAACGTCGCCGATTTATGTTCGATGTCTTTGGTCAGGGTGGAGTAGGCAAAACGAGCTTGTTACGCTGTTTTTCCCAGTTGGCTGAGTCTGCAGGATATGCCCGCGCATGGACGGATGAAACACATGAAGATGTATTAGCGGTTATGGCCAGCGTCGCCAAGCAGCTTGATCAAAACTTTCGCACCTTCAGTTCCTTTCCCCCTTGACTTTCATCGCGAGGTACATTGGATGACTCAAGAATGTCCCTTCTAATTCTTCCTGGTTGCACCAGGGATATCACCACGCGCCACACGGCGCACAAGAGCATACTTCCAATCCAAACGACTGAGCACGGCATCGGCAGCTTGACGATCGGTCAGATTTTCCATGAATTGGAAGACCGTGACCAAGTCCAAACGCCAGGGTGCATAGGCTGGTTGGCCTCGATCGTGATACAAATCGGCGAACAACTCATCCTGATAGATGCTTCCCAAAGTGTCACGAAGAAGAATGTGGATATTTCCTTTAGGAAAGACTGCACGCACAACTCGAACCGTTTCTGCTGGGATCTCTGGGATCTCTTGAGGTTTCATCGACATGGCTGACCTCCTGCTTAGTACGTTTGGAATACAATTCTCCTCGTATTTTATCAGAGAAAGGGCCTTTGGATTTCGCCACTAATACCTTTTTGGTGAAGAGCCATTTCTATTGCCCATCAACAGTTTAGCGAATAAAGTCAGTTTCATAGTACACACAGGGCAACAAAGTGCGGAACAGCCTGCCATACGTCACAGACATAGCCTATTCATCCCGATTACTTCTATCCCTGCGCTTCTTCGTAGGTAAAACCGTCTAATAGGATATCAAGGCATGGTAACAGCTGCCATGTTTTAACATCCAACTGATGGTTTTATAAACGGAACTCATTATTGTGTATAGCCGAGGATTTTTGATCAGATGATTGAGTATTTTCTAGACCCATATCCTGAAGAGCTTCTCTATAGTGTGTGTGCTCGGGTGAGCGATCAGGTACAGTATCCAAATAGAAAGGATGTTTTACACGAGTTATTTGGAAAGGATGATGCGATTCCTGTCGTGGACTTACCTTGCTATCTTGGTTATCTCGTCGACAACTTACCTTTCGGGCACTCCTATACTGTTGATTCCTTGCTCAATCAGCATACGTTATTCCCATTTTACGCACCTTTTTTGCCTCAAGATCGACGACAACGTTTATGCGAGCAAATGATTTCAAGCAATGCATACGGAATTCATAGACTTATAGGAAACACGGGTAATGTTGCGAGCAAGCTATCTTTGCCACCTTGGTTCCGCTATTGTCCCACATGCGTAGAGGAAGATAGGGCAAGGTACGGAGAATGTTATTGGCATCGTTTACATCAAATACGAGGAGTTGAAGTCTGTCCCTCACATAAGACCTATTTGGAGAATAGTAACGCTCGAACACAGAGGGATGCAAGACTTGAGGTAGGGCGGCTTATCACGGCAGAGCAAGTGATTCCTTCTAGCATACCCAGGATAGTGATATCCTCTCCTTTAAACAACTTTCTCATAGATATTGCGAGAGCAGCTTCTACCCTATCGCAATACCGATATATTCCTTCAGATGATGATTTTATTCGTAGACAATATGGCGCGCTTCTGGCTCAACGCAGTCTTATGACTCCAAGCGGTTTAGTTCGCACTACAGATTTTCTTCATGCATTTGCCAGCTACTATCCGCCAGAATTACTCTCTTTGCTACACTGTGAGGTTAAGCTAAACGATAAATCGATGAGTTCATGGTTATCAACGATAATGCGTCCTTCTGCAGGGTCGCGTCATCCACTTCACCATATTCTTATCATCCATTTCCTTGGCTCCAAGGTAGAAACTTTCCTCAGTCAAGAAATCTCTTCACCACGGCCATTTGGAAATGGGCCTTGGCCTTGCCTTAACCCTGTTTGTGAATACTATCATCAAAGACGGATAGATACCTGCCAAATACATGAAGCAAATGGAAAAGGCCATCTGGTAGGAAATTTCACGTGTAGTTGTGGTTTCATTTATAGCCGTTCCGGCCCCGACCACTCATCAGAAGATTTATTTCGACGAGATAAAATTCTCGCATATGGACCTTTATGGGAGGCGATGTTACGTGAACTTTGGACTAATCCAGATATAAGTTGTCGTGGAATTGCCAGTAAGCTTGGAGTAGACTTTACTACAATAAATAGGCAGGCTTCTAAACTACACCTTCCCTTTCCAAGAATAGCCTCGCAGACACCACGATTGAGAACAAAATCAACAAAGAGAGACTCTAAAGACCAATCATGGTACCGAGAACAGTGGACAAGGCATGTTGCGACAAACCCTGAAGAAGGTATAAAAACGTTACGAGAAAGATTACCCGGGGTTTATGGCTGGCTCATGAGTCATGATAAAGAATGGCTCATGGCACATCGTCCATTACCTCGGCAAAGGCAAAAGCGCCAAGATAAGATTCCTCACCTGTTCCAATCGTCATCGCCAGATTTCCTAGAAGTAGTTATGACAACGCGAGATATAGAAAAAGCTGCTGCAATAAGATCCTGTGCTCAAAGAATTGTTGATGATCTAGGATATCCCAAAAGAGTAACAAAAAGAAAAATATCTGTTGATATACCAGGGTTAAGGCAACTAAAGCCAGATGAGTTTCCCATTGCCATGTTGGCTTTGCAAGAAGTAGTAGAAACGACTGAAACATTTGCATTACGTCGCATACAGTGGTTTGTGAATAAATGCCAGGAAGAGAAAATCCTGCCAAAAAGGCAAGAGTTCATTGACGAAGTTAACATTGCTCGTACCCTACATATTCCAAGCGTTCAACGAGCATTTGATGAAGCTATGACTATTCTATCATCTCTTTAGTGTGTGGATTTACAGGGAACTTGAGAGCAGCTTTGTCTCCACAGGAAGTTTCTGATGATGAGTTCGCAGGGAGAGCAAGTCCACAACCAGATCAAGAACATCGCTGAGCATACCCAAGGTTGAAGCTGCTGAAACGGCTCGCCTATGGACGAGCGAGCTTTGAGACGCTGCGCAAGCGGGTGCTGCGACGCACCTGACAGTGGCTCTCTAGGCGAGCACATCCCTGAATCATCAACTTTTCGAAAGACCCACAGAGTCGTGATGAGGTCTCACGCTGATATATCCGATTTTCATTTAGGTCGATTCATTGTTTTTGATCACCTGAGAGGGGATCATCCTCAAATGTGGTAAACAGTTATTGTAGAGCTATAAATGGGCATCAAGCAATTGCTACCTGAGCAGATGGAGGTATCTTGCATGCTTGCCTGATGAGTTCGAATCACCAATATCATCTTATGAATGCTATCATAGGCTGGTGACCTCCATAGGCTTCCTTAGTTCCTCCGTGCCGATGTGGACATACTCTAATGAGGTGGTAATGCGTTCATGACCGAGAAGTGTTTTCAAACAGAAAGCATTCATCCCTAACGCAGCCCTGTTCGTAGCACAGGTATGGCGTAATCCATGACAACTGATCTTTTTGGTGATGCCGGAGCGTTTGACATACTTCTCTACGATTTTCCGCACTCCTCGAATACTCAGGCCTTTCCCCTGGTAATTTAAGAAGAGATGCTGATCTGCAGTCTTGGGCCGTACGGTGAGATAGGATTTCAACGCTTGAAACGCTTTCTTCTCAAGGGGGATCACGCGTTCCTTGCTTCCTTTGCCGTGAATCGTCAGCGTCTTATGTTCCAGGTCAAGTTCATGCACACAAATGTTGGCCGCTTCACTCACCCGAATGCCAGTCTGTAAAAACAGCTGCAGGAGTGCAAAATCACGAGGGTGTCCTCCAGCAGCCGCTAACAACTTCGTGTACTCATCGGGTCGTAAATACTGCTTCGGCTTGCGCTCCTTGCGAGGCCGATCAACCGTTGCGGCTGGAGAGTGTGGGATAATACCCTCTTTTACCAGATGGGAAAAAAAGAGTTGTAAGGAGACTAATTTGCGGGAGCGCGTGGTGCCAGCTCGCCCATTGTTCGCCAGATGTCTGAGGTATTCGTTGATATGGCTTCGTTTGACGTTCTGTACTTGTGTGATCGCCGCGTCATGCTCAGACAGCCAGGCGATAAATTGCTGGATATCTGTGCGATAAGCCTGAATCGTCAAAGGGCTTTTATCCAGTTCGCGGATAAACTGGTCCAATGAAGATGCTAAGGGGACTCACGGGAATA
>WNFA01002964.1_pt1 | contig 14102 bp, 9 predicted proteins | sample 5400481 | NCBI WGS metagenome assembly WNFA01 (sample SAMN13153340, study PRJNA577476) | soil metagenome | isolation source: 120 cm saprolite under Douglas fir tree site 2 hole 1 replicate 2 | place: USA:California | collected 2015-04-18 | reverse complement strand
CTGGACAGCTGAACATTGGCTCCGACTCGCACACGCCACATGTTGGCGCGATCGGATGTGTTGCCTTTGGCATCGGCACCACGGACGTCTTCAATTCCTGGATCACCAAGGATGTGCGGGTGAAAGTTCCGGAATCAGTGAGGATCGTGATTCGCGGCAAGAAGCATGCTAACGTCACAGCCAAAGATTTCATCTTGAAGATTTTGAGCCTCGACTACGTGCGCAGCGGCCAAGCGCTCGCCAAGGTGATGGAGTATGCCGGTGAAGCCATCGAGGAATTGAGCGTCGACGAGCGTGCCACCATGACCAACATGGCGGCCGAGATCGGCGGCTTTACGGGAATTGTTGCGCCAGACAAAAAGGCTGTCGATTTCCTGATCGAGCGCAGGGGAATGGATCGCAAAAAGGCCGAAGCCATGACCGCAGGCCTGTACAGCGATCCCGACGCGCAGTATGCCCACGTCATCGAGCTCGACGCTGCTAAAATCACTCCCATGGTGGCCACTCCCGGCGATCCGGGCAACGGAAAATACGTTCGCGAACTCAATACTCCCGTCCCGGTCGAGATTGCCTACGGTGGCACTTGCACCGCCGGCAAGAACGAAGACATGGACATGTACGCGCTCGTGCTCGCCGATGCTCTCAAGCAAGGCAAGCGGGTGGCGGATTCGGTCGTGTTCTATATCCCATTCGGCTCGCAGGAAACGCGCGAGTACTGCGTGCGCCGGGGATATCTCGAAATCTTCCAGAAGGCAGGGGCACACGTGATCGAGCCCAGCTGCGGCGCCTGCATCAATGCCGGTCCGGGAGTTTCAACCCGTCCCGAGCAGATCGTCATCAGCGCGCAGAACCGCAACTTCCCCGGCCGCAGCGGACCGGGACAGATGTATCTCGCCTCTCCGCTCACGGTCGCCGCGAGCGCCGTCGCCGGCTACATCGTGGAATACGAGCCAAGCGAGAAGAGGGAACTGGTAGGAGCGTAAGCCGAACACGTCAGGAACAAAAAAGGCGAGGCCGAGAGCCTCGCCTTTGCAATGTACCGCAAACCTAAGCCGCAACGCCTGCCCTTACCGCATGAACGGACGAGTTCTCCACGGGTAACGTCTGCACCGTAGGATTTCCCACCATCAGCGGCCCAAGGCTGGCAGCGACTTCTTGAAATATCCCCTTGTCATAGTTCGCCTCGTCGGCCGCAGTCTCCCATAGCGTCATACAGCAGAACTTGCCGGTTGCGGGATCGAGCGACTCGATGTTGTCCACAAATCCCGGCTGCTCCTGGATTCGGGGAAGAAACTGGTTGTTTAGCGCATTCCTGAATTCATCGACCTTCGCGGGATCGATCGTGCAATTGATGATTCGTGAGACCATATTTCGCCTCCTCATCGGACTAGTTGCAGGCCAGGTATTTCGTTCGTGCGACCTGTTCAAATCCGGCGGAAGAACGCTAACTCTGATTCCTCCCCTAGTCAAGCGCAGCCCGCAGTAATGAAACATACTCCCTACACCAGGGACGTCCCGTGCCACCCGCGTTCGTTTTGTCTGCACCGGCGAAAGCCTGTACCGGCGGCCTCATTCTTGCTAGAATGTCCGGTCGCAGAGACCTTCGCGGTAGTAAAATATTCTCAAGCGATTCTCAGGAGACTGACACCCTTATGACCTACGTAATTGCCGAGCCGTGCATTGGCACCAAAGACACAGCGTGCGTCGACGCCTGTCCGGTAGATTGCATTCATCCCAAGAAAGACGAGCCCGCCTACGAGACCGCTGAGCTGCTCTATATCGACCCAGTGGAATGCATTGATTGCGGCGCCTGCGTCCCCGTCTGTCCGGTCTCAGCGATTTTCGCGCTCGACGACCTGCCGGAAAAGTGGAAGGAATTTACGGCGAAAAACGCGGCGTACTTCGGTCGGTAAGAAAACGGCCGTCAGTTGCCGGTTATCGGGCGTCAGCTTCTACATTCAAGGCGCGCTTCCCTGTGGAAGCGCGCCTTTTGACTTCACAAGATGCGCATGCAGCAGAAGTTCCATTTTGTTTGTCACCCCGAAGCGCAGCGAGGGATCTGGGTTCCTGCCCGTGCCCGAAGAAATGTGTGGTACAGACACCAACTTAGATCCCTCGCTGTGCGTCGGGACGACGATCCTTTGAGCGAGCGTGGACACGGAAGGCTCATGATGGAAGGGTGAAAATGTACGCTTTCGTACACTACAGTCTTTACCGTATTGTCCCTTTCGCGCCTGTGGACTACCTTTACATCGTAGAAAAGAACTCTACGTAAGCGTTGGGTTTTCTCAAATTTGGGGCGGTCATGGGTTAGTGTCGCAGCAAGCCGCGACGTTCGGACCCTCACGACCGCCCCAGTATTGTTTGCACCCTAGAACTCGTTCCTGTCCTGTCTTCTTGCTTGTCCTTTCTGCTTGTCGTTGGTCTTGAAGCGCGTCAACCTCCTCGTTTAAGGCGTCGCCCGCGGGATTAGCCCAGACCTGCATTGAATACCGGCACTGCGGGGAGGATAATTAGACGTTTCCCAGGTTCCCCGACGGCCCCCTTTTCGCTCTCAGCTCAAATCTTGTCAAAAACCGGTAAATGGAGAATGCCAATGAAAGCCGCTTCGTCTTTGTCTCTTCTGTTTCTGTTCTTGCCCTTCGTGGTGATGGGACAGGCAGCCACTCCTCCAACATCCACTGTTCCGTCTCAGCAGCAGACAACACAGCCCCCAGCAAAAGACCAAGTCGCTACCACCTCAAACTTCACATCTGCCAAAGGATTTGTGCTGGAAGACGGAACTCCTGTGAGGCTGCGACTCAATCGCACAATTTCTTCCGCTGATGCGCACGTCGGCGACACTGTCGACTTTGAGGTTGTGGAGGATATCAGCGTAAACGGGACACTCGTGATTCCCAAGAGTGGGTTGGCCTTTGCAACGGTAACCGAAGCTCAATCCAAGAGAAGAATGGCTCGAGGCGGGAAACTCGACATCAACATCGATTACGTCAAATTGGTGAGCAGCGAGAAGGCCGCCCTGCGTGCAGTTAAGGAGGTTAAGGGCGGAGGCCACACCGGCGCTATGACAGGGGGAATTGTAGCGACAAGCATCGTGTTCTTCCCGGCTGCCCCTTTCTTCCTCTTCATGCATGGCAAAGATATCAGTATCCCAAAGGGGACAGAGATTACGGCCTACGTGAGCGGAGACTTGAAGTTAGACATTGCCAAGTTCCAGCCTGCGGTCGCTGCGTCAGGGCAAGGGGCAGCATCCGCTGTTGCCACTTCCTCTGCGAAGCTGCAGTTAGAGTCCAATCCATCCGGTGCCGACATCGATGTCGACGGAAATTTTGTAGGCAGCACTCCATCCGATATTCAGGTCTCGGAGGGGGAGCACATCGTTTCCGTTAAGAAGGCCGGCTTCACAAACTGGGAGCGGAAGGTAAAGGTCAGCGCTGGCAGCAATGTTCACCTGAGTGCTGAATTGGAGAAGGCTCCGAACCAGTAGACATCGACTTGCCTAGTCTAGCGATGCGCCAGGCTGTATCCCGCGGCAGCGCCGGAAGCGCCGATATTGACCAGTGCGGTGATCCGCTCCAGCTTGTGGTGTCCCGTTTTGTGGAACATGTAGCTGATGCCGATTACAGTGCCGGCCTCCAGCGCGAAGTTTGCGGCGAGTCCCGGAGTGCTGCCAGTGAAAACGCGGGTTACGGGGTTCAGTTCTTTTCCTCCGCTGGCCAGGTTGCCATGCGTCGCATAGAAGTCAACTGCTGCCAGCGCGCCCACCGTCCCGAACAGCGCGCGATTCTTCGGGTCCCAGAAAGCATGTGGAGCCAGCTCTATCGGGTGCACTGTCACCGGTGCGAGCGCCATTGGCTCCATGGCGGCTGTACTGGCAGGCAGGATCGGCGCAGCCGCGATAACCGTGTCATTCCTTGGTGCAAAAGGCCCGTCCTCGATGGAGGCAGCCTCCACCGTGTCCATGGTCCCCGGCTCGCGGAAAGCTGACGCGAAGGCCGCGAAAGACCGTCCCTGGGCAAACGATGATCCGGACAGCACTAGGAATAGCGCGAGGGCTACCGGCAGGACCGCGCGAAAAGGGTAGTTTGACATGGTGACTTTGGTAACAGCCCACGATCGGCCTTTTAGGACCTGTTACTTTCGCATCAGTCAGGACCGAAGGGAAGAGCCCTAAAGTGCTAAAACAGGGGTTACTTGAGTTACTTCGGAGCGCAGGGGCCGTCCTTCGGGCACGGCCCCAGGGGGGCGCAGTTCCTTACTTGGCAGCCGCATCCTGCCAACGGCCGCGCGTCCAAGTCGTCCGAGGTCCGAGGTCCGAGGTCCAACGCCCGAAAGCTGACAGCTGATAGCCACCCCCGTTACCATTACCTATGTCCCCACCCAAGGGCCACCCATGGCGCTGAAGGAATCGGAAGCGATCGTGCTGCGCACCTATCCGCTGCGTGAGGCCGATCTGCTGGTCACGCTGTTCACGCGCGTGGAAGGCAAGGTGCATGGCGTGGCGCGCTCCGCCAAAAAGTCGAAGCGCCGATTCGGCGGTGCCCTGGAGCCGCTGACCTATGTGCGCGCATTTTATGACGTCCGCGAACGCCAGGAACTGGCACGGCTGGACGCCTGCGAGGTTCTCGAGTCTCCGCTGGCCAACGAAGTAAGCTATGCGCGAGCAGTGGCGCTGGGCCATGTGGCCGAATTGCTCGACGAACTGCTCCCCGACCACGAGGCCAACGATGCCGTTTTCCGCTTGACCCTTTCCGTGTTGCACGCGCTGGCTGGCTCCGATGTCTGGATGCCAATCACCTACTTCGAGCTCTGGCTGACGCGCCTGGTGGGCTTCCTTCCAGAGCTGACCGAATGCATCGTCTGCGGCCGCGCGTTGAACGGCAGCCGCGCCTACTTTCACGCCCTCGCCGACGGCCTGATGTGTCCCGAGGACAAGCGCCTGGCCTCGTCGGAAATTTCCAGCGAGTCCCGCGGACTAGCCGCGCAGATGTTCCGCGCTCCGGTCGATAGTTTCGCCGGGATACCATGGCCCAAGACGCACGGAGCAGACTTGCGAAAGTTTCTGATCCAAATCCTGCAGCGGCATATTGAGAAGAAGCTGGTAACGGCGGGGATGCTGGAGAAGGGCGGGTTTTAGTTCGAGGGGTTCAAAACCGGGAAGGGCACGACTTCCAGTCGTGGCGCTCAAGGCCACCAATGATGCGGGCTTCGGCCCCTGAGGTATGCTTTTCGCCGACGCCAGAGATTTCGATCTGTTGGCTTTGCAAAGCAAGCCGTGTGTTAGGAAGAGCCTCTGATAAATTCAGTAAAGGCTAGATACCCTCCTCGCGCAACGGGCACGCGAGAAATGGTCGTACTCCGAATCTGCTAGCTGACGGTTCACGCCGCTTCCATTACAATCAATGATTAACCTTCGGGTTCCCAAACAAGCCTGTGAATCCACCTAATGCCAATCCGCCGACGTTTCAGGAGCTCATTCTGCGCCTTCAGTCCTTCTGGGCGGAGCGTGGATGCGTGCTGCAGCAGCCCTACGACGTCGAGGTGGGCGCGGGGACGATGGCGCCAGAGACGTTCCTCCGCGTGCTTGGACCCAAGCCCTACAAGGTCGCGTATGTGCAGCCTTCGCGGCGGCCGGCGGACGGTCGCTATGGGGAGAACCCCAACCGGCTGTTCAAGCACATGCAGCTGCAGGTGATCCTGAAGCCTCCGCCGGAGAACGTGCAGGAGTTGTACCTCGAGTCGCTGGCGGCGATTGGCATCGACCTGCGCCAGCACGACATCAAGTTCGAAGAGGACAACTGGGAGGCGCCAACGCTCAGCGCGTGGGGTGTGGGCTGGCAGGTGATGCTCGACGGCCTTGAGATCACCCAGTTCACCTATTTCCAGCAATGCGGCGGCGTGGATCTGTTCCCAATTTCCGTTGAGCTGACCTACGGCCTGGAACGCATCGCTGCATTCCAGCAGGATGTGGATTCGATTTACGACATCGTGTGGGCGCGCGATCCGGAGACGGGCCACGTGGTGAAGTATGGCGACGTGCGGCTCGCAGATGAGCTGCAGTTCTCGGTGTACAACTTTGAAATGGCCGACGTGGACAAGGCCTGGAAGCACTTCGAGTTGTACGAGGCGGAGTGCAAGCAGATTCTCCAGTCGTTCGAGCGGGAACGCAGGTCTCTGGGAGAAGGAGCGGGTCCCATATCGGGCCCCATTGCAGCCGCGATGAAGGGAGGGGATCTCCCCAAGCAGAGTATTGTTCCCTTGCTCAGCGCGTACGACCTTTGTTTGAAGAGCTCTCACCTCTTCAACATCCTGGATGCGCGAGGGGCAATTTCGGTCACTGAGCGCGTTGGCGTGATTGCGCGCGTGCGGGCGCTGGCCGTGGGAATCGCGAAGGCTTGGGTGGACCAGCAGTCTTCAGCGAGCAGCGACAATCCTGACAAGGACGAACCAGTGGCAGAAGGGAAGCCGAGGTCAAGGAAGGAGACTCTGTCTCCCGTGGGGTCGTAGGTCGGGTTCTGCAAAGGCCGCGATTCGGTTGGAACTGCGGTCTGAGAAGATTGATGGTTTGAAAGCATGTCAGATTTTTTACTAGAGATCGGGTGCGAAGAGATTCCCGCGCGGATGATCGACGCCGCCTCGCAAGAATTGCGCGAGCGAGTCACGGCCCTGTTGAATCGCGAGCGGCTGTCTGGCGGCGAGGTGACGCAGTTTGATTCACCGCGACGGCTGGCCATACTCGCCTCCGGAATTCACGCGGTGCAAGCGGATGTGACGGAACAGGTTACGGGACCGTCCGTGAACGTGGCCTATAAGGATGGGCAGCCCACGCCAGCCGCTGTTGCGTTCGCCAGAAAGGCCGGCGTCGATGTCTCGCATCTGGAGAAGATCACGACTCCCAGGGGCGAGTATCTCGCGGCGAAGATTACAAAGAAAGGACGCAGCGCTGCCGAGATTCTGGCAGAGTCGCTTCCCAAGGAAATCGCGGCCATCTATTGGCCCAAGAACATGTATTGGCGCAAGCCGAACGAACGATTTGTGCGCCCAGTGCGCTGGGTGGTGGCGATGCTGGATGAGGCAACGATTCCGCTGGAAGTTGCCGGCATTCGGGCAGGGAAGACTTCGCGCGGGCACCAGATGCTGTCTGGCGGCGAGGTGACGATTCCGCGCGCTGGATCGGCTTACGTGGATGCCTTACGTGCCGTCAAGGTTTTGGGTCGTTCCGAACGCGAACATCAAATTCGCAAGGCCCTCGACGCGGCAGCGCGAACAATCTCCGGTGCTCGCTGGCGCGAAGACAAATCGTTGCTCGACACCGTCGTCAACCTCACCGAGTGGCCATCCGTGATCTTGGGGAGCTTTGATCCGCAATTTCTGGCACTGCCTGAAGAAGTGCTCGTCACCGTGATGCGCGATCACCAGAAGTATTTCGCGATGGAAGATGCCAGCGGCAAGTTGCTGCCGCATTTCCTTGCCGTGCTGAATACCGACAGCGACCCGCAGGGATTGATCCGGCACGGCAACGAGCGCGTGTTGCGGGCGCGCTTCAACGATGCCCGCTTTTTCTGGGAAACCGATCAGAAGCGGTCGTTGCTGGAGCGGCTGGATTCGCTCCGGCACGTGACCTTCCAGAAAGACCTGGGCAGCTATTACGACAAGACGCAGCGTGTGCAGCGCCTCTCCAGTTGGTTGAGCGAGATCATCAAGCAGAGCGGGATGGCGATCCGTCCAGGCGTGATTCACAAGGCGGCATGTCTGGCGAAGACCGACCTGACCACCGAACTGGTAAAGGAGTTCACCGAACTACAGGGAATTGTCGGCGGCTTGTACGCGCGTGTGCAGCAGCTTGATCCAAGCCTGCTCGAGGCCACGCGGCTCGCGATTGCAGACGCGATTTACGATCACTACAAGCCGGAGTCAACCGAAGATGACGTGCCGCGATCGATGGAGGGTTCGGTACTTTCGCTGGCTGACAAAGCCGATACCATCGCGGGCATGTTCGCGTTGGGCTTGATACCGAGCGGATCGAAGGATCCGTTTGCGCTGCGGCGGCAGGCGAATGGAATTGTGAAGATTATCGCGGAGAAGAAACTCCCGTTGCGGTTGGGCGACGTGATGCGGGACGCCCGCGCGGGATTCAAGGGGTCGGAGGCAGAGAAGAAGTTTGTCGATGATGAAAAGTACCAGGAATCGCTGAGTACCCTTTTCCGAGAGCGTCTGGAATTCTATTTGAAGGATGTGCGCGGGTATGCATACGACGTTGTCAAAGCGGTTTTGGGGACGGACGCCGAGGACGTGGTCGACGCGTTAGCTCGGACGGAAGCGGTCGCGAAGGTACGCCCCTCCGCGGATTTTGAGTCGATCTCGGTCGCATTCAAGAGGATGAAGAACATCCTGCGGCAGGCAGCGGAGACGAAGAAAAACATTGCGGAGACTGTGGACACAGGTGCTCTGAAAGAGGAGAGCGAGAAAGTGCTGGCTGTCCAAATTCCGCAAACGGCGGCAGCCGTCGAAAAGGAACGTGCGGCCAAGAATTATGAGGGGGCACTGCTGGAGATCGCGAAGCTACGTCCTGCCATTGACACGTTTTTCGACAAAGTCATGGTGATGGTCGATGATGAGAAGTTGCGAGCCAATCGGCTGGCGCTCGTGCAAACCCTGTTAAAAGAGTTTTCGACTATCGGCGATTTTTCTGAGATTGTGACCGAAGGGAAGACGTAGGCGTGCCGTCCCTCCGGGACTTGTTCTTGATTTGTGGCTGTACCAACCGCTGAAGCGGTGGGCTATTATCGCGACGCCCCTCCGGGGCTGAGCGGTATGAAGCCCAAGGCTCCGTGCTTAAAGCGCGACCTGACACAGAGTTCAGACGCATCGAAGGCTAGGCGAATTCAGAATCCACACAAAGGACTAATAGTCATGGCGACAATTACTCTCCCCGAAGCTGAAGTTGAAACCACTAGGCAGGACACGAAGAAGAGCGCAACCAAGTACGTCTACTTTTTTGGTGGTGGCAAGGCTGATGGCAACGGCAAGATGAAGGACGTGCTCGGCGGGAAGGGCGCCGGGTTGGCCGAGATGACGAACGCCGGGTTGCCGGTTCCTCCCGGATTCACCATTCAGACCGAAGCCTGTCGTGAATACATGCGGCTGGGACGCGTGTCGGCGGACGTCGACCGCCAAATGGACGAGGCGCTCGCCAAGCTGGAAGCGCTGCAGGGGCAAAAATTGGGAACGGGCGAGAGTCCGTTGCTGGTAAGCGTGCGCTCGGGCGCGAAGTTTTCCATGCCGGGAATGATGGATACGATTCTGAACCTCGGGCTGAACGACAAGAGCGTCGAAGCGCTGGCGAAGCGCAGCAACAATCCGCGATTCGCGGCGGACTCGTACCGGCGTTTGATTCAGATGTTTGGGAACGTCGTGCTTGACATTGAGAAGTCGGCTTTTGACGAGGTTTTCGACGCCAAGAAGAAGCAGAAGAAGGCGAAGCTCGATACCGACCTCGACGCCAAGGCGCTGCAGGAGGTGATCGCGGAATACAAGAAAGTCGTGAAGAAGCGCGCCAAGCGCGACTTCCCGCAGGATCCGCGCGAGCAGCTGGTGATGGCACGCGATGCAGTGTTTCGCTCGTGGCAGAACGATCGCGCCAAGCACTATCGCCGCATCAACAATATTGACGACATGCTCGGGACCGCGGTGAACGTGCAGGCCATGGTCTATGGCAACCTGGGAGATACCAGCGGCACGGGCGTCGGATTTACACGCAATCCGGCAACGGGCGCCAAAGAGTTCTACGGTGAATTTCTGATGAACGCGCAGGGCGAGGACGTGGTTTCCGGTGTGCGTACCCCCGTCCCCATTCTCGAACTGCACAAGATCATGCCCCACGTCTACGACCAGCTGCGCGAGATCACGACGCGGCTGGAGACGCACTATAAAGACATGCAGGATTTCGAGTTCACCATTCAGGATGGCAAGCTCTACATGCTGCAGACGCGCAACGGCAAGCGCACCGGGCTGGCAGCGGTGCGAGTGGCCATCCAGATGGTGGAAGAGGGGCTGATCACGAAGGAAGAAGCCATCTTCCGCGTCGAGCCAAATCAGCTTTACGACTTCCTGGTTCCACGACTGGATGAGAAGAGCACGAAGGTTGAAGTGCTGGCAACGGGCCTGCCCGCATCCCCCGGTGCTGCAGTCGGACAGATTGTCTTCACAGCTGAGGAAGCAGTGAAGAAGGCTGGACACGGGGCGAACAGAAATCCCGTGATTCTGGTGCGCGCCGAAACCACGCCGGAGGATATTCAGGGCATGGAAGTAGCTGCGGGCATCCTGACCTCCCGTGGTGGCATGACGAGTCATGCAGCCGTCGTTACTCGCGGCATGGGCAAGTGCTGCGTGGCGGGCGCGGGGGACATTACTGTCGACGAAAAGAAGCGGGAGATGCGCGTTAAGGGGCAAACCTTCAAAGAGAGTGACTGGATTTCACTCGATGGCACGACCGGACGCGTGATCAAAGGCAAGCTGAATACAATACCTCCCAAGGCGGACGATCCTGAGCTGCTCAAGCTGATGGCATGGGCGGAACCTTTCCGCAAGTTGAGAGTGCGCGCCAATGCCGACATTCCACGCGATGCGATCCAGGCAAGGGCGTTCGGAGCCGAAGGCATCGGACTGTGCCGCACGGAACACATGTTCTTTGCCGAAGACCGCATCGAGCACATGCGGGCGATGATTCTGGCAACCACCGAAAAAGATCGCAGAGCCGCGCTGAAGAAGTTGCTGCCAATGCAACGCGCAGACTTTATCGGTGTTTTCAAGGCGATGGATGGATTCCCGGTGACGATTCGAACGCTCGATCCGCCACTGCACGAATTTCTGCCTCGGCGCGAAGACCTGATGGTCGAGATCGCCGTGCTCGAGGCCACGAAGCCGAAGTCCCCCAAGCTCGCGGGATTGCGCAAGGTGCTGGCACGCGTCGAAGAGTTGCACGAGTTCAACCCCATGCTCGGACATCGCGGCTGCCGGCTCGGCATCACCTATCCCGAAATCACCGAGATGCAGGCGCGTGCCATTTTCGAAGCAGCGGTCGACGTCGCGAAAAAGGGCGTGAAGGTGCATCCCGAAGTCATGATTCCGCTGACTGCGACACTGAAAGAAATGGCGAATCAGGGCGCAATTGTGCGACGCGTCGCCGAGGAAGTGTTCAAAGAGAAGGGAACCCGCGTCGACTACTTGGTCGGGACGATGATCGAACTCCCACGTGCCGCGCTGGTGGCGGACGAGATCGCGAAAGAGGCCGAGTTCTTCTCCTTTGGTACGAATGACCTGACGCAGACTACGTTCGGATTCTCGCGCGATGATGTGAACAAGGTGCTGCCGACATATCTGGCGGAAGGGATTCTGAAACAGGATCCATTCGCGGCGCTGGATCGCGACGGCGTGGGACAACTCGTGAAGATGGCGACCGAGCGGGGGCGAAAGACGCGCCCGACACTGAAAGTGGGAATCTGCGGCGAGCACGGCGGCGAGCCCTCATCGGTCGAGTTCTGCCATCAGGTCGGATTGAACTACGTTTCCTGTTCTCCCTTCCGCGTGCTCACCGCGCGGCTGGCAGCGGCGCAGGCAGCGGCCACCGATACCTTGAAAGTTGAGGGCGGACGGACAAAGTAGAATCGGCGCTCGACGCGGAGAACGTGTTATTCCGGGTGTCATTTGCCGAAGCCGCGCTCCACGCTGCACACAGTACCGGGGAGGATGCCCACTGCTTAGGCGGGAGACTTCCTGCCTGAGGCCGCTGGCTTCAGATCCTGCCCGATCAAAGGCTTGAGCCGGGGTCTGGCGAAGTGCCGGGCCTCGTGATCGGGAGACGGATGTGCCACGCGAGACAAGCGGCCCTCGCTCATCAAGTGTTCGTACGCCTCTGGCCAGTCAGGAACAGAAGCGTTCGTTGGAATCCAGTGTACATAGGAGGCTTCGTCACACCATTCCAGAAGCCGTGGCATCACTCGGGCGTGTCCTCCGGATCCGCGAAACGCCTTCATAGCCTGTTCACCATCCCATACAGTCAAGGTCCAGAATGTGCGGCTGGCGTCGACAAGAAGTCTTCCACCGCAAAACCCGGGTGCGCGCACAACTTGGCGTTGAGCAAGAAGAGTGTTCCAAACGAACGCCGGAAGATACCTCACAAACCGGACGCGAAGCCGCGTGACAGAGGCGAACATGGCCCTCCATTCTAGACGGCGAGTTTATGAGCTCGAGAAGAGGCAGATCAGCGGAGAAGTGGTCGCGTGCAGAGCCTGAAACGACTATCGGGATCATTGCACTTTCTGCAGCCGCGCGACCAGCTTCTGCGCGAGGCTTTCTTCCGATTCTGACCAAAGAAGGCGCGCCGTTGCTCGCGTATTCTTCTCCGCCTTCATCGTGAACTCGACCAGCTTGCTTACATTGTCGCGCACCTTGGCCTGGGTTTCCTCCGTAAGGGCGACGTTTTCCTGAAGGAAAGGGGAATCAAGGCCGAAATCGACCAAGATGTGGCCATCTTGTGCGTAGGTCCCCTCAGCAAATTCTTCTCCCTGTACGATGAACTTCACTGGCGAGGGCACAAGGTTCCACTGCTCGCCCGATTCCGCCGGCATCCAGAGATCCCAATAGGCCTCGAAGATGAAAGCGTAATCGTCATGGACCAAGTCGGCGGAGACTAGGATTGCTTCCTCTGGAGCAATACCCGGCGAGAACCGGCGTTCGAGCACTGTGGCCTCATTCCAAGAGACTGGCTGCACGGCAACATACGTGATCCCCGGACGCTGTGTAGAAAAAGGGAATTGTTGCAAAACGGCCATCGCGTGCGGCAAGATTTCCGGGCCCGACACGTGGGGGAACCACAGGGATAGGTAAAGAGAATCAGGCATACTCAGAGCTGGTCTTTTCTATTGTAACGCCCGAGTCGTATCGGAGCGGGCTACTTGCGGAGCGCGTCCGGCGAGAACGAAAAGGCGGAGGAAGTAGATCGCCGTCGGCACACTTGAAACGGCTCGTTGCGGGATCGGCCCGCGAATCATATCGAATAGCATGAGAAGGCGTTATGCGGCGACGTTTTGACACTCCGTATGGCCGCTGTTAGTATCAAACGTTCAGAGTGGCTCCCGCCCTGACCTCGTCCCCGTCGTCTAGCCCGGCCTAGGACATCGCCCTTTCACGGCGGTAACACGGGTTCAAATCCCGTCGGGGACGCCAACCTTATCAACCACTTGCAAATCCCCTCCAGAATTTTGTAGGTCCGTTACGGTCCGATAAGCCTCGGTGCTTGGTTTTTTTTCGTTTTTGTCGAGCAGCAAGCTCACGACTCGGCTCTGTGCGTCTCGCTTCGTTTGCGTGATTGCTTGCGCGTAGACGTTCAGAGTGACCGAGATGTTTGCGTGCCGCATTAGCTCTTGCACAACCTTCACGTCCTCGCCGTTCCCCTTGAGGAGCGTCGCGTACGTATGCCGGAACGTGCGCCAACCGAAATGGCCCACGATTCCGATTTCTTTCGCCGCCGGCTCCAGGTGCGCCTTGTACAGCGAACCCGGCCAGTACGGCAGTTTTCCTCCGCTGTGCGGACTGGCGAATACCCAGTCCTCATCGGTTGGGTATGGACTATGCAGCCGCCAGTTCCACAAAACCTTAGACAGTCGCAAATCGAGCGGAACCGGCTTGCGAGAGGCTTCGGTCTTGCAGTCCCCGACGTGTTGCATCACGATCGAGCGGATGACATGGACTTCCATCTTCTGAAAATCGATGTCCTTCCACTTGAGGCCTAACAGCTCCCCAACCCGAAGGCCGGTGAAGACTGCGAGGAACACCATCGTGCGCGTGGGCTCCTTGAGGATGCGAAGCAGTGCCGCAATCTGTTCGATGGATAGCACGATGGGCATCCTGGTCCGCTTGGCGCTCTGACGCACCATGCGTATGGGATTCACATCAAGCCATTCCCACCTGACAGCGTGATTGAAAACCGCGCTCATGATGTTTCGAGCTTTGGCTTTGCTTCCGTTCGCATACTTGAGCGAGCGAAGCCACTGCTCCACCGCGACTGCTTTGACCTCGGTTACGTGATAGCTACCCCACCT
>WNFA01002962.1_pt1 | contig 14104 bp, 13 predicted proteins | sample 5400481 | NCBI WGS metagenome assembly WNFA01 (sample SAMN13153340, study PRJNA577476) | soil metagenome | isolation source: 120 cm saprolite under Douglas fir tree site 2 hole 1 replicate 2 | place: USA:California | collected 2015-04-18 | reverse complement strand
CTGACGCCGGCCCCGCGCGGCACCGGCGCGTTACTTGAAGCCCCGGGCGTAGCTAGATTCCACACCCTATGCCCATCGCCCACAATCTTGGCTTCCCGCACCTCGGGGCCGCGCGTGAGCTGAAGCGCGCCACCGAAGGCTACTGGGGCGGCAAGGTCTCCTTGCCGGACCTCCTCAAGACCGGCGCCGAGCTGCGCGCCCGACACTGGCGCCTGCAGCAGGACGCCGGCATCGATCTCATCCCGTCGAACGACTTCTCGTATTACGACCGTGTGCTCGACACGTGTACGCTGGTGGGCGCCGTGCCGAAACGCTACGGCTGGGCGGGAGGGCCGGTGGACATCGACACCTACTTCGCGATGGCGCGCGGCGTCCAGTCGGGCGGGCGGGACGTCACGGCGATGGAAATGACGAAGTGGTTCGACACAAACTACCACTACCTCGTGCCCGAATTCGAGCCGGGACAGGCGTTCCGACTGTCGTCCTCGAAGCCGGTGGACGAGTTCCAGGAGGCGAAGGGGCTCGGCATCAACACCAAGCCCGTGCTCATCGGACCGGTGACGTTCCTGCTCCTGGGCAAGGCCCGCACGGCGCGGTTCGACCGGCTCACGCTGCTCGACGCGCTGCTGCCGGTGTACGCCGAGGTCCTGTCGCGACTCGCCGCCGCCGGCGCGACCTGGGTTCAGCTCGACGAGCCGTGCCTCGCGCTCGACCGCACGCCAGCCGAGCGTGCCGCGTTCGTCCGCGCCTATCGATTCCTCGCGGAGCGGGTGCCGAAGCTGAAGATCCTCGTCGCCACCTACTTTGCGGGACTCGACGACAACCTGCCGACCGCCCTCGAGCTGCCGGTCGCGGGCCTGCACCTCGACATGGTGCGCGCCGGTGGACGCTTCGACGCACTGCTCCAGGCCTGGCCGACGGGCGGTGGTCGCGAGGGGAAGGTGTTGTCGCTCGGTGTGATCGATGGACGGAACATCTGGAAGGCGGACCTGTCGGCGGTGCTGCGCCAGCTCGAAGACGCCCTGGAGCGCGCCGGCGCGGCCCAATTGTGGGTGGCGCCGTCGTGCTCGCTCTTGCATGTGCCGATCGACCTCGACCTGGAAACGCGGCTCGACAGCGAATTGAAGGGGTGGCTCGCCTTCGCGAAACAGAAGCTCGTCGAGGTGGCGACTCTCACGCGGGCCCTGCGTGAAGGGCGGGACAGCGTGACGGCGCAGCTCGATGCCAACACGCGCGCCCTCGGGGGAAGACACACCTCGCGACGCATTCACAATCCCGCGGTGAAGCAGCGCGCTCGGGGTGTCACCGAGCACGACATGCGCCGCACGTCGCCACACGCCGCACGGCGGAAGAAGCAGCTGCGGCTGCCGCTGTTCCCGACGACCACCATCGGCTCGTTCCCGCAGACGGCCGAGGTGCGCAACGCCCGCAAGAAGCTGCACGACGGCAAGCTCACGCCCGCGGCGTACGACGCGTTCATCGCCGAGCAGATCACGCGAACGCTCAAGCTCCAGGAAGAGCTGGGGCTCGACGTGCTGGTGCACGGCGAGTTCGAGCGCAACGACATGGTGGAGTATTTCGGCGAGCAGCTCGAAGGGTTCGCGTTCACGGAGCACGGCTGGGTGCAGTCGTACGGCAGCCGCTACGTGAAGCCGCCGATCATTTACGGCGACGTCTCGCGCCCCAAGGCGATGACGGTACGTTGGAGCACGTTCGCGCAGTCCAAGACCGCGCGCCCGGTGAAGGGCATGCTGACCGGCCCCGTCACGATTCTGCAGTGGTCGTTCGTCCGCGACGATCAGGCGCGAGCGGACACGGCGAAGCAGCTGGCCCTCGCGATCCGCGACGAAGTAACGGACCTGGCGGCGGCGGGAATTCGTGTGATCCAGATCGACGAGCCTGCGCTCAGGGAGGGACTGCCGCTGCGCCGGGCCGACTGGCCCGGTTATCTCGAGTGGGCGGTGAACGTCTTCCGCCTGGCGACCGCCGGCGTGTCGGACGCGACGCAGATCCACACCCACATGTGCTACAGTGAATTCAACGACGTAATCCGCGTGATTGAGAAGATGGACGCGGACGTCGTCTCGATCGAGAACGCGCGCTCGGGGTCGGAGCTGCTCGAAGGGTTCAAGGAGTACCGCTATCCCAACGAGATCGGGCCGGGCGTCTACGATATCCACTCGCCCCGCGTGCCGAGCACGGCGGAAATCGTGCAGGCGCTCAAGCGCATGCAGGAAGTGCTCGGTGACCGCCAGATCTGGGTGAACCCCGACTGCGGGTTGAAGACGCGCGGCTGGGAGGAGACGCTGCCGTCGCTCCGCAACATGGTGCAGGCGGCGCGGCAGATGCGACCCGTGCCCGCGCCGACGGGGGCCGCAAGTTAAGTTTCAATCATGAGCGCCGACGTTCGCATTACCGCCGAGCCGATCGACAACGGCCGCTGCAAGTTTCTCGTGAGCGAGCCGTTGCACGCGGGCGCCGTGCGGCGATTCGCCTCGCCCGACGAGGCGCGCGGCTCTCCGCTCGCCGAGGCGATCTTCGCCATCCCGGGAGCGGACGTGAGCGAGGTCATCGTGTCGGGTAACCTCGTCACGGTGGTGAAGCGCAGCCCAGCGCCGTGGCCCGCGGTGGGGAAGGCAGTCGGTCAGGCGATCCGCGCGGCGCTCGCGGGAGGCCAACCGGCCGTGACGTCGAAGCCCGCCGCGCCCGCCGGGAGGGGAAGTGCGGCAGCGGACGATAGCTTGTACGAGCGCGTCGCCGCCCTGTTCGACAGCCAAGTAAATCCCATGGTCGCGCGGCACGGTGGTCGGGTGGAGCTGATCGACGTACAGGACGCCGTGGTCATGGTGCGGATGGCGGGTGGGTGCCAGGGGTGCGGGATGGCGGACGTCACGCTGCGCCAGGGCATCGAGGCCATGCTGCACCAGCACGTCCCCGAGGTGAAGGGCATCGTCGACATCACCGATCACACCGCGGGCTCGAACCCGTACTTCGCCGCCGCGAAAAAGTAAGGGGGCAGCATGCAGCGCCCCTCCTCGCCTCGGCTGCTCCTGCTGTTGCCGACCGTCACATACCGCACGGTCGCGTTCGTCGAAGCGGCTCGCCGGCTCGGCGCCGACTTGACCGTCGCGTCCGAGCGACCGAGCACCTTCGAGCGGGCCAACCCCACCGGACTCGTCACACTCGATTTCGCCAACCCGACGCACGCAGCCGCACAGGCGCGGGAGTTCGCGCGCGCGCACCCGGTGCACGGGGTCGTGGCCGTCGACGACGACACCGCCGTGGTCGCCGCCGCTATCGCGGAGGCGCTCGGGCTCCGCGGGCATCCCGTCGCCGCGGCCGCCGCGGCGCGCGACAAGCACCAGCAGCGGCAGCTGCTCGCGGGCCGGGGGGTGGCCGTTCCTCGGTTCGAGCTGCTCGCGACCCAGGCGGATCCGGTGAGCGTCGCACCTGGCGTCCCGTACCCCTGCGTGCTGAAACCGCTGCGGCTGTCCGCGTCGCGCGGCGTGATCCGCGCAGATACGCTGGCAGAATTCGTGGCAGCGTTCGAACGCATCAAGAGGATCCTCGAGCAAACGGGATGCGCCAGCTCGATCCTCGTCGAGGAATTCGTGCCCGGGTGCGAGGTCGCCGTAGAAGGGCTCGTCACGCAAGGCGCGCTGCAGGTGCTCGCGATCTTCGACAAGCCCGACCCGCTAGACGGCCCGTTTTTCGAGGAAACGATCTACGTCACGCCGTCGCGCCTCGCGCGGACGGCCCAGCAGGAAATCGCGGCGTGCGCGCAGGAGGCGGTCCACGCGCTCGGGCTCCGGGACGGACCGATCCACGCCGAAGTCCGCCACAATGATCGGGGGGCGTGGCTGATCGAGCTCGCCGCGCGGCCCATCGGAGGGCGGTGCAGCGGGGCGTTGCGGTTCGAAATCCGGGAAGCGGGAAGCGGGAAACGGGAAACTTCTCTCGAGGAGATCATCATCCGGCACGCCTTGGGGATGGAGTTACCGACATTGGAGCGAGAGGGGCAGGCTTCCGGGGTGATGATGATCCCCGTACCGGGGGCGGGCGTTCTGCGGGACGTGCGGGGAGTCGGTGCGGCGCAGGCGGTGCCGCTCGTCGAGGAAGTCGTGATCACGACGCACCCCGGCCAGACACTCGTGCCGTGGCCCGAAGGCTCACGCTACCCTGGGTTCATCTTCGCACGGGGGGGAACGTCGGAGGCCGTAGAGGCGGCGTTGCGCGCCGCCCATGCCCGACTCGAGTTTCTGACGGAACCGGCGGACTGAGCTACGGTGCCCTGGCGACGCACTCCAACCAATTGCGCGGCACGCCGCACACGCCCGTCTCGTCCATCGCCCGCTCGAGCCCCTTTTCCAGAGCCGCGGAGCCCTCCTCGAGCGGCACGCCGGGCAGCGCGCCCTCGATGAAGAGAGAGAACCGGCCAATGTCGCGCATGCTCTCGGGCGGCATCTCGATCCTGACCAAGTCGACGGACGGTCGTGCGAACCCCGCCTGCACACACAGGTCGGAATACTCCTCGGGCGTGAGGAACTGCCTTGCAACCGCGTGGTCCGAGTGCTTGACCTCAATACCGCGCTCTCGCAGCACCTGGACAGCCCGGACGACCCAGCGGCGCCAGAAGGCCCCCGTACCATCGACGTATGCGCCGTTGAAGAAGGTCGTGTTGAACGCGAAGACCCCGTCTGTCTTCAAGGTCTTGCGGATCTCGGCGATGACTTGGGCTTTGTCGGGCACGAGGTGGATTGCATTGAGGAACACGACCGCGTCTGCGGACGAGACGATGCGGGACACCCACTCGGCGCTGCCCTCGATGAACCTGACCACCTGGGAGTGGATCGCCGCGCGCGCCTTTGAGAGTGCGGACGGAGAAGGATCGATGCCGATCACTTCCACGTTGCGCGCGTCGCCGCCCAGGCGCTCGAGAATGAGCTTGGTGACCGCGCCGGGTCCGCACCCAAGGTCGACGATTTTTTGTCGGCCGGGGCCGATCACCCGCTCCACGATCCACCGGTTGACTTCGGTGAAAAAGGGGTGACGGGTGAATGCTTCGAACGAGAACCGCTCGTCGTCAGCTTGGCAATGAACCGACATCCCACCTCCGCGTTCGAGCCTTCAAGATACATGACCGGGGCTGGATTCGCCCTGGTTCGTTGCTAGGATGGCAATCTAAGTGACCTCTCCGAAACGTCTTAGTCAAGAGCACCAGCGCTCGCTCGAGCGGCGCCTCAAAGCAGGGGAGGAGCACGCGCTCGGGGAGTTGTTCGACCTTGTCGCACCGTGGATCCTGGGTCTGGCACTGCACATTCTGCACGACGAGGACGAGGCAGAGGACGTGGTTGGCGACGTGTTCGTGCAGGTGTGGCGTCACATCGACCAGCATGACGCCGGGCGCGGGCCGCTCGTGCCCTGGATACTGTCGATCGCGCGCAACAGGTCGCTCGACGCCTTGCGCCGCCGGCGGCGGTGGTGGCGCAAGTCGGCGCATCTGGAGCAGGCCCAAGAGATGGAGGGCGGTGCCAGCGCCCCGGCCGCGTCGCACGAAGCGGCGGTGCCCGGGTGGCCGGTGCACCGGGAGGTGCACGCAGCGCTCGCCGCGCTTTCCGAGGAACAGCGGCGCGTCGTGGTGCTGTCCTACTTCGAGGGGATGTCGCACCGGGAGATCGCGCAGCGGCTGCGCCTGCCGCTCGGGACCGTGAAGACACGTCTGCGCATGGCGCACCAAACGTTGACGGAGGGCCTGAGACACTTGAAGGATTGGGTGGAATGACGGACTGGCTGGGCCTTTCGGCCGCGCCGCGGACTCCTCGCCCCGAGCTCAAAGGGCGCGTGCTGGCGCGTGCGCTGGCGCCGCGGCGGCGGTGGCGGGGGCCGCTCGCGGCCGCGGCAATGATCACCCTGGCGGTGGGAGGGGGGGGCGGTGCGTGGTGGGCGTATCGCACGATCGGGACGCTCACCACCGAGCGCGACGGCCTGGTTGCACGCGTCCATGCGCTCGAGGACACGGTCTCGACGTTCATCCACGGACCCGCGACACGACTCGTCCAGATCCCGGTCTCGACCGGCGGCCGCGTGGGGTCGGTGACGATCTTCGCGGACAGCGTGCGGCACCGCTGGCTGGTGCGCTGCGACGGGCTCGCCCCGAACGCGAGGGACCAAGCCTACCAGCTGTGGTTCATCACCGTTAGCGGAATGACGACCGCGGCCGTAATGCCGATGGATGAGGACAAACCGATGGTGATGGCGCTGGAGATGCCCCGAGGAGGGGAAGGCGACCAGCGGGTCCTGGGTGCGGCGATGAGCATCGAGCCGCGGGCCGGCTCGGCGAGCCCGAGCGGCCCGATGGTGTTCCACCGTCTGCTCTAGTAGGGGCGCAGCATGCTGCGCCCCTACTTTCCTGCGAGGTCGTGGACCGTTTCGAGCTCGACGACCTTGAGCCGCCGCTTCCCTATCGGCAGGGCGATCGTCACCGCCTGGCCCACCTTGGTGCCGAGCAGTGACTTGCCCAGGGGCGACGCCATCGACACCGGGAGCTCGTCCGCATCGTCGTCGCCCTCGATGAACTCGCCGAGGGTCAGCGCGTACGTCTCTTTCTTTTTTGTGTCGAGGTCCTGGACCGTGACCCGGGACCCGAACCCGACGCTGTCGCGCGGGATGTCGGATTCCCGCACGCCCGAGAGCTTGGAGAGCCGCAGCCGGAGATGGGAGAGCCGTGACGTCACGAATTGCTGGCGCTCGAGTGCCGCTTTGTATTCCGAGTTCTCCCGCAAGTCGCCGTGCGCGCGAGCCCGCTCGATCTCCTTCGGTAACACGAAGTTGATCTCGTGGTTCAGGCGCTCGACTTCGGCCTGTAGCTTCTGCTTGAGCTCGTCGATCATGAGACCGAGAAAATAGCGTTGCACGACGCCACGACGCTACGTTGTAAGAAATCCCATAGCGTGGCGTCGTAGCGTCGGGTGACGCATCTTTTGGCCAATGTCCCTCAACATCCGCACCTATCACGAGTTGACCGAAGCCGACCGCTCGGGGCTCGTCGACCAGATCGGGGCCCAGCGGCGCCGTGTTGCCGACCGCCTCGCCGGCGTCCGTCGGGTGGTGGCGGTGCTGAGCGGCAAGGGCGGCGTGGGAAAGAGCTTCGTGACGGCCGGCCTCGCCCGGGCACTGGTGCGGTCGGGACGGTCCACCGGCGTCCTCGACGCGGATTTCAACGGGCCGACCATCCCCGCACTTCTCAGGCTCCCCGTTGCAGGTTGCACGTTGCATGACGATGCCATCGTGCCAGCCGTGAGCGCGGAGGGCGTGCGGTGCTTCTCCATGGCGCTCCTCCTCGAGGACGGCCGACCGCTGGCGTTCCGGGGGCCGGAAACCGAAGGACACGTGTGGCGGGCGACCCTGGAGGCCGCGACGCTGCGCGAGTTCCTGGCCGATGTGGCCTGGGGCGCCCTCGACGAGCTGCTCGTGGATCTCCCGCCCGGCGTGCAGCGCTTTCAGGAGCTGACCGAGCTCCTGCCCGCACGACCCGCCGTGCTCGCCGTGACCATCCCGACCCCCGAGTCCCGGGACGCGGTGCGCCGCGCACTTCGTGCCGCCAACGACGGGAAGGCTACGCTGCTTGGCGTGGTCGAGAACATGGTTGGCGGCCCGTTCGTGGGGAGTGCCGCGGACGAGCTCGCCGCCGAGTTCGGGATCCGGGTGCTGGCGAGAATACCATTCCATCCTGGCGAAGACATGTGGGACGCCGTCGTTCGGGGTGCGCTATGAAGTTTCTGTGCGTCGAGTGCGATCGGCAGATGCAGTTCGAGGAGCGCCAGCTTCCCGGGGACGGCACGCTCGCCGCGGCATTCCGCTGCCCGACTTGCGGCCGGGTCGTGGCGCTGCTCACAAACCCCATGGAGACCCAGCTGGTCGCGTCCCTGGGCGTCAAGATCGGCGGCACCACTCTCCCGCCGCAGCCGCTGGAGACGGTGCGCGGGATGGTGGCGACCGGCAGGGAGGACGCGTTCGACGACGGGCGGGAGCGGGGAGCGGGGAGCGGTCCCAGCTGGTCCATGGAAGCGCAAGAGCGGTTGGCCCGGGTCCCCGGCTTCGTGCGCGGCATGGTCAAGCGGATCTACCTCGACTACGCCAAGGACCGGGGCATCGCCGAGATCACTCCGGCCGTGATGGACACGGCGCGGAGCGAGCTCGGCCTCGAGGGGATGTGAGTCTCAGCGAGCGGACGGTGCACGGGCTGCGGATCGTGATCGACCGCGACCTGTGCGTCGGGTTCGAGGACTGCGCGAAGGAAGCCCCCGAAGGCTTCAAACTGGACGCGGACACGATCGCGGTGTTCGTCGAGCCCGAGGTCGTCGAGCGCGAGCGATTGCTGCGCGCGTGCGACGCCTGCCCGGTGGATGCGATTACGGTTTACGACCCGGAGGGAAAACAGATCGTTCCGGGGACAGCTTGACAGGGGTTCGTCCTCGCCGCATACTCGCCGCACCAACAGTACTTGGCATCGCTTACTCGGGCGGGCTCCGGTCCGCCATGACGGCCGGACATACACTCAAGCGGTTCATCGCATCCAGGCACCGACCCGAGGCTTCGGCCCGGGTCCGGCGAGACGAGTGCATGCCCGGCCCGCCCCGCACGAGAGACGGGAGGTGCCGGTGTATCGCGAGATCTTCGTTCCCGTCGACAACTCCACACATTCGGATTGGGCTGTCGACCGGGCCATCGAGTTGTGCCGCAGGTCCGATGGCCGCATCACCGGCAACCACGTCTACGCCGCCCGACTCCACGACGTCCGCTTCCGCCAGCTCGAGACGGGCCTTCCCGCTCGGTTCCAGACACCCGACGAGATCAAAAAGCAGCGCAAGATCCACGACAAGCTGATCGAAAAAGGCTTACAGCTGATCGCCGACAGCTTTCTCGACCAGCTCGGCAAGCGATGCGAGGGCGCGGGCGTGCGGCTCACCCGCCAGCTGCTCGAAGGCATCAACTACGAAGAGATCGTCAACGAGGTGAACCGCGGGGAGGGCCGGCTGCCGGGGCTGATCGGGTTCGACCCCGACCGCGCGGCGGGCTACGACGGTGGGGACAAGGTTCGCGCGGACGTGAAGGTGGGCGAGAACGGCAGGCTGGTGGCCGAAGACGAGGACACGGCGGCGCGGCTCGCCGGCTCGTCGGGCCGCCATTACGACCTGCTGACGATCGGCGCGCACGGGCTGGGCCGCCAGGCGTACTCGCAGCTCGGTGGCGTCGTGTCGCGGGTGTTGCGCGGGATCGAGAAGGACATCCTCCTGATCCGGGACGACCGGGCGTTCGAAGGCGGGCGGCTCCTCGTGTGCGTGGACGGATCGTCCTACAGTTACCGGGCAATGCGCGTGGCGCTCGAGCTGGCGCAGACGTTCGGCGGGTCGCTGTACGTGTGCAGCGCGTTCGACGTGGAGTACCACCACGTCGTGTTTCACAACATCAAGGATGTGCTCTCCTATCAAGCGTCCAAAGTCTTCAAGTTCGAGGAGCAGGAAGAGCTGCACAACAACATCATCGACAAGGGATTGCTCAAGCTGTGCCAGGCGAACCTGAAGCGCGCCGAGGTCATGGCCCAGGAGTTCCCCGACGTTCCCTTGAAGACGCAGATCCTGGTCGGCAAACCGTTCCAGGTGATCATGCAGTGGGCCGAGGAGATCAAGCCGTCGCTGTTGGTGCTGGCGCGGCACGGCGCCCATCGGATCGAAGGTACCGAGCTGGGCTCACAGGCGGACAACCTCGTGCGGCTGGCGCCGTGCAACGTGCTGCTGGCGGGCACGACGGGGATACGGCCCGAGGACATCCCCTGGATCGAGGAGGACGGCGTCGCCGGGCTCCCTTGGGCGCCTGATGCCGAGGTGCGGATTCTCCGGGTGCCGCCGTTCGCGCAGGGGATCGCGCGGCGAGCGGTCGAGGAATACGTGCTCGAGCAGACGCACGGCGAGCCCGCGACGGTCACCAACAAGTGGCTCGACGAGGCGATCCGGAAGCTCCTGCCGACCCACATGCAGCTCATCATGGGCATCGGCACGGCGGAGGAGATCGCCCTCGCGGAAGTGAAGGCGCAGGAACAAATGAAGGGGACGAAGGTGCAGGGCCACGATGCCGACCCCCCGCCCCTCACCCCTGAGGTCGAAGTGAAGTGCCCGGTTACGGGCGCCGTGAGTCGCCGTTTGCGCACCGCGGCAGACCCGATCGTGTGGACCGAGGAAGCGTGGCAACGGTTGCAGCTCGTGCCGCTCATCGCGCGGCCGCTGGCGCGCAATACGGTGGAGCGTTTCTCCCGCGGCCACGACATCTGGCGCGTGACCACGCGGGTGATGGACGAGAACAAGCAGGCGATGATCGCGGCAGACGAGTTCGATGTCGACACCATGATGGTGATGTTCCAGGAGCTGCGCGCCAAGCAGATCCGGGCCGAAGCGGAAGGACGCGACGGGCTGTCTCGGGAGATGCGGGCGTTCATCGAGGACGCCAAGGCCCAGGGAATCACGCGCTGCCCCATCCGGGACATCGAAGCGCAGATGGGGAAGTGCCCGGTGGACCTGAAGACCATGAAGCCCGAGGAGGCGAAGGCGGCCATGGAGCGGCTGCTGGCGGAGCAAGCCGGAGACTGACGTGGATTACGTCCCTCACGTGGTCGCGTGGAATCTGACCCGGCGCTGTAACCTCGAGTGCGCGCACTGCTACATCGCGGCGGGCCCGCACGAGAGCGCCGCCACGGAGCTCGACACGGCCGCGTGTCTCGAGATCGTCGATCAAGTGCTGAGCGTGAACCCGGCGCCGATGCTCATCCTGTCAGGCGGCGAACCGCTGTTGCGCGACGACTTGAACGAGATCGCCCACTACGCCTCCGCCCGCGGCGCCACGGTGGTGGTGGGCACCAACGGCACGCTGCTCACCGAGGAGCGCATCGCGGCGCTCCAGGCCGCGGGCGTGCGCGGTGTGGCGGTGAGCGTCGATTCGCTGCGCCCGTCCTACCACGACAACTTCCGGCATGGGCGGGGGGCTCTCGCGGACGTCCAGGCCGCGCTCGAGCGGCTGCGGGCCGCGCGGCTCGACTTCATCATCCAGACGACCGTCACGAAGGGGAACCGAGGCGAGCTGGAGCGCCTGGTCGGCTGGTCGGCCGACGAGGGCGCGGTGTCCTTCAACTGCTACTTCCTCGTCTCGACTGGGCGCGGGGCGTCGCTCACCGATCTGGCGCCGGCGGAATACGAAGTCGTGCTCGCCGATCTGGCCCGGTGGGAGCGCGCCTACCGCGGCCGCATGCTCGTGCGCGCGAAGTGCGCCCCGCACTTCATGCGGCACGTGCACCAGAGCGATCCCGATTCCCCGGTCTTGAACTACCAGACGCGATGCCCCTGCGGCACGCAGTACTGCCGCATCACGCCCGACGGTAAGCTGACCCCGTGCCCCTACCTGCCGGAGGTGGCGGGGGATCTGCGCGCCCAGAGCTTCGCCGACCTGTGGCGGTCGGCGCCCCTGTTCCGGCGACTGCGCGAGGACCCGCTCGGCGGCAAGTGCGGCGTCTGCGAGTACCGGGCGTTGTGCGGGGGATGCCGGGCGCGGGCGTTTGCGCTCACGGGCGATGTGCTCGCGGCCGACCCGTCCTGTGTGTACGAGCCGGCGGGCGACGCCGCCCTCATCGAGCCGGCGCGCGCCCTCGCGTACGGCGAAGACTTCACCCCGGCCCTGGTGTGGGCCGACGCGGCGCGTGAACGCATGGACCGGATTCCGTCGTTCGTCCGCGGGGTGGTGATGCAGCGGGTGGAAGACTGGGCCCGCCGCCACGGACGGCGGGAAGTGACGCCCGAGTTGCTGGCCGAGGTGCGCAGCGCCATGCCGATCGACTTTTCGAAGAAGCAACCGTTTTTCGTGGCGGACCGCTGATGACCGACAGCGCCCTGCTGCTGTTGCAAGCCGCGGCCGACACCACGCACGCCTACGGCGAGTTCCCCGTGATCGGCGCGCGAGCGTTCATCTGGATCACGGCCGAGGTGCACCTGATGTTCGCCGCGTTCGTGCTCGGGGTGCCGATGTTCGCCGTGGTCACCGAGGCCATCGGCATCTTCGGCGGCGACGAGCGCTACGACCGGCTGAGCAAGGAGTTCACGCGACTCTTGCTCGTGGCGTACAGCGCGACGGCGATCTGGGGGGCGATGCTGGTGTTCGGCCTCTCGACCCTCTATCCCCGCTTCTGGGCCTACCTCACCACCATCTTCGCGCCGTCGATGTGGCTGTACGCGGCATTGTTCTTCATCGAGTCGTTCACCCTGTATCTGTACTACTATGGGTGGGATCGTTGGAAGAAAGGCCGGGCGAAGCTCGGTCACTGGACGCTCGGCATCCTGCTCAACGTGTGGGGCACGATCGTGATGTTCATCGCGAATTCGTGGCTCACGTACATGATGTCACCGCCCCGAGACATCACGCCCACCACCGACCCGACCACGATCAAGCTGTGGCACGCGATCGCTAACGCGACCTGGATGCCGATCAACGTGCACCGGGTGATCGCGAACGTGGTGTTCGGCGGCGCGATCGTGGGCGCGTACGCGAGCTACCGGTTTCTCGCGGCACGCACCGACGAAGAACGGGCCCACTACGACTGGATGGGCTACGTCGGAAACTTCATCGCGATGTCGGCGCTCATCGTGCTGCCGTTCGCCGGCTACTGGCTGGGACGCGAGATCTACCAGTACGACCAATCGATGGGGATCACCATGATGGGCGGCTTCATGAGCTGGCTGTGGGTGATCCAGGCGTTCCTCATCGCCGTGCTGTTCCTGACCGGCAACTACTACCTGTGGATCGGCATGGGTCGCATCCCGGGCGCGGAGCGGTTCCGGCCGTACACGAAGTACCTGTTGATCGTGCTGGTGCTCGGCGCCATCGTCTGGGGCACCCCGCACACGATGATCGCGGACTCGAAGGAGCTCGCCGCCATGGGCGGTTCGCACCATCCGTTCCTGGGCGCCCTCGGCGTGATGAGCGCCAAGAATACGGCCGTGAATCTGATGATCCTCACCACGTTTCTATCGTTCCTCTTGTACCGCCGGGCCAACACGCGTCCCGTGGTGCCGTGGGCGCGCACGGGGACCATCATCCAGGGAGCGATGTTCGCCGTCGCCGCCGCAGTCGTGCTGTTCTACGGCATCCGCGGCTACTTCGTCGAAGCGATCGTGCGCATCGGGTTCAGCGTCTATCAGGTCCTGGCGGTGCTCTCGTGCATCGTGTTCGTCACGGTGATCGACATCCTCATGGCACGCGGCGCCCAATCGCTGGGCGCGATCCGCTGGGGGAAAATGCCGCCCCGGTCCCAGTACGCCTTGTTCATCCTGGCCGTCACGTTCACCTGGCTGATGGGCCTGATGGGGTTCGCGCGCTCCGGGATCCGTCAGTACTGGCACGTGTGGCAGGTCATGCAGGACACGAGCAAGTACGCTGCCACCCCGGCGCTCGGGTACGCCTCGAAGATGATCAGCCTGTGCGTGCTGATCTTCCTGTCTCTCGTGGCATTCGTGTTCTGGCTGGGTGGGCTCGCGGAGAAGTCCACGTTCGTCGCGACGGGCGACGCCGAGAAGGGGGCCCGGCATGTGGGCCACTAACGCGAAGGTCGTCGGGATCGTGCTCGGGACGCTGGCGCTTTATACCCTCATCGCCAACAAGATCCCGCAGGTGCAGTCCGAGGTGCCGCAGACACTCACCCTGGGCGCGAACGTCACACCCGAGCAGCTCGTGGCGGCGGGGGAGAAAGTGTTCAACGGAATCGGCGGCTGCCCCACCTGCCACGGCCTGGGCACCCGCGCGCCCAATCTATTGACCGATGAGAAGGGCCAGGGGCCGATCGGCGCCCGCTGCGGCAAGCGCGAGCCCGGAAAGAGCTGCAAGCAATACCTGTACGAATCCCTCGACCAGCCGCAGGCCTACGTCGTCGAGGGCTATCAGCCGATCATGCCGGTGATGACGAAGCAGCTCTCCCCCGAGCAGGTCTGGGCGGTGATCGCGTTCCTTGAATCCCGGGGTGGCATGGTGGATGTGACCGCTTCGGACATCCCCGCAACCTCCAGCACCT
>WNFA01004860.1_pt1 | contig 14105 bp, 14 predicted proteins | sample 5400481 | NCBI WGS metagenome assembly WNFA01 (sample SAMN13153340, study PRJNA577476) | soil metagenome | isolation source: 120 cm saprolite under Douglas fir tree site 2 hole 1 replicate 2 | place: USA:California | collected 2015-04-18 | reverse complement strand
ACGCTCGACGAGCAGATAGCGCAGCTCGCCGAACAGGCCACCGAAGCTCACGGCATGGCGATCGTCGAGACCCGTGACGTTCTCGATGTCGTGGGAGGACGCCAGGGCTCCGAACTCGATTTGAACGAACTGCGACGGGGTGTGCTCGAACTCGAGCTTGGTTTGCGTGGCGAAGAACCGGCCGTCGCCCTTGCCAAGCGCCGCAACCGTTTCCGAGGAGAACTGCGGCAAGACTCGCGGCGGCACACCAGCGCGCGGGGCGCTGCGCACGGCAAGAGATTCGCATCGCACTTCCACGATCCGCGGGGTTCAAGGCCCCACGATCAAAGCGAGCCGGCTCGGCGCCGGAGCGTCGGATATGAGCTGCGCCGATCTTCGGTGTCAAGCAAACAAACAAATGTTGGAACGCTTCCAGCCTGCGAACATTGGGGTCATTCTAATTCGATATGCTCTCTGGAATTCTCCTAATCTGGCGGACGCGGCCGCCAGTCCGTTCACTCGGCGAGCCGCAACTCGGCGTTTTCGCGCAGCACCGCCTCGGCCTCGGCCGTGGGACGGCCCGCCGCATCGGCGAGCACCAAGCCGGGCAGCAGGCGGAGCGGCGCGCGGCTCGACTTGACGGCGCGCAGCAGCACGCGGATCGCCGCGGCATCGGGACGAGCGTGGACGGGCAGCACCGCGATCGCCCCGAAACGGCGGGCGAGCGCGTCGAGCGCCCGGGCAAGGCCGTCCGCCCGCCAGATCAGCGTGAGCACGCCGTTCGGCTTGAGCAAGCGCGAGGCAACGCCGGTCCAGCCGGACAATTGCCCTTGGGAAGCCGCGTGGGCGAGGCGGCGCCCGGCTTGCGGCGAAACTCTTTGCCGCAGCGGATCGTTGAACGGCGGATTCATCAGCACGCGGTCGGCGGAGGCGGCCGAGATCGCGGCGGCGGAGAACTCGCGGGCCGGAGCGTCGACATCGAGCACGACGGCGCGGGCGCGATCGGACAGATCGTTGCGCGCGATATTGTCGCGCGCCAAGGTCACGAGCGCCGGGTCGATCTCGACAAACGTCACGTCGAGGCGCGGCACGCGCAACGCCAGCGCAAGGCCCGCGGCACCGACGCCTGCGAACAGATCCACGGCGCGCTCGCCGGGCCTTGCTTGGGTTGCGGCGGCGAGCAGGATCGCATCATGGCCGACGCGATGGCCGTGGCGCGGCTGCCGCAGCGCGAGCCGGCCGCCGAGCACGGCGTCCTGCGTGGTCTCGGCGACGCGCTCATCCCGCATCGGAACGAAGCTCGCGGCCAAAGCCCGCCGTCTCCAGCAGGCGGCGCGCGGCGGCGGCATGCTGCTCGGCGACCAGGATGCGGCGCGGCAGAACGCCGAGCGAGCCTTCGAGCACGCTCATGTTCTGGTCGAACACGTGATGGGGAATTCCGGCGCCCTGCAGCAGGGCACCGATCGCAGAAACCAGCACCGCGTCATTGGTGCGAACCAGCTCGCGCACACTCGCCTCCCGGCGGATCGCGCCCAAAGCACCCGCCCCGGGGAACCGGATCCGGCCGGCCCCACCCTTGCGGCTTAGGCACGGCGTTTCTATGCTCCCGCCGGCCGGTTGTCCAAATATGCCGGAAACCCCGGAACGCCCGCGTCTCCCGGATCATCCATGAGCCGATCCCACAGTCGCCCGGAGAATGCCTTGGCCGTCGTCATCCCGTTCGAAAGCCAGCCGGCCTCGATCGACCCGCTGACCGACCTGGTGAACGCCGACATGGATCGGGTCAACACCACGATCCTGTCGCGGACCGGGTCCGAGGTGACGATGATCCCGGAAATCGCCAATCACCTGATCGGCTCCGGCGGCAAGCGCCTGCGGCCGATGCTCACCGTGGCGATGGCGCAGCTGGTCGGCTGTCGCGGCGACGGCCACGTCAAGCTCGCCGCGTCGGTGGAGTTCATGCACACGGCGACGCTGCTGCACGACGACGTCGTCGACGAGAGCGAGATGCGGCGCGGCAGGCTGGCGGCGCGCATGCTGTGGGGCAACGAAGCCAGCGTGCTGGTCGGCGACTTCCTGCTCGGGCAGGCCTTCAAGATGATGGTCGAAGTCGGCTCGCTGCGCGCGCTCGAGATCCTGTCCTGCGCGGCCGCGGTGATCGCCGAAGGCGAGGTGATGCAGCTCGCGGCCGCCAAGAACACCGCGACCACCGAGGACGAATATCTCGCCGTGATCCGCGCCAAGACCGCGGAACTGTTCGCCGCGGCCTGCGAGGTCGGTCCGGTGCTGGCTTCCCGGCCGCGGCCCGAGCAGGCGGCCTGCCGCTCGTTCGGCATGAACCTCGGCGTCGCCTTCCAGCTGGTCGACGACGCGCTCGATTACGGCGGCAAGTCCGCCAAGCTCGGCAAGAACATCGGCGACGATTTCCGCGAGGGCAAGATCACGCTGCCGGTGGTGCTGTCGTTCCGCCGCGGCTCCGAGCACGAACGCGGGTTCTGGCGGCGCACGCTGGAAGAGGGCGAGGTCGCGGACAAGGACCTCGAGACCGCGCTCGGGCTGATGGTCAAGCACCGGGCGCTCGAGGACACCATCAAGCGCGCGCAGCATTACGGCGCCATCGCCAAGGACGCGCTCGCGCTGTTCCCCGATGCGCCGATGAAGGCCGCGCTGTCGGAGACCGTGGAGTTCTGCATCCGGCGGCCGAGCTGAGCCGCGACTGCATCTCAGCCCAGCACCGTCGCGCAGACCCACCAGCGCGGCTGCGCCGCACGCAACGCTCGCGCGGCCGCGAGCGCGGCGCGCGCGGTCCGGAAGATTGCAAAGCAAGTCGCGCCGGAGCCCGACATCCGCGCGAGCTCGCATGCGGGTAACGCTCGCAACTCCGCCAGCACTTCGGCGACGACAACGCTCGCAACTCCGCCAGCACTTCGGCGACGACCGGCGCCAGCGAGATCGCGGCTTGCTCCAGATCGTTGTTGCGCAGGCGCAGCTGTGCCACGAGCTCACCGCGGGTGCGGGGGATCGCGGCGGCGTCCAATGCCGGCCGATCCGGCATGGCGTCCCGCGTTGTTGAGCGTGGCCGCGAGCTGAACGCCGCGAACACATTTTTGGTGGCGAGCGCAATCGCGGGATTGACCAGCACGGCCGAAAGCTTCGGCAGATCGAGCGGATCCGACAAATCTTCGCCGATGCCGCGGACGAGCCGCGCGCGGGCCTGCATGCAGACCGGCACGTCGGCTCCGGTCGCGCATGCCGCCTCGGCGAGGCGTGGGTCGTCGAGCCCAAGCGCGTTGGCGCGGGCCATGAGCCGCAGCGCCGCCGCGGCGTCGCTCGAGCCGCCGCCGATGCCGGCCGCAACCGGCAGCCGCTTCCATAGCGCGAACCGGCCGAGCGTGAGGCCCTCGATGCGCGCGGCAAGCTCGCGCACGGCCTTGAGCACCAGGTTGTCGCCCGCCGCGCCGAGCGCCGCCGCGAGCGGCCCGCGCAGATCGAGCGCCAGCGTTTCTCCGGGAACCAAGCAGAGCCGATCGCCGACGCGGGCGAAAGCAACGAGGCTTTCGAGCTCGTGATAGCCGTCGCTGCGCCTGCCGCGAATTTCCAGCGTGAGATTGATTTTCGCGGGCGCTGGCTCGACGAGCGGGGCGCGAGCCGACCGCGGAGCCACGGCGATGCGGTCAGCCGCCGTTGCCCGGCTTCTTCTTGGCGGCCTCCGCGGCCGAGGAAGTTTCATCCAACAGGCCGGCCTTGAGCTTCTCCTCGATCTTCTTGAGATCCTCGGGCTCGGGATTGAGATCGCGGGCATGCGACCACTGGAACTGCGCCTCCAGCGTGCGACCGACCTTCCAATAGGCGTCGCCGAGATGATCGTTGATGGTGGGATCTTCCGGCTTGAGTTCGACGGCGCGCTCGAGATTCTTCACCGCGTCGTCGTATTTCGCGATCCGGTAAAAGGCCCAGCCCAGCGAATCGACGATGTAGCCGTCGTCCGGCCGCTGCTCCACCGCGCGCTTGATCATGCGCATGCCGTCGTCGAGATTGACGCCCTGGTCGACCCAGGAATAGCCGAGATAATTGAGCACGTGCGGCTGATCCGGGTAGAGCTCGAGCGCCTTCTTGAGATCGGCCTCCGCCCGGTCCCATTGCTTGGAACGCTCGTAGCAGATGCCGCGGAAATAGAAGATCAGCCAGTTCTGCTTGTCCGGCTTGGAGATCATGTCGATCCCCTTGCCGTAGACGTCGGCGCAGGCCTTGAACTGCTTGCGCCCGCGCAGCAGGTTGCCCAGCGCCACGACGGCTTCGAGATCGTTGGGCCGTGCGGCAACCAGCTTGTCGAGATGGCTCTTGGCCTCCTCGGTGCGATCGAGCGCGTCGAGATCGACCGCGAGCTGAATCTCGGCGTTGCGCCGCAAGGAGGAATCCTCAGGAACACGCTGGTAGGCCTTGATGGCGAGCTGCGGCTTCTTGAGGTTCTCGTAGAGATCGGCCAGCGAGAGCAGCGCGAGCGGCTGCTCGGGCGCGAGATAGATCGCCAGCTGCAGATACACCAGCGCCAGATCCTCGCCGCCCTGGCGGCCGAGCGAAGCGCCGAGCCCATACAGCGCTTCGGCGGCGCCGGCCTGCGGGTTCTGCACCAGCGGCGGCAGCTTGTTTCCCTTGTTGATGTCGCGAACCGCCTCGACCACCAGCGGATGGCGCGGCAAGATCTTGTCGAAATCCTGGAATATCTTCAGCGCCTCGTCCCTAGAGGCATTGCGCGAGGCCCAATTGCCGTAGGCCTCGACCGCGCGCAACGCATTGCTGTCGAGCTTGTAGGAGCGCTCCAGGCGCTTGCCCGCTTCCTTCTTGTTGTTGGCAAGGTCCAGGATCAATCCGGCGTGCAGATCCTTGAAGATGGCGTACCAGTCCGGTCCGGCCAGCCGATCGATGGTCTCGACCGCAGGCTTGACCTCGTTGGAGCCGTAGAAGGTCCAGGCCGAAAGCAGGGTCGCCGTCAAATCCGCGATCGGCCCGCGCACCGACTGCGCCAGATGCTGGCGAGCGGCCGGATACTGCTTCTGCTTGATGGCGCGGACGCCGAGCACCAGCCGCGCGATGCGATGGCCGTGGTCGACCTGCACGATGCGGTCGGCGAGCTTCACCGCGTCCTCGATCTCGCCGTCCGAGAGCACGGACAGGAAGGCGCGCTCCAGCAATTCCGGGTTCTTCGGATCGGATTTCAGCGCGGCGCGATAATAGGCCGCGGCGGCCCCGGAATCGCGTTCCGACCCCGCCTCGCGCGCGGCGAGATAATTGCCCGCCGGCGAAACGCGCGACAGCTCCGAGGGCGTCGGCACCTGGGCGCTGATCGTGACCGGCAACGCCGTTGCTGCGGCGGCGAGCGTCACGCAAGCCGCGCGTCGAACCAGCTTCGAAAGAGTCACGGGTTGGGGCTCTCCATGGGACGGGCGGTCACGCCGAAGCGCCGCCCCTGCGTCCGGGCGCAGAATGAACTTTTTGTGCGCCGCCCGCAAGGATCGACCCTGGCATGGCGACCGCCGAACCCTCTAGGATTCGAGCACGGCAAAACTGCGGCGCGGAGTCACATATTGGGATAATTCGGCCCCCCGCCGCCTTCCGGCGTCACCCAGGTGATGTTGCGGTTCGGATCCTTGATGTCGCAGGTTTTGCAGTGGACGCAGTTCTGGGCATTGATCACGAAGCGCACGTCGGCTCCCTCGCCCACCCATTCATAGACGCCGGCCGGACAATAAAGCGCCGAAGGGCCGCCGTAGACGTCGTGCTCGGAGGCCTTCTGCAGGGCCATGTCGCCGACGATGAGGTGCACCGGCTGGTCCTCCTCGTGGTTGGTGTTGGACAGGAACACCGAGGAGAGCCGGTCGAACGTGATTTTCCCGTCGGGCTTGGGATAGGCGATCGGCTTGCATTGCGCGGCGGGCTGGAGCGTGGCCGAATCCGGCTTGCCGTGCGAGAGCGTGCCGAACAGCGAGAATCCCAGCGTGTTGGTCCACATGTCGAGCCCGCCGAGCGCCACGCCGAGCGCGGTGCCGAGCTTCGACCACAGCGGCTTGACGTTGCGCACCGGCCATAAATCCCGCCCGATGTCGGAGGCGCGCCAGGCCGCCTCGTAGCCGGAGAGTTCGTCATGGGAACGGCCCTCGGCGAACGCCTGGGCGACATGCTCGGCCGCGAGCATCCCGGACAGCATGGCGTTGTGGCTGCCTTTGATACGGGGCACGTTCATGAATCCCGCCGCGCAGCCGATCAGCGCCCCGCCCGGGAAACTCAGCTTGGGAACCGATTGCCAGCCGCCTTCGGTGAGCGCGCGCGCCCCATAGGCGAGCCTTTTGCCGCCCTCGAAGGTGCCGCGCACCAGCGGATGGGTCTTGAACCGCTGGAACTCCTCGAACGGGGAGAGCCAGGGATTGGCATAATTGAGATGCAGGACGAAGCCGACCGACACCAGGTTGTCGTCGAAATGATAGAGGAAGGAGCCGCCGCCGGTGCGGTTGTCGAGCGGCCAGCCGAAGGTGTGCTGAACGAGACCGGGCTTGTGCTTGTCGGGCGCAACCTCCCACAGCTCCTTGAGCCCTAACCCGAATTTGGGCGGATCGCGATCGCGGTCGAGGCCGAACCGGGCGATCAGGAGCTTCGAGAGATTGCCGCGCGCGCCTTCGGCGAACAGCGTGTACTTGCCGCGCAGCTCCATGCCGCGGGTGAAATTCTCCTTGCGCCTGCCGTCCTTGCCCAGCCCCATGTCGCCGGTCGCGACGCCGACCACTTCGCCGTTTTCCCCGAACAGCACTTCGGCGGCGGCGAATCCCGGGTAGATCTCGACCCCGGCCGCTTCCGCCTTGGTGGCGAGCCATCGGCACACGTTGCCGAGCGAAACCACGAAATTGCCGTGATTCGACATCAGCGGCGGCATCGGCAGCGCCGGCAATCGCAGGGCACCGCTCGGCCCGAGCCAGTAGAACCGATCCTCGGTGACCTGCTGCTTGACCGGGGTTTCCTCCTCGCGCCAGCCCGGCAGCAGCCGGTCGAGCCCGATCGGATCGATCACGGCCCCCGACAGGATATGGGCACCGACCTCCGAGCCTTTCTCGACGACGACGACGGCGAGATCCGCCTTGAGCTGCTTGAGACGGATCGCGGCGGCGAGGCCCGCGGGACCGGCGCCCACGATCACCACGTCGAATTCCATCGCTTCGCGGGCAGGCAACTCGTTCGCCGCCATGACTGCCTCCTGGCCGAAGATGACGGGCCGGGAGCGGTTTTTCCACGTTTGCGCACAGGCGGCAATGGCGGGCATTCCGGGCGCGGACGGATGGGTGATAAGCATGACGGCATGAAATCGCAGATGCCGAGGGCGGCCGACGAATTGCTTGCCTTCTATGTCGACTCCGGCGTCGACGTCGCGCTCGGCGAGGTGGCGGCCGATCGCTTCGCCGATCGCGTCCCGGATGCAAAAGCCTCGCCGGCCACCGGCGAACGCGTCGCACGCGGCACGCCAGCCAGCGGACCGGCCTGGAGCCTAGAGGGCGAAGGCCCGCCCCCGCGCCTGCCCCTCAAAGGCACGGCGAGCGCCGCGGATCGCGTCTCTCCCGCGCCCGCCCCGCCGGAGGTCGCCGTGATGGCGGCGCGCGATGCGGCGAAGCGCGCCGCGAGCCTCGAGGAGCTGCGGGCGATCCTGCAGGCGTTCGAGGGCTGTGCGCTGAGAGCGACCGCCAAGCAGCTCGTGTTCGCCGACGGCAACCCGCAGGGCCGCGTCATGTTCGTCGGCGAGGCGCCGGGACGCGAGGAGGACCTCGAAGGCCTGCCCTTCGTCGGCCGCTCCGGCAAGCTGCTCGACCGCATGATGGCGGCGATCGGGCTCGACCGCGGCGGCGCCTATATCACCAACATCATCCCGTGGCGGCCGCCGGGAAACCGCACGCCCACCCCGCAGGAATCCGCGATCTGCCTGCCCTTCATCGTGCGCCAGATCGAGCTCGCCGACCCCGATGTCCTCGTCTGTCTCGGCGGGCCCGCCGCGCAGGCCTTGCTCGGGGTGAAGGAAGGCATCTTGCGAACCCGCGGACGCTGGTTTCCCTATCCCACCGGCAGCCGCGAGATCCGCGCCATCGCCACGCTGCATCCGGCCTATCTGCTGCGCCAGCCGCTGCAGAAGCGCCTCGCCTGGCGGGATTTCCTGGCGATCAAGCGCGCACTCGAAGGCGGGTGATCGGGCGGAGGAACCCATCCTGACGACCGATCGTTGATCGAGCGACCGTAGCACCCCGAAGGCCCATGATCCGCAAGCTCAAGTCGGGAGAATACCGGCTGTATTCCCGCAAGAAGGATCCGCGCACCGGCAAGCGCCGCAACCTCGGCACCTTTGCGAGCCGGCAGGCGGCCGAGAAGCACGAGCGCGCGGTGCAATTCTTTAAGCGCCGCGGCGGCTAGACTAGGGCGCCCCGTCTTTCTTGTTGATCCGGCCAGACGACCTCGAGGCCCCATTCGCACTTCCGGAATCAGCGGCGAAGCGGAATGGCATGAAGCCGCGGTTCTTCGCATGTTGACCCCAGAGGCGACATCACGCGCGCCCGCACTACTGCCTTGCGCTTGCGCGAATGACAATCCGCAGCTGAGGCAACGCAGCATGCCCCCCGGATACATTGCCGCCCCTAGGCTCAGTGTCGTGCGTCTGCCCTGGATAGCCGGCGCAGGATGCGACCGAGCACGGACGAAACAACGATGAGCGCGGCCGCAGCCTGCATGACGAGGCAGATGACGAGCGCTGTTGTGTAATTGCCTTCCGCCCGCTGCAGATAGCCGAGCAGCCCCGGTCCGAACGCGAAGGTGAACTGATTGATGGCGACGATCCAGCCTACAATCCGCGAAAAGTGTTGTTTGGGGAACTCCTGCTGAACGATCAGTGCCGGCAGCGAGATCATATTGCCCACGCCGAGGCCAAAAAGAACGCATCCCAGATACAGCGTCGCCGCGGACACGTTCGAGATCAAAAGTCCTGTTCCAACCGTCTGGATGCAGAAGTTCCCACATGCAGCGACCCTGCGGTTGACCTTGTCGACGAACAGGCCTGTTACAATGCGCCCCACCACGGCCGAAAATGTCGTGAGGCTCACCGCCCATCCGGCCGCACCGACTCCCACCATGGGCGCGAGATAGGCGACCTGATGCGTCAAGAAACCAACCTGTGCGGTCAGTCCCAACGCGAACGGGATGGAGATCGTCTGAAAATTGCGGCTGCGCAGAACAGTCGCTAGCTGCCAAGCCGGCCCGGCCGAGCGTTCTTTAGCAATTTCAGCTTGTGCGGAAGGAGGAGCATCGTCAGCATAATCGCACTCGCCAGAGCGCTTCGATCGCAGCACGAGCGCCACCGTGGGAAACAGGATGACAAGCATCAGCCCGGCGGCGCAAGACAGCGCTGCGGTTAGGCCGAAGCGGCCAATGAGAAGGATCAACAGTGGCGCAATGACGACGCCGCCGGCGCTTGCACCGTTGAGGGCAAGACTGACGGCCAGACCGCGCCGTCTGTCGAACCAAGGCGCTACGATGATGTTGATCGCCGCGCCGCTCATCGCCGCCCAGCCCAGCGACATGACCGCGAAGGCCGCATAGATTTGCCAAGGCTCGGAGACGAGCGTGAGCAGCACGACGCCGCAGGCCATCGCGACGGTGCCCGTCGTGACCACTCGTCGCACGCCGAGCCGTTCGAATATGGTCCCGGCGAAAAACACCAGCGTCGCGCCGAGAACATAGTACGCGGTGATCGCGGAGGAGATCGCCGCTGTGGACCATCCGTTGCGGTCTTGAAGCGCGACGAGATATATGCCCGGGCCGTAGAAACCGAGCCCCCATCCGAACAGCGCAACGAAGAACGCCGCGCCGACCACGAGCCAGCCATGATAGAGGCCTGCTGCCGCGCCCGATGTTCTGCTCATGCGCGAGAATCTGCGGCTGGCGCATCCGATCTGCTGGCCATTTCCGGACATGATCGCCGGGTCGAGTCCGATTTTGGCTACCAATGCGGGGCGCCGATCGGTACCTTCCGGCTACTATGTTGGCCAAGATGCCGCCGGGGCTCGATCGCCAGGTCTGTGACCGGGCCCGGCTCGCGCGAGATCCCGCCTATGACGGCCTATTCTTCACTGGGGTGCGAACGACGCGCATTTACTGCCGACCTGTTTGTCAGGTGCGCCCGGCAAAGTCGGCAAATGTGGTGTTCTTCGCTACCGCCGCGGCAGCGGAGCGTGCAGGCTTTCGCCCCTGTCTGCGGTGCAGACCCGAGACCGCGCCCGGGAGCCCGGCATGGCGTGGTACGGCGACGACGGTCGCACGCGGAATGCGCCTGATCCAGACGGGCTTTCTAGATCGCGCATCGGTCGACGAGCTCGCGCACAAGCTGGGAATCGGACCGCGGCATCTCTTAAGACTTTTTCTTAGGCATGCCGGGGCAACGCCGATCGAAATCGCCGCAACCCGTCGTGTACAGGTCGCAAAGCGACTCATCGACGACACGGCGATGCCGTTATCGGCAATCGCCTTCGCGGCAGGTTTTGGAAGCGTGCGGCGTTTCAACGATGCGTTCCGCGCGATCTACGGGCGGCCGCCATCCTCGTTCCGAAGGACAGTTCGGGCACCTACCAAACAAGGTGTTGCGGATCAACATCGACCGACTGGTCGTACTTCGCGATAACGACACCCCTGTTCCACAGTCCCCTGCTATGGGTTCTGTGGCGCAGGTCTGGTTCTGGCGCTTCCCGAAAGTGCCGCCCGCCGCATTTGACGGTCGCTTGCGATTCCAAGGCCGACTCCGGCAAGCCGCCCAACGACGTGTTCACTCGTAGCGAAAATCCGGATGGATGACGGCATTGAGAGGCACAGTCAGGCGTCGTAGTCGAGCTTGGGATACCAATCCGCGCCCCGCCCTTCCGGCGTTGAATCCAGCACCATCCACAGCGGGGCCGGGTCGGGTGCGCCTCGGGGGTCCTGGCCGGGGTCGGCGGTGGACCCGGTCATCTCGCCGGACCAAAAGTGGCGGATGGTCCCGTCGCGGCGCGTGAACACGTTGAAGGCCGGGACCTCCGAGCCGTCGGGCAGGACGCCGAAATAGTCGCGGGAATAGGCGCCGTTGAGGTCGGTGTAGAGACGAAGGTTCTTCCAGCCGCGTTCGCGCTTCCATGCGATCAGGCGCTCGATCGGCGAGCGAGCGACCACAGCGAGCGAGATGCGCTGGCCGATGTCTGCGGCGTTGCCCTCCCAGGCGCCCAGCAGGTTCGTGCACATGGGGCACGGACGCTCGCGCTGGGGCCCGAACATGTAGCTGTAGACGGCGAGCGTGAGCTTGTCGCCAAACAGCCCGGCAAAATCGGTGGGGCCGTTCTCGCCCTGGAAGCGGTAGTCCCCGATCACCTTGCCGCCGGGCGGCAGGGCGCGGCGCCGGGCGGCGACGCGCTCGATATGGCGCCGCAGTTCGATCTCCTCGACCAGGAGCGCGGTGCGGGCGGCGCGGTACTCGGGGCTTTCGTTGGGAATCCGCACGGGGTTGTCGCGCGCCAGCTCGGCGGCCCGCGTCGGGGTTTCGATCTTGGCGTCCATCGGATGGGTCTCCGCCTCGGTGGATGGTCTGGTCTGGCCTTGACAGAAACGTTGATATCAACATTAATGGCGCATGTCAAAACCTGCCGATGTTGCATTCGCGACGACGCTGCAGATCCGCGACCGCTGCCTGTGCCTGCACGTGCAACGCGCCGCCCGCATGGTCGCCCGGCGTTTCGACGACGCGCTGCGGCCGCTCGGCCTGACCAATGGGCAATTTTCGCTGCTCACTTCGCTCAATCGAGCGCAACCCGCCAGCATGGGAGCTACCGCCGCGCTGCTGGCCATGGACCGCACGACGCTCACCGCGGCGCTCAAGCCATTGGAGCGCGGCGGCCTTATCGACGTGAGGGTCGATCCGGCGGACCGGCGCAGCCGTGAGCTCACGCTGACGCGCGCCGGCAGGTCATTGCTGGCAACCGCGGTTCCGATCTGGAAACGCACCCACGCGCAGGTCGAACGTCTGCTCACCGGCGCCGATCTCGAGCTTCTGCGGCGCGATTTGCGCGCCTTGTCATGATCGGGCGCCGTGGCCCTCGGCGCGGTGTCCCGGCCGGAAACCCGTCCCCCGTCTTTCTTGTTGATCCGGCCAGACGACCTCGAGGCCCCATTCGCACTTCCGGAATCAGCGGCGAAGCGGAATGGCATGAAAGCCGCCGGCCTTCGTGTTGACCCGACCGGACCTTCCGGCGTTAGTTATACGATCGCCTCGTTTGCAAAAGTACGCGAGTAGATGGCATTTGGCCGCTTCGTCCCCATCTGCATAGGATGCTTGCTGGACACCCCTTTTCGATGGACGGTATCCTCCGTCGATGCGCCCCTCACGCCTTCCTCCCCTGACCGAGCGCGAGTTCGCGCGCATTTCCCGCGCGCTCGCCGAGCCGCGTCGCGTTCAGATCCTCAGGGAAATCGGCGAACACGACGCCCCGACGCCGTGCGGCGGCTTGCACAAGAGCCAGGACATCAGCCCCGCGACACTGTCTCACCACATCAAGGAACTCGAGACCGCCGGCCTGATCGAGATCCTCCGCGAAGGCAAGTTCGCAAACCTTGTCCTGAAGCGCGGGGTACTGCGGGCCTATCTCGACCGGCTGTCGAAGATATAGTCCCGCATCCCGCGCCCCCTTGACGGCGACAATTCGACAGTTATCTAACCGTCGAATATTGGCCAGACAGGAGAATTCACATGAGCGAGCTGACGGGCAAGGTGGCGATCGTGACCGGCGCCTCGAAGGGCATCGGCGCGGCGATCGCGAAAGGGCTCGGCGCCGTGGGCGCCTCGGTAGTGGTGAATTACGCCTCCAGCAGGGAGGGCGCGGATCGCGTCGTCGCCGAGATTGCCGGCAAGGGCGGCAAGGCCATCGCGGTAAAGGCCGACGTATCGAAGGCCGCCGACGTGCAGCGGCTGTTCGAGGAGACAAGGAAGGCCTTTGGCGCGCTCGACGTGCTCGTCAACAACGCCGGCGTCTATGGTTTCGCGCCGCTCGAGGAAGTAACGGAGGATGAATTCCACCGCGAGTTCAACATCAACGTTCTGGGCGTCCTGCTCGCGTCCAGGGAGGCAATGAAATACTTCGGACCCGGCGGCGGCAGCGTCATCAACATCAGCTCGATCGCAAGCATGAGTCCGACACCGACCGCGGTCGTCTACTCGGCGACCAAGGGTGCGGTCGACACGATCACCCGCGTTCTGGCGAAGGAGCTGGGACCCAAGAAAATCCGGGTCAACGCGATCAATCCGGGAGGCGTCGAGACCGAGGGCGTGCACAGCATGGGGATCATCGGCAGCGAATTCGAAAAACAGATGGTGGCGCGCACTCCGCTGGGGCGCCTGGGGCAGCCGGACGACATCGCGTCGGTCGCGGTGTTTCTCGCGTCCGCGGCCTCCGGTTGGATGACCGGCGAGACGATCGCGGTGGGAGGCGGCTTCTCGTGAGCCATTGACCATCGATCACGGACCGGTCGGAAGTGCCGGCTTGGCGCTTTCGACCGGTAAGCGCCGTCGCTAACGCACGCAGGGTGACGACCGTCGCTAAGTTTGACCCGCTCGCTACGAACTTCCGCTCGTGGCACCCGGAAGTGCCGCCCGTCGGTTTGACGGCCGCTTGCGGTTCCGAGGCGGACTCTGGAAGCCGTCCAACGAATTGTTCACTCGTTCACGCCCTAGTCTAGGGCGCGTATTCGTCAGCGCGCGCCCAAATCCAGATCAATGTGAGCTTGACGAAGGCGAGGTATTGGCCGCGCGTTGTCGTACCGGGTCGCGATGCGCCGACATTGCTTGACAGGATTCGAAGCTCCGGTTTTGGGAGCTGGAATCACACCTGTGCGGACGACCTCAAGGCTCTCCATTCGCACTTCCGGAATCAGCAACGAAGCGGACATGAACTGAAAGCCGCGGTTGTTCGCATTTTGACCCAACTCGGACATCGGCCCAAGCCGCAGTCGTCCGTGCGGCGCCATTCTCCGCCAAACGGTAACCGCTTCGATTCAGAACGATTCAGCCCGACCGCAAGGACTTCCCGCCC
>WNFA01002959.1_pt1 | contig 14111 bp, 14 predicted proteins | sample 5400481 | NCBI WGS metagenome assembly WNFA01 (sample SAMN13153340, study PRJNA577476) | soil metagenome | isolation source: 120 cm saprolite under Douglas fir tree site 2 hole 1 replicate 2 | place: USA:California | collected 2015-04-18 | reverse complement strand
CTTGGGTACGTCTTCTGCGGCCGCTCCACTTCCTGCGCAATCGTCGAAGCGTTGTCCCACCCCATGTAATTCCACATCGCGATCAGTATTCCGCCAAGCAATCCCACCGTGCCCACTGTAGATGCAACCGATGCGGCTGGGGCGCCACTTGCCACGGCCAACTTAAAAGGCGACAGCAAAACGATCAGCGCAAACGGCGTCGACAACAGGAAAAACAGCCACAGCGAAGTCAGCCCCACTACGCGAATGCCGGCAATATTCAGCGCCGCGCACGCCACCACCACGAAGAGCCCGACCATTACCCCGCGATGTCCCTCGCGAAACCACGGCGCAACCTGCGTCAGGTACGCTACGAACAGCGTGGGATAAATCGCCATATCGAAAATGCTCGCCACCAGCGACAGCCACGCTTCCTGAAATCCCCAGAAATTTCCCAGTCCCCTCCGCACCCAGGCGTAATATCCGCCTTCCGCCGGCAGCGCGCTCGATAGCTCGCCGATCATGAAGGCCGTCGGCAAGCTCCACAGCACCGGGGTCAGCAGCAAAATCAAGATCGCGCGCCCGTATCCGGCGCCTTGCACGATTTGTTCGGTGCCGTAGGTGCCGCCGGAGACCATGAAAAATGTCGCAGCCACCAACGGCCAGAGCGTCAGCTTGGCGATTCGCTTTTTCGCTTGAGGGATTGCGTGGGAAGGAAGTGAGACGGGCAGCGATAACGTGCTCAATTTTTACTCTCGATCCTCCTGGAGCGAACGCTCACTCTAACCGAACGCTCGAGCAACTTCGCATCCGAAAAATACAAGTTCCACCTCCGCATGCAACAACAAAATATATCTCCAAACAAAAATTCTTTGCGCCGCACAATGGAGCGCTACCTGGCTTGGTACGTCCGAGCGTAGCCTGGAAGGGGCGCGCGGTTCTACCCCAGAGGTTGCACTTTCACTTTCACCTCAATCTTAGCGTTGGCCGTTACGTGAACCAGTTCGCCGCCAGCCAGATATTTCTCGAGCACGCCCGGAGTCAACCACTCCAACTCCCATCCATCCTCAATCGCCACAACCGTGTATTTGCCGGGATGCACGGCCGGCAGACGAAACGATCCGTCCGAGTCGCTCTGGTCTCGCCGGAAAAGCACCAGGTTGTGCTCCGGCACTTCCGGCACCAGCACGATCATGACGCTGTCCAAAGGTTTGCCGTCCTTTAGCGCATAGCCGGTAATCCGCCCAGTGCCTTCCGACAATACAATCTTGAGCCGAACGTCCTGCCCTCCCGTTATTTCCAAGCTGCGCCCGCTCGCCTTTCCCCCGGTTGCAGACGTACTCTTGACCGCCACGCCCGCCGGCTGGATCAAGATGTCATACGTTCCAGGCGGCACCGTTTGGTCCTTCAAGCTGAATTCGCCGCTCTGGTCAGCCTGCGCCATAAAGCTCTCTCCGCTCGCTCTCGCGCGCAGCTGAATCATCGGCGACGGAACCAGCGCAGCCCCGTTCTCCAGCCTGGCAACGCCGCTGACCCCTGCCGAAGCATTGGCTTCGCCCAAGGTGACTTCCGTACTGCCTGCAAGCTGCACCTCTTGCGAGCGCGACGAGGTTTCGCCGCCTTTGTTGGAATTCAATCGCACGTTGAACCGCCCGGGAGGCAGTCCAGCGATTTCGACTATGCCTGGAGCGATCTGTTGATTATTTGCAGGCACGCCCATCTGGATCCCGTCAGCCACCACTTGCGTGACCTGGGCCCAAACATTCTCGGTTTCCGCGGAATCCCCGGAAGCAGCCGCCGCGGATGCCGTACGCACTATCATGTGCAGCGCGGGCACCGGCTGCAGCCGCAAATCGGCCGTCTCCGCGTCCCCCGAATGTACGGTGATAGGTGCGGCCCCAGCTATGTCCGGCGCGTTCGGAAAAAACGTAATCGGATAGACGACATCCAACTCCGGCTCGCCATTGTTCACCCCTTCCTCGCCGAATGTCAGTGTCCCGTGCGAATCGGCCTGTTGCACGCGCTGCTGCGTCATCACCCGCTGCGCATACCAAGGCGCCGCGGAAACGCCAACGAAATACGTCGCCGGAACCAGGTGCCCGAAACGGAAGTGCCCGAGATCATCCGTTTGCACCGTGTTCTCCTGCCAATTCGAGCGCCGCCCGAGCGCCACGGCGCGGCGGAAGAGCATCACCTGCGCATTGCGGACCGGCTCGCTCATCTCGTCCAGCACCTGGCCGGAAATCGAAGCTTCCGGCCGCATCTCGAATCGCAAATCCTCTGTGTTCAACTTCGGGCCTACGATGACCGCCGTGGAAAACTGCTCATGTTGCTTATAAAACTGTTGTAGATAGCCCCTGCGCCTTGCAAACAACGAGTAATGACCCGCCGCGAGGTTTTCGAAGACGAATCGTCCGTCCTCGTCCGTTTCGCTGGATTGCCCGGAGTCCCGCACTCCCTGCGCGTTGATCGAAACCTGCGCGTGAGCCAGCGCCTGCCCGCTCATCGCGTCGACAACCGTTCCGCTGATCCGGAAGCTCAGCTGCTCCGAACCAGGCGCCGCGCCAGGAGTCGCAGCCGGCACACGATCGCTCGGTGCCCGTTGTTGCTGCCAACCGCTTACAAGCAGCAAACAGAAAAACGCTTGCAGCATCATGGCCTACTCTCCGATGTGCACCACCTCGAGTTCAATTTTCGCCTGCTGGTTCGCCACCAGTGAAATCTCCCGCGCTTTGCTCGCGTATTTTTGCAAAACCTCTGGATTGCCATATTCGAAATCGTCCGCCCGGTCCACCGCCAGAATTCTGTATGTACCCGGCGCGAGCTGCGACATCTCGAACACCGCATCCGCATGCGAAGCGTCACTGCGCGGCAACGGCCGCGAGCGGCCCACGCCAAACATCTGCGGCTGTCCGCCCTCCGGGATGGCGATCACCGTCGCAGAATCATTTTCTTCCCCGAGCGTTACGCTCCCTTCCAGGCTCGCGAAATCATCCCGCAGAACAATCTCGATTGGGTCCACCGAAGCGCCCGGCGCCGCGATGAGATTCTGCTCCAGCAGGTTCAGCGACCCAGAGCGTGCAGATTGCACGTAGTAAGGTCCATTCGGGAACACCTGCACCGCGTAGACTCCGGGAGGCACATCGGCGATTTCAAGTGCATCTTCCCCCGCGCCAGGTTGCGCAGAACGCTGCTGCCGCGAAACTACCTCGCCCTGCGGGATCAAGACCACCCGAGCCGGAACATTTACTTGCACTTGCCGGCCGCGTCCGCCGCGCCCTCCCCTGGCCACGAAGAAAGTCTGCGTTTCCCTCGTCGGCGTATCGCTCCGCGTTCTTTCCACCCGAAAACTTACCGGAATATTCAGCCCCGGCAGCAAATGCAAATGAACGTCCGGGACATCCGAGGCGAGATTTAAATTTTGTGAAGCGAAATACACTTGACCGCTTTCCGGGTCTCGCATCTCCGCGCTGAGCGTGTAAGACCCGGCAGGCAGCCACAACGTGCGGAACGTTCCGCTAGCCTGGTCAAACCGGAATCCTGCGGGCATCTGCTGCCCCACTGCGTCGGTCACCTGTAGATTGATTCCGGCTGTGCCCTGCGGATAGCCGCTCACCGTGCCGCTGATGCGGTGAAACAATTGTGACCGAAGATTGAAATTGATTTCCGCGTGTTGTCCCGCCGCCACTTCCACCGCATTGGCACTCGCGAAGTCATTCCCGCTCGGATAAAACGTGGCCGCGTAGCCTCGCGCGCCCTGTTGCGATGGCGGCGCGGCAAAAGCGTCAACCCGCGAACTCGCGCCCACGAATACGAAATACTTGCCTGGCTGCAATTCCGAGATGCGAAACTCGCCTTGCTCGTCTGTCTGCGCTCCGTGCAAAACCACTCGCGTCTTTTTCCCGTTTTCCACCCGTTCTGCCATGAGCTGCACCGACAGACCTTCCACCGCCTCTCCGCCGTCTCCGCTGATCTGCCCCGAAATCACTCCTTCCGGTATTAGCTTCAGCACCACCGGAGGCTGGTCGGAACCGGAGGTCGCAAAGGACGCCTGCGCCCTCGGCGACTGAATCGCCTGCACGGTAAAAAAACCGGGCTTTCGCACGTTGAGATTGACCGTTCCGGCTGGAACGTCCGCAAACTGAAAGCTGCCGTCAGCTCCGGTCAGCATGCTGCGCTGCCTGTTCGCATAGATCTGCACCAGTGCCCCGCGGACCGGCTCGCCAGTCAGGGAGTTGACCACCGTGCCGCGAATCGGATAGCGATCCGCGTCCTGCGCAACCTGCGCACCAATTGTGGAAATCGGGAAGAGTGCCACAAGCAGGATCAGCGTCCGCGGCGACATCGAGGCACCTGTTAAGCGATAAGCTATCCGCTGCCAAGTTTACGCCCACTAGGATGCGCCCTCACCCCCAAAATTTGCCCGCCCAACCCGCCACTTCTTCCCGCATCCTAACCGCTGCGAAGCGCGCTGATTCTTGACAGTCTCAATAAGGACGTTCGAGTCTTCCCTGTATCCAATTATCAGGTGAACACCTGCTTGTCACCCGCCTGGACCGCGCCGTAGCATCTCCGCAGCGTGACATACACGGCGAGTCCGACCTCGCCGACCGACGGGTGCCCGCCTCCAAGCAGCCCTGCAGGGCACCCGTCCCCCTCTTCAAGTCTCCAGACGTGCGTCACACCCATACTCGGACGAGGCGGGCGACGCCGCGCAGTGCATGTAGCCACACGACTGTGGCGTAGGCCGTTCCGCCCCACCATCTCCGCACTCGGACTCGCCATCCCAACTGGCGTCAGCCGAACGGACAGAGTGCCAACCCTTCGACAGCTGCATGACCACCGCCATGGCTCAGACCGGGGTCAGCTAGACGCATCCCTTCTTCTCCCGTTGACATCCTAGTCATCTGCGTCGCCTACAGCCTCTGGCACAGCGATTGCTCTTTTTTCGACGCGCATGAAACCTTTTTCGCGCCGCCGGGGTTTTATACCCAAGCTTGTTCAGGGTTGGCTCCGGGAGGCCTGGACGCCAACAGACAGGTATATATATAAAATGCTCCGTCATTCTTATTTTCTCGCGGTGTTACTGCTGCTGAGCCCCATCGCCGGTTTTGCCCGGGAAGCAGCACCAGACCTCGCCTCCCCGTCCTTCACCACCGACCCAGAGCTCAACGCCGGATTCGATCTCCTCTACCAGCAGAAGTTCGCGGAAGCACGCGAAAGTTTCGCAAACTGGGAATCCCGCAATCCGGAGCAGCCTTTTGGTGAGGTGGCCGTCGCCGCCAGCTATCTCTTTGAGGAGCTATCCCGCCAAGGCGTGCTGACCAGCGATTTTTTCCTGAACGAAAAGAAATTCCTGCACGGGATTGACGGCAGCCCGGATGCGGAGCGCATGAGCCATTTTCGCGATGCCGTGGCTCGCGCCCGCAAACTTGCCGCCGAGCGCCAGAAAACAAATCCCCAGGATGGAGAAGCCCTTCTCGCGCTGACCCTGGCTGCCGGAATGGAATCGGACGCGGAATCGATTTTGCTGAAAAAGCATCTGGACGGCTTGAAGCGCATGAAAAAAGCCAATGGGTATGCGAAGCAATTGCTGGCGCAGCATCCGGATGCGACCGACGCGTACATCGCTCCTGGCATCGCCAATTACATTATCGGGTCACAAAGCGGCGGTACCCGCTTTGCGCTCTGGTTTGGCGGAATTCACGGTGACAAAAAGCTCGGCATGGAACAAGTCGCCAGGACCGCGGAAAACGGCCGCTATCTCCGGCCCTTCGCCAAAATTATCCTGGCCCTCGCCGCGCGCCGTGAAAAACAGGATGCCCTGGCGCAAAGACTGTTCCGCGAATTGAGCGACCAATATCCCGGTAACGAGCTATACGCGTTGGAATATGCCAAAGCCATGCGCATGTCTAAATCGGCGACCCGGGGCGACTGACTTCTCTCTCGGTCTTCGCCTCCGCCATCACCTCACCCTGCGAAAAATAACGGCCCCCGCTGCGCAGAAATATACGCTGCGACCGTTCGCAGCCGCCGCAACATTTTTTGTCGTCACAGGAGTGGCCTGATCGCGGTCTCAAAAGCGTCCGTGTACTCGAAGCCGATGACCTTCTTGCGGAGTATTCCTTTGCGGTCATAGAGCATCGTGGTTGGCAATCCTTCGATTCCGCCAAACTTTTGCTTCAACTCGTCAGGCGCGACCGCCAGCGGATAATGGACACCGATTCTCTTCGCAAAGTGGACGGGGTCTTCAGAGTCCGCCATGGTGTCGAACTTGAATCCGACAACCGCGAAGCCCCGAGCGCCGTAGCGATCGACAAGCTTCTGGTAGCCGGACATCTCCTTTTTGCATGGTTGACACCACGTAGCCCAGAAATCAATCAGCACTACTTTGCCGCGAAGGTCGGCGGAGGAAATCTCACGCCCTTGCAAGTCCCTCATGGAGAAGTCAGGCAAACTGGAGCCCAGTTCGCCTGGCGCGATCACGGTTCTCCGCGGTTGAGCCATGCTCGCCGGATGCTGATTGCACGCGGCGAGTGCAATCACGGCAAAGCTCAGAGATAGCAGTCTTTTATTCAGCATTTACTCCTTCTTCTGGACTTCCAGAATCAGCAGCTTCAGCGGAGCCGAAGGATCGGGCTTTTTCTTTCCTGCCGGCTTTTTGTACAACTGCCCGCGAACGGTCACTATTGCCGGTGAACCCGCCCGCGATTCCAGTCCGTTGGACAATTCATTGGGCGTAAACACAAACGACTGATTCGGCTCGGTCTGCAGCGCGAGACCCCCCGAGGAATCCTTGATAATTTTTCCCCGCGCGGTCACCTCCATTTCCGCGACGCTCACACCGCTGTCGTAGACCGCCTTGAGAAGTTGTCCCGGATCAATTCGCCCATCTTCCTTCGGCGTTACATTCACTTTTCCATCGATCAAGCTGACTTCTACCGTTTGAACGCCAGACTGGCGCCCGAGGTGTTGCTTCACCCCGTATGCTCAAAAGTTTCAGGTCATGCCCTCAACGCGCATCTCGATATGTTTGATTTGCGCTTGCGCCGCCGGCACAACAACCATCGAGCCAAGCAGAACAAGTAACGCTAACTTTTTCCTGTTCATCGTTCCTCCTTCCTTAAAGGTGCAGCCGAAACTGTTGCGTGATTCCGAAACTGATATGCCGGCGAACAGGCATGAACTGCGCGCCTGTGGAGTGCGCAACGTCCCAATCCATTCCCACCCAAACGTGTATTCCGGGGCGAAGCCCTGCGTACGTCGTGATTCCGGCCAGCAGAACGTCGCCGCCGCTTCCGCTCTGCCTGACGCCGGCGACCCGCTCATCCTGTGCATGCAGCCAAGTCAGCGTCGGCCCGATGAACCATTCACGCGCCCCATTCTTCGATTCATAGGGCCGATACGACAGCCAGAAACGCGACTGCACGTCCGATCCGAGGCGCGTTGCCTGTGTTCCCTGTGTGCGGATCAGGGTGCGGAAGTCTTCATCCGCCACCAGGCGCCTGAGGTTAAAGAGCCCGGTGTACGTCCAATTCGCCGCGAGAAATAAATCAGTGGAACCCGAGCCGGGTTGCAGGCCCGCAGGCAGTCGTTTTCCGCTTGCCTCGGTCAAACCAGTTCCGCCCGTTGGCAGTTTCGGACCGACCGTCAGCGATGCCTGGGTCGTGCCGCGCTCCGAATCTCGCCGGTAGAACCGATACTTGACGCTCACGATTGCATCACCGAGGCCCGTGCCCCCTACGCTCGGAGCGCTCCGCACATCAAAACGATTTGTGACCAACGGAACGAGAACGGTCAGGTCCCAATCCCGGTGGAAGCCCCAAGTGAAGTTGATATCCCCTTCGTGCGAGAACGTAGGAAAAGCGGTCACGGGGATGTTGCCCGATGCGCCGGGCATGGGGCCTCGCGTGGTGAAGATGGAGTTGTAGGAGACAAGCCCGCCGCCCGGAAATAGGGGAGGCGCCGTTTCGGGAGCCGGCCCTTGGGCCCCGGTTCTTGAGGCACTCAACATCAAAAGCAAAATGGCAGACAACGTAATTCGCTTACCCATGAGTTTCCTTCCACTAAAAAATGGGAATCGAAGCACACCAGTGCTTCGGCCGAGAACCGGTTGGAAGGTCAGACTAGATACGAAGAGGTACGGAAGCGGATGATGAAAGGATCGGCGGCGCGTGGCCGTGAGCCACGATCACGCGATCTGCGCAATCTGCGTGGCGAAATTCGAAGGATGCCTGTAACAGCGCGGATACAATCGGGACGAACGACACGCCCGCCACAGAAGTCGGTCGCACAAAAGCAGCGTTCCCGGAGGGCATTGTGTTGCAGCAGTCCTGACCCAGGTGACCTTGCGATGAGCAGGGCATCGAATCGCAGCACTTCATGGCCTGTTCCGGCGTAATTGCAGCACCGCAGTCAAACGCATACGCCGCGAGAGCGACGGCAAGTGCTGTCAGAAGAGTGAGTCTCGTCAACCGCATCGCTACCTAACTTAAACGCCCGGGGATTAGGAGTCAAGCTCCGCGTCCCGCGCGCTTTGCGGTGTGAAGTTGTGGGGAACTGGCGGCCAGGTTGGCTGGCAGAGTTATGCCCGAAGGCGTTGGCACGAAACGCAGGTACACCTCGGCGGCGAGCGCGTTGGGGATCCAGCAGAGCCATGCGATGGCGGGGTAAACGATCGAAAAAGGCCAATGGAACGCGACACTAAGAGGCAGGTAGATGCGCAGAGTGATGGCGGCGGCGGCGAGGGCATAGCTGCGAATCATCCAGCGCCGGTGAGTGAGCGCATCGCCTCGCAGAATGAACCGCACGGCGAGCCCGGTCGCTACAATCCAAGCCGCGCCGAGGGTGAGAAATCCCGAGGAAGCGATCCAACCGGTCTGCGAATGTGGCGCGATCCAGAGTGAAGCACACCAACCAAGCAAGACAGCGCTGCAGTAGATCCATCCCAAGAGGCGATGGCGATTCCAGTTGCTTTCACGGAAGCGAGGGACAAACTGCAACGGACCCGCCAGCAAGGCGATCGCGCCACCCAAGGCGTGCAGGGAAAGCGCTAGGCGCCGCTGGCTGAAGTTGTCCAGTTCAGCAGGAAAGGGCACGTGCGGCAGCAGGTAACGAAGAGCACCCAGCGCGTTCACAACAGCGAAGAGCGCGAGCAGGAACCACAGGATCTTGGGCAGGGGCCTCACGTTGGCTTATTCTGTCACGTTTCCCCACGCTGTGCGGCGCGGAATGGATTCAACACGACCTTGCGAGAAATCAAGCTAATTTCTCGCTCCCCTTCCTTTCCTTCGCGCCATCATGCTGACAGCGCTTCCAGGATACCGGACGCGCGGCGGAAGAGCCGCGGTTGGAAAAAAAGCCCGGTCGGCGTAAGTCGCTGAAATAGCGTTCCTTGCAGGCAATCCTCTTTCGATGCCGTTTGGTATGGAGAATGCCTTTCTATTTCACGAACAAAATGCCGCGGCGAAATGAACTTTGGCGCGGATCTCTTGAAAGGAGATTTAAACATGTACCGCAAAATGTTCACTGGCATGATCTGCCTGATGCTGTTGGGGGCGACTTTCTTGGTCCCAAAGGTTCGGGCCGACGAATCCGATAAGAAAACGATCATAACGGTCAACGAACCCATTCAGGTTCCCGGGAAAGTTCTTCCCGCGGGCACCTACGTATTAAAACTGCTGGATTCCAACGATCGCACTCTCGTTGCAATTTACAATGCTGACGGGAGGCATTTGATTACCACGATCCTAGGTATTCCGGACTATCGGACGGAAACCCCCAGCGAAGCAATCCTTCAGCTCGAAGAGCGGCCCGAGGGCCAACCAGAAGCCCTAAAGGCGTGGTTCTACCCGGGTGATAATTTCGGCGTGGAGTTTGTGTATCCAACGCAGAGGTAATAAATAATAACGAGGCTCTCGCGTCTGGCGCTGTATAAGGCGCCAGGCGCTCAGTCTTTAAAAGCCGATGCTCGGCTACCATCGCCTGACTTTGCGGCAGTATGCTTCGTACTCTTGCCCGAAGGTTCGCCGCGGAGTGGGCTCCTCAAAAAAAACACGAAGACATGCGTTGCGAGAAAGAAGAGGCCGGCATAGCCCAGCAGCGGCAACGACTCGCAGAAGAGCGCGGCGCTGGCAAGCGCCAGTCCCGCACCGATGTATATCGGATTGCGCACGAAACGGTAGGGACCGCGAATCACCAGCCGGCGAGGCGGATCGAACGGCGCCGGAGTGCCTCTACCGATCATTGCGAATGTGAATATGCACCATAGCGCGACCGCCGAACCGGCGGCCCCGATAACCATCCCAGCGACCTGCGGCACCTCAATCGCCGCAGGGCGGACAATGCCCGTCCGAGATAACAGGCGGGCCGGCAAGTAGATGAGCACGAAGCCGATAAACAGCGCAGCGTAAGTGACCGCACGGGCAAATACAAACATGTTTACCCCTGTCGTTCCTTTCGGCTCCCGTTAGACCCCGTTTCGCCCTTCTTGCCACTCCCTAGCAGCCTGCTTCCACCCAATGCGTACTCGCCGATATATCGCATAATGGCAACGTGGATGCAGCACAAATTTCTACGCCTCCTGAAATCCGGCGCCGCGTTCTCTGGATTCAAACGTTCACCGTCGTCTGGATGACTGCGGAGGCCGGAGTTGCTCTTGCTTCGGCCTGGAAATCTCGCAGCCCGGCGCTCCTGGGATTTGGCGGCGACAGCTTAATCGAGTTGTTGTCGGCGGCGGTCGTCTTCCAGCGTTTCCGTGACGAGCGCGTGGACGAACGCACTGAGAAGCGGACTGCGAAAATCGCCGGAATCCTGCTCTTCGCTCTCGCGGCCTTCGTAGTGATCTCCTCGGCCGCGGCATTGCTAGGCTATAGTGAGGTGCGAATGAGCCTCTTCGGGATCGTGCTCCTCCTGCTCGCTGCTATAGTCATGCCCTGGCTGGCCGCGGAAAAGCGGCGTTTGGCGGCAAAGACCGGGAGCGGCGCGCTGCGAGCGGATGCCGCGGAGTCCGCCCTGTGCGGCTACATGGCCTGGATTGCTTTGGCGGGGCTGGTGGTCAATGCGATTTGGCAGAATCGCTGGACCGATCCCGTGGCGGCGTTGTGCCTTACGCCCATCATTGTGCGCGAGGGCTGGCAAAGCATGCACGGGAAGCCTTGCGGCGATTGCTAAGTGGGCGGCCGCGAGGTGGGATGACTTTGCGCGCCGCATCCCTTCGCGCATTTAAGGAGCGCGTAAGTAACCGCACAGGCGCGAACAAACATGTTGCCCTGCGCGCTATACGTCCTCGGTTCGCCCCTTCTGTCAGTGTTATGAGCTTTCCGCTTCCAGCACCAAATGGGTTACCCAGCAGCCTATGCTGTACTTGACCCAACGATCTGTAGGGTTCGTTTGCTTGCGGCACGTTTGTTTGCATACAGGGCGTCGTCGGCACGTCTCACTAATTCGTCGGCTGATTCACCTGGCTTGAAGTTGGTCCACCCAGCAGAGAAGGAAACCTCAACCAAGTGCCCTTTGCACTGCACTTGGAGTCCACTCAACCGGCTCAGGACCTGGAGGACCCCCTCGGGTTTGCACTCGGGGAGCAAGACCAGAAACTCGTCCCCACCAAGACGAGCCGCTAAATCTGACCCACGAATGGCTTTATTTAAGCGCTCAGCAAAGCTTCTAATCAGATGGTCGCCCGCCGGATGCCCAAACCTGTCATTAACCTGTTTTAGGTCATCCAAGTCGAGTGCCAGAATGGTCAGCGGATGGCCGTTTCTTGCTGAGCGCGACATTTCTTGCGCCAGACGTTGCTCCCCGGATCGTCGGTTATATAGCCCCGTCAGCGGGTCAAGTACCGCAAGCTTGTAGACCTCTTCGGTTCGCTCTTCCATCTTCCCTAGCGCTTCAACTTGCTTGCTCAATTGTTGATGAATCCGGTGAATTTGCAGTTGCTGATATACGGTATACACGTTGAAGACCAGGACTAGTCCGACGAGTCCTCGTATCGCGGAAGTCAAAAGAAATGAAGCGGATTCTTCAGCTTGCGACAATAATCCGGGAAAAGCGAACGAAGCGATCCCCACTGCCAGCAGGACGGTCACCATCACCGCGCAGGACCACAGGGACCATTGGCGCCGGGCAATCCGGCGCATGCTGGAGCTAATCTGCTCTGCGTCCATGGGTGCAGCTATGGGGATAGGTTGCTGCTGCTCCGATTGCGTCATGGGACCTCGCGGTTGTGTGTATCCATTAGAGACGCCCTATTGCGGGAGCGCAAGGCGCAGTCAGAAACATGTTTCCACCTTCTCAATCCATGCCGATTCTGGACCGGCTTAAATCAGCGGGAGAAAATCCGCAACGTTCCCGTAAATCCGCGTTGCTCTTCCCACTGGCCTGATCCTTCTAGCACTTGGTGACAAAGTGCGGGCTTGGCTTTTCCGTCCGCCAAAAATTCCTCCGTAACCCCTTCCCAATCTTCAACTTACAAGTTTACTATTGACAGACGTCAGGATCTGTGGTATGGTTGCGCGTGTTATCTCGAAAAAATCTCTCCTACCCCTCCCGCCACTCCACCGCTAACTCTCGACCCTTCAATCGCTTGCAGCCTCTTTGCTCTCCTTTTTCAGCTCCCGTCCTTTGTTTTCAATCGCTTGCAGCCTCTTTCCCCAAAACACCCGGGGTGAGGGGTACTGAGCATCCGGCGAAGGAGGCGAATCCTGAGCGGCCATTGGTAGTCGAAGGATCTCAACCATTCCCCAACTCCGTTGTTTCCTACCACATCCTTGTAAACCCTCTCCTTTCATGCAATTACGCACTCTTCTGCGCAACGGCAAGCCAACAAGCCCAGCGCCCTCAGTCACTTGCACACTCTTTCTATCGCCACGGGGGTGGTACCCCTCACTCCGAGCGAAGTCGCGAAGGGCCGCTCCACTGTGCTCCAATCCGCTCCGCTCCTCTCTCCATGCGCATCGCCGACCCCAACCCGCTTGGGGCGGCTCCGTGAAGAACACTTCCGCCTTGACTTTGTCCGCCAAAAAAAGTATTGCAGCACAGCGAAAAGCCCAGTCCGCCCACAGCTCCCTTCGCTGGAGGCTTGCCCGTGACGCCTATCATCTGGACGCAAAACTACGATCCCTTCGGACATTGGTGGATCTCGGCGTTGGTCGCCGCGCTTCCTATTATTGTGCTGTTCACGTTGCTGGCCGGCCTGCGCGTAAAACCGCACTGGTCCGCTCTGGCCGGAGCCGCTACTGCGATCCTCGTCGCGATCCTCGTCTTCCATATGCCAGCGTCCCTGGCCGGCGAGAGCTTTCTCTACGGTGTCGCTACCGGCTTGATGAATATCGTCTGGATTGTCGTTGCCGCTGTCTATCTCTACGACATCGCGGTCAGCACCGGAGACTTCGACATTATGAAAGCCTCCGTCGGCGGCATCTCCTCGGATCGCCGTCTGCAACTGCTGCTCGTTGCTTTCTGTTTTGGCGCTTTCATCGAGGGTTGCGCGGGCTTCGGTTCGCCAGTGGCTATCGCTGGCGCCTTCATGATCGGCCTGGGATTCAAGCCATTTCACGCTGCCGCGCTGAACCTCATCGCCAACACCGCGCCGGTGGCTTGGGGCGCGATCGGCACTCCGGTGCACATGCTCGCCGCTGTCACATTGCTTCCCGAAGCGGACATGAACGCAATGATCGGCCGCATTCTGCCCATCACCGCCATCATCGTGCCGTTTTGGCTGGTCCGCGCCATGGTTCCATGGAAAGAAACATTTGAGGTTCTGCCGGCAATCCTCGTGGTCGGAATCTCCTTCGCATCCATGCAGTTTTTCTGGTCCAACCACATGGACAGCAATCTGGTGGACATTACCGCCGGTCTCTTCTCGCTCCTTTGCACCATAATTTTTCTCCTCTTCTGGAAGCCGAAGCGCATCTGGCGCTTCGCCGAGGATGCCGAGCCACCCGTGGCTGGAGCGGCCGTGCCCGCGACGGCGACTGCGCGAGCGATGTATTCCGCGCAGCCCGCGCTCACCTCCCACACCTCTTACACCAAGAGCCAGATTTTCAAAGCGTGGATACCGTTTCTGATTCTCTCCGTCTTCGTTTTTCTTTGGGGCTACAAACCGGTAAAAGATTATATGAACGTGCACA
>WNFA01002958.1_pt1 | contig 14111 bp, 8 predicted proteins | sample 5400481 | NCBI WGS metagenome assembly WNFA01 (sample SAMN13153340, study PRJNA577476) | soil metagenome | isolation source: 120 cm saprolite under Douglas fir tree site 2 hole 1 replicate 2 | place: USA:California | collected 2015-04-18 | reverse complement strand
CCGACGGTGGGGCAGGCCGCCGAGGACGTGCTCGACCTCCTCCGGCAGTCGGTGCGCCGCCGCCTGGTCTGCGACGTGCCCTGGGGAACCTTCCTCTCGGGCGGACTCGACTCGAGCCTGGTCACGGCGCTGGCCGTCGCCGAGTCGCCGCGCCCCGTGAAGACGTTCGCCATCGGCTTCGTCGAGTCGAGCTACGACGAGCGCACCGCGGCCGCGGATGTCGCGGCGCGGCTCGGCACCGAGCATCACGATGTCGTGCTGACGCCGAGCGAGGCGCGCGCGCTCCTGCCCGACGTCGCACGCATCTTCGACGAGCCCTTCGCCGACGCCACCGCGCTGCCCGCCGTGCTCCTCGCCCGGCTGGCGCGCCGGCACGTCACCGTCACGCTCTCGGGCGATGGGGGCGACGAGCTGTTCTGCGGCTACCCGACGCAGACCGCCCACCGCGCGGCCGAACTCTACGCGCGGGTTCCTCCCGCCGTGCACCGCGTGATCGTCGCCGCCGCCGGGCGCCTGCCGACGTCGCATCGCTACCTGAGCTTCGACTTCGCGCTCCACCGCTTCCTGCGCGAGGTGAGACGCCCCGCGCTCGAGCGACACCTGCTCTGGATGGGGAGCTTCGCGCCCGAGACGCTCGGCAGCCTGCTCGAGCCGGACGTCCGCCGTCAGGTCCGGGACCTGGAGCCGTACGCCGAGGCGCGGGACGGCATCGCGCCGCTCCGACCGCGCTCGGCGCGCGAGGTCGCGAGCGCGCTCGACTTGATCTTCTACCTCGCCGAGGACAATCTCGTGCAAGCCGATCGCTCGTCGATGTCGACCGCTCTCGAGGTGCGCGCGCCCTTTCTCGACCGCCGGCTCGCGGAGTACGTCCTCGGGCTGCCGATCGACATGCGCGCCGGCCTGTGGCGCACCAAGCCGCTCCTCCGCCGCGCGGCGCGGGCCGTCCTGCCGGCGCGCGAGGCGCGCCGGCCCAAGCACGGGTTCGGCGTCCCGACCGGTCTCTGGCTGCAGGGCGAGCTGCGCGGCATGCTGACCGACCTGCTCGCGCCCGACCGCCTGCGCCGCCAGGGGATCTTCGATGCGCGCTCCGTGGCCGCCCTGCTCGATCGGCACCTGCGCGGGGCGGCCAACCATCGCAAGGAGCTCTGGAACCTGCTCATGTTCCAGCTCTGGGCGGCCGCCTACTGCGGAGCATGAGCCGCAGGCTTCTCGGCGTCCTGCTGCTCGCGTTTCCACTCTTCTTCTGGCGCCTCGGACGGCCCGGGTTCTCGGACACGGAAGGGATGTTCGCCGAGCCGGCGCGCGAGATGCTGGTCACGGGGGACTGGGTGACTCCCCGCATGAACGGCGAGCCCTTCCTCACCAAGCCGCCGCTCGTGTACTGGCTCTCCGCGGCGCTGTTCACCCTGAGCGGACCGACCGAGGACGCTCGTCTCTGGCCGGCGCTCGCCGCGCTCGGCACGGTCGGCACGACCGGCGCGTTGGGCGCCCTGCTCTTCGGCGAGAGCGCGGGGATCGCCGCGGCGCTCGTCCTCGCCACCAGCGCCGGCTTCTTCGTCGAAGCGCGGCTGCTGCGCGCGGACATGGTGCTCGTGCTCGCCATGACGCTCACGCTCTACTGCTACGTCCGGCTGCGACGGGGCGGCGGGACGCTCGCCGCCCTCGGCTTCTGGGCGAGCATCGGGCTCGGCATGCTCGACAAGGGGTTCCTGGCCGTCGCGCTCCCGGGGGCAGTCATCGCCGCCGCGGAGGCCGTGGAGGGCGTCCTCCGTCCGCGCACGCTGATCGCCCGCCTGCGGGCGCTGCGCGCGCCGCTCGGGATCGCCGTGCTGATCGCGCTCGCGGGCCCCTGGCACGTGCTGGCCGCGCTCCGCAACCCGGGATTCCTCTGGGACTACACGGTGAACCAGCACCTGCTCTACTTCTTCGACGAGAAACTGCCGCGCGACTCCATCCCCGACTCTCTCGCCTTCTTCCTGGCCATGTTCCTCGTGCGCGGCCTCCCCTGGAGTCTCCTGCTCCCTGCCGCGGCCGCGTGGGCGTACCATGCGGCGCGCGACGATCCCGCTCGCACACCGGCGATCCGCCTGCTCGTGGCCTGGATCGGGGTGGTGGTCGGCTTCTTCGCCCTGGCACCGGGGCGCCTCGAGCACTACTCGCTGCCCGCGCTCCCGGCGGCCGCGCTCCTGCTCGGATGCTTTCTCGCCGACGCTCGCTCCCGCGTCGCTCGCGCTTGGATCGTGCTCCCGCTGGCGGCGGGCGCCGCGCTCGCCCTCGGCGCGGCGGTCCTGCCGCCGGATCGGCTCGTCACCCGGATCGAGCCAGCGCTCGCGGGCACCGGCCTCGACGGGCTGGCCCGCCCGGCCGCCCTGCTGCTCGCCGCCCTGCTCGCCACCATGGCGCTGCTCCTCGCCGCACGGCGGACGCGCCTGGCGCTCGGCATCGGCGTCGCCGGGACGATGGTGCTCCTCGCCATCGTGCAGATCGCCCACGAGCGGGTCGAGGCCCTCTTCTCCTGGCGTCCCTTCGCGGAGCAGATCCACGACCGCGCGCCGCATGGCGCTCGCGTCTTCTTTCGCGCCTCGGACGAGTATCAGCTGTGCGGGGGGCTCGGGTACTATCTCCGGCAGCCGGTCGACCTGCTGGCCCCTGCGGGGTGGGTTCCTCCGACGTTCCTCGCCGGACGTGCGGGACGGCTGTTCACGTCCCCGGCCGAGTTCGAGCAGGCCTGGCGCGCAGGCGGAGCCTTCTGGGTCAGCGACGACGTGGCGCCGCCTGGAGCCGAGGAGAGGCTGGTTCCGGGCCCCCACACCCTGGTGGCACGGGCCGGGACGCGCGTGCTTCTGCGCGCGCGATAGTCAGGCGACCGCGACCACGCGCGCTGCGACCGACTTGAAGGCCGGCGTCTTCGCGCGCTCGTCGAGGCGGCGGGGCACGAGTGCGTTCGCCTCGGGGTAGTACATCGCCAGGCGGCCGGGCCGGATGTCCGCGAGTGCGACCGCGACCTGGAGCTGCCCGGCGTCGGTCTCGACGACGACGGCCTCACCTTCCGCCACCCCGAGGCGCGCCGCGTCCGCCTCGGCCATCATCACCACGTCGCGCCGGCGGTTGCCGCGGTAGAGGTCCTCCTCCTCGTAGACCACGGTGTTGAACTGCCCCTCGGAGCGGAGCGTCATCAGGCGGAACTCGCCCGGCGCGGGCGCGAAGGCGGGGAGCGGTGTGGGATGGAAGCGGGCGCGGCCGTCGGGCGTCGCGAAGCGGGCCTCGGGGAAGGTGCGGCCGGCAATAGTGAACTCGCGCCGTGTCTCGTCGATCGCGGCGAGCGCGCCGAAGCCGGGCACGACCTTCGCAATTTCTTCTCGGAGACGCCTGTGGCTGCGCAGCGCCGACCAGTCGAAGCGGCCGGGCGGCAGGATCAGCTCGGCGAGCGACGCAATCACGTCGACCTCGGAGCGCATCTCGCCCGCGACCGCCGGCGTGCCGCCCTCGGAGAGGCGGACGAAGTTGAACATCGACTCCTGCGTCGTCGCCTGCGCCTCCTCGTCGCGCGCGAGGACGGGGAGGACGATCGCGGTCCGCCCGCGCCCGTGGACGTGGCCCTCGTTCAGCTTGGTGGTGATCGAGACGCTGGTGCCGATCCGCCCGAGCGCCGCTTCGGTCCAGGCGCGGTCAGGGTTGCTCGCGAAGAGATTCCCGCCGAGCAGCACGCAGGCCCGGATGCGTCCCTCGGCGGCGGCGACGACCGAGGAGTAGGTGTCCTGGCCCGCTCCGGGCGCGACCCGGATGCCGTAGAGCTCCTCCAGCCTGGCCGCGAACGCCTGCTTCAAGGTCGGGCTCACGCCGCACGAGCCCACCCCCTGCACGTTCGAGTGCCCGCGGATGGGGAGGAGGCCGCACCCCGGCCGCCCGAGCCAGCCGCGGGCCAGCGCCAGGTTGGCGAGCGCCAGGACGTTGTCGACGCCGTGCGCGTGGTGCGTGAGTCCCATCGCCCAGCAGAAGACGCCGCGCCGGGCGGCGCACAGCAAGGCGACGGCGCGCTCGATGGCGGGCCGCGCGACGCCCGCGCGCGCCACCAGCACGTCCCACGACGAGGCCGCCAGGTCCGCCTCGATCGCCTCCCACCCTCCCGTGTGCTCGGCGACGAAGGCACGGTCGACGCCCCCCGCCTCGACCACGCCCTTGAGCAGCGCCTTCAGGAGCGCCACGTCGGCGCCCGCGTGCGGCTGGAGGTAGAGGTCGGAGACGGTCGAGCCGAAGAGCATGCTGCGCCAGTCGGAGGGCACGCGAAAGCGGACCAGGCCCAGCTCGCGCAACGGGTTCACGACGATGACCTTCCCGCCGCGGCGGCGGAGATGGACGAGGTGCGTCATCAAGCGCGGGTGGTTGCTCGCCGGGTTGGCGCCGGCGACCAGCACCAGGTCCGCCTGCGCCACGTCCTCGAGCGTCACCGACGCCGTGCCCGAACCGTAGACCTGCGCCAGCGCGACGCTGGACGCGTTGTGGCAGTAGAAGGAGCAGTTGTGGATGTTGGCGGTGCCGTAGGCGCGCGCCACGAGCTGCATCAGGAAGGCGGCCTCGTTGCTCGAGCGCCCCGAGGAGTAGAAGAAGACCTCCTCCGGGCGGGCCGCGCGCAGGGCCGCGCCGGCGCGGTCGAGCGCCTCCGCCCAGGAGACGCGCCCGAAGTGCGTGTCCCCGTCGGCGGCGACGAGCGGGAAGGCGAGCCGGCCGAGGCGCTCGAGACCGGCCGACCCGAGCCGCGCCATCGCCGCGATGGGCGTCGTGCGGAAGTACTGCTCGCCGATCGGCGCGGCCATGTCGCCCGCCTGGGCCTGCACCGACTTCTTGCACACCTCGGGGAAGTGGCCCGCCTCGTTCACCATGCCGCCCTGCTGCCCGCCCATGCCGAGCGCGCACGTCTTGCACGCGTTCCGCGAGCGGAGCCGGCGATAGAGGCGGAGGAGCCCGCCCGCCTCGCGTCCCTTGCCCAGTACGTAGGTGACGGCGGCGAAGCCGCCGCCCGCACCGACCCGCGGACGCGCCATGCGGGCAGAAGCTAGGAGACTCGCGCCCCGACCGCAAGGCGCGCGCGCCGCACGGATCGGCGCGGGCCCTCAGCCCGCGGCCGACGCGCCGCGCACCTTCGCCGGCGCCTCGCAGCGGGGCGCGATGCGCTCGAGGCTCTTCTGCTGCTCGCGCCACTCGTGCAGCTGGTTCGTCGCCCAGTGGTACTCGCCCATGTTCTCGAGCGCCAGCTCCTGCGTGACGCGGAACCAGTCCGAGGCCTCGCGGTAGCGTCCCTCGCAGAGGCGCCGGAGCCCCACAACGTACGCGCCCTCGGCTCGCGTGCGGGCGTCGCTGGCGCGTTGCCAGACGTCGGCTTCCGACGCCTTGCCGATCAGGAAGTTGCCCAGCACCTCGGCGTGATCGGGCCGCGGCGCGGCGAAGTACTGCGCGAGCGCCACCCGGCGCGCACCGTTCCCGCGTCCCCCGCGCACCTCGGCGAGCGCGCGGATCAGCCACACCCATTCGCCCGCCTCGCCCTCCTCCGGGCTCTCGATCACGTCCCACAGCAGGCCGTCCTCACCGCGATCGAAGAAGATCATGCTGGCCTGGTTGCGGAGCGGCCGGGGCAGGCGCGCGCGGAGCCAGTCGAGCGCCTCCGGCTCGCCCTTCCACTCCTTCAGCACCTGGTAGCTCGCGGTCAGGAACTCGACGCCCAGCATGTCGTCGTTGGAGAGGCCCGAGCTCATGCGGAAGGCGAGCTCGTGGCGGCCCGCGAGCTCGAAGGGGTACCAGAGGTAGCTGAGACCGCGCGCCGGGAGCTTGGCCCTCTCGAGCGCCTCGAACGCTCGCAGGGCTTCCTCGTCCGGCGCCTTCTCGAACGCCTCGTAGAAGCGCGGGCGGACGTCGTCGATCCAGGCCTGCGGCAGGAGCGGGCCCTTGAAGGCGCGCAGCGCGTCGGCGGCCTCCTTGTACCGCCCGTGCTCCCAGAGGAATTGCAGGTAGAGCGTCCGCACCCAGAGCGAGTCCGGGTAGCGGTCCATGTCGAGCAGGAAGAGGGCCTCGGCGTTCTCGGGGTCCGCGAGGCGATCGCGGATGAGCGCGGCGCGCGCCAGGGCCCCGGATTGCCAGCTCGAGATCGCCGGCTCGATGGCCTCCCAGGCCTCCACGTACCTTCGCTCCTCGAAGTAGGCGCGGGCGATCGCCGTCCTGGCGACGACGTCTTCCAGGCCGGCCTGCGGGACCCCGCGCGCCAGCCACGCCTCGGCCGTCGCGCGCGCCCTGGCGTATTCGCCCTTCCATTCGAGGTGCTTGACCAGATCGTCGGTCAGCTCCCAGCTGTTGGGGAAGGCGCGCAGCAGCCCGCGGTAGAGGCCCTCGATCGAGGGGTCCCTGGCCGGGCGCAGCGAGGCCACGTAGCCGACCGCCCGCCGCCGGCTCCCGAGCGACAGGGTCGGATCGTGGACGTAGCGCTCCAGCCGGGGCGGATCGCCGAAGAAGTACGCCGACCACACCGCGTCGTCCGCCAGCCGCCGCTCGGCGACGCGCAGGAGGTGGCGGTAGAGCTGCTCGGCCAGGTTCAGGTCGTCGAGGTACCGCTCGGCGCTGCGCGCGAGCCACGCGGCGTGCTCGGGGCGGGAGTCCATCGCGCTCGCCATCCGGCGCACCGCCTCGAAGCGCCCCGGGCTGCCCGCGCCGATGTACGGATCGAGGGCGCCGAAGGTGCGAAAGCGCGGCCGCGCGCCGAACGGGGCGGGCGACGAGAGGTCGGCGAGCAGGGCCGCGCTGTCCCCCTTGCCCCGCCGCGCGTCGATGCGATGGCGGTACCAGCGAGCGAACGCCGCGGGACGCGGCATGTCGGCGTCGGGGAGCTGGCCCGCGAACTCCTCGGCCGCGGGCAGCGACGCGAGCTGGTCCAGCCGGAATTCCCCCTCGGCCCACAGCGCGGAATAGAAGTAGCCGGCGTAGAACGAGGCGTAGGTGTCGGCGTCGAGCACCGGGCCCGCGTAGTGCGCGCCGGCCAGGTCGAGCTCGCCCTCGAAGCGCAGCACCAGGTCGCCGGCCTGCACGCGCAGCGCCCGTCCGATGAGCGCCGCCATCACGCCCACCGCGTCGTCGCTGCCCGTGTAGAGGTCGAGCTGCCTGACCTTCTTCGTCCAGCTCGTGTCGGCGCTCTCGCGGAAGAGGTGCGTGAGGACGAGATAGGGCATCACACCGGGGAACACGCGGTTGGGCAGGAAGGCGTTCAGCTCGAGCGCCGACTTGAGCACCGGGAGTGAAAAGGGGCGCTCGGCGAAGTGCGCCTGCACCCACGCCAGCCAGCCCGGGTAGTCGTGGTCCTCCGCCCGGCGCGCGAGCACGAGGAGCGGGGCCAGCTCCTCGTGCGGCGCCTCCGCCAGCGCCACGAGCGTGCGCTCGTCGTGCAGGACGAAGGCGCGCACCGGGTCGGCGGCGGGGAGCGCGACGGCCAGGCGGCGCGCGCTCTCGGAGTAGTCGAGCAGGTAGGCGAGGAGCGCCGTCTCGCGCCGGAGTTCGTGGTCGGTGAGCGCGGCCGACATGGCGAGGAAGGCCCATGCCTTGGCGCGCAGGCGGTCGGTCGTCTCGACCAGGTCGAGCGACTGGAGGGTCAGGTAGAGGAGGTCACGGCCGACACGCACCAGCTCGAGCGGATCGCTCGCGCCGTGCGACGCCGTCGCATCGGCGGCGCGCAGGTCGGCCAGCAGGTCGGCCGGGTTGAGGCGCCGCGGCTCCGGCGCCGGCCCGCGGCGCCCGCCGTGCGCGCTCCTCCCCTTGCCGGCAACCGCCGCCCAGCCCTCGAGTGCCTTCATGCAGTCGCCGAAGTCGGGCAGCTCGGGCAGCGTGCCGACGCTCTCGCCCGCGATCTCGACGCGCCATGCGCCGCTCGCGAAGGCAGCGGTTACCGGACGCGCCTCCTCCCCCCTGAACCAGCCCTGCACCTCGGCGAACGCCGCGAGGCAGCGCCGGTCGGGCTGCAGCCGATACTCGGCGTGCAGCGCCTCGCGCATCCGCTCCGGCGGAAGCTCGAGCAGGGGCGAGGGAGGCCGCGCTGGCTCGGGGGCGGCCGCCGGCACGGGCGCCGGCGGGGGCGGCTCCTGCGGGACGTTGGTGTCCCGCCAGAGGTAGACCGCCGCCCCGAGCAGCGCGACGTAGAGCAGAAGGCGGGCGCTCGCCCCGAGCCCTCGCGGCCGACGCACGGTCTCCATGCAAAGGACCGCGCGGCGCGGCCGGCGGCTCCACACCGAATAGACGGGAGGCGCCCGCGAGTGTCAACCGCGAGTGTTCGAGACCTCGGCTGGCGGCCGCTAGTGTGGATGCCTACTTCGGGCGGATCGAGGTGGCGGCGTAGCGCTCTACGCGGGCGCGAGCGCGCGCTCCGCGAACGCCTCGAGGAGCTGCGCGTTGCCGAACCCGGGCAGCTTGCGGATCTGCTCGTCGACGCGGCGGGCGGCGCGCCGGCCGTCCTCGCCCGTCAGCAGGTAGCGCGCGAGGAAGCGCACCTCCTCGTCGGGTTGCACGCGGCTGCCCACCGGCGCCCAGAAGCGGTCGACCAGGAAGCGCGCGACGCGCGCCGCCCGCGGGCCCGCCAGCCAGCGCTCGGCCTGCCGGTAGTAGAACGAGAAATGCTTCGCCTCGTCGCGCATGATGCGCTCGAGGAGCTCGCTCAGCACGGGATGCGCTGCGACCTCGGCGAGCCGCTGGTAGCCGATCAGCGTGGTGAGCTCGTTGATCGCGCCCCACGCCATGTGCACGCCGACGAAGTCGCGCCACAGCCGGGCGACCACGGCCGTCGCGCGCGCCTCCGCCCACTGGAGGAAGCTCTCCTGCGCGCGCGCCCGGGACACGACCGGATGGCCCGCGGCGGCGAGGAAGCGCGCGAGCGCGCGGGCATGGAAGGTCTCCTCGTAGAACCAGCAGGCGAGGAAGGTCGACACCCCCGGGTCGTCCAGGGCGCGCGTCGAGAGGAGCGTGCGCAGGTAGACGATCGTGTGCCCCTCGATGTCCTGCATGTAGCGGAGCGTGCGCAGCACCTCGGGGGAGAGCGGGTGGCGCGGCACGTCGTCCCAGTCGATGCCGGTCAGATCGAGGGCGCGCGAGCGCGCCGCGTAAGCGTCGATGTCCACGGGGGCCACGCGGCTCACTGCGGCGTCCAGCGCGGGCCGCTCCCGAACAGCCCGTCCACCACCCCGATCCGGTAGGCGAGGAAGAGCCCGAAGCCGATGCTCACCACGCCGGAGGCGAGCGCCAGGTTGCGATTCATCTGCGCGAAGCGGCCGGCCGTAAGCGCGAAGGGGAGCACGCTCGCGGCGGTGATGAGCATCATGCCGGCGATCGTGCCGACCCCGAACACGACCAGGTACGCAACCCCCCACAGCGGATCGGGGATGGCGGCGAGGACGAGCAGCGCCACCGCGGCCGAGCCCGCGAGCCCGTGCACCACGCCCACCACGAGCGGCCGGAGCGCCTGGTAGGCCCCGAGCCCGCACAGCCGCCGATCCAGCCGTGCGAGCGGCGTGTCCTCCTCGGCGTGCCCGTGGGCCGACGGCGTCTGCCCGTGCGCGTGGTCGTGTACGTAGTCGCCGTGCACGTGCGGATGCGAGTGGACGTCCCGCCCGTGCTCGTGGTCGGGGCCGGCGAGCGGCACGGCGCCCCCGATGCGGCGCATGATCCCGGCCAGACCGAGGAGGCCGAGCAGGATCAGCATGAGCGCCACCGAGAACTCCATGGCGAGGCCCACCCGGGGCGGGATCACCACGCCGAAGAGGATGATCGCACCGCCCACCGCCACGATGGTGAGGGTATGGCCGATGCCCCAGAGCGCGCCGATCAGCGCGGCAGCGCCGACGCGGCGCTGCCGGCTGACGATGGTGGTGACCGCGATCACGTGATCGGGATCGGTGGCGTGCCGCATGCCGAGGAAGAAGCCGAGGAGGACGATCGAGACCAGCGTGGCCACGAGGCCTCAGCTCCGGCCCATCTGCGCGAGCGCGTGCCGCAGGTGGCGCCGAGCGATCCGCGCGCGGCCGGGCGCAGCGGCGATCATGCCCGCATGGTAGTGGAGCATCGCGTCCTCGGTGCCGAGCCGGAGCGCCCGGTGCGTGGCCCGCGCCGCCTCGGTCGTGCGGCCGTTCCTGTACCACGCCCAGGCGAGTGTGTCGTCGGTATAGATGTCGCCGAAGGCCGCGAAGTTCGACCCGCCCGCCGGCTCCTCGAGCGGGATGTAGTTGGCGACCATGGTGACGGTGTCGGGCCGATCGGGGCTGACGAAGGCGTACACGTCGGTGTTGTCGGCGTTGGGGTCCTGGCTGATGAGCGGCGCCTCGCGGTGGCTCGACGCCCCGGCGGGAAGGGCCGCCGCGAGGAGCACGACGCCCAGACCGAGCACCGTGGCTGAGACCTCATGTGTCCTCCCTTCCTACCCGGACACTACGGAGGCGGGCGCCGCGACGGATTCCGCGCCCCTTTGCCCCGGCGCGGGGCCATCAATATCCTCCCCCGCCAACGCCCGGAGGAGGTGCTCGGTGGAGAAGACCGCGATGATCCTCGCCGCCGCGCTGGCGACCCTGCCCGCGGGTTGCGGGCGAGGGGGGAAGGACGAGGCGCCGGCTCGCGCCGAGCAGCGGCCGGCGGGCCCCTCGGTGCGCATCACGATGGCGGCACTCCACCAGGCGGGCGGCGTGCCGCCGGGGTGGCGGCTCAGCGTGCCGCCCGGTGACGTCGGCGCGGGGCGGAGGACCTTTGCCGATGCCGGCTGCCCGTCGTGTCACGCCGTGGCGGGCGAGTCCTTCCCTCCACCCGGCGGGGCGGGCCCCGAGCTGACCGGCATGGGCAGCCACCATCCCGCCGAGTACTTCGTCGAGTCGATCCTCACCCCCGACGCCGTCCTGGTCGACGGGCCGGGCTACATCGGGCCCGACGGGCGCTCGGTCATGCCGAGCTATCCGGACCTGACGCTCCGCCAGCTCGCCGACCTGGTCGCGTATCTGAAGAGCCTCACCGCCGGTGGCGCCGCCGAGATGATCGCCGCAGCGCCCGTGGCGGTGGTGAAGGATCTGCCGGCGCCGCCGGCCGACCCCGCCACTATCTACTATGTGATGGCGTACGATGCGCTCCCCGGCCGCCTGGCCGACATGGAGGTGTGGCTCCACGACGAGGGCATGCGGGCGTTCCTCGCGCACGAGGGCCTTCTGCGCGTCGACACCTGGGTGGACGCGACCCGCGGCGGCCCGTCGCTCGTCACCGTGCTCGGCTTCCGGGACGATGCAGCCCTCAAGCGCTTCCTCGACGACCCGACGACGGACGCGCTGGGTAAGAAGTTCGACGAGTACATCGGCCCCCACGCGCACCTGGTCTTCCGCCGCCCGCCGCTCTACCGCGCGGCGAGCCTATCCGCGCCGTAGCGGACGCCCGCGAACCTCTACGCCTCTACCGCGTACACCTCGACCGGGGCGGCGACACCCTTGAGCGGAACGGCGCCGCAGGAGCGGAGCATCAGGCCGTTCGGTTCGCCGAGCGCGGCGCGCGTCGACTCGGTGACCAGGATGGAGGCGCCCAGGTCGCGCGTCTTCACCTGCAGGCGCGCGGCCTGGTTCACGGCGTCGCCCACGATGGTGTAGATGACGCGGCCGCCCGCGCCCACGTTGCCGGCGATCATGTCGCCGGTGCAGATGCCGATCCCGGCCTGCAGCCGTTCACCGCCCAAGGCGTTCCGCTCCGCGAGCTCGCGCTCGATGACGATGGCTGCCTTCACGGCGCGCCGGGCGTGGTCGGGGAGCGGGCGCAGCGGTCCGCCGAACACCGCCACCACCCCGTCGCCGAGGAACTGCGTGATGAGGCCGCCCTCGCGCTCGACCTCGCGCGCGACGATCCCGTAGTACTCGTTCAGGAGATCGACCACGCGCGCCGCGGGCAGGCGCTGGGTGAGCGCGGTGAAGCCGCGCAGGTCGACGAACATCGCCGTCGCCCGGGTGGCCTCGCCGCCGAGCGCGATGCCGCGCTCGAGCGCCTGCTCGGCCACCGCGCGGCTCACGTAGCGCCCGAAGAGATCACGCGTGCGCGCCGCGCGGCGCAGCTCCTCGACCATGGCGTTGAAGCGCTCGTTCAGCTCGCCGAGCTCGTCGGTCGAGCGCACGGGCACGCGCACGTCGAGGTCGCCGGCGGCGACCCGCGCCATGGCGGAGCGCAGCGCCTGCACCGGGCGGTCGATGAAGCGCGTGACCAGGAGCGCCATCACGAACGACGCCCCGCCCGTCGCCACGACGATGTACCACTGCGTGTGCAGGAGCTGGAGCAGCAGCGGCCGGATCTCGTCGGGCAGCTCGCTGCCGAAGCGGCGCACCAGGCTCACGCTCACCATCATCATGAGCAGGGGCGGAAGCACGGCGGTCACGAAGAACGTCGCGACGAGGCGCACCAGGATGGGGACGCGCAGGACGCCGCTGCGCTCGAGCCGCCCCTCGGGGAAGAAGAGCGGGATGTCGCGCCGCGAGTAGAACTCGGCCACCAGGAACGCGAGCGCGGACGCCACCGGCCCGCCCACGAACACGATCCCCGCGAACATGCGCCACGCCTGCTCCAGGCCCCAGCCGACCACCCAGAGCTGGTAGGGGAAGTAGAAGAGGCCGGCGAGCGCCCACGCCGCCAGGCTGAAGGTGGCGGCGACGAGCGGCCGATTGAGCGCCCGGCGGCGGACGTGAGCGGGCACCGCGGCCGGATCCGCCCCCTGGCGCAGGCGCTCGCGCCACTCCTGCACCGGGCGGAAGAGGCGCATGCCGAAGACGAAGGTGGTCGCCACGAGCGTCGCGGTCACGACGACGAACACCCCGAGATCCTGGAGCGGCCGCCGGACACCCCACGGGTCGACGAAGTAGAAGTAGAAGTAGACCATCGCCGCCCCGGCCACGTTGGGCAGGTTGCGGACCAGGTCGGGGACGGTGACGAGTCGCCGTCGGATGGCACCTACCTAGCGCGATCGCGCGCCCGAGGCGAGGGCAGTCCCGCGTCTCAGCCCGAGAGCGGTAGCTTCGCCCCCGCGATCGCCAGCACCACCGCCAGCAGGCGCCGGATCGCCAGCGGCGGCAGCCGCCGCGCGCCGAGCCACGAGCCGTAGAGCCCGCCGACGAGCGCGACCGATGTTTATCACCAGCGCCGCCGGCCGCATGGCAGCCGGGGCGACGCCGCAGAGCCCCATCGCCGCCAGGTATGCGGACGCGCCCGCGTGCCCGACCGAGGAGTAGAGGACGGCGGCGACGAGGACGAGGGCGGCGAGCGCCGCCAGGTGGCCCGGGTCAGCCGGCACGACGCACGGGCGCTCGCGCGAGGATCTCGGACAGCTTCCCCGGATCGACCGGCTTCACCAGGTGCACGTCGAAGCCCGCCTCGAGCGCCCGGCGGCGCTCCTCGGGCTGGCCGTAGCCGGTGAGCGCGACCAGGAAGACTCCGCTCTCGCGCAGCGCGGCGCGCAGGCCCTGCGCCACGTGGTAGCCGTCGAGGCCGGGGAGGCCGATGTCCACCACCACCACGTCCGGACGGGTGGCGAGCGCCAGATCGAAGCCACCCGGGCCGTCCTCCGCGACCTCGACCTCGTGTCCCCACATCTCGAGCAGCGTGCACAGAGCGTCCCGCGCATCGGGGTTGTCCTCGATGAGCAGCACGCGGCGCGGCGACGCCGGCGCCGCCGGGGCGCGCCTGGCGGCGGGCGCGGACGCGAGCGCGGGGAGGGTCACCACGAACTCGCTGCCGCGCCCGACCCCCGCGCTCCGCGCCGACACGCGCCCGCCGTGCAGGTCGACGAGCTGGCGGACGAGCGTCAGCCCGAGCCCGAGGCCGCCCCGCGAGCGAGCGAGCGAGGCGTCCGCCTGCACCAAGGGGTCGAAGACGTGGGGAAGCATCTCGGGCGCGATGCCGACGCCGGTGTCCGCGACGCGCAGCACCGCGATGCCCGGCTCGCGCGCCACGCTCACCTCGATGCGCCCGCCCGCCGGCGTGTACTTGAGCGCGTTGTCGAGCAGGTTGGACGCGATCTGCTCGAGGCGGACCGGGTCTCCGGACACCATCAGGGGCGCGGGCTCGACCGTCAGCAAGAGCCCCTC
>WNFA01006926.1_pt1 | contig 14114 bp, 17 predicted proteins | sample 5400481 | NCBI WGS metagenome assembly WNFA01 (sample SAMN13153340, study PRJNA577476) | soil metagenome | isolation source: 120 cm saprolite under Douglas fir tree site 2 hole 1 replicate 2 | place: USA:California | collected 2015-04-18 | reverse complement strand
AAAAGTAATTGGCGCGCCACGGTCGATGAAGATGGGCACTATTCGTTCACCGTGGCGCTATGATGCCGCGGCCTCTGTACGCATCTCAGTCGGTAAAGCTGCGACGGCGCGCGATTTCGCACTACGCTTGGCGACTTGCGAGATCGGACACATCACGCTGCCGAAAATCGGAAATTCTCGTTCGGGGCAACAGCGCAATGGAGGCGCAGCCGCGAGGCCAGTGGACGCGGGTGAGGCGATGGTCAATAGCGCGCTATTGCCGACAAGCACTCGCCTGACTCGCTGTTGCCACTTCTCAAGACCGCGAAGGCGATCGGCCTCACGATTCCCGAGCCGTTCCTGCTGCACGCGGACGAGTTGATCGAATGATTGCTCGCGGTCTCGCCACACGTGCCGAAGCTGCCTCTGCTGCAATTCAAGAACCGAGACCTGCATATGGCTGCTACGTTGCACGATTTCGCCGCCGAGTACGGAAGGCTTTACGCTTGGCGGTTCGTGCGGGTGTATAGCTAGGCCCGAAAGTGGGTCCCGCTCGGCTCAGTTGACAAGCCGGCCGATCGTCGTCGGATCGACGGCGAACGTCCGCGCGAGATCGGCTTGCGTTTCGCCAGCCTGGAGACGGCTTCCTGACGCTGGCGGGGCGTCAGCTTGGGCGGGGCGCCGAACTTGATCCCTCGCTCCGTCGCTCGCTTGCGGCCTCTCACCGGTGCGCGCGGATGAGCTCGCGCTCGAACTCAGCCAACCCGCCGAGCACCGTGAGCATGAGGCGACCGTGCGGCGTCATGGTATCGGTCCAGCTGTCCTTGAGGGGAGCGGAAGCGGGCGCCCTGCTTTCCGATCGCATCCAGGACATTGGGCAGGTCGCGCGTCAAGCACACCAGCCGATCCAGCCACGTGACGGGCAGCACGCGCACAGCAGACGCGGGAGAGTGAAAACGATTTGGTTGGTAGCGGGGGCCGGGATCGAACCGGCGACCTACGGATTATGATTCCGCCGCTCTGACCAGCTGAGCTACCCCGCCAATGATCTCAATGGCTTAGCAGATGCCTCGAAAATCTTGCACGCTTTGCACTCTGACGCCCCCCGGAAGGGAGGCGGCTTATGTAGTTCAGGGAGAAAGATCGAGCAAGCCGCGACAAGGCCCAAGCCTTGAATTCATGTCGGGTTTTGGGGCGCGCCGGAAATAAATCGACGGGCGGCTCGGTCGCGATCGAGCCGGAGCGGTCATCGACACCCTCAGGCATTCGCGGAACGCGTATGTGATAAGGGAACCTATGTCAGTCCGAGTCAGTCCGACTTGATGCCGGCAAACTTGATCACCTTGCCCCACTTTTCGGTTTCCTCGGCGAGAAGCCCACCGAAATCGGCGGGCGAGCCCGGAAGCCCTATGCCGCCGAAGTCGGCAAGTCTCGCCTTGATCTTGGCATCGGCAAGGGCCGCGTTGATTTCCTTGTTGAGTGCACCGACGATCTCGGCCGGCGTGTTTTTCGGTGCGCCGATCCCATACCACGCACTCGCCTCGTAGCCCGGCACGAACTCGCCGATGGTCGGGATATCCGGAAGCTCGGCCGAGCGCGTCGCGGTCGTCACCGCCAGCGCTCGCAGCTTGCCGGCCCTGATGTAGTCGCCCGCGGGCAGATTGCTGAACATCATCTGCACCTGCCCGGCAATGAGATCGCTGAGGGCGAGCGCGCCACCCCGATAGGGCACATGGATCATCTCGATGCCGGTCATCATCTGGAACAGCTCGCCGGCCAAGCGAGGCGAGCTGCCGCTGCCCGCGGATGCCATGGTGATCTTGCGCTGGTTGGCTTTGCCGTAGGCGATGAACTCGGGAATCGTGGTGGCCGGAAACGACGGGTTGACCAACACGACCAGGTGCGCGCGGGCAATCCCCGCGACCGGCGTGATGTCGCGGATCAGATCGAAGTTGAGCTTGTCGTAGAGCGTCGCGTTGACTGCGTGTGAGGTGCCGACCTGAAGCAGCGTATAGCCGTCCGCAGGCGCACGCACGACGGCTTCGGCGCCGAGATTGCCGCCACCACCCGGCCGGTTGTCGATGACGAATGGCTGGCCGAGCCGTTCCAATAGCCATTGCCCGATCAGGCGGGTCAGGACGTCGCCCGTGCCGCCGGCGGCGAAGCCAACCACGATGCGCACCGGCCGCGCGGGATAGGTCTGTGCACGTCCGATCCGCGCCAGCGCCGGCAGCGCGCCCGCGACCATTGCGACGCGCAGAAATTGCCGACGTGCAAGTTTCATGACGTTGCCCGGGAACGGTCCTGGCGGAGCGCATTCAGTTTCCATGAAAACCGAATGCGCTCCAGTCTTTTTGCATGGTCGCATTTTCGGACGGAAAACCGCTTCCCACCCCGGATCAAGTCCGGGTCAGGCGTTTTCCTGAGAATGCTCTACGGCAGCGTATCATGCTGTCGCACTCACCAGGAGTACCCCCGCGGCGATCGTTCGGGGGAACGGGCCGGTTGCGGCTTGCTCATCTGCTCGTCATTGAAGCCCTGCAAGCCGCCGTCAAAGCCGTTGCCGGTGGACGGCGGCCCGTTCGCCATGTCGAACCACCTCTGCGCCATCAAGAGCAGGCTTGCGCGTGTGCCGACGCTAATCGTGCTTCGTGCCAATGCAAGACAGTCAGCGGCAGCTTTGCGGTATTCGTCCGAGCGGTCAGTCATGACGATGCCGTTGCAGATAAATTACATCAACTTATCAAGCAAAATGTTGACGAAGCGTTCCCGGCGCATTTACGCCGCTGGTTAATGAAAACCGAATGCACTCGCGCCGAAGGCTCGCGTGCCGCCATCTACCGATCATGGGGTGGGCACGGACCGAGGCGACGCCAATCGAATGAAAGCATCCACGCGCCGCTAGCGCGTTGCCATTCTATCGGTCACTGATCAAATGGCGGGCGGCGCTTTTGTGCCCGGCTTCTTGCCAGCCCTCTGCAAGTCGGCCGCATCCCTGGCCAACCGAAGTGCCTTCAGTCTTGCGGTCTTTTCTCGAATAGCCCTGGCCTCGGACTCATAGTGCGCCCAGGCCTCCTTGGCATCCTGGGTCGCTTTCTGCGCCCGTTTGAACCGCGCTTCGGCTCGATCGCGTTCCATCGAATGATCCGGCATGGTCATCGATCCGATGCCGACGCGTATCGCGACGATCGCACGGCGTCCTTGGCCTTTTTCGCGCCCGATCGATGGATGGTTTTGACGGCAATGGCCGGAGCGCCCGACTTCTCCGCGATGAGCCGGTCCTGTTCTTCGATGAAGGCGCGCGCGGAGGCATCGCCATCGAGGCCGCCAAGGAGCTCGCTCGGCACTCTGCGATTGGACCGCTGAGAACCGTCTTCGTAAATCACGTCGAAAAGAGTGAATTCAACCCGTGTTGCCGGCTTCCGTGCCATTTTGATTTCCTGCCATTGTCCGAAGAATACGCCGCGGGCGGCATCGCGATCACCCAGGGACGCGAGCAAAGTGCAGGCTGCTCCGGTATCCAGGCCGCCGGGCCTGATGCCTCATTCTTGGAAGAAGCCCGCCGGGCCTGATGCCTCATTCTTGGAAGAAGATTTGGATCTTCTGAAGGGTTCGAAGCAGCCAGGCAAAGCCCGAACACACGGACATATGGGGGTTGCCAGCTACGAAATCAACCCTCGCATTGCCTTCGGCTCTTCTCCGGCCGGCGCCCGAAGCCGACCTTGGGTCTTGCCCCCCGCCGGTTCAATTATCGAGCAAGCTCCTGAGGACCCTCGACCGGCTCGGATGCTTGAGCTTGCGCAGCGCCTTGGCCTCGATCTGGCGGATGCGCTCGCGGGTGACCGAGAACTGCTGGCCGACCTCCTCGAGCGTGTGGTCGGTATTCATGCCGATGCCGAAGCGCATGCGCAGCACGCGCTCCTCGCGCGCCGTGAGCATGGCGAGCGTCCGCGTCGTCGCTGCGCGCAGGTTCGACTGGATCACCGCGTCGATCGGCAGAATGGCGTTCCTGTCCTCGATGAAGTCGCCGAGGTGGGAATCCTCCTCGTCGCCAACAGGCGTCTCGAACGAGAGCGGCTCCCTGGCGACACTGAGAACTTTCCGCACCTTCTCGAGCGGTATGCGAAGCTTCCCGGCGAGCTCCTCCGGCGTCGGCTCGCGGCCGATCTCGTTGAGCATCTGACGCGAGGTGCGCACGATCTTGTTGGTCATCTCGATCATATGCGCTGGGATGCGTATGGTGCGGGCCTGGTCGGCGCTCCCGCGGGAGATGGCCTGCCTTATCCACCAGGTGGCATAGGTCGAGAACTTGTAGCCGCGGCGGTACTCGAACTTGTCGACCGCCTTCATCAGGCCGATGTTGCCTTCCTGGATCAGGTCGAGGAACTGCAGCCCGCGGTTGGTGTATTTCTTGGCGATCGAGATGACCAGGCGCAGGTTCGCCTCCACCATCTCCTTCTTGGCCTGGCGCGCCTCGCGCTCGCCCTTCTGCACCATCTGCACGATCTTGCGGAACTCGCCGATCTCGAGCCCGGTCTCGCCGGCCAGCACCTGGATCTCGTGGCGGTGGTGCTTGATCTTGTCCTTGTCCCGCGCGACCAGGCTCTTCCAGCCCTTGGCGGAAACGCTTGTTGATGTCGTAGAGTTGCTCGACGAGTGAGTCGATGCGCGCCTGGTTGAGCCGCAGCGACTTGACCTCGGTGATGATCTCGTCCTTGAGCTTCTTGTAGCGGCGCTCCTGCGCGGGCGAGAGCGAATCGTTGCGCAGCTTGTTCTGGATGTCCTGGTCCTGCAGGCGGCGCAGGCGCTTGTAGCTGTCGGCGACCTTGTCGAAGGTCTCGAGCACCTTGGGCTTGAGCTCGGCCTCGATGGCGGCGAGCGAGAGCGAGTTCTCCATGTCGTCGTCGTCGAAATCGCCCTCGGGCGGGGTCTCGCCGCGCTCCGCCTCCTCGCCCCCGGCGCGCACAGGCGCCGGCTTGAATGGAATGGCAGCCGCAGGCGCTGCCGGCGGCGCAATCGTCTGCGCGAGCGCGGGCGTACCGGGCATCGGCACCGCCGCCGGCGCCGCAACGACCGGCAGCCCGTCCGGGCCGATCGCCGGCATCGGCAGGGTCTCGGCCTCGGGACGAGCATAGCTCGCCTCAAGGTCGATGATGTCGCGCAGGAAAACCTCCCCGTCGTTGAGCTCGTCGCGCCAGATGATGATGGCCTGGAAGCTGAGCGGGCTCTCGCACAGCCCGGCGATCATCGCCTCGCGGCCGGCCTCGATGCGCTTGGCGATCGCGATCTCGCCCTCGCGGGACAAGCGTTTCACCGATCCCATCTCGCGCAGGTACATGCGCACCGGGTCGTCGGTGCGCTCGGCCGGCTCCTTGGCCTGGGCCTTGGCCGGGACCGTGCGCTGGACCTCGACCAGCTCGCCGCTCTTGCTCTCGGATTCCTCGTCGGGCCTCTCGACTACACCATCCTCCTCGGTTGCCTCAGCGGCCTTCACGACGTTCACTCCCATCTCGCTGAACATCGCGAGAACGTTTTCGACCTGCTCGGAATCGAGCTCCTTCGACAGAACCTCGACCTGCTCATGGGTGACATAGCCGCGCTTCCTAGCGCCGTGGATCAGCTGCTCGATGCCGGCGTCCGATAGTTCGAGCAGCGGTCCGTCCGGCGGGGTGTCATGACCCTCCGAGCGCTCCCGCTTCTGTGGCGTCACCGCGGTCCTGCCTGCCATGAATCCCCACACCGCGGCCGCCGGGCCGGCGTCCGATCATATCAGGCGATATCCCAAAGCGGCGGCTGTGACTATTTAAAACTTGCGGCCAACCGACATCCCGACGAGTTTCGCCCAAATACGCACGGAATCGCGATATTGCCTCGCGCGAGCAACCTTGTCGGGTGCAGCCGCCGCGAAAATCGCATTGATCAAAGCACTCCCCGCCAGCTCCGCGGGGCGTCCGGTCTTCGCAGAACGCTCAAAACGCCGCCGGCCGTGCAAAAGGACGCCGAACATCCTCCCGACGCTTGGGAGCGGGAATCAGGCCTTCGCGCTGGGCCTGTTTGCGGGCGGCCTTACGCGCACGTCGGATGGCTTCCGCTTTCTCGCGATTCTTGCGCTCGGAGGGCTTTTCATACGCCTTGCGGCGCTTCATCTCACGAAAGACGCCTTCACGCTGCATCTTCTTCTTGAGAACCTTGAGGGCCTGATCGACATTGTTATCGCGAACGAATACCTGCAAATGCTTTCCAATCGTGCTGTTGCCGTCATGAGATCGAGATGCGTTCAGAAGGATGTGGCGCACCGGCCCGAACGCCGACCGAGGCGCGGATGGACAGGCGAGACGGTTGTCAACAATGTTGCTCGATTTCGACTTTCGGCAACTCGATGATCTTGTTCACACCTGCGAGGAGATCGTACACCGCCACCTGAAGGAGCGGGTAGCCTTTCTTGATCGCCATGCCCGCCTCCTCGGCGGCCGCGTAGGTCGCATATGACTGTTTTACTTGACTGTCCACCTGCAGGCGAAACTGGCCCCTTTCCGGCCGCTTTTGCTGCCGGACCTGCTGATCGGCTTGCTCGCCGACGGGTTCCTCTTGGCTCTGCTTCATTGTGATCTTGCCGGTCTGCTTGCGTGCGATCATTCACGATCCTCCTCGGAAGAAATTTGCCGACGGCGAAATTGGCCGCCCCGCGGCTTAGAAAGCGGCTTAGAAATCAGTACTGACGAGATCATAGGAGCGTTTGCCGCGCTTATAGACTTTGGCCGCGACGGCGTAGATCGTGTCGCGATTCAAATCGAAGGCACGCAGCAGTCCGGCCTCGTCGAGCTGCATGTTGGGCTGCACCCGCTTCAACGCTTCTTCGGTCACGAAAAATGCAGCCTCCATGGCGCTGTCGTGTCCCCAGAACTGCACGGCGCGCCGTGTTGCGTCGTAATAGCGGCATTGATTTGGAAAATTGAGCGTCATGGTTCGCGTTTGTGTGCTTCGGAAGCCGCCGGCCTCGCGCGTGTCCCGGCCGAAGTAGCGTGCGCGGGCCGCGATCGGCTGGAGCGCATTCAGCTTCAGCGAGAAGCCGAATGCGCTCCAGCTTTTGTGTGGTCGCATTTTCAGAGGGAAAACCGGTTCCCACCCCGGATCAAGCCCGGGGCAGGCTTTTTCCTGAAAATGCTCTAGAACCCCGCGACCGGCGAACCAGACGCGGGGCCCCGAACCACAAGCCTTGCCAGTACATCCGTGGTCAAGGCAAGCTGTTACGCGTTCGCGGCCCTCAGGCGGTGCGCAGATTCTCTGCGGCGGACTTGCCAGTCCTGCGATCCGCGACAACGTCGAAAAGAATCGTCTGTCCTTCATTGAGGCTCTGCATGCCCGCGCGTTCGACCGCGCTGATGTGCACGAAGACGTCTTTGCCGCCATCCTCCGGCTGAATGAAGCCGAAGCCCTTTTGGCCGTTGAACCACTTTACGGTTCCCTTGCTCATGGGAGCCTTTCCTCTAGATGCGTGAATAGAGACTGCGCGCCAGCGCAGCCGGTTAGATCGAGATTTGGGAGAATGTCGTCAGTCAGGCGCGCTGTTCGCGCGAGGCCAAGTCGTTCGGCCGAAACTCGATGCACGAACATAAGCCGTTGTCGGCCGATCCGCAAGTGGTTCAAGCATCGGCCTCCGAAAGGTCGGAAAAAAGCCGTCGACCAAAGGCGGTCGACGAAAAAGCTGGCCAATTCGATCAAGAGAGCTATATTGGTTCGATCATCGGCATTTACGACAGGCGCCGGTGGCTGAGAGACCGGTCGTGCTCCCGCCGCAAAAGGGAGATCGCCGTGACTCAGACCCGTCCCGACCACGCTGCCCGCGACATCGAGCGGCGCGGGCACCACCGGCCGAATGCCAGCATGCTGCCGGCCGCCCGCAACGATAATCATGCCGGCGGACACTGTCCGGCTTGCAACGCGCGGGCGTCGATCGCGCCGAGGGCGTCCGATTATCGCGGCAAAGGGATCATTCACCATCACTGGTCATGCCGCTCCTGCGGTCACGAATGGATCGCCGTGGTGCATGTTCGCGCGTGAGAGGCCGCGCTGATCAGTCACATCGCCGCGGAATATCAAAGGGTTGAAATCGGGTGAATTGCCGCAGCACCTCGGCTGCAAGCATTGACCTAGACAAACCATGATGAGGCAAGACCATGCGAATCTATATCTTCAAGTCGGAAGTGAACGAGGGATTGCGCGCCTTCGCCAGCGACCCGGGGGGGGCGAAATTGCCGGATCAATTTCGTCCCTGGCATGCGATCGGCGTCGTCGGACCCGACAAGGACCCTCCGCACGCCCTTCCGCGCAAGGAGATCGAAACAGCCATCGATCTCCAGGGTTTTCAACTCTGGCGCTTGAAGCCGATTCGCCGAGAGGAGCCTGCCGCAACGGGCTGAACAGCGAATGGCCGCGCGCGCGACGCTCGACCCCGCGCCGCATGAGGTCGAGGCGTTCCCGCTGCGGCTCCTCGCCGTCGCGATCCATCACCCGGCAGTCACACGGACAGCCGATTCGGCGCCGGCGCGCCACCGAACAGCTCCTCAACCCATGATATCGACTGGACCTGATCAGAATAGGGCGCCCATCAATACCCGCAAGTATGCTCGAGGAATCAAGATCCGCGTGCAACGGACCTCGTCGAGAACGACTTGTTGCCGCTCGAGTACCCGGACACAGCTGATATGAAACTGCAGTGAGCGACCGCGAAAACGACGACATCATCTATCCGTCTGCCATCCCGTTCGTGATGGTGCACCTCGCCTGCATTGCCGTGATCTGGACCGGCGTCACGTGGCAGGCGGTTGCGATCTGTACCGTGCTCTATTGGCTGCGCATTTTCGGGATCGGTGCCGGTTACCACCGCTACTTCTCGCACCGTGCCTACTCGACCAGCCGCGCGTTCCAATTCGTTCTCGCCCTGTTGTCGCAAAGTACCGCGCAGAAGAGCGTGTTGTGGTGGGCGGCCAAGCATCGACACCACCACGTACATTCCGACACCGAGCAGGACATACACTCGCCGCGCCACAAAGGATTCTTTCACAGCCACGTCGGCTGGATCTTTGCCCGCAGGCACGGCGCGACCGATCTCGTAAAGGTCGCCGATTTTGCGCGCTATCCCGAATTGGCGTGGCTGCACAGGTTCGAGCTGGTGCCGGCGGTCGCGCTCGCCGTGCTGTGTTGGCTTATCGGCGGCTGGCCGGGCCTGGTGGTGGGATTCTTCTGGAGCACCGTGCTGGTCTACCACGCCACGTTTTGCATCAACTCGCTCGCGCACGTGCATGGGCACCAGTCCTATGTCACCGGTGACGATTCCCGGAACAATTGGTTCCTCGCGCTGATTACCATGGGCGAGGGCTGGCACAACAACCATCACGCCTACCAGAGCAGCGTGCGGCAGGGATTTCGCAGCTGGCAGGTCGATCCGACCTTTTACATCCTGAAGGGATTATCGTGGCTGCGGCTCGTCTGGGATCTCAAGACTCCGCCCGAGGCGGTGATACGGAACGAGCATCGCTTGGGCTCGCGCGTCATCGAGCGCGCGGCAAGACAGCTTGCCGCCAGCTTCAATGCGGACTGCATCGCCACCGTCGTCACCTCGGCGCTCGGCAGCTCGCGCCTTTCGGCGCTGCAGGACCAGTTGGCGACGGCGCAGGACCGTGCCGCCCATCTTCTCGGCAGCCTTCATCTGCCGCAACTTCCGACCCGACAGGACATCTTGGCGCAGGCGATGGCCATGTATGCCAGCACCCCGTCGATGGAGGTCATCGTCGACCGCGCGCACGCGCTCATTCTCGACGCCATCGGCGCGCGGCTCTCTCCCGCGGCCCCGCCGGCAGGGTGAAGAAGCAGGAAGCGCGGCACGGAGCCGGCAATCGCCGCTTGAGGTTGATGTCAGCTCGACTTTAGCGGCCTGCGGGACCGGCAGGTCGCCGGCTTGTCGCCCTTGAGAAACCGGCCGGCATATAGCACGTTTCGGTCAGGTGAGATCAGCGCGGCAGCACACTCGGTCTGCTCCCTCTCCCCAACCGGCGAGAGGAGCCCCACCGAGCTTGTGGCCTGTTGTGCATCGACCCTGTTGAGCATCCTCGCGCGGAGGGGGGCATGGCCATCACCATCGGACGGCGGGAATTGATCGCCGCGCTCGGCGGCGCCGCGGCCGCATGGCCCCTCGCCGCCCGCGCGCAGCAGCCGGGGATGCCGGTGATCGGGTTCCTGAGCAGCCGGTCGCCGCATGATTCCACACTGGTCCTCGCCGCCTTTCGCCAGGCTCTCGCCGAAGCCGGCTATGTCGAAGGCCGCAACGTGGCGATCGAGTTCCGCTGGGCCGAGGGTCAGTATGATCGCTTGCCGGCGCTGGCCGCGGAGCTCGTTCGGCGCCCGGTCACGGTGATTGCCGCGTTTGCCCCTCCGGCCGCATCGGCGGCCAAGGCGGCGACCATGACGATCCCGATCGTCTTCGAGACCGGCGAAGACCCCGTCGAGGCCGGTTTGGTCGCGAGCATCAGCCGTCCGGGCCGCAACGTTACGGGTGTGACGTTGTTTACCACCCTGCTGGGGGCAAAGCGGCTGGGCCTGTTGCGTGACCTCGTGAAGCCCGAATTGATCGGCTTGCTCGTGAATTCGACCCGCGAAGGGACGACGCAGGCGAGAGACGTTCAGGGGGCGGCGCGCGAGGTCGGGCAGCAGGTAGTCGTGCTGCAAGCCGGCACGGATCGCGAAATCGAAGCGGCCTTCGCCGCGCTGGTCGAACGGCGTGCCCGTGCCCTGATGGTCGGGGCCGACCCGTTCTTCGACACGCGTCGCGATCGACTCATCGCCCTCGCGGCGCAGCACGCGGTGCCGACCGTCTACCACTTGCGCGAATTCGCCTTCGCCGGCGGCCTCATGAGCTATGGCGCCAGCATCGCCGATGCGTATCGGCAGAACGGAACCTATGTCGGTCGGGTCCTCAAGGGCGAGAAGGCCGGTGACCTGCCGGTCGTGCGGCCGACCAAGTTCGAGCTGGTCATCAACCTCAAGACCGCGAAGGCGCTCGGGCTGACCATTGCGCCGGGCGTGCTCGCCATTGCCGACGAGGTGATCGAGTAAGGGTCATGCGAGACGCGCGCACCCCGCATCTTCGTGCTGGACCAGAGTCAGATGCCCTCTCGTAGCGGCAATGTGTTTGCTTTCGAGCACGCTGCGAGAGAGAGACATCAACTGCCGCGTTCGCCAGAATTTATTCGGCTCAGCGCGGGCGGAATTACACGCAAGCGTCAACAGCCAATACAGAATGTTTTCGCCGAACCGGTGAACGCACTCCCGAGGTGAACGCTCAACCGGGTCGAGAATGGACTCGAATCCGTGTCGGGCAGCGATACGAGCAAGCCTGTCGAGGTTTATATCCGCGCGGATGATATTTATGTCGAAGAGTTCGGGCTTACTTGTCAGAAATCGGCTTAATTCGCGAAGGGACTCCGCAACGGTCCGGTTGAAGCGGCATCCCCATGCCAGGGAACACCCCGCTAAAGGCGTGAACGGGATGTGCTCATTCCACAGATGCAGGTCAATCGCCCGGTCGCCGGGGCGGCCGAACGTCCCATCGGAAAGCAGAACCTCACCGTACAGTCGGCTGAGCTGAGCCCGAAAAATGCAGTCCGGCTCGTGATTGTACTCGAACACACCCTGCCGCCGTCGCAACCAACGATCGAGAGCAAGAATGACCTCCGCCCAAAACGGCCGCTGGCGGCAAATCACACCATCGCTCCCTTCGTTCGCAAGGGGGAGCGCAATGGATTTCTTGCTCATCGAACACCCGGGGAGTCGCCCCTCTGCGGTGTTGCTGACAGGCTAGCCCCAAGAAATGGAACCGAGCCAGTCAATTCTCCATAAAAAGTGAGAGCATGGGCGTTGCTCGGCCGTTCGGCGCAACGTCGTCGTGCCGTCGATGGCCAGATTGGCCAAGTCGCGGTTCGCCCTGCGATCGGAGCTTGGTCTCACGTGTCTGGGTGAGAGAGGCGGTTTGGGATGGGCTCGATCGCGATTGACCCGGAATTGACGCCCAACTCCATCAATGCCTTGCCGCTTTGGGCGGGGCGGTACCGGTGCACCGGCGTCCGGCGCATGTCGACAGGGCCGAGGCGGAAACCTGCGCTTCCGCCATGTCGGCCGCACGGCTAGCCTATCGGTGCTGGTCGAAAATCAGAAACCGGAGTGACGGCGAGGATGTCCAAGGACGACGTGGTCGTGGGGTTCGTCGGGCTCGGTACCATGGGCGGCCCGATGGCCGCCAACCTGCAAAAGGCCGGCTTCAAGCTGGTCGTTCACGACCTGCGCAGGCAGGCGGCCAGCCATCATCTCAATGCCGGCGCCGTCTGGGCGGACAGCCCGCGTGCGCTCGCAAGGGAGGCCGACGTGATCTTCTCCTCGTTGCCGGAGCCGTCCGACGTGGAGGCGGTCGCGCTCGGCCCGGACGGGCTCATCGCCGGCATGAAGCCCGGCGCCGCCTATTTCGACCTGTCGACCAATTCGCCGGGCGTGGTGAAGAAGCTGCACGCCGCCTTCGCCGAGAAGGGCGCGCACATGCTGGACGCGCCGGTGAGCGGCGGCCCGGCCGGCGCGGCCTCCCGCAAGCTCGCGATCTGGGTCGGCGGGGACGAAGACGTCTTCAACCGGCACAAGGCCGTGCTCGACGCGATCGGCGACAAGGCCGCCCATATCGGGCCGATCGGCAGCGCCACGGTGGCCAAGCTCGTGCACAACATGTCGGGCTACGCGATCGTCTGCGCGCTTGCCGAAACCTTCACCATGGGCGTGAAGGCGGGCGTCGAGCCGCTCGCGCTGTGGCAGGCGGTCCGCCAGGGCGCGGCCGGGCGCCGCTTTACGTTCGATGCCCTGGTCGACCAGTTCCTGCCCGGCGAGTACGATCCGCCGGCCTTCGCGCTCAAGCTCGCCCACAAGGACGTTTCGCTCGCCAACGCGCTCGGCCGCGAGCTCGGCGTGCCCATGCGCATGTGCAATCTCGCGCTCGCCGAGATGACGGAAGCGCTCGGGCGTGGATGGGGCGGCCGCGACTCGCGCGCGGTGATGCTGCTGCAGCAGGAACGCGCCGGCGTCGAGATCGCGGTCGATCCCGAGCGGTTGCGCGAAGCGCTCGCGCCCGCCGTCCCGAAGGAGAGCGCGAAGCCCGCCTGATGCTCACGGGGGGCCGGCCCGCGGCGCTCAGCCCTCGCTGGCTGCGTCACGCCGGCTTGCCGAAGCCGTAGAGCGCCTCGGGATTGTGCACCAGAATGCGGTTGCGCGTGGCCTCGTCGGGGGCCCACTCGGTCAGCAGGTCGAACAGGAGCGCGTCGTTCGGCTTGTTGGTGTCGGGCAAGCCAGGGTGCGGCCAGTCGCTTCCCCAGACCAGGCGCTCCGGCGCCGCCTTGACGAACGCCTGCGCGATCCTGGTGGCCTCCGGGTAGGACGGCGGACCGATCTTGCTGTTCGAATAGGCGCCCGAGACTTTCACCCAGGTGCGGCCCTTGTCGATCAGCTCGCGCACGATTCCGTGCGATGAATGCTCGATGCCGGCCGGCAGCGGCGGGTGCGCGAGATGATCGAACACCAGCGGCGTGGGCAGACGCCGCAGCATCGAGGCCATCTCGTCGATCATGTCGCCGTCCACGTTGAACTGCACGTGCCAGCCGAGATCGGCGACGCGTTTCGACAGCGGCTCGACCATGTCGGGCGTGACGGCACGCGAGCTCGGGTCGGAGAGGCTGAAGCGAATGCCGCGGATGCCGCCGGCGTGAAATGCCTTGAGATCGGCGTCCGTGATCGCCGGAGTGATGACGGCGACGCCGCGCGCATTCGGCCCGAGTTGCGATATCGCGTAGAGGGTCACCCGGTTGTCGGTGGCATAGTTGCGCGGCTGCACGACGACGACGCGCGTCGTCCCGATCCGCCTTTGCAGCAGCCGGTAATCCTCCAAGGTAGCGTTGGTCGGTGCCGGCCGCGGGTTGAACGGCATGGGAAAGCGTGCCGGGTCGTAGGTGTGCATGTGGCAGTCGGCGGCGTTGGCCGGCGCCTTCAGCTTGGGCGGCTCGGTCCCGACCGAATTCGGCACTTGCTGGGCATGACTTTTCCCAATG
>WNFA01002957.1_pt1 | contig 14114 bp, 12 predicted proteins | sample 5400481 | NCBI WGS metagenome assembly WNFA01 (sample SAMN13153340, study PRJNA577476) | soil metagenome | isolation source: 120 cm saprolite under Douglas fir tree site 2 hole 1 replicate 2 | place: USA:California | collected 2015-04-18 | reverse complement strand
TGGAGCGCCGCCATCGCCGCAATCCTCGGGCGCTTCGGCAAGCTCGACATCCTGGTCAACAACGCCGGGCTCTTTCTCGTCGGACAGCTTCAGATCGCGGGGTTTCTGATTTGCAGCATCATCGGACTCGCGATTGTTCCGGCCGGGCGCGCCATCGTGCTCGCCTATACGATGCCGCTCTGGGCCATCCCGATCGAGTTGTGGCTTGGCATTGAGGGGCTGCACCGCTTGCGGCTCGCCGGAGCCTTGGTCAGATTTGCCGGCCTCTTCCTGTTCATGAGCCCGGGCCTCGTCGACTGGGGCGACCCGCGCGTCGTTGCCGGCAACGCGATGCTGCTGCTCGCGGCGATCTCTTGGGCGCTCGGCTCCATCCTCTACCGGCGGCGGGTCTGGCGTTCGACCTTCTGGGCGCAGACTTTCTGGCAGCTCGCGGTCAGCACTGTCGTGGTTGGCGCAATCGCGCTGCCGGGAGCGCTCGGGCAGCCGGTCCACTGGTCGGCCGGCTTGGTGGCGATCCTCGCCTACAACTGGATTGTCACGACGGCGCTCGGCTATTTCCTGTGGAACAAGGTGCTTTCGGTCATGCCGGCCGGGGTTGCCGGCCAAGTCATGGCGTTGACGCCGGTGGGCGGCTTCCTCTTATCGGCGGCGATCTTCGGCGGCGCGGTCACCTCGGATGTCGTGGTCAGCATCGTCCTGATCGTCGCCGGCATCATCCTGACCCTGCGCGGCTGAGACCGGCATGCTAGGCTCTCGGATCAGGATCGCATTCCGAGGGAGGAAGCAATGAACCGGCTTGACGGCAAGGTGGCGCTGATCTCCGGGGCGGCGCGCGGCATCGGTGGCGAGACCGCGCGGCTGATGGTCGAGGCCGGCGCCAAGGTGGCGATCGGCGATATCCTAGACGAGCGCGGCCGCGCGACCGCCCGCACCCTGGAAAGCGCCGGCGGCGAGGCGCTCTATCTCCATCTCGACGTGACCAGCGAGGAGGCGTGGAGCGCCGCCATCGCCGCAATCCTCGGGCGCTTCGGCAAGCTCGACATCCTGGTCAACAACGCCGGGCTCTTTCTCGGCAAGGATATCGAGGCGGCGAGCCTGGCCGAATGGCAGCGGCTGTGCGCGGTCAATTTGACCGGCGTCTTTCTCGGCACCAAGCTCGCGCTACCGGCCCTGCGTGATGCGGCGCGCGAGAGCCCGCACGGCAGCGTCATCGTCAATTTGGCCTCGATCGCGGGGCTGGTCGGCTCGACGCAGGACCCGCTCTACTCGATGACCAAGGGCGGCGTCACGCTGTTCACCAAATCCGCCGCGCTCGAATTCGCCCGCAAGGGCTATCGCATCCGGGTCAATTCGATGCATCCCGGGACGATCGACACCGATATGGGCGATCAGGTGCTGGTTACCCGCGCGCGCAATCTCGGCACCAACGACGTCGCGGCGGCGCGGGCTCAGGTGATCGAGCGGCTGCCGATCGGGCGCATTGGCACGGTGACCGACATCGCCAAGGGGATCGTCTTTCTCGCCTCGGACGACGCCGCCTTCATGACCGGTGCCGGCCTCGTCATCGATGGCGGCATCACCGCACAGTGAATGCGCTCAGGCAGACGGTCCGTGGTACCGCCACGTCTTGCTGTCGGCGATCTGTTCGGCCGTGTGGCGCTCCTCGAGCTGGACGAGCGCATGGCGGATCGAGGTGAACGCCATCGCCACGCCCTTGTCGCGCTGCAGCGTGCGGCGGATCTCAGCCGGGCGCAACGCGCGCGGCGCATTGGATTGCAGCACCTCTTCGACGAGCCGCGCATTGGTGCCGCGTTGCGGCCGCCCTGCTTGTGCCCGGCCGGCACGGCGCGGCGATGCGGCCGCGGCGCGCGGCTGGCGCTGCCGGGCCGGCCGGCCGGGTCGCGCCGGCACGGCGGCGGAGCGCCGCCGTCGCTGCGGCCGGGCGGCCGCCGGCTCGGCGCCGGGCGCCGGCTTCGCAGTAAAATCGCGGATCGATTGCATCGCCGCCGCGTAGCCCGCGGCGAAGGCTTCGCGGCGAACCGCTTCGATTTGGTCCTGCAATTGGGTCAGAGCTGTTTTAGCCATTGCCCAGCGCCCTCCCTGAAAAGGCACCGAGCACTAGCACATTTGCAACCCCCGCGGATAGATCGCGCTATTTCAACCGCTCGCGCGGCGGCCGCGTCTCGCTGACCAGATCGCGCAACACGGTCTTTCCCGGCAGCGGGTCGAGCGTCACTACCCGGTCGGCGCGCAGCCGGGTCGTGCAGGCATAGTCGACCGCGCCGTCGATCGCGATCGTGCATTCCTTGCACACATTGCCATTGATGCAGCTGTAGCGGATGGCGAGCGACGGGTCGCGCTGGGTTCGGATCCAGATCAGCGCGTCGAGCACCGTCGCGCCATCCTCGAACGGCACGGCGAATTCCTGGTAATGCGGCGGCGCGTCGCCGGTGCCGCGGCGGATGCGCAGCCGCGCGAGGCGCGCGGTCATCGCGCGAGACCCACCGCCAGCGTCCCGTCGCGCGTCACCCTCACATATTGAGGGTGCGCCCAGCCGGGATCAGTTTCGGGGAAATCCTCGCGCTGGTGGGCGCCGCGGCTCTCCTCCCGCGCCAAAGCCGCGTGCGCCACGGCTTCCGCGGCGATGAGGCTTGCGCGCAGCTCGAACCAATCGGCCACTGTCGGGTTGAACGCCAGGCCCGGCGTGATCGCCGTCTCGTCCAGCGCGGCCCGGATCTCGACGAGGCGGGCGACGGCACGGGCGAGACCCGCCGCGGTACGGAATGGTCCGACCTCGCTACCCATCAGCTCGCGCAGCTCGTCGAGCAACATCGCCGCGCTGATATCGCCGCGGCTTCCCCCGGCCAAAGCGCGGATGCGCTCGACCGCCGGCGCCGCCGGCTTTCCGTCCCATCCCAGCGTGCGGGTCGCGGCATAGGCGGCGGCGCTGCGCCCGGCGCGCTCGCCGAACACCAGCGCCTCGGGGATCGCGTTGCCCGAGAGCCGGTTGGCGCCGTTGGCGCCGCCCGCCGCCTCGCCCGCGGCGAAGAGGCCGGGGACCCGGCTCGCCATCCGCTCGTCAACGGCGATCCCGCCCATGTGGTAATGCGCGATCGGCGCGACCTCGACCGGCATCCGGCCGAGATCGATGCCGTTCTTCGCCAGGCGCTCGATGACCGGCCCGAAGGCGGCCTCGAGCGCGCTCCGCGGCACATGGGTGAACGAGAGATAGACCCCGCCATGCGGGGAGCCGCGGCCGGCGGCGACCTCCTTCTCGATCGCATAGGTGGCGAGGTCGCGCGGCGTCGTATAGCCGCTCGTTTCGTCGCTGCCGTAATCGCTGAGGAACTCGCGCCCGTTGCCATCGAGCAGCCTGCCGCCGAGCTTGTAGCGAAACGGGTCCCACATGATCGGGTCCATCCCGACAAGCCGCGGCGCCAGATGCCCGATCGGGAAGAACTGCACGAACTCCATATCGACCAGATCGGCCCCGGCGGCGAGCGCCAGCGCGTACCCGTCGCCGCCCATATTGGCCGAGGCGCTGTTGCGCCGGAAAATCCGCGTGAGCCCGCCGGCGGCGATGATCATCGCCTTGGCGGCGATCGTCACTGCTTCGCCCGTGGCGCTGTCGAGCGCCACCGCACCGGCCGCCTCGCCATCGGCGGTGACGATGTCGGTGACGTTCAGATTGCTGAGCCGGCGGATCGCGGCGACATGCCCGATCTGGCGGCGCAGCGTCGCTGCGACGGCCGGGCCGGTGTTGAGAAAATCGACGTAGCAGCAGCGCGGCCGCGAGTGGCCGGGCGCGGTCACCGGGGCAATACGGCCGTCGGCGCGGCGCGCCCAGCCGACCCGCCATTCCGCCATCTCGCGGATCCGCGCCGGCGCCTCACGGCACAAGAGCGCGGTGAGGGTCTCGTCGCACAGCACGCGGCCGGAAGCGAGCGTATCTGCGAGATGCGCGGTCCAGTCGTCGGGGCATTCCTCGCCAAGCGCCGCCGCCACCGTCATCTGCGCCATCACCGTGGCGCCGCCGCGGCCGACGAGGCTCTTGTCGGCGAGCAGCACCTGCCCGGCCCCGGCCCGCGCCGCGGCAATCGCGGCGTACATGCCGGCGCCGCCAGCGCCGACGATCAGCACATCGCAGCCGATGTGGGTCATGCGCCAGGCTTTACGCCATAGGCGAGGATCGCGACGATCGGGACGGCGAAGTGGTCACCGCGGCGGTAGGGAGCGGCCGCAGCGGCGACGGCCGCTTCGATCGCCGGCAACGCTCGGGCGTCTTGCGCCGCGATCACCGCCGCGGTGCGCACGGTACCGCGCGCCAGGGCGACGACGATGTCGCGCGGCTCGTCAACAAGCCATTCGCGGTGGACCGCCGCCGCCCGGCAAACGGCAAAGCCGGCATTGCGGAGCAGATGCAGCACCGCCTCGGAGGTCCCGAGATTGCCGCCGGAGGGCGGCGCGGTTGCGGCGGCCTCCATGTCGCCGTAAGCCCGGATCGCGTCGAACAGCAGCCGCCAGGCAACGTTGTCAGCCGGCACCGCCCAGCTCGTGAAGGTAAGCCGCCCGCCCGGCTGCAGCACCCGCATTGCTTCCCCGATGGCCTTGTCCGGCCGGGGGACGTGGTGGATCCCTAAATTCGCCACGACCGCGTCGAACGACCGGTCCGGATAGGGCAACGCCTCGGCCTCGGCCTCGTCGAAGCGAAGGCGCGGGTGGGCCCGGCGCGCCTCGGCGAGCATGGCGGATGAAAAATCCAGTCCGATCGTCACCGCCCCGCGGCGTGCGGCGGCCGCCGCGACCAACCCCGTGCCGCAGCACAGATCGAGCACCCGTGAGCCTTCCGCTACCCCGGCGGCATCGAGCAGCACGTCGACGAATTGCGCGGTCGCCCGCGCGAAGCTCGAATCGTACCCGGCCGCCGCCTGCTGCCAGCCGGCATGCTCGAAAGCGCGCACCGCATCGGGATCGAAATCCACCCTATCGCCTCTCATGGCCGAGCGCGGCTGGTAAATCTCGGCCGCCATAAAGGATGCGATCGATCGTGGCGATTTCGTGTGCCACATGGAACGCGATCGTCACGCGACGGCCATAGCCAACAATGCGCAGACCAGGCCGAAGGTCGTCCCGTTTCGTGCCGCGTTCCGGAAACATAGCAAACCCTTGGCAATAGGCGACTATTCGCTCGGCGAAGTCTAGCGCCCGTGCGGCTCCGGCTTGCGTAGTTATATAATCATAGAGTTGGAGAATGTCTTCCCGTCCGGCGAGAAGATGGCCTCAGCGGCCACGCTTCGCCTTTTCTACCCGTGCGGCATGTCGGGCATGGATCGCACCGAGGGCAGCGTCCGCGGAGAGGCTGCGCGCCGGGTCGGATTGCATGGCATCGTAGACGGGAGCAACTTCCTCTCGAAGCCAGCGCTCAACCACCGCGTCGCGCTCCTGCAAGGCCTGCAATCCAGCACGGACGACCTCGCTGGCCGAAGCATAGGCACCCGAGGCGACCAGGGTATCGATATAGCTTGCCTGCTCGGCCGGGAGGCTGAAGGTGCGTTTCTCTGCCGCGGGCATGTCAGAATCCTCGAAAACCCATTACCAACGTAGGAGTTCCTTATACGCGATTCCAGGAGTTGGAACTGGTCCTCATAGCGCCGCGGCGGCGGCGCTGTCGCGCCGCCATGGCCCTTGTCCTCGGTTCCGCGGCGACCGACGATAGCAGCGGATTTGGGAGGAGACGAGCGATGGAGATCGCGATCATCGGCGGCGGCATCGTCGGGCTCGGTCTCGCGCTCAACCTGCAGCAGCGCGGGATGACCTGCCGGGTGTACGAGGCGGTGCCCGAAGTTAAGGAACTCGGGGTCGGCATCACGCTCCTGCCGCACGCGATGCGCGAACTGGCATTGCTCGGCTTGCAGGAAGCGCTCGAACCGCTCGGCATCGAGAATGAGGAGAGCTGCTTTTTCAACCGCTTCGGGCAGCTGATCTACCGCGAGAAGCGCGGCCGGTTTGCCGGCTATGCGGTCCCCGAACTGGGGATGCATCGCGGCCGGCTGCATCGCATCCTCTACGAGGCGGCGCTGGCGCGGCTCGGCGCAGACCGGATCGTCACCAACCATCGCCTCGATCGGCTCGAGCAGGACGAGGCTGGGGTGACGATGCATTTCCGGCAGACCAGCACCGGGGCGCCCTACCCGCCCCTGCGCGCCGACATCGCGACCGGCTGCGACGGCGTCAATTCAACGGTGCGCCGCCAGTTCTATCCGGATGAGCGGCTCGTTTTCACCGGCATAAACACTTGGCGCGGGGTGACCCGCCATGCGCCGATCCTGACCGGGCGAAGCTACTTGCGGATCGGTTCGATCCGCACCGGCAAGATCGTGATCTACCCGATCATCGACGATATTGATGGCGATGGTCGGCAGCTGATCAACTGGACGACCGAGATCGAGACCAATTCGCCGGAACAGAACGATTGGAACAAACCCGGGCGGCTCGAGGATTTTATCGGGATCTATCAATCATGGCGCTTTGACTGGCTCGATGTTGGCGAGCTGATTCGCCGGGCCGACACGATCTTCGAATACCCGATGGTCGACAAGGACCCGATCGAACACTGGTCGTTCGGCCGGGTGACCCTGGCCGGCGACGCCGCGCATCCGATGTATCCGCGCGGTTCGGGCGGGTCGGCGCAAGGCCTCATCGACGCGCGAGTGCTAGCCACCCTGTTGCGCGAACACGCCGACCCGGTCGCCGCGTTGCGGGCCTATGAGGATGCCCGGGCGGCTCCGGCCGCGCGGGTCGTGCGCACCAACCGGACCGCGCCTCCGGACTTCATCAACATCCGGGTCGAGGAGCTGACCGGCGACCGGCCGTTCGGCAATCTCGACGATTTCATCAGCCAGGAGGAATTGCGCACGCTGTCGGACCAGTATAAACGCATCGCAGGCTACAGCATCGAGGACCTCGCGACGACCGCACCGCCATCTGCCGCGTAAGATTTGTTGGACGGCGGGAACGGTTGCGGGCAATCTCCGGTCGCCCAAGGTGGGTGCGCTTCATCTATTCGGATCCGCGCCGGATCGTCCTGGCTGCTGGCTGGTTTCTCCAATAGGCCGCAATCGGTGCCGGCGGCAACGGGCAACAGGCGTACGGCTGAGGCAGGCTGCGATGGCAGTCGTTCGGTTCCCCACGGCAAAGGGTTGAGCAACGTTCTACGGATCTAATTCGCGGATTGGCCCGTCACTGCGCTGACGAGAGTTTGCATTCCCGCCATGCCGGATACCACTGTTCCGCAGACCGCCTCCGTGCAGGGCACATCGGCGAACGCCGGCGCCACGCACGACCTAGCGCTCGCCGCGCTCGGCGTCGTCTACGGCGACATCGGTACATCGCCGCTCTACGCGGTGCGGCAGTCGCTCGTCGATTTCGGGGATCTGAGCGAGCACGCCATTCTCGGCGCGCTGTCGCTGATCGTCTGGGCCTTGGTGGTGGTCGTGACGATCAAATACGTCGTCGTGATCATGCGCGCCGACAATCGCGGCGAGGGCGGGCTCCTGGCATTGACCGCGCTGGTATTGCGCACGACGCATCGCGGCCAGAGGCGTTATCTCTGGATCATGGCGGCGGGTTTGGTCGGCGCCTCGCTGTTCTATGGCGACGGCGTCATCACCCCGGCGATCACGGTGCTCGGCGCGGTCGAGGGACTGAAGGTCGCGACCCCGATATTCGCGCCCTATGTCATACCGATTTCGCTGGTTCTGCTGACTGGGCTGTTTCTGGTGCAGCACCGCGGCACCGCCGCGGTCGGCGGGCTGTTCGGTCCGATCATGCTGGTGTGGTTCACCGTCATCGCCGCGCTCGGCGTCTGGAGCATTTTGCAGCAGCCCCGCATCCTCTTCGCCCTCAACCCGGTATACGGCATCGAAGTCGTGGCCAATTCCCCGTGGCGCGGCTTTTTCATGCTGGGCGCGGTGTTTCTCGCCGTGACCGGCACCGAGACGCTCTATGCCGATATGGGGCATATCGGCCGCCGCGCCTTGCGCCGCGCCTGGCTCGGCCTGGTCTTTCCGGCCCTGCTGTTGAATTATTTCGGCCAGGGCGCTCTGCTGCTCCGCGACCCAGCGGCGCTGGAAAACCCGTTCTACCGCCTCGCGCCGGAATGGGGTCTCTATCCGCTCGTCATTCTGGCCTCAGTTGCGTCGATCATCGCCTCGCAGGCGGTCATTTCCGGCGCCTTCTCGTACACCCGTCAGGCGATCCAGCTCGGCTACCTGCCGCGGCTTGAAATCCGCCACACCTCGGCGACCGAGATCGGCCAAGTCTATGTGCCCCGCATCAACAGCGCCTTGTTCGTCGCGGTGATCCTGCTCGTACTGCTCTTCCAGTCATCGGACCACCTTGGCGCCGCCTACGGTATCGCGGTCAGCGGCGACATGACGATCACCACGGTCCTCGCCTTTCTCTATATGCGCAGCCGCGGCTGGAAGCTCGCCTATGCGGTCCCGCTTTTTGCCTTTTTCGGAATCATCGATCTGAGCTTTCTTTCCGCCAACCTGCTGAAATTCGCGGAGGGCGGCTGGTTTCCGATCGTCGTCGCGGTGCTGGTCTTCTCGGTGATGGGGACGTGGTGGCGCGGCCGGCGGCTGCTCGCCGAGCAGCGCGCGCGCGATGCCATACCGCTGAGCCAGTTTGTCGACGCGCTCAACCCGGCGCGCCCGGTGCGCGTGCCGGGGACGGCGATCTTCATGACCCGCGACCTGACCCAGGTGCCGGTCGCGCTGCTGCATGCGTTGAAGCACTACAAGGCGTTGCACGAACGCGTCGTGATGATGCAGGTCGATACCGAGGACGTGCCGCATGTCGCCGACGAGCGGCGGCTCGAAATCCGCGAGATCGGCAAGGGCTTCTATACGATGCTGGTGCGCTACGGCTTCACCGACGAGCCGAACATCATGCGCGCGCTGGCGCTGTGCCGGGTGCAGCACTTCCACATCAACCTGATGGAAACCTCGTTCTTCATCGGTCGCGAGAAGGTGCGCCCGCGACCGCGCCGCACGGCCCTGTGGCGCTGGCGCGACCGGCTGTTCATCCTGCTGACCAATCTGGCGCTAGACGCGACCGAGTTCTTCCGCATCCCGCCGAACCGGGTCGTCGAGCTCGGCGGCCAGATCGAGATTTGACGGGATCAATTCGCCGGGGCACGCTGCTCCGGCGGCAATTGCAGGCGGTAGCCGACCCCGAGCTCGGTCAAAATGTGGACCGGCCGCGTCGGGTCGGCTTCGAGCTTTTGCCGCAGCCCACGGATAAAGACCCGGAGATACTGGACCTCCTCGGCCTGCGCCGGCCCCCATACTTCGCGCAGCAATTGGCGGTGAGTCAGCACCTTGCCAGCATGGGTGACGAGGTGGCGCAACAGCTCGAACTCCTTGGGCGAGAGCCTGACCTCGCTGCCGCCGCGGGTCACCTGCCGGCGCACCAGATCCACCGCCAGATCGCGGGAGACGAACATCGGCAACTCGCCTTGCGCCTGAAACGCGTGCCTGAGGGCAGCGCGGATCCGCGCCGTCAGCTCGGCCATGCCAAACGGCTTGCTGATGTAATCGTCGGCGCCGAGGTCGAGCGCCTCGACCTTCGCGCGCTCGTCGTCTCGGGCCGATAAGACGATGATCGGCACCGGAGAGTGCTTGCGGGTTTCGGCAATGACCTCGAGACCGCTGCGGTCGGGCAGACCCAAATCGAGGATGATCAGGTCGGGCTTGTCGCTGGCGAGCATTTTCAGCGCGCTCGCCGCGTCTTCGGCGGTCACCACGCGATGGCCGGCCGCGGTGAGGCTGGTTCGCAGAAACCGCAGGATCGGCGGCTCGTCGTCGACGACGAGCACGGTGTAGGCATTAGCCATGCGAGGCGACCGGTTCGCGGATTTCCGCGGTTTGCGGCACCGGAAGGCGGATCGCCAGCACCGCACCGGGGCGGTCCTGCCGACTCCGGGCCTCGATGCGGCCGCCCTGCGCCTCGACAAAGCCTCGGCAGATCGCCAGACCCAAACCGGTGCCAGCGCGGCGGCGATCCTGCGCCTGGACGCGGTAGAACTTGTCGAAGATGCGTTCGAGATCGTCCGACGGGATACCCGGCCCCTCATCGATAATCTCGATCAGCGCGTCATCGCCGTCGCGCCAGGCCTGCAGGTCAATACGACTGCCGGGCGAGGCGTATTTGGCGGCGTTGTCGAGCAGATTGAATAGCACCTGCTCGAACAGGATCGCATCGAGCCGCAGCATCGGCAGATCCGCGGCGATCGCGACATCGACGCGATGCCGGGCGAGGATGTCGCCGGCTCGCCGCAATGCCGCGCCGACGATTTCACCGAAGTCGAAAAAATCAAGGCGCAGCTCGATAGCACCGGATTCCAGGCGGGTCATGTCGAGCAGATTGCCGACGAAGCGGTTGAGGCGCTCAGCTTCGTCCTGCAATGTCGCGAGCAATTCATCGCGTTCGCTCGCCGCATAGTGGTTGGCGTAGCTGCGCAGGCTCGACACGGTTCCCAAGATCGAGGCGAGCGGCGTGCGCAGATCGTGCGAAATCGAGGTCAACAGCGCGGCGCGCAGCCGCTCGGTTTCGGCCAGAACCCGCGCCTCGGCAAGGACGGTTGCAAAAGAAACGCGCTCGATCGCGATCGCCGCCTGGTCGGCCAGGGCGTCGAGCAGGCGGCGCTCATCGGATGTAAGCAGGAGATTGGGGCGCTCCCGGTCGATGCCGATGACGCCAATCACCCCCCCGCCGGTGCGCAGCGGCAAGAACATCCGCCGGGCATCAGGCACGCCCTCAGCGCCCCGATCGGCTGCGGCGCCGTGTTCCCAGCACCAGCGCGCTGCCGCCAAATCATCTTCATCGAGCCTGTTATCGGGCGGGTAGCCGCTGGCAATCACGATCTGCCCCGCCTTGTCGGGCAGCAACAACACGGTTCGCGCATCGAGCATCGAGGAGACCTGGTAGGCGGTTGCCCACAGCAGATCGTCAAGCGTACCGATCCCGGCCAGCTTGCGGCTGAAGGCGTAGAGCGCGGCCGTTGTCTTGGCGCGGGCGCGCGCCACCGCGATCTGACTGCGCGTCGCCGCGGTCAGATGGCTGACGATGACCGCGACGATGAAGAAGAAAAACAGCGCGACGGCGTTTTCCGGATCCGCAATCGCAAATGTATAAATCGGCGGCAACAGGAAGAAATTGAACGCCAGTACGCTCAGGACGCAGGCGAACAATGACGGCAACAAGCCCCAGGCAATGGCGGAAGCGAGGATTGCCATCAGAAACACGAGCAGCACGCTTTGCAGGCCGATGAACCGCTCGATCAAAAAGCCGCAGGCCAGAGCCAGCGAAACCGCTCCGGCGCTGCCAAGATAAGGCAACGGTCGGAACACATTGCCCGGCTCCGGGCCGGTGCCGAGAAAAAAGGCGGGCCATTTATGGCCGTCATCGCCAGTCGCATCGGGGACCGCGATCGGCGGATCCGGTTTCGCCGTATCGGCTTTCAATCGGCATCCTCATCACGCGGCGGTGGCCGATCCCCTCCAACGGGACCAACCACTGCCGAATTCGAGCATCGATTATAGCATATAGGTCTCCTCGGTCGGGTGATGCAGGCGTCTTGCTCTCATCCATCCATGAAGATTTCCGCCCACAGGGACATCAGAATCAAGGCGGCCCACAGCATCGGACCAATGCTTTCCATCAGCGATCCGCTAATCAGGTTGATCACGGCAATCGCCGGATGCTCGGCGAAATAGAGTTGCCGCGCCCGCTCAGGAGAGAGCGGGAATTGCTCCGTATCGGCCGATACCCATGCCATTTTCGTTCGTCCACACGTCTCGATGCGTGCGGATACGAGGGCGCGAGCAGATTAAAATTCGAGCCGAATTGGGCGGTATTCCCATAAAGGCGTCATAAACGAAGGGTCATCAGCACCACCTCGGGCAAGGCGTCTTTATGCAATCTTTATATAGACGCGCCGAAACACCCCTCGATTCCTTACTCGCTCGGTTGCACCTGAACCATCCATCCGCAACCGGTCGGCTGTTATCCAGGGGCATCGTCATTGACGGCAGCAATACCCGTGCAGTCGGGCGCCCTGGAGCACGGCAATGCCCAGAACCTGACGATCGCCGCGCTCGGCGTCGTCTATGGCGACATCGGTACCTCGCCGCTTTACGCGGTGCGGCAGTCCTTGGTCGATTTCGGCGATTTGAGCGAGCCCGCCATTCTCGGCGCGCTGTCGCTGATTGTGTGGTCGTTGGTGCTGGTCGTCACGGTCAAATACGTCCTCGTCATCATGCAGGCGGACAATCGCGGCGAGGGTGGGCTCCTGGCGCTGACCGCGCTGGTCTTGCGCACGACACGCCGCGGGCAGAGGCGATATTTGTGGATCATGGCGGCAGGCCTCGTCGGCGCCGCGCTGTTCTACGGCGACGGGGTGATCACCCCGGCGATCTCGGTGCTCAGCGCGGTCGAGGGGCTGAAGGTGGCGACCCCATTGTTCGAGCCCTATGTCATTCCGATTTCGCTGGTCCTCCTGGCCGGCCTCTTCCTGGTGCAGCGGCTCGGCACCGCGGCGGTGGGGGGCCTCTTCGGCCCGGTCATGCTGGTCTGGTTTGCGGTCCTGGCGCTGCTCGGCCTGTGGGGGATCGTGCAGCAGCCGCGCGTTCTTCTTGCCCTCAACCCGCTCTACGGGTTTGCCGTGGTCGCGAACGCGCCGTGGCGCGGCTTCATCATGCTGGGCGCGGTGTTCCTCGCGGTGACCGGCACCGAGACGATGTATGCCGATATGGGGCATTTCGGCCGTCAAGCGCTCACGCGAGCTTGGCTCGCCCTCGTCTTCCCGGCGCTCGTGCTTAATTATTTCGGGCAGGGCGCTCTGCTGCTCGGCGACCCGGCAGCGCTCGAAAACCCATTCTACCGGATGGCACCCGGATGGGGTCTCTACCCGCTCGTCGTTTTGGCCTCGCTCGCGACGATCATCGCCTCGCAAGCGGTGATTTCCGGTGCCTTCTCGATCACCCGCCAGGCGATCCAGCTCGGCTATCTGCCGCGGCTCGAGGTGCGCCACACCTCGGAGACCGAGATCGGCCAGGTTTACGTGCCGCGCATCAACAGCGGCCTCCTCGTCGCCGTCGTCATCCTGGTCCTCGGCTTCCGGTCATCGGACAATCTGGGCGCGGCCTACGGGATCGCGGTCAGCGGCATGATGGCGATCACCACCGGGCTCGCCTTCCTCTATATGCGCAACCAGGGCTGGAGCCTCGCGATAGCGGTCCCGGTGTTTGGCGTTTTCGGCCTTGTCGATCTCACCTTCCTCTCCGCCAACCTTCTGAAGATCGCCGAGGGCGGATGGTTTCCGATCGCTGTTGCGGCGCTGGTCTTTGCCGTGATGGGAACCTGGTGGCGCGGCCGGCGGCTGCTCGCCGAGCAGCGCGCGCGCGACGCGATACCGCTGAGCCAGTTTGTCGACGGGCTCAACCCACAGCGGCCGGTGCGGGTGCCGGGCATGGCGGTCTTCATGACCCGCGACCTGACCCAGGTGCCGCTCGCGCTCTTACATGCGTTGAAGCACTACAAGGCGTTGCACGAACGCGTCGTGATGATGCAGGTCGAGACCGAGGACGTCCCGCACGTGCCGGCCGAGCGGCGCCTCGAGATCAACGAGGTCGGCAAGGGCTTCTACACGATGCAATTGCGCTACGGCTTCATGGACCAGCCCAACGTGATGCGCGCTCTGGCGCAGTGTCGGGTTCAGCATTTCCACGTCAATTTGATGGAAACCTCGTTCTTTATCGGGCGCGAAAGGCTGCGCGCACGGGCTCGCCGCGGCGCCTTCTGGCACTTGCGCGACCGGCTATTTATTTTCCTGACAAACCTGGCGCTCGACGCGACCGAGTTCTTCCGCATCCCGCCGAACCGGGTCGTCGAGCTCGGCGGCCAGATCGAGATCTGAACCGAACCCGGAGTAGGTAAAAGCTCTACTCCATTCTCAACCGCGCGCGAACGGTGTAGTTTCTAGGAACAGAAAAGGCGGGTTCGGTGTAAGCCTTTCCCTGAGGGTGATTTTCAGCAACAAGACTTTTTGG
>WNFA01012676.1_pt1 | contig 14117 bp, 9 predicted proteins | sample 5400481 | NCBI WGS metagenome assembly WNFA01 (sample SAMN13153340, study PRJNA577476) | soil metagenome | isolation source: 120 cm saprolite under Douglas fir tree site 2 hole 1 replicate 2 | place: USA:California | collected 2015-04-18 | reverse complement strand
GCGGTGGTCCGGGCGCGCGGGGCCGCGGTGGCCGCGCAGACGCCCGAGTCGCGCGCCCAGGCCGAAGGCCAGCTGACCCAGGCCCTCCGCGGCCTCTTCGCTCTCGCCGAGTCCTATCCTGACCTCAAGGCCAGCGCCAACTTTCAGTCGCTCCAGGCCTCACTGGGAGAGATCGAAGATGCCGTCCAGAGCGCGCGGCGCTACTTCAACGCCGTGGTGCGGGACCTCAACACGACGATCGAGATATTTCCGTCCAACCTCGTGGCCGGCCTCTTCCAGTTCCGGGAGCACGCGTACTTCGAGCTCGAGCGGCCCGGGGAGCGGCAGGTCCCCAAGGTCTCCTTCGGGGCTTAGCGATCACGCGCGCCGTCCTCACCCTCGCCCTGCTGGCCGCGCTCGCCGCGCCCGCGGCGGCGCAGGGGAAGAGCTTCGCCATCGACCGCTTCGCCGTCACCCTCGAGGTCACGGCCGACGGCACCCTCAACGTGCGCGAGGCCATCACCTTCGATTTCAAAGGCAGCCACCAGGGGATCTTCCGCACCATTCCCGTCCGCTACGAGCGCCGCGGCTTCGAGTTCGCGCTCCGCATCGACGACGTCCACGCCTTCGACGAGCGCGTGACGCCGCTGAGATCCGAGGTCTCCCGGCTGGGGCGGGCCCTCCACGTCAAGGTCTCGGTCCCGGGCGCGGTGAACACGGCCCAGACGGTCATCCTCACCTATCGCGTGCGCCGAGCCCTCATGCCGGTAGACGGGCACGAGGAGCTGTACTGGAATGTCACCGGCTCGGAGTGGGACGTGCCGATTCGCCAGGCCGAGGCCGTGGTCTCCTCGCCTGCCTCCATCCCGCTCGAGCAGATCCGGGCCATCGCCTATACCGGGCCCGCGGGAACCGCGGGGGCGGACTACACGGAGGACCGCGCCGACACGTACCTGACCTTCCGCACGACTCGCCCGCTGCGCGCGCGCGAAGGTCTGACGGTGGCCGTGGGCTGGCCGCCCGGCGCCATACGCGGGCCCTCGGCGGCGCGACGGGCGCTGTGGTGGCTGGGCGACAACTGGCCCTTCGCGCTGCCCCTCCTGACCATCGCGGGCGCTCTGATCATCTGGCGGGTCTATGGAAGGGATCCCGGCGGCGCCCGCACCATCAAGCCGGAGTACGCTCCGCCCGAGGGACTCGGTCCCGCGGCCGGGGGCGCGCTCGTCACGGAGAGGGCGGAGCCGCGCGATGTGGTCGCCACCCTCGTCGATCTGGCCGTGCGTGGCTATATCCGCATCGAGGAGATCGAGCCCGACTTCGGCGAGAAGGATTTCGTCTTTCACCGGCTCAAGCCGCTCTCGGGCGATCCCACCCTCAAGCCGCTCGAGCTCTACGTGCTCAGCCGGCTCTTCGGCAGCGACTGGGGGCTCAATGCCCGCCACCTCTCCGATCTCAGGCGCGACTACGACAACGTCTTCCCCACGGTGCGGGACGAGATCTACCGGAGCATGGTCCGCGACGGATTCTTTCCGTCCTCTCCGGAACGGGTGCGGGCCGTCTGGCTCGTGGCGGGCATCGCCCTCGTCGGTGTGGCGGGATGGGCGCTCGCCACCGGGACGGAACGGCTGGGGGCGGCGCCGCTATCCCTCGCCCTCGGGGCTGGTCTCTCCGGCCTCATCGTGATCGCGCTGTCGCGCGTCATGCCGTGCAAGACCTGGCGCGGGGTGCAGGCCCTCGACCGCGTCAAGGGCTTCCGGGAGTTCCTCGAGCGCACGAGCAAGGACGAGCTTCGACGCCTGCCGCCCGACACCATGCACAAGTGGCTGGCCTGGGCCATCGCGCTGGGCGTGAGCGAGCGCTGGATCCATGCCTTCGACGGACTACCGGTCAGCCAGCCCTCGTGGTACGTCTCCAGCGGCGGCTTCGACCTCGACGGCTTCGACCGGAGCCTCAGCCGCTTTTCCTCTGGCACCGAGCAGGCCCTGCTGACCTCCCGCCGGGGAGCGGGCGATTCCTGGAGTAGACGCGGGGGGTTATCCAGGGGGGCCTCGGGCGGCGGCATGGGCGGCGGAGGCGGGGGCACCTTCTAAGGATTGGCCCTTCTCGTTTTTTGGGACGGGAGGGCCCCGTTTCTGGTAAAAAAACCAGGCCTTATGCGATATCTCCTGGGCCGACGTGCCTTGGCCTGTCTTCTGCTCTTGGCCGTGCTGGGTGCTGCCGTCGCCCCCGCCGGGGCCCAGCAGTCGGAGACCGATGTCTTCGTGGCCCAGGCCATCCTGGCCTATGAGGACAAGCGATACGACGAGGCCCTGGGCTATCTCCGCGAGGCCGTCGAGCAGGAGCCGAAGAACGTCGAGGCCTGGTACTACATGGGCCTCGTCTACATCGCCCAGCAGCGCATGGCCCAGGCCGCCGAGGCCCTGGAACGGGCGCGCGCGCTCACCCCCAACGACTTCTCCGTGCGCTTCCTCCTGGGCGTCGTGTATTTCTCCCAGGAGCGCTACGAGCTGGCCGAGCCCATCCTCGAGCAATGCTTCCGCGAGCGGCCGAAGACGGAGGGCCTCGGCTACTACGTGGGGTTCATGCGCTACCGCAAGAAACAATACGCGGCGGCCGTCGAGGCGCTTCGCGCCGAGAGTTCGGACAATCCGGCCATCCAGCAGCTTACCCGCTTCTATTCCGGCCTCGCCCTCGCCGTCATGGGACTTCCGGAGCGCGCCGCCGCCGAGCTGGATGCCGCCACTCGAGGTCTCACGGGCTCCGCCCTGACGGGACCCGCCGAGCGTCTCCGCGACAGCTTCGCCGCGGGCGTGGGCGGCGGCAATCGCTTCCACGCCGAGCTTCGGCTCGGATTCACGTACGACACCAACGTGAAAGTCATTCCCGCCCCGAGCAATGATCCGGTCGTCAAGGAGCTCCTGCACACGTCGACCAAGTCTTTGGGCGAGCTTGCCTCGCTCACCCTCTCCTACGACTGGCTGCGGGCGGGGCCATGGGAGTCCACGGTCGGATACCAGTTCTTCGAGAACTACGTAAACAATTTTCCCAACTTCGGCGTTCAGGATCATGTCGGGGTGCTGGGGTTGACCTATCGGGGAGCATTCGAGACCGGCGCGCTGGCGGGCCGCCGTTTCCTTCTCGGAACACAATACGCCTATGACTATCAGACGCTGGGCGGCAAGCAATTCCTCCAGCGTCAAACGGGTACCGCCTTCGGCACCATACAGTGGAATGCATCGCCGGAAGGCAATCCCTGGATACCCGCCAACGTGACGACACCCATCGGCCGTATCCAGGGAAAGATGTTCGCCAAGTTTGTCGACTTCCCGGCGCCTCCCGAGGAAGAGCGGAGCGGCATCAACTACATGATCGGGTTCGCGCATACCTTCTACTGGCAGGGCGACCGGCACTGGCTCAGGCTCGGCTATCAGTGGGACACGGATGACACGAGCGGCCGGGACTTCCAGTATCGCGGCAACCGCATCCTGGCTGGAGCGCAGTACACGGTGCCCGTGGCCTTGACGCGGCTGAGCTACAACCTGGACGTGCAGTTCCGAAACTACCTCCACGCCAACACGATCCTGCCCATCCAGAATCCGGGCTCCACGCAGCGATACGATACCGAGCAGAACCATATCTTCAAGGCAGAGCATCCATTGCCGTGGCTTCTGAGGCAGGACGGGGGCGCGACGCGATCACCGCTGACCCTGGCCGTGGAATATCAGATCATCTCGCAGCAGTCGAACTTGAAGATCTTTCAGTACAACCGCAGCGTGCTTTCCGTCTCGATCTCGTATCAGTACTGAGCCGGTCGCCGGGCGGCGACGGGCGGGGGAGCGCTACTTGCCGCCGACCGTGACCTTGCTGCCCGCCCCGCTCACGGACAGCAGCGCCGTGGTTGCCGTGGCGTACTTGATGGTCCCGAGGCTCGGGTTCTTCACGGCGCCGTCGGTGATGGAGACGTTGGCGGCGGTGGCCCCGTTCAGGAGGGCCACCGGGATCCCCCCGAACAGCGCGCAGGAGCCGCCGCAGAGATTGTTCGAGACGGAGAGCAGGTTGCCCCCCGTACCCCCGAAGACCACCAGGGCCCCCCCGATGCTGGCAAAGGAGCCGCCGCTGACGCTCAGCAGCGGGCCGTTCAGGAGCGACAGCGTGCTGCCGTTGCTCAGGGTCAGCAGATTGCCCGCGACGGTCAGTCCGCTACCGCCCGTCACGTTCACGAGGGCGCCGCGGGAGACGACGAGCCGGCTGGCATCGAGGGCGACCAGGGTCGGCCCGTGGCTCGTGAGCCGGCTCTGCCCGCTCAACGCGATCGCGTCCGAGGCGCTGGTCAGCTGGGTGCCCCGGAGGAGGGCGACCACGGGCGCCGAGGCCTCCAGGAGGGCCGCGTCGACCCGGAGCACCTGCTGGGTCGTGATCGTGGCGCCGTCGGCGGCGAGCAGCCCGCCGCCCGTCGTGAGGGGCGTGTCCGTTGCCACGGTTTGCCCCGTCAGGGGATCGACGGCCGTGCCGCTGCCCGCGAGGTCGAAGATTCCGACGTAGGTCCCGAGGGCATGCGTGCCCCCGTTGAGCGAGACCAGGGGCTCCGTGGTCGACGAGGTGAAGCGGCCCCCCGGCAGGACGGAGAGCAGGCTGAAGGCGACGCTGAGATCGGTGCCCTCGGCCCGGAGCAGCGGGCCCCCCAGGCTCGCGCTGGACCCCGCGGCGATGACCATGGCGGAGTCGAAGGACGCTCTGCCGCCGCGATAGTCGAGGAGCGGCTCGAGGCCGACCTTGACGAGCTTGGCGCCGCCCTGCAGGAAGTACAGCGGCGGGTCGACCTCGACCACCGCCGCATCGAGCAGCGTCGCCGTGTCGAAGATGGTGTCGCCGACGTCGAACACGGTGAAGTCGAGCTGTTGGAGCCCGCCCCCCGTGGCCGTGACCATCTTGCTCACGGTCTTCCACCCCACGATGCCATTGCCGGCCTCGAGGGTGAAGCCACCGGCGCTGATCGTGCTGGGCGTGGGATGGAACACCGCCGTGTCGCGCTCTTCGCGCGCCACCTGCGTGGTCACCCCGTTGCGGTCCGTGACGGACGCGATGAAGGTGTCGTTGAAGAAGGGCGGCTGGGTCGGCCACTCGTTGCTCAGGAAGTTATAGCTGAGCGTGACGTTGAAGAGCGAGCCGGACCCGCCCAGCCCCGACTGCGTGAGTCGGCTCGTCGTACCGCCCACCGCTCCGGGTCCCGTGTGAATGATGGCCATGAACTGGCCGTTGGGCGCGGTGATCGGGCCGATGCTCTGGATCGCCGCCGCCGCCCCGCTCGGCGTCCAGCCGGCGAGCGTGCCCGTCTCGAAACCGGGATTCTGCAGGAGGTTGCCCAGGACCTGGGGCGGCGGTGGCAGCGTGATGGTCGGAATGATCGGCGCCTGGCAGCCCGAAGCGCATCCACCCTGCTCGGGGCCTTTCTCGCCGGCCTCGGGCGCGAGGGCGGCGGCGAGAGCGGCCAGCTTGTTCTGCTCCCGGCTGATCAGGGCCTCCCGGCCCTGACGGATACCGGCGACCAGGTGCGCGGTGAAGCCAGCCAGCTTCTGCCTCATCTGGAACTCAGTGACAGGCTGGCTGCTGCCCAGCAACGCCCCCACCACGCCGACCGAGCGGTTCGGGGTGAGCTGGGTACCCTGACCGAGATTCGCCCGCGGGGCCACGTCCACCGCCCCGTTGACGCAGGTCACGAGCGTATTGGTCGCGAGGGGCCCGGGAGTGCCCTGGGCCCCCTGCTGCGTCACCTCCACCACGAACACGGTGCCGCGCACCGCGGCCACGGCGTTGGGGGTGTGCACCTCGAGCCGCTCCCCGGGCTGCATGCGCTGCTTGGCCACGCCCACGGCGATCTTGCCCGAGGTCAGGTTGATCGTCGTCTTGCCCAGCTCCTCGGTGATGGTCAGCACCGACAGCTCGCGGATGGTCACGATCGCCTTGCCGCCCATCAGCACCTTGACGATGGACTCCTCGCCCGTCTGGATGCGGTCCCGGTCGAAGACGGCGTCCTTGAACTTCAGGGGCAACGCCCCCGCCGCGCTCGCCCGCGCCACGCTCGCCTGCCCCTGCAGGGTCGTCACCACCCCCAGCTCCGGCGCCTGGGCCCAGGACAGAGAGGGCCAGGAAAGAGTCGGAAGGACCAGAAGCGCGATCGCGAAGAGGAAGCGTCGGTGATTCATTGCGCAACGATGATAGGGCGCTCGCCGTGCGAGCGCAAGCGCGGGATCGCGTTTCAGCGGGCAAGAGCGGGCGCGGTGACTCCGGGCGGGCTCGCGAAAGCCGGACCGAGGGGCAGAACGAAGCTTCTCGGGAGCTCGAGGCCGATTTGCGTGCCCACATCTGTCACGGACCTGACACTTTCGCCTTCTCCCGCCTTCACCGCGGGATAAAGTTTCCCTATACAACAATCGGCGCCCGACGCGGAGCTGCTCGGAGGCTCGGCGCGCCGGAGTCTGTCAGGCCGGAGGTCGGCGGCGAGCTGCTCGACTTCTCGGCCCGTGAGGGTCGTGATCGGTCCCACCACGCCGTCCGTGACAGTGACGCTCTGATGTCGGGTGAGCCGCAGCGAGGCGCTCTCCGTGGTCACGTCGGCGCGCCCCGAGAGAACGTGAATGACCGAGACCGCGGGATCCGTGGCGCGCGTCGCTTCGACGATGAGGACCGCGCCGCGCGCCGACGCCACGACACTCGGCAGGTGGATCTCGACTCTCTCGTCGGGGCCCATGCGCTGCCCGGCCACGGCGAGGGCCACGGCGCCCCCGGTGAGACGGAGACCGGCGTGGCCCGGCTGTTCGGCGACGGTGAGGGAGGAAAGCTCTCGCACCGTCACCAGGGCCTTTCCTCCAAGCAGGAGACGCGCCGAGGATCTCTCGCCCGTGCCGATCCGATCGTGATCGAAGGACGGTGCCCAGGCTGGTGGTGCCCTGCGCCGAGGTGACTCCAGGAAGGAGGAGGGCGAGAGCGGGCGCGAGGAGGCCGAGCCCCCGCAAGAGGTCTCGTCGCTTCACTTGCCGACGACAGCGACCTTCGTGTTCTTGCCGTCGACGGCGATCAAGGCGGTGCTGGGCGAGGCGAGCTTGAGCGTGCCCAGGCCGGGGTTGCGGATCGGTTCACCGCTGATGACGACGTTGGCGACGGAGGCGCCACCCGTGAACGCGATCGGGATCCCGCCGATCAGCGCGCAGGGACCACCGCAGAGGCTGTTGGACACCGAGAGGACGCTCCCGCCCGTTCCCGCGAAGGCCACGAGCGCTCCCGATACCTTGAGCACGGAGCCGCCCGAGAGGCTCAGGAGGGGTCCCGAGGAGAGCGTGAGCGTGCTTCCACTGGCCAGGGTGACGAGATCGCCCGAGACCTTCAGCACGCTGCCGCCCGAGAGGGCGATGGCGGCGCCGTTGGCGACGGTGAGCCGGCTCGCCTCGAGGGCCACGGGGGAGCCCACGCTGGTGACCTTGCTCTTGGCCGAGAGGTCGAGCACCGCGCTCGCCGCGGTGAGCTGGGCCCCGCGGCGCATGTTCAGGATGGGCAGGCTCGCCTCGAGCAGCGCGGTGTCCATGCGGAGGACCTCGCGCGTGGTCAGCGTGGCGCCGTCGAGGTCGAGCAGGGTGCCGGCGCTCCTGAGCGGGCGCTGGGTGGCGAGCTCGAGTCCCGTCTCGGCGTCCTTCTTGGTCTTCTTGCCCGAGAGCTCGATGACGGCCTCTCCGGCTCCCGTGGCGATCGAATGGGTGCCCCCCGAGAGCTCGATGAGCTCATCCGTCGACTTTCCGGTGGCGACTCGGCCGCCCGCGGAGACCCGCAGCAGCGACCCCGTCGAGGTGATGGGCGCGTCCTGAGCCGTCCACAGGGAGCCCGCGATGTCCAGCCGGCCCGATTTCTCCACGACGACGCCCTCGGTGCCCCGGGCGAGGGAGAGCGATCCGCCCTCGAGAGACAGGAGGCTGGTCTTGGCCACGCTCGTGAAGCGGCTGCCCTTGCCGTCGACGGCGAGAAGGGCCGCGCCGTCGGCGCTCAGGTCGCTCTTGAGGGCCGTGAGTAGTGAGCCCGTCGTGGTCACCCTGGCCTTGGCGCCCGAGACGTGCGCGAGCTCGGCGGTGGTGACGGTGCTCGTGGTCAGCCCGAGCAGGGGCACCGCCGCTGTGCCCGTGAAGCCGCCCTGGATATCCACAATGCCCCCGCCGAAATCGAGCGTGCTCGACGAGGCTTCGAGCAGGCCGCCGTCGAGCGTCGTCTTGCTCTTGCTGTCGACGGCATAGAGTGAGGTCGCGAATGCGCGATTCACCCCGCTGAACGTGTAAAGAGCGGGCGTCAAGCTCGGCGGGAACGCGGGCGGCCCGGGATTCTGGGTGGGCACGGGCGGCACGAGCGGAGGCTGCGTGACGATCCCGGTGCCGCCGCTACCGCCGCCCACGCCGGCAGTGTCTTCGCCCACGGCCGCGAGCTGAGCGAGACCGAAGACCTCGGCCGCGGGGTCGGGCTGGCCGCCCGCTTGGGTCGGTTCGCCGGGCCGGCCCTCCCCGCCTCGAGGACCTGAGGGCTGGGGCGTTGGATCCGGTGAGAGGGCCAGCGCGAGAGCGCGTGCCTTCAAGCCCTCCGCGCCGCTGACTGACCGGGCGACGGCGTCGGCGCTCCGTGGATGTTCGGCCTCGCGCGCGCTCAGATCGCTGAACACGGCGGCCATCGCGGCGGGCGGGACGGGCTGCACCTGGCCGGCGGTGCCGGCGGTGACGCCGAGGCTCTGGCCCGCTTCGACTCGGGTCGGTGCCGTGCCCGGAGGGGCATTGATCGCGCGGACGTCCACGATGCCCTTGACGACGTGAACGTTGGTGACGAACGGCGCCGCCCCGGAGGCCCCGCCCGTGGCGGGGCGGATCAGCTCGACCACGAAGACGGTGCCCCGCACCGCGGCCACGGCATTGGGCGTGCGGACCTCGATCTCCTCGCCGGGCTTCATGCGCTGGCGTGCGACGGCCAGCCCGATCTTGCCCGCGGACAGCTGGATGATGGACTTGGCATGCCCCTCGGTGATGGTGAGCTCGGAGAGCTCGCGGATCGTCACGACGGCTTTGCCGCCGAGGAGCACGCGAACCAGGGACTTCTCCGCCGTGGCGATCTTGTCCTGCTCGAAGACGCTGTCCCGGAAGCGGAGGGGCTGGGACTGAGAGGCGCGCGCGAGGGTGGCGGTGCCGGTGAGCGTGGTGACGACTCCCAGCCCTTGAGCGTGGACGAGGGACGGAGCGAGAACGAGCGCGACGGTGAAGGCCTTGAGCGAGAGGATGAGAAGCGGGCCGCCGAAGATGCTCCGAGTCGCAGGTCGAAAGCGGTTGCTGTGCTGGCTCAGCATCTGCTTCCCGCCATGGAGCCTCCACCGTCGGGTTGGCCGGCCAGGGATGAGCCTCAGCGACTCCGCTGAAAGGAAGCAAGGCCCCTGCCACGTGACCTCCCGAACAACGACGTGAAATCATTGGGACGATCACGATGGAAGAGCCAGGGCTTTTGTGAGCCGATAACCAAATTCGGACACCACCGAACAAAATCCGTCAGGATCTCGTCGCTTTCAGCTCGGCGGGGCGGGATGCGTCGAGGAGGGCCACGTGGCCCTCCGGGGCGAGAGCAAGGTGGTGATCCTCATCTTCGTGATCGCTCTCCTCGTCTTCGGTCCGAAGAACCTGCCTCAGCTCGGCCGCTCGCTCGGACGCGCCATGCGCGAGTTCAGGCGCGCCAGCGCGGAGTTCGAGTCGACCATCAGGACCAATCTCCAGATCGACGAGCCCGATCCGCCCCCGACGCCGCCGACCGTCACCGCGGATGCCTCCCTGGTCACGACCGAGACGTCGCCTGCGGGCACGGGGGCGGCCGAGGCGCTTCCCGACTCCGCGCTCGACCCTCACGCGGTCTCCCCGATCGCCGCCGAGGCGCCGCCTGGGGAGGCCTACGTTGCCCAGCGTGGGTCGAGGCTCTTTCACCAGCGGGACTGCGGCTGGGTCAAGCGCATAGGTGAGCCTGACCGCGTCTACTTCAAGCGAGTGGCCGAGGCCAGGGAGGCCGGCTTCATGGCCTGCCCGTCCTGCGAGCCCTGGGAGCCGGCCTGATTTTTTTTCCTTGGCTAACTCAACGGATGTTGACTATCATGCTGTTGAGTAGACGGTGGGCTCGTTGACGCAGCCGTCCATGGTGGTCAATCCGGGGGACAGGGCTTGAAAGAGCTGACAGCGCGGCAGCGGGAAGTTCTGGGCTTCATGCGGAGCTTCAGCGACCGACACGGCGCCCCGCCCACCGTGCGGGAAATCGCCGAGCGCTTCCGCTTCACCCCGAGGGCGGCCTTCGATCACCTCCGGGCCCTCGAACGGAAGGGCGAGCTGCAGCGGCGGGTGACGGACAAGCGCGTGTCGCGGACCATGATCCTTACCGATCGCGCCCACAGCCGCCGCCCCTCGCGCGAGATTCCCATCCTCGGGCGGATCGCGGCAGGTGAGCCGACCTTCGCGGCGGAGAGCCGGGAGGAGAGCATCCCCGTGCGACCGGAGTGGATCGCGGCCAAGGGCGGAGACCTCTTCGCCCTCCGGGTGAAGGGCGACAGCATGATCGAGGCGCATATCGCCGATGGCGACCTCGTCGTCGTGCGGAAGCAGGAGGGCGCCGCCACGGGCGACATCGTGGCCGCCCTCGTGGATCAGGAGGCGACGGTCAAGCGCTTCGCCACCCAGGGCGGCATGGTCGTGCTCAAGCCCGAGCATCCGACCATGAAGCCCATCGTGGTGGATCCGCGGCGCTCCGACTTCCGCATCCTCGGCAAGGTCGTCGGCCTGTTCAGGGACATGTAGAGTCCAGTGACTCGGACGGAAGGAGGCTTTCGATGCTGGTCGCTCCGATGTTGGTGGCACAGACGCGACGCCCCCGCCGACGCTCCCGCCCGCGCGTGGCGCGGCGGCGTCGGATCTACGTTGGTCGCACCGTCACCCGCCGCGCCGCCGCGACTCTTTTTTTGCGGCGGACAACTCAACAGGTGGCGGCTCGTCCGCGTCTCTCGGACTGGGTGGGCGCGGTCGCCATGCTCGGGGGAATGGTCGCCTGGGGGATGATCCTCGTCCTCCTGGGGAGCTGATGGCTGGGCGGACCGGACGGGCGGCGACGCGGCGGAATCAGCCGTCCCGGTGGCCGCCGGGCCGCGTCCAGGGCTTCAGCTCCCCAGGTTTCAGCTCCCTAGGTTTCAGCTCCCTAGGTTTCAGCTCCCAGGGTTTCAGCTCAACGAAGAGTTCGAGGATGTCGGCGTCGATGGCGCCCGCCTTGCGCTCCTGGTCGAGAATGTCCAGCGCGCGGTCGACGGGCACGGCGGCCTTGTAAGGCCGATCGCTCGCCGTCAGCGCGTCGAAGATGTCGGACACGGTCATCATCCGCGACTGCAGGGGGATCTCGGCGCCCCGCCGGCCCTCGGGATAGCCGGAGCCGTCGAGCTTCTCGTGGTGGGAGCGGGCGATGGTCGGCACCTCCCGCAATTCCTTGGTCCACGGGATGCGCTTGAGGAACTCGTACGTGTAGAGCACGTGCGACTGGATCTGCTTGAACTCGTCGCGGGTGAGGCTGCCGCGCGGGATCGAGAGGATGTCGGCCTCGTCCGGCGTGATGAGGGTCTGGCCGTCACCCGTGTGGTCCACGAAGGCCCGCCCCGCGATGCTTCGGATGCCCGCCGCCGTTTCCGCGGGCAAGACGGTGGGCTCGTTGGCCGCGGCCACCGCCTTCAGATGCTCGTCGATCTCCGCGAGCAGGGTCGCCAGCTCGGCGTCCCACTCGTCGGCGCGGGCCTGGAAGCCCTCGCGGCTCCCGCGCAGGAGCGCGTCGAGCTTCTTGCGCAGGAACTTCAGCTCGAGCCCGCGCTTCAGGATCTCGGAGCGCTGGCGTATCAGCTCGAGCCCCACGGGGGGCAGTTTCTTGGCCTTGACGAGCACGTCCTCGCGAACACCGACCTTGCCGAAGTCGTGAAGGAGCGAGGCATAGCGGAGCTCGCGGATCTGGTCGGACGAGAAGCGCACGTCCCGGAGGGGGCCACGGGCGGCGCGGTGGGCGGCCTCGGCCAGGGCCACCGTGAGATCCGCGACGCGGAAGGAGTGGCCGGAGGTGGTGGGGTCCCGCGCTTCGATGGCGCCGACGGAGGCGCTGACGAAGCCCTCGAAGAGGACGCGCACGCTCTCGTAGAGGCGGCTGTTCTGGAGGGCCACCGCCGCCTGCGAGGCGAGGGAGGCGGCCAGGCTCTTGAAGCGCTCGGGGTAGGGGAGGGCCTCCGCCTCGATTTGCTCGGGAGAGGCGAAGCGCCGCGCGGGGTCGCGCTTGCAGTTGATCAGCTGGAGGACGCCGATGACATCTTCGCCCGGCGTCTTCATGGGCACCACGAGCATGGACTTCGTGCGGTAGCCCGCGTGCCTGTCGAAGCCGGTATTGATGTGGTACCGCGCGCCCGGGGGAGGCACGTAGGCGTCGTCCAGGTGGACGATCTCACCCGTCAAGGCGACGTGGCCCGCGATGCTCTCGTCGCTGATGGGCACGGAGACTCCGGCGGGTCTGGTGTCGCCGGGCCCCGAAAGTGGAATGGTCGCGGAATCGTTCTGGGAGATTTCGAAGCGGAGCCGGCGCGGCTCGCCCTCCGGCTCCTCCACGAGATAGATCGACCCCGCGTCGCTGTGGGTGATCTCGCGGGCTCGGGAGAGGATGAGGCGCAGCAGCGTCTCGACGTCGCGCTCGGCGGAGAGCCGGATGCCGATCTCGTTGAGCTCCTCGAGCTCGCGCCGCGTGGCGGCGGACTCACGGCGCAGGCGTGCGTGGTCGAGGGCCTGTTCGAGCGCGCGCTCGAGAACGGGCAGGGTCACCGGCTTGCGCAGGCAGGCATACCAGCTCGAGGGCAGGGCGGCCTCGGTGGGCGGCGTGGCGGCCAGCGCGATGACCGGCACGTCGTGAGCGCGTGCACCCAGCGAAGCCAGGAGCTCCGGCGCGTCGCTTTCCACGTCCACGAGAAGGACGGCGGCTTCGTCAGCGGCCAAGGGTACGGCCCTGCCCAAGATCATGGCGCGCTTTTCGAAATCATCGGCCAGCGGGGCCACCAGGGCGGCCACGGGAGATTTTTCCGAGTAGAGAACAACGCGAGAGGACATGCGAAGAAGGTAGGGTGGACGCCTTCCGCCTGTCAAGAAAGCCACGACCACCCTTGACCCACCGCGCGTGGCGCCGATAGACTGGCCCTCTGTGACCGCGCGCGTGACTACCGGTCTGCACCGGCTGGACGAGATGTTGGGCGGCGGCTTGCTGCCCGGCACACTCTGCGTCGCGTACGGCGCCACCGGGATAGGCAAGACGCACCTCGGCCTCACCTTCGCCCACGCGGGCATGGAGGCGGAGGGCACCCCCGGGATTCTCTTCGACATGAACTCCCGCGGCGACTCCCAGCAGCACCACGAGTACGCGGCCCGGCTCTACGATTGGTCGCTCCAGCGCTGGCGGCACACCGTGACGCCCATGGCCGCTCCCTATCCTCCGCCCGGCGAGATGGCCGCGCGCTATTGCGACGCGCTGCCCTGGACGGGCAAGCTGCGCGACTATCAGGTGCCGGCGCGGGACGGCGGGCTCGAGCTCGACTGGAACTGGAAGGCGGAGTACAACCACGCGCTGTACACCGTGCGGCCATTCGTCTACTTCCATCTCGGGGCGGGCTGCCGCCGCATCGTGGTGGACGGGGTAGAGCCCATGGACGTGCCCGGCGACTTCATGCAGCCCTTCATCTTCCACGAGCTCTACGGCAAGGTCATCCACCGCGACAGCGAGACGCTCGGCATGGAGATCTGCCTGCCCGTGTGGAAGCACCGCGAGTTCATCGACGCCCATCGGTACCCGCACACCGCGGTCACCACGATGCTGCTGGTGACCACCGAGGAGACGCAGCTCGAGCATCTGATCGCCCGCAAGGTCGCCTCCGGCGATGTCGGCGCCGTCGCCAATACCATCGTGGTCATGGGCAGCGAGCGGGTGGGCAACCGTCTTGGCCGCTTTCTCTGCGTGGTGAAGCATCGGGGCAGTGCCATGAGCGACGAGATCGCCGAGTATCGGGTCACGGAGCGCGGCCTCGAGTTCGC
>WNFA01005730.1_pt1 | contig 14118 bp, 11 predicted proteins | sample 5400481 | NCBI WGS metagenome assembly WNFA01 (sample SAMN13153340, study PRJNA577476) | soil metagenome | isolation source: 120 cm saprolite under Douglas fir tree site 2 hole 1 replicate 2 | place: USA:California | collected 2015-04-18 | reverse complement strand
CGCTGGAGACATAGTGCCAAAGTCCACTGGCCTGCATTGTTGCAAGTACATCCTTAAATCATTAATAAATGCTGACTGACGTTCTATGGTCGACTGTTGAGACCCAAAGTAAGCACCTAACGCATTGGATGGAGCATCCTCTGGTGCAAACCGCGATGTTTCTTCTGAAGTCAACTCATGTTCACGTCCTTTTTGAGTTGCGCCACGATTCCCTCCCTCAAAGGGAAGCAATGCAATATATGCTAATTGGTAGAAATGGCGCATATCAAGTAGGCCACATCGGCATGTAAACAAGTAGCGGTTCGGCAGACCTCGAGCTCTGCTACCTATGGAGTCCCTTATAGCCTCGATAGCTCCAAATCCACCCGTTCCAGCAGTGAACCGACCCCACCGCATTAGACCCAATCCCCCTCGCTGATGTGCGATTTGGCGTGCTGTTTCGATTACAGCTCCAAGGTTGGTGATCCTGCTTCGCTCCGAAGTTTCAAAACGGCGAATGATACCGGGCTGGAACGAAGCATTACTAAAGACAGGATCGATAGATTCCCCAGCTAACACGATGCTGGCACTGGTCTTTGCTTCTTGTTCAGCAAGATCATCCGGCCTACCAAGAGAGAGGGTTTGCGGTACAGGTCTTGCGTTTATATTTTGCTGTACAACATGCGTCAACTCATGCGCCATCAACCTCCGTCCCTCGCTCGTCTCCGGCGCATACTGCCCCGTCCCAAACACCACATCCCGTCCCACCGTATACGCCAGCGCATTCACCGCCCGCGCCGACTCCGCCGCTTGATCATCCGTATGCACCCTCACACCACTAAAATCATGCCCAAAGCGCGGCTCCATAAACGCCCGTGTGCCAGCATCCAGCGGCTGTCCCCGTGAACTCAACACATTATGTACAATCGGCGGTACACTGTTCACGGGTGTAGGACTCACGGAGGCACGTTGCATCGTTCCCTCGCGTTTCTTGCTGCACTCCTCGCATTCGCCACCAGCGATAGTGTGCTGGCCGCAGGCGCATTTGCGCTGTAAGAGGCCACCCTTGATTGATGACATCACAGCAGCTTTTTGTTGCGTTTGAACTGCTAGCTGCGCTTGCTGACTCATTTCTGATTCACTCCTATCCCCCCGTATACTGCCTGGGCAATTTGCTGTCCAAGGGCGTTTGGGTTATTATCACCTGTCAACTGGATATCGCCACCAGGAAGATGAGGCACCATACCCCCCGTTTGTAACCCTGGAGCCAGACCATCATTGGTAAGCAGCCGTGCCAACTCTGCCTCGACACTCGCTTGCACCACTGGACGTTGACTGCGAGCTATTGGTAAACCATCAAGAATCAAGCGTTCTATGTGGATGTTGATGTTCATGCTGTCACCCCTTCGGCTCCTTGTGGCACTGGTGATACTGTGTGCGCTGCAGATGCCTGCCAGTGAAACTCTGACTCGTTGATGGGCCGTTCCAATTTGCGGAACTCGGTGCGGGCAGCCGCAAGGACGAGCGGCATGGTGACGCGGTTACCTGTCGTACTCTGGGCGGCGCGAAAAGCTGCATTGAGTGCGACATTATGGATACCGCCGCCGGTCAGGTTGAGGCGAGCCAGTCGATCATAATCCAATTCATCTTTGGGCGTTTCAGCAGGAAATACCTTCTGCCACATGCGCTTGCGCTCAGTCAGACCAGGAAATTGGAAGGTTACGATAAAACGCAGGCGGCGCATGAAGGCCGTGTCCAGGGCACTTTTCATGTTGGTGGCCAGGATGGCCAGGCCGCGATACGACTCCATGCGCTGCAACAGGTAGTTGATCTCGATATTGGCGTAGCGGTCGTGACTGTCCTTGACTTCACTGCGCTTGCCGAAGAGGGCGTCAGCTTCGTCGAAGAAGAGGATAGCTCCGCCATCCTCCGCGGCATCGAAGAGGCGGCGCAGGTTCTTCTCGGTCTCGCCGATATATTTGCTTACGACCGCCGAGAGGTCGATGCGATAGAGGTTGAGGCACAGGGCGTTGGCGATGACTTCGGCTGCCATCGTCTTGCCGGTGCCGCTCTCACCTGCAAAGAGGGCGTTGATGCCCAAGCCGCGGTTCATCTTTTGGGCAAACCCCCATGTTCCATACACTTTGCTGCGCTGCATCACCTGGTCCGCGATCTGATGCAGCAAGTTCGTTTCCTCGTCGGGTAGCACCAGGTCATCCCATGTGGCTTTGGGGTCCATGCGCTGGGCCAGGGTATCCAGGCGCGGGCGTGCGCTCACGCGGCAGGCGTCCCAGAGTCGATCAGGCAAGGAGGTCTTGTCCCTGGCTGTCTCGGCCACTTCGGCTTGTGCAATGTGGCGGATGGTGGTCAGATTGAGGTTGAACTGGCTGGACAGGAGCGTAGGGCTATCTGGGGCTGCTCCTGCCAGCGCCGCTGTCCATGCTGCCTGTTGCTCAGCCGGAGTTGGTTTGGCGACATCCAGCGCCAGGTTGGCTCGACCGAGCCGTGACCAGGCTTCGCGGGTACCCAGGAAGAAAAAGCCTTCACTGTGGGCCAGGAAGCGGTTGAGAGGCAGCGCCTGTCCCTCGGCTGGCGTTGCGCCATCAACCTCTTGCGCGTCCAGGTAGAGGGCTAGTGGGAGCATGAGACTCTCGCGTTGCCACAGTCGGGCGAGTATCTCCAGGTCGGCAGGCTGGGACGGCAGCAGTTCGAGTGGGATGCGGTAAAGATGCCGACTGGTTTTAGCGGTAGCGTAATAGGCTACCAGTTGCTTGCTGGGCGCATCCGGCCCCACCAGTTGGATGATGGGCAACGCTGTTGACCTGGCAACCGCCTGTTGCCAGTAGCGCGCAATTGCCTCCACGACCGTCTGCTGCGAAAGTGGAGGCTCTGCCGGGTTCTCATCCACCTCGAGCGGAGCAAGCAAAGAGGCCAGCCGATCATCCAGGTAGTTCAGCCCCTTCACGTAATTGACGACGCGCTCATCGGCACGCAGGGGGCTGGTGGTGAGGGGTTGCGCAGCGGGCTGGTTGATCTCGATCAGTCGCCAGTAACGCAGCGGACGTTCCGGTGACAGCACGTCCCAGCTCGGGTTGTCGAAGAGGGCAAGGGCAAGAGCGAAGGTGGGATAGAGGCGACTCGCATCATCCTGAGCACGAGCGCATAGGGTAGCGATGCGCGTATCGAGTTCCATCGCGATGCACAACAGCAGTACCTCTTGCTCGAAGCGAGAAAGTCCCAGTCGCTTACTCAGTATCACTAGCCCTGGCGGCGCATCGCCCTGTGACTCTGCATCGAGCATCTCGGAGGCTTTTTGTGCTATCTGCTCATCGGTGATAGAGGATGCCGCTGCCGGCAGAGCAATAACTGCTGGGCGAGCAGGCTCAGGTGGCGTCCTTTTCAGGAAGCCTTGCTTCTGTGGTTGTGGCGCTGGTGCTGGCTCAGGTGCTGGTGGCAGTATCTCCGAGCTTTGCCACTGCTGCGCGTGTCGCTCCAAGCGCAGGCGTAACCACGCTAGCGCTAGCGAAAGGTAGCGAGCATTGTTCTCTTGCCAACTAACCTGGTCACTCATGATATCGTCACCTTTTGCGATTCATCAAATTTCGGTGGCGTCACCGTTCGATCTACAAGCAGACTATCAACGCCATCAACACGCAGACGCACACGGTAAGGAACAGGACTGGCAGGAATTTTTCCAGCGTCAAACTTTAGCTGATCTTGGAATGGTGGACGTGGTGGTGGCGGTTCACCAAGTGGAGGAGATAGTGCCAGGGAGATAGGTAGCTCATTGCTGGTCACTGATGCACCATCGTCATTTGTGAAACCGACTGACGCCGTGTAGAGACCAGCAGGCCAATCGTTCGGAGCGTTGTCAGGTATTTTGACAGTCATTTTATTTGCCGTTGTCCCTGCTTCTGGTGGGAGCTGTTGGGTTATTCCTAAACGTATGTGGGTGAAGAGAACTTGTGGGTTCTTCACGTCCAGATGAAAACCGTTGATAGTCAGAATCTCGCCCAGCCGGATACTAGTTTGATTGTTGGGGGGACTTACCGTAACGAGCGTTGTGAAAGTTGGTTCCAGGCTGCCTTGGGAGCTTATGCCTCTGTCGTCCTTCCCACGGGTCAACACAGGTAAGGGAGTCTTAGTCGCTTGTTTACTCTCGATCAGCACGACAGCGACCTCATAGGCAACTGAGACGCGATATTGTGTCTGGAACCCCGACCACAAGCGAAAGATTTCCTCTACCGACAAGGGCTGAAAGGTGATACGTACCCGCTCTACCTGGTTTTGTAACTCACTGTTGTCACCCACCAGATTGTAGGGCGGACTGGCCAGGGCTGTCTTGATTTCGTCAGGGCCAAGCACAGCATTATCGTACAAGATTCTCATGGCGTGACCGAGCAGAAGATGACCAAACACATCATTGTCGTCACCACCATAAGCTGTCATCATATAATACAGATTCAATGCCAGAGGCGGCATGCTTGTTTCGCCCGGCTTCACACGCTGGGGAATATCCATATTTCGCCAGGCCGCATTTGGCAGAACCTGGTAGAGGAAGAGATTGATCTGATTGCTAGTCCCATCACGCGCTTTGTCTGGCGGCCTCGTTGTGATATTGACGCCGTTCAGTCCAGTACCCTGGTTGACGTTCTGTAATAGGCTACTCAGTGTGGCAGTGACAGCACCAATAGCCAGTTCATTGCTCATCAGTGCCCTCCTTTAGCGCGTTGGTTGAGATAGTCGTCCAGGCTCATCACTGATGGTGCCGAACGCACGGCTTGGGGGCCTGGAGTCGCTGCTGGCGTGGCTCGTACTTCGATGCGACCGATGGTCACCTGGATCGTTGGTGCTGGCGTGGATGGCTCCTGCGTGGTGAGCGCGGCCTCATGCTCGTTTACTCGATTGTAGGGGGGTATCGCATATCCCACCTGGCGGGTGCTCTGCTGTGGAGGAACGGACTTCGGCTCGGCTGGCCTCTGGGTAGGTAGGGTATCTGCGACGGGGAGCAAGTGAGATGTCCCTACAGGTCGATTTCCCTGTGGTACGAGTGGCAGGAGCAAAGTACTTGCAGAGGATAGCTCTTCGGCTTCCAGCACTCCTCTTGCAGTCCTTGGCAGCAGACTTGAGTCTCGCTGCTGTTCTGCTGCTCTACTGGCGGTGCGTGGTTCAATCGGGATCAAGGTAGCATCCGTGGGATGGATTGGGTGCAGACCACTTACAGAAGCGTTCCTGGTACTCTCCGTTCTGCGTGCCTTGCCTGCTGAAGATGCTGCTTCGCCTCGCCCTGAAGAGAGAGGATGATCTGCTGCAGGTTGCCCATCAAGCGTCCGGCTGGATGTATGAGGAGTCTGCGTCGGTGTTGTAGATGGCTGGTTCCCCTGCGGCACAAGAGGGGACGATATCTCCCGCGCATCCATTATCTGCCCAACTAGACTGCCAAATGCTGGCTCGTCCGCCGGCCTATTTTGTAGGGACATTTCTCGTCCTCGTACCTCCGCTTGCGGATACCCTGTTGTAGCTCCTCTCTCAAAGAGGGGCATTTCTTGCGCATCCTCTGCCCCTACAAACTGTTGTCCCGGGGCATACATCGGAGCGAGAATCGGTTGTACCGTTGGTACTAAACCCAACGCTCGTCCGGCTAATCTGGTCAGAAAGTCAGCCATCAGGTCACCATCTCCAGATACAACTGCCTGCGGGCAGCACTCATTGACAGGATATCAGCTTCGCGCCACCCATAGGCGCGGGCAAGGGTATGTACTTCGCGCAACAAACGCTTCGCCCGCACGCAAATCTCGCTCCAGAAGAACGATACGATATCAAACATCACTGACCAACTCTCGCCGCAAGCTGGGCAACTAAGGTTGAGTTGTATCTCCGCCTGTGGATCGTACTGATCCATGGACTCTACCAGCGTCGTCAGCACCGTCTCTGGTAGAGCCGCAACCGCAACTGCTCCATCATCCTGAGATGCCTGCAACACACAGCACTGCACCAGCAGATTACGAGCAGCAGTAACATCTCCACAACGCACAACCTGCGCAAGGTCCAGGCTGTTGGGCAAACGAAAGCGCAGAGCGTATCCCTCGATCGTCAACTCGTGTACCTGAGGTGTGGTAGCCCATAGAGATGCCCCTACCGATTCCTGCATACCCCTCGTTCCATCCTCAGTCTCTGGTACAAGATACATATCAGCCACATCAAGTACGAACTCGAGCCCCTCCTGGCAAGCTGAGCATTCGGCAAAGCCAGCAAGCTGCGCTCCAAAGGTTCGTTCACGGACGGCCAGCAAGTGGGCATCGCGCTGGCCGACACTGAGGGCAAGCAACTCATCTCGTGGTGCCTCTGGCAGTGCCAGCGCCAGGATGGTCAAGGCACGATCAACCGGGTGTTGCCGTAGCCCCACTTCCCAAATGAGAAGCAGCTCTTGTGCAGACAGACCATGCATTGTCGTTTAGACCGCTGGAGTAGTGAAGGTCGGCTCACTCGGCTCAGGTACTTCGAGGTCAAGCTCCCAGCCCTCGTTCTCCAACTTGACGTGCTGGATAGCGACGGCATTCGCATTGGCATCGAGGTCAGGCAGAGACTGCCACTCTGAGACCCAGCAGCGATACACCTTGTAGGCGATAGCCAGCTGACCTGCCTCGTTGTAGACCTCAATAATCATCTCCTTGCGAAAGTCTTTGAGCGAGACTTCAAGGCCCAGTCCAGCCTTGAAGTCCCAGACCTTATTCGCCCACTTTTCGAACTCGGTATCGTGGGTCACGCCGCGCTCCAGCATGATGGGATCGTACTCAGTGCGCCCTGGCGACTTGCGACTACTGCTCGGATCGCCACCCTCGCGGTGCTTGACCACCTCAGTAGTCCGCTTGAGAGCGCCAACCTTGCTGATGCCAGCGACATAACGCCCATCCCACTTGACACGGAATTTGAAGTTCTTGTACGGATCGAACCGTTGTGCATTGACGGTGAACTCTGCCATACTATTTGCTCTCCTTAGACTGCGATCTGACCAGCTATCTGCTGAAGCTTAATTACCACAAACTCGGTTGGCTTAAGCGGTGCAAAGCCGACGACGATATTGACGATACCGAGGTTGATGTCGTTCTGGGTGGTGGTCTCCTTGTCACACTTGACGAAGTAGGCATCCCGTGGAGACTGACCCTGGAACGCACCTTGACGGAAGAGGTTCTGCATGAACGCACCCACGTTCAGACGTATCTGTGCCCACAGCGGCTCATCGTTCGGCTCAAAGACGACCCATTGAGTGCCTCGATAGAGGCTCTCTTCGATGTAGAGGGCTGTTCGACGCACAGGAATGTACTTCCACTCTGAGGAAAGATTATCATTGCCCTGGAGTGTACGTGAACCCCAAACGACTCTACCCACAGCAGGAAAGCTCCGTAGGCAGTTGATGCCGAGAGGATTCAACAGGCCATTTTCGAGGTCAGTCAGTTTCACGCTCAGTTGTGGTACGCCCACCAGGGTTGCATCCAGTCCTGCAGGTGCCTTCCAAACTCCACGTTGCGTATCGGTACGCGCAAAAATGCCTGCTACAGCACCGCAGGGAACATACTCTTCTATCTGGTTATTATGGAGAGGGTTCGGCTGCTTGAGGCGCGGGAAGAAAATCGCTGCATTCTTAGCAGAATTGCTCCCTATAACTTCCACGATAGCCGCAGTCCCGTCTTGTGCCGCCTTTACGTCCGTCCAGCTCTGTCCGGGGTCCACGAGCAGCATCGCACGTCGGTCCAGGCAGTATTTCACAGCTGCGGCAAGCACGTCTGTCGATACATCGCCACTGTCATATGGTGGAATGCAAAGTATGTTGAAAAGATCAGCATCATCCAGTGCATTAATGCCGTGTTTGGGTAGAGCCGTCGTAAACAGATCTGCAGTCAATGGCCCACCATCAGCACCGATCCCAGCAGGAAGAACAACAACAGGAATAGGTTGGCCTTTAATATCTTTCGGCGTCTCGCTCGGTCGCACGTCGGGTACGTCCCATGGATCGAAATCAGTAGGAATAGCGTCTTGTTTTAGTTTTACACGTACGAGTTGTGAATTGTCCCGCAGCACACGCGGGATATAGCGAGGGCTGGTATCGTCAATGGAGACGTTGAGAAATTTCTCGATGTTGACAGCTTGTTTTGCTATAGGATCTGTTGGCTGCGTTGTAGGGTCTGCCTCAAAAATGGTGAGATTGAAGAGCTTCGTGTCACTCGTATCCTTGGTATCATAATCTACAAACGCCCTCAGATTGTTACCCCACTCGCCTTTGCTGGCAGTTACAAGGGGAAGGTTATTATTGGGTGCTGCTGCCCCTGTAGGCAGATCAATCTCGGCTGCCGTCGCCGCAGTCAAAGCAGGCGTAGTAGCCGTAGCAGCTTTCGTCACTGTTTGGACGAGGCGCACAATGACAGCCTGGCTGCCCCCGTTGAGGAAGAAGTCCCGCACAGCATTGCCCAATTTGCTGAATTCCCACACACCACCAAAGATGCGCTCAAAGTCGCCAAAGCTAGTGATGGTCACTGCCTTGTTATCTGCTCCACGCTGAGCCGCGCCGATAAATGCAGTGATCGAGGTAGCAACCCCGGTGATGGTATGCACACCACTAGGAATCTCCTGGATATAAACGCCCGGAAAGGTCAGGTTGGGTGGCATGAGCAATCCTCCGTTCTCAAGTTCACCATCTCGATGGTGTTGCAGTATTACATTTTTACTACACCTGGATCTGACCAGCTATCTGCTGAAGCTGAATAACCACAAACTCGGCTGGCTTAAGCGGAGCAAAGCCGACGACGATATTGACGATGCCATTGTTGATGTCGCTCTGAGTGGTGGTCTCCTTATCGCACTTGACGAAGTAGGCGTCCTTTGGTGTCTGGCCCTGGAACGCGCCCTGGCGGAAGAGGTTCTGCATGAACGCACCCACATTCAGACGTATCTGTGCCCACAGCGGTTCATCGTTCGGCTCAAAGACAACCCATTGAGTGCCTCGGAAAAGGCTTTCTTCGATGTAGAGGGCCGTTCGGCGCACAGGAATGTACTTCCACTCCGAGGCAAGGCGATCAGCTCCCTGTAGTGTGCGCGCACCCCAAACGACACGGCCAACAGCAGGAAAAGTACGCAGACAGTTGATACCCAGTTGATTCAACTCGCCGTTTTCGAGGTCGGTCAGTTTCACGCTCAGTTGCTGCACTCCTACCAGGCTTGCATCCAAACCTGCTGGCGCTTTCCACACTCCACGTTGCGTGTCGGTACGGGCAAAGATCCCGGCTACAGCGCCGCAGGGAACAAAGCTGTCTAGCTGATTGTCTTTGAGAGGGTTAGGTTGCCTGAGACGTGGGAAGAATAATGCGGCGTTCTTGCTACGGGTGCCTACTCTATCAATGTTTACATCCAGAAAATCATCATGAGCCTTTTTCTCGTTTACCCAAGTGCTCAGTGGATCCACAAGGAGCATGGCCCTGTGTGTCTCGCAGTACTGGGCTGCTTTGGAAACGAGATCGACATCCACATCATACCCACTAGTGTTGAGGTTGTAGGGTGGGATACACAGAATGTTGAAGAGATCGACAGTATCCAAGGCAGAAAGACCTTGTTTATCGGTGTTCCCTGTGAAATTGCCTATTGTCAGATCCAGGCCATCATTACCATCCAGGGCATCTTTTGCTGTTTGCACCAACTTATTAATATTGTCTATAGCAGTCTTCGCGTTGTTCCTCTCAGTCGTCGCACTATCCACTGCTGCCTGTGCCGCTGGAATACCTGGATCGTTCGGATCCTTTCTTTTAAGATCATCCAGCTTCTTCTGTGCAGCGTCTAACTTGTTCTGGGCATCAGCGAGCGTTTTTTTAGCATCTGGAAGTTTTGTCTCCGCTTCTTTCTCAGCAGTAGTTACGGGATCAAAGGTAGTGGTGGTGGGTATAACAGGAAGAGGGTTAGCAGCATCTAAATTAGAATCAGCTGGCCAACGTACCAGACTTGACTCTGCTTTCAATACGTTATCAACTCGCCGAGGGCTGCTCTTCACAGACAGGTTCTGGAATTTCTCCACACTACCACCAGGGCTGGTATCACTCACGGTGAGATTAAAGAGATCCCCTTTGTCAGTCAACCCCAGACTTTTGGCTATCTCATCTGAGGTACCAGGTTCGACGGTAGCTCGCAGGTACTGCCCCCATGTTCCTTGATAGGCTGCCTCCAACACGATATCACCCATAGTGAGCTTCGTCTTGGGCTTTTTAGCACCAGCAGTCTTATCTTCATTATAGAGCCGCACAATGATCGCCTGACTGCCACCGTTCAAGAAGAAGTCACGTACGGCGAAACCTAGAGTGCTCTTTTCCCACAATCCACCATAGATGCGCTGAAAGTCTGCAAAGCTGTTGATTGTGACTGCCCTGTCGGTTTTGATATCCTCCTGGTCTGTTGGCCCACGCTTTGCGCGACCGATGAATGCGGTGATCGAGGTCGCGACCCCTGTGATGGTGCGGACACCACTGGGAATCTCTTCGATATAAACACCGGGAAAGGTCAGGTTGGCTGGCATGAACAATCCTCCGTTCTCAAGATTACCATCTCAATATTGCCCGAGTTGTTAGAGAGAACACAAAAGATGATCTGCAATGTGTTGCTATCGGCTCTGAATATTCTCCTTCACTCCTTTGGAGTATCAGCAGGTTCAGACCCGCCGCTTTGTAACAGACAATCCTTGACGAAAGCACGTAAGTTTGGGCCACCTTGTACGTACGCTTCACGCCCACTGCTGATGTGACGAACGAAGCAGCGTTCTATCTGCGAATGCTCATCCGTTGAGATTCGCAGAAGGAAGGCCCCATCACGCAGGTGTACTTCTTCGGCTGTATCAGCGCGAACTACTCGCAAGTGAGTAGCATCAGTCTGTGGATCATGCCAACACCACACGATGACGGAGAATGTCTTGTCACTCATCGTGCCTTCGTCGATACAGGGTGATAGAGCCCGGAAATAAGACGTAACATTTCCCTACCTTCCCGCGCTTTGCATACTGCCTCTTCGTAAAGCTTACTATGAAAGGCTCTATTTTCGCTCTATTTTCGCTCTATTTTCGCTTTGCTCATTGGAGAGAGGTTTACCTATCAGGAGGGTTTGAAGAAGGTCTACTGTTTCGGGCATAGGTGATACTCCTAACTCCTCAGCAAGTATTCGCTCGCAGCGATGGAACTGCTGGAGCGCCTCGCTGCGCCGTCCTTCAGCATCGTATATATAAATGAGCTGTCGATGTGCTGCTTCGTCGCAGTGATTCTCTTTAAGTATCGCATTCGTCCATTTTCTGGCATCCTCATACTGGCTAGCCTGCATGTAGTGGTTAGCGAGGGCACGGCACAAGATCAGATAGATTTGATTCAGTTGTTCCCGTCGTGTAAATGGCCAGTCGGCGTATATGTCCTCAACCAGGAATGGACCTGTATAGAGATGACAGGCTCTTTCATAGAGTGTAATCGCTTGACTTGCGCTTGCCTGCTGCCCAAACTTCCATGATGATAAGAACTCTTCCACATCGGTGTGGATGGTGACCGCTGAGTTGATCTGGTAGAACTGATTTCTACATAGGATATACCCCCCACCTGGATCGCAAGGGTACCCGCTATTGAGAGAATGACGGAGTGCACTGACCGCTATTTGTAGCTTGCGTCGAGCTACTTCTGACGGATTCTCTGGCCAGAACACACCCATAAGCGTATCTGCGCTTGCACTATAGTCCGACTGGGCGATCAGATAGCGTAATATTGCCTGTCCACTACGATTGTGGCACAGGTCTATTACTTGAGCCATCCGCTTGACCACAAAGTGACCAAAGCAGGTGACGTAAAGGGCAGGGAGAGCCTTGCTGTCTTTAGAGAATGGTTGATGGGGAAGTGGCGACTGCTCTTCGTCTGAGCCAGCAGATGGCGATCGGTGTACTTGTTGCGTCTGGTCACTCTGGGTACTTAAGAATGGGTGGGCTACAGCTTGAGGTTGGGATGCCCTATTTGCATCTTCCTTCACGGTTAGCAGCAATTTTTCAAGTGAAAGAAGCCGGGTTTGCTGCTCAGTCTCTGTCTCAACAAAGCGCTTGCTGGCCATAAAAAGCGCTTGTTGCGCCTGCCAGTAACTTGTGTGACTTTGTATGAACGCATCCAGCACAGCAGCAAAATGCATTTGTTCTGCAGAGAGTCTTTCCCGAACGAGTGCGAGACAGGTTACTCCTTCGACGAAGCATCCTTCCCGAAAACATTGTATTCCACGTTCGAGCAAGGCGGCCGGAGAAGATGCTTCGGACGCACCTGTTGGAATCCCTTGATTAGATGAAAGTGATGCCTCCATTCATCCCCCCCCAGGATTGTCGTGGAGATTCGATGATGGTCGCTGGCCGATCAACTAAGTACACTCAAAAACGTTCTACTTAGCCTGATACAGTGACGTGTTCCTTGTTTGGTATTCGTAATACAGTAGGATAAGTGATCGATATCGGTCGTTAAAAGACTAACGCTGCTCAGGACGATTTTTAGAGGAACAGTTGTAATACTACTTCATTATTAATATTATCACATCCAATGCATTTTTCATGAGTTCTTGTACTTACCGTTTTTGTAGGTTCATTCAGATGCCTTGAGAATTTGCTTGATCTGACTCTTCTCTCGCAGTTTCGGGTGAGAAGAATGATGCCTTTCAAGAATAGAGATGCATCTTTTGCTATTAACATGGGAACCCTGCCAAACAAAAATGCTTCAAGCCCCTTGATTCTAGCTTGAGACGTGTGCTGGCAGAGAGAATAGGACTATTGAAGTGCGCAGCATACTCTTGTCTTTCTCCTCGGCCTACTTCCCCTATGAGCATTCCCAACATGCCCGATAACTGATAGCAGTTCCCTCGCGTATAGCTCTAAGCATAGTAATCTGTATACTTGATGTACTCATCGCTTTCTGCACGAAATGGACCCGTGCCACTACATTCTGTATAGCTCCCTGCTTAGTGTAGCCTCATGAAAAAGGCAGGGAAGAAGTGGAGACAAACTAGCTCAATAAGGCGGATTCTGTCCGCACTTCTGCCTTCCTAGGCTATGATCTCGTGCTCAGGCGTCCTCAAAAAGCAGTGACCAATGGCTAAAAAACTCACCATATAATCTGGACGTGGCCCGTGGCTCCTCTATGCATCATGAATAGAATGCGTTAAAGAAGGTAAACAGCGAGAAGAAGGTTTGTGGAGGCGTCACCACTCCGTCGGCCAGGCCCGTTGCTAGCGCCCTGAACCAGAGCGCCGACTCATCGTGTGGCTTGCCCTGAAGCGTTGCCGTCTGGATGTCGTAATAGGTGGCAAGGTCTTCCTCTGTCTCTAGAAAGTGCATGGTGTGGATATCCAGCAGGCCGAGAGGAGAACGCTCACTGGCAACACAACGGGCCACATGGCCTGCCAGTCCGTGCGAAGCGTAGCGCTTGATCTGGTCTACTGGCAACTGATGAGTGGGAAGACAATAGGACAAATGTCCTATTTTATTGACATGAGGATATTCTCAGCATGGAACTTCAAACGAGCACGCAGGTCTATCTGGAACTGCATTGAAATACGTGATGGGTGATTTCATTGACAAACCTCTCTCCCATCAGTATGCTCATTATGGAACATAGGTTCTATTATATGCTGGAATATACGAGTATTTTTGACTTTTTATAGGAAAACGTTCTCAGCATGCAGAACTGGAAAGGATCGTGTGTCTCGAGTAAATACGTATACGCGAACAGTGATGGACAGCCCCGAGGCGGGAAAAGGAGGCAGAACAATCGTATGACTAGACATTGTTAAAAGCGCAGGATCTCCAGTCATTGACCGTGTGCGGCAGTGTCATCCTGCCGCCAATCATGGTAGAACTGAAGCTGAGAGCACGTGCCGCATGCCTCTTCCTGATTTGTCTTCGCAGATGGCGGATGCCAACAGATTATTTTCTGCTCACTCTGCTTCTGTGTTTCACCTCGCGTTTACCTGCTCCATTGCTCCTTTCCTGAGCCCACATGCATCTTTCAGTCTGCCCACCGTTGGCAATCGATCCGACTCGATCTTACACAGACAGAGAGGAGGCGCGGCGTTTCATCTCCCTGCAACAGGGCAAGGATGCAC
>WNFA01002954.1_pt1 | contig 14118 bp, 14 predicted proteins | sample 5400481 | NCBI WGS metagenome assembly WNFA01 (sample SAMN13153340, study PRJNA577476) | soil metagenome | isolation source: 120 cm saprolite under Douglas fir tree site 2 hole 1 replicate 2 | place: USA:California | collected 2015-04-18 | reverse complement strand
AAGCTATTTAAGATACACTCCACTAGTGTTTCCTTCGCAGCTTCGGCAAATGCGCGAAGCGACAGGATGAAGCCCGTCTGGGCGAGCCAAAATTTACCGTAAACTTTCATGAAATAAGACGATGGCCAGGTCATGAAGTTTTCTTCCAGGATGAAGTTGACCCCTGCTATCGATATCATCCAGCGAATGACCAAGGCGCAAATGAGCGCTCCTGGCAGAATGGCGATCACATCTCTGGGAATAGATCTCCATGAACGCTCCTGAACTCCGCGCGCCACGATCAAGAGCCCCAACGTGAGGTAGCACGCTGCTCCGAACTCCAATTTGAGCAGCAGTGCAGTGGCGGCAGCCATTCCCGCACCGAACATCCAGCCCCATCCCCTGGAAGAAGCGGCCTCAACGGCCAGCCAGAGAAACAAACAGGCGCTCAGGCATCCGTAAACGGCGCTATAACTGTACGGCAGAGGAAAGCTTGAAAATCGTGGGGTGGAAAGCCTCCAGTAGCAGCACGGCTCCCGTGCTGAAACCTGCCAGCCAGGAAGACAAGCGCACCCCGGTAAGATAAAGAATAATCGCTGAAGCTAGCGCCGAGACCGCGCCGGCCCAGTAAAGTACACTTAAGTGCACGCCGAAGAGACGGAAAAGGAAACTATTCAAGTAGGGAGCGGCTGGACCATTCAAAAACCAGACATTCCGATAGAGCATCTTCCCTTCGGAGAGGACGGCGGCAACGTACATTTCGCGGCCGGAGTCCACTGTAAGGCTGCCCCAGGTGGCCCAGGTCGCCTACAGGGAGGCGGCCCAGATAATGATCAGGGCAAGAAGACCACCGGCGGTTGTCAGATTCCAGCGCGCTGGTGGGCCAGATGCGAGTCGCGAAAAGTACTGATCGAATAGATCCGATGCACGGGTGGCAGACCTATCCTCAACCACTTTCACCGGCAATGTAGACGTGGCCATTCTTGTGGAATCAAGAATAGCAACAGCGCGCTTGCGGATTGCTCCGAGTAGCGGCGGGCCGTGCCCTAGATGAAACGCCCCCTGCGCACTTTTCCATGCGTGGGAATTAGCGTAAACTAAGGTAGTTCCGCGGATGGTGGGAGTAGCTCAGCTGGTAGAGCGTCGGTCTGTGGCACCGAATGTCGCGGGTTCGATCCCCGTCTCCCACCCCAACTTCACTTCCCGCAAAAAATCAAATCCACTTTGTATTTTTGCAAAACGCGATCTGCCGTGAGCAGAGTCATTTTTTCTGCGAGCGCCTGAGCGATGAGCATCCGATCAAACGGGTCCCGGTGATGCGCAGGCAATTCGCCTGCACGCAAGGCGTGTTCTTGGGTGATATTGAGCGTTTGAATGCTCCACAACCGCTGCGCGTAGGGAATGTATTCTGAAGGCGCCTTCGGAAGCGGGAGCGAGCCGAGGGCGAACTTGATTGCGATTTCCCATGTGCCTGCCACCGACAGATACAACTCCGAGGATGCAGCCGTCAGCACCTCTTGTGCCATGGCGTTGAGTCTCTCCTCGGCGGCCACGCCCCAAAGGAACACGCTCGTATCGAGCAGGTACTTCATGCCTTCTTCTTGGCTTTTCTCGCGCGCTTTTTCTTTCGTCCTTCGAATAGATCAAGCAAGTCCTCGGGCAAAGGCGCATCAAAATCCTCTGGGACGATCAGCTGCCCGCGAAGAATCCCCAGGACCCGCGGCGACTTCTCGTGCGGCACGGGGACCAGGCGGGCCACCGGAACCCCGCGGTTGGCGATGGTAATTTCCTCGCCCGCGGCCACCCGGCGCAGCAGCCGCGAAAGCTGCGTTTTCGCTTCGTGCGTGTTCACTTTTTCCATGTAGTCATACTAGACTAAGTCACTAGACTAAGTCAATTTGGGCGGTTTCCCCTTCCCTGCCATTCCGCTTCTCCCCGGCCGACGGACAGCTCGTATACCCAGCAGGCGCAAGAGAGAGACAGAATCCGCTCTCCGCATTTCGCATTTCGCCGCTTTCTGCCTATCATAAATCGTGACCGGCATCCGTTGTCGCGGCGTACTCTTCGATCTGGACGGAGTCTTAGTGGATTCTACGCCGGCGGTGGCGCGTGTGTGGGCGTGGTGGGCGCGCGAGCATGGGTTCGAACCCGACGAAGTTGTAAGAAAAGCGCACGGGCGGCCGAGCATCGCCACGATCAGCGAGCTCCTCCCCCACACGGATTACGCTGCGGAGGATCGCGAAGTCGAGCGGCGCGAGATCGCGGACGTGCAAGGAGTCATTCCCTTGCCCGGCGCGACGGAGTTGCTGCAGGCACTTCCTCTAGATCGCTGGGCAATCGTGACCTCCTGCACGCGGGCGCTGGCGCAAGTGCGCATCGGAGCCGCGGGACTACCGAAACCCAAGCATCTGGTCACCTCGACCGACGTGCAGCATGGCAAGCCGGACCCTGAGCCTTATCTGAAAGGCGCGCAAATCCTCGGCGTACCCGCGGCCGACTGCCTTGTAGTCGAAGATGCTCCCGCGGGAATTCGCGCCGGGAAAGAAGCGGGAGCGCGCGTCCTGGCGTTGCGAACTACCGCTAGCGACGCCGAACTCCAGCAAGCCGGCGCGGACTGGATTGTCGATGACTGCGCCGAACTCTTTCTGGATTCCTCGGCGTCTGGCGAAAAGTTTTTGCTCATCGGCCGTCGAGCAAAATAGTCCTGGGCTCCGCATGAATCTGTATAAACAGGTAGAATCTCAACTCTGTCTAACTACAAAAAATGAGTTTATTCCGAGGAGAGAAACGATGATCAGTGTGAAAAGCCTGACCGTGTTGCTGGCGCTTGCTCTGTCCATGACTGCAATTGCCGCGGGGGTGTGCGCGCAGGATCAAGTTGCCAAACCTGCTGATAAGCCCGCCGATGCCGCCGCTGCTGCCCCGCCCAAGGAAGAATCTTCCGTCACGGACCACAGCATCAAGATCGGCGGCCAGACGATTCCTTACAAGGCCACCGCGCAAACGATTTTGCTGAAGGATGAAAAAGGTGAGCCCACGGCGTTGCTCTACTCCACTGCGTACACGCGCAGCGACGTGAAGGATCCCAGTCAGCGCTCGGTTGCATTTCTCTATAACGGCGGCCCGGGCTCTTCATCCGTGTGGCTGCACATGGGCTCTGTGGGGCCCCGCCGCGTCGTGACGGTTAACGCCGGCATCACTCCCCCGGCTCCCTACAAAGTTACGGACAATCCCGAGTGCCTGCTGGATAAAACCGATCTTGTGTTTGTCGATCCCATTGGAACGGGCTTCAGCCACGCCGTGAGCAAAGCGCAGGACAAGGACTTCTGGGGCGTGGATCAAGACGTTAAATCGCTGGCCCAATTCATCACCATCTACGTCACGCGGAACAACCGCTGGAATTCCCCGAAATTCCTGATCGGCGAAAGCTATGGCACGTTCCGCTCTGCGGCCCTCGGGAATTACTTGCAGGATCACGACAATCTTTATCTCAACGGCATCGTGCTTATCTCTTCCGTGCTCGATCTCGGGACCATCTCCTTCAATCCAGGCCAGGATTTCACCTATATTTTTTACATGCCCAGCTACGCGGCAACCGCCTGGTACCACAAGATGCTGAAGGACCGGCCGGAAAACTTGAACGCCTTTCTCGATGAAGCCCGGAACTTTGCACAGACGGACTATTCGAACGCTCTTATGAAGGGCGCTGCTCTGAGCGCAACGGAAAAAGCCGAAGTGGCCAAGAAGCTCGCGCGTTTCACGGGTCTCGGCGAAGACTATCTGGCTAAGGCCAACCTGCGCGTGAATCTCTTCCAGTTCATGAAGGAACTTCAGCGCAGCCGCGGACTCACCACCGGCCGGCTGGACGCGCGCTTCAGCGGCCCGACCTTTGATTTGCTCGGTGAATTTGCCGAGTACGATCCCCAGGAGACGGCCATCAGCGGCGCATTCGTGGCCGCCTTCAACGGATACGTCCGCGAAGACCTGAAATTCGGACAGGACAAGACTTACCGCGTGGCCGCCGAAGGCGCGGGCCGCCAATGGGACTGGAAGCATCAAGGTGGCGAGAACTTTGGCTTCCCCGGCTCTCCGAATGTCGAGGGCGACCTGGTGGGCGCCATGATTTCTAATCCTCACCTCCAAATAGAAGTGGAAAACGGGATCTATGACCTGGCCACGCCATTTCTGGCCACCGAATACACCATGGACCACCTGGGGCTGGCGGAGAATCTTCGCAAGAACATTCACCTGAAGTATTACGAGGCCGGGCACATGATGTACGTCCGCGACGAAGATTTGACAAAGCTCAAAGCCAATGTCGCCAGCTTTATTGATGGCGCTTCCAAACCATAGTCTCCCACTTCGAACGGAACCTCAGGTAGTTCGAGAATGTATCACGGCCGCCATCACACCTCGCGGTGGCGGGCGTGTTTCTTGTCTCGCGCAATCTGCCAATCCGGATAGTTACCCTCAAGAAATTGCAGGTGAACCCATCCCTGCCCGCAGGTAGCAGTTCGCCTACAATACGAGAGTCACGAAGAAAGGCATTTTAGCTGCTGTCACGCGATTCGGCCCCCGTTTCTCGGGCCTCGCAAGGACACAAGTTAATTCATGGGGACACCTACGCAAACCGCGCCGCCACTGACCGCGCAAGTGCCGGCGCCGACATCGGCACCCGCACCGCAAAGGACCATTCACACCGCCCAGCTCGTCGCCGCCATGCTGAAGTCCAGCTCGCACGTCAGCGACCTGATTTTCTCGCCCGGCCGCGCTCCTCAAATCGAGGTCAGCGGCCAGCTCACGGAGCTCAAATTTAAAGGATTGGAGTGTCTCAGTTCGCAGGACACGCGCTCTATTGCCAACGACATCATGGGAAAAAACGAGACGCCTATCCGCAAGCTCGAGGAGGATGGCTCAGCAGATCTTTCCTACGGAATCCCCGGCGTGGGGCGCTTCCGCGTGAATATCTTCAAGCAGCGCGGAAGCTGTGCCATCGTGATGCGCGTCGTTCCGGACAAAATTCCCGGATTCGAGGAGCTGAATCTGCCGGAGGCATTGAAGGAAATTGTGGATCTGCGCAACGGCGTCGTACTTGTGACGGGTCCCACCGGTTCCGGGAAATCTTCCACTCTCGCAGCCATTCTTGACAGAATGAACGAGGAGAAGGCCTACCACATCCTCACGATTGAAGACCCCATCGAGTTTCTCCATCGTCACAAGAAAGCGACGATCCACCAGCGCGAACTGCACTCAGACACTCCGACCTTTGCGCTGGCATTGCGCGCGGCGCTCCGGCAGGCCCCGAAAGTCATTCTCGTCGGCGAAATGCGTGACCGGGAAACGATTGAGATCGCCCTGGAAGCTTCGGAAACGGGTCACCTGGTCATGTCCACGTTGCATACCATTGATGCATCGAAAACCGTGGAGCGCATCGTTGGTGTTTTCCCCATGGCCGACCAGCAGAGCATCCGCACGCGCCTCTCGAAAGCCTTTCGCTACATTGTTTCCCAGCGCCTCCTTCCTAAAAAGGACGGAAAGGGGCGCATCGCCGCCGTGGAAATTCTCAAGTCCACGATGCGCACGCGGGAGTACGTTGAAAAAGGTGAAAGTGAAGGCAAGTCACTTCTCGATGCCATGCGCGATGGCAGCACCGAAGCCATGCAGTACTTCGATGGCGAAATTGACAGGCTCATTCGCGCGGGCATCGTCGATTTCGAAACCGGAATATCCTATTCAACCAATGCTGGAAATTTGCGTCTGGAAATGGCCGATTTCCTCGACGAGCGCCCTAACCGGCCTGCTGCCAGCAAGCCGGTCGCCCACGATCCCAACCGCACCACCGAAATCGAAATCGAGCGGTAATCACTCGCAGCAAGGGATATCCACTTCGCCAAAATATTTTCTCAACAGCCTGTGGCCTGCTTTGGCTGCTTGAAGCACTCTCTATATCTCAGACTATTCCCTGAACGCTACAGCTTGACCGCTGCAATCAGTTACTCTTTATCGGTGAGCCCCTCTACGGGGCCTTTGAACTGGCTTGTTGGTTCCCGGGAAATAGCTCCTCAGCGAGCATCACCACAAGTTGGATGAGGTGATCCGCCCCATGCTCGTGCACGTACTTGTATTCGGCGGGCCGAAGCGGATTGGTGTCTATCCGCACCACCAGCCGGGCGGTCGTCTTTTGGTTTGTACTCGTATTTTCCAGGCTCTTCTTGATCGCATCGGAAGCAACAATGCCTTTCCGCAGCCGTTCGCGTGCGCTTCGTAGATTGTCGAACATGCGATCCAGGTCATAGATAACGCGAAGCGCCTCCACCGCACGACACCCCTCCGCCACTTTGCCGTCCTCGCCAACGGCGAAATAATTCGGCATCGTCCACGCGCTCTGATTCGTTCCCCGCGTCCACATCACCTGCCCAACCGCAAACGCCGCGTCGCGCATGCCATGAATCTCCGCCGCAGTTACAACCGCCTCTTCCGAAGCACCGATTTCTCGAACATACTTGTTCCACACATCGGCAATCCGCCGTTCGGGAATCTGCCGTAACGGATCGGAAACGGCCTCATATTCGGCGTGTGCGATTCGTTCCCGAATCCCGCGCGTGGCCCACGAAGGAGGCAGGCTGTCAGCAAACATGTCCGCGACCGCATCCACAAATGCGCGCGCGTCGGCTTCAGAGTCGATGTGGGCGGCCAGCTCGTTCGTTCGAATGGCTTGTTGGCGGTATCGCTCGTAGTGGAGACTGGCTTGCCGCTGCGCGGCAGCCTGCTCCTCGGTCTTAGCACTCTCCTGCTGCGGGTAACAGAAAACAACGGCCAATAGCAGCCAATAGAGAAACATTTCCATGCCTCGCTGCAAAACGGTGTACACCGAACCACCGACACTGCCTGTGTACTCCAGCCACAATAGAGGAATGCGGACTAGAGTTCAATGGAGGCGCGAAGTATCTATCTTTCTACTCAGCGCCGTACGTGCCACAATCCAAAGCAGAAAACTCGCACCCTAGATGAGCGACTTCATTGACATTCTGTTGATGCGCGTGCCTCACGCGCTCCGCGTGGTCCTTCGAAGCGCTTTTTACTTCTCGCTTCTTGCAATTTTTCTGCCGCGCCTGACGCCAAGAGTGTTCCACACCATCGAGTCCCTTCTTTCCCGTTTGGCGGAGCGCAAGACGCTGGCGGTCGTCGCCCTTTTCTTCATCGTCATCGGCGTCCGGCTTGCTCTTCTGGCGCAGTTGCCGGTGCCCGTTCCGGGAATCCATGATGAGTACAGCTATTTGTTGCTTGGTGACACGCTGGCCCACGGCCGTCTCGCCAATCCGCCTCATCCCATGTGGATGAGCTTCGAATCGTTTCACGTGAATTGGTTTCCGACGTATTCGTCGAAGTATCCGCCGGGGCAAGGGGCCGTCCTGGCGCTCGGTCAATTGCTTGGACATCCATGGATCGGCGTGCTCTTGAGCGTTGCCGCGATGTGCGCCGCGATTCTTTGGATGTTGCAGGCCTGGCTTCCGGCAAGGTGGGCACTTCTCGGCGGAGTGCTGGTTGCGTTGAAATTCGGAATTGTCAGCTATTGGATCAACAGCTACTGGGGTGGAGCTGTCGCAGCCACTGGTGGCGCGCTGGTGCTGGGTGCGATCTCGCGAATTGTGCGCCGCGCGCGCACACGCGATGCTTTCCTGCTCGCCCTGGGGATCGCCATCCTGGCCAACACCCGGCCCTATGAGGGATTGCTCTTCTGTATCCCGGTGGCGGGCTGGTTCCTCTGGTGGCTTGCAGGAAAAACAAAATCGACCGTGACGCCGCGAACGCGCATCGTCCGGATTTTCACGCCACTGGCCGCGGTTCTCACGCTGACCATTGGCTTCATTGGCTACTACAACTGGCGGCTGACCGGACACGCCTTCCTTTTCCCGCATACTTTGAACACGCGGACCTATCGAACGACGGGGTTGTTCTTGTGGGACCATCCCAAGGAACCGCTTGAATATCACAACCAGCCGTTCAAAGATTTCTACAACAGTTGGGAACGCGAGGATTATCAAAACACCTGGCGGGACGTTCGAAAGGTTTCCGTTGAAAAACTGACGCGCAGCGGCAGCACCTACTTTTGGTGGGGCGCCATCCTGCTTTTGCCTGGCCTGCCGTTCGTTTTTTTCGATCGCAAGATGCGCTTGCCAATTCTGATTTTTCTGCCTGGGGCAGCCGGATTCCTGGTATTGATCTGGTCGATGCCCCACTACGCCGCGTCGCTGACGTGTGTGATTTTTCTGCTCCTCGTCCAGGCCATTCGCCATCTGCGCACCATCCGTCTAGGTGCGCGCCTCATCGGCCTCGCGCTTTCCTGGGCCATCATTTATCTTCTCGCAATCGATGCTGATTTCTCTGTGTCGCGCCATCTCTGCGACCAATTGGAATGGACCTGCAAGGGCGACCCCAGCCGCACAGCCATCGGGAAAAAGCTTTCAGGGACCCCCGGCAAGCATCTGATCATGGTGCGCTACGAAAACAATCACAATCTGCACGACGAGTGGGTGTACAACGGAGCGGAGATCGACACCGCCAAGGTTCTTTGGGCCCGCGAACTCGATCCCGTCCAGAATGCAAAGCTCTTCGCTTATTTCAAGGATCGCCAGATCTGGCTCGTCGATCCCGATATCGACAATATGGAATTGATTCCCTACCAAGCGCCACAACCACCGCCTGCTCGGCAGTCGCGGCGCTGAATCCACGCCCCAATGCGTTTCATTGGAATGTGTTTTGCACCAGTCACCAGTCACTCGCGCGCTTCGAGCCTCAACCTCGGAATTCAAGATTATTTCAGGTCGTAATCACCAATAAACGTCTCGCGGCTGATGCCCAGCATGCTAAGAAAGAAAGCGGCGAAAATCACCTGCAATCCGAGGAAAAGCCACATCGACCAGAAGAGAACTTGGCGGACTTCATGGAGCTCGCCGAAGCCGCTCGCGGCCCACTTCCAGGTGACCCAAGCGCACCCTGCGAATCCCATGAGAAACAGCCCGCCGCCGAAAAGCAAACCCGTCTCCAGAGTGACGCGCTTTAGAACACGCCGCAAAGATACGGAACGGCGGTCAAAGCGCTCCGCATAGCTGAATACTTTTGCGAATGCCCCGATCGAGAGAATCTGCGCCCCAAGAAGGGTAAAGATAACGCCGAAAATCATGGTGTGAAGGTCGAGCCCCACGTGGGGAGAAATCTGGCGCGGTCCTGGCAGCAGCCAAAACACGAGAAAGAGTCCAGCCAGCACGAGCGCGGCGCCCGGCAGCAAGAATAGCCAGTTCGGCGCGTAGAGCAGCATGAACCGGATGCTACGCCAACCGTCGCGAAAGCTGCGGAGATGCGGCGCGCGACCCCGCTTGTCGGGCCACAAAATGATGGGGATCTCCGCGATGCGCGCCCCGATTTGCGCTGATTTGATGACCATCTCGAGCGCGAATTCCATCCCCGAACTTCGCAGGTCCAGGCGGTCGTACAGACTGCGGGTGAATCCCCGCATCCCGCAGTAGCTGTCCCCGATGTGAACATGAAAAAGTGTATTGAGCAAAGCAGTGAGACCGGGATTGCCGAAGTATTTGTGGAGCGGCGGCATGGCGCCTGGTTTGATTTCGCCCCGGAACCGGTTGCCCATCACCATGTCATTGCCTTCGCGCAGTTTTTCCACGAATCGCGGCACGTCGCTGAAGTCGTAGCTGTCGTCCGCATCCCCCATGATGATGAAAGGGCCGCGGGCGCCGGCGATGCCCGCGCGCAGCGCAGCGCCGTAGCCTCGCTCTGCCACTCGAATCACCCGCGCTCCGTGCTCTTCCGCGATTCGAATCGAATCGTCCGTCGAGCCGTTGTCCGCGACGACTACTTCCCCGGACAGCCCCGCCGCCTGGAACGCCTTCATGGCTTTGTCCACGCAATACGCCAGCGAGCTCGCTTCATTCAGGCAGGGAATGACCACGGACACTTCGACGGCTGGCGACACGCCGCGTCTGACCGGCTGCGTCCCTTCGGAAGTTAGCACTGTGCCCATAGGCGGCAACATCATATCGCGCTCTTTCAAACATTTCACTCGCGCATCTTCCGGAAACTCCTGCTTCCTGCGTGCAGGGGACAGCTGGCCGCAGTAAATGCTGACAGAAAACAAACGATTTACGCGCTTGTTTTCTGAAGCAGCCGACAATTCGTCCACGAGACAACCGTGATGCGGAAAAGGTCAAAACACTGGTAACGCGTGAAAAATACCTCCCAAATAAAATACTGAACCTGTCGATCTCGTGGCTCCTGGTTCGACGTCTAGGTAGAGCCAAGAAAAGGCGTGACACAGGAGGCGGAGATGAAGGACCAGTACAAATACTTTCAGAACAGCAAACCAATCGTGGAAGTCGCCATCGTCGGATTCGTACTTGCCACTCTCGATGTGCTGGCACAAGGATGCAGCCTTTTCAACAAGGCAGCATGGGCAGCGCTAGAGGTTTTGCGCCCGGTCATCCTGGTGGCGTGGCAATCTGCTCCGGCGTGTCTTTGTGAGGATTCAAGGTTCTTACAGTATGTACTACAAATTGGGGCATCCATCTGGCCGCTGCTTTGCGCCATAGCTGGCTAGCCATGGTAGGGCGACCTACTATGCGGCGTGATGGTTCGCGAACCCTTAACAAATACTTCCAAAAAAGATACCGTACCTGTCGATCGCACTGCCCGTCGTTCGACGTTAGAGAAGAGGTCAGCTTCACCCGGTCGAGGCCGTCAGGAAACCCAGCTCTCAACCCGAACTCAAAAGGAGACTTAACAATGCGATTCATGGTGATAGTCAAGGCCAACAAGGACTCGGAGGCGGGCGTTATGCCTAAGCAGAAGCTCCTTGCCGACATGGGGAAGTTCAACGAAGAGCTGGTGAAAGCTGGCGTGCTGCTCGCCGCCGAGGGGCTCCACGCGAGTTCGAAGGGCAAGCGCGTCCGGTTCTCGGGAGAGAAACGGACTGTCGTCGACGGGCCCTTCACCGAGACCAAGGAGCTGATCGCCGGCTTCTGGCTGTGGCAGGTGAGATCGATGGAAGAGGCAATCGAGTGGGTCAAACGCTGCCCCTGTCCTTATGAAGGGGAAGCCGAGATTGAGATTCGCCAGGTGTTCGAGGCAGAGGACTTCGGTTCCGAGCTTACTCCCGAGCTCAGGACGCAGGAAGAGCGCCTGCGTGCCCAGGCAGCCGCCAAGAGACCGTAGCCGCGACAGGCCTCTGGCTTGCACCGGCCGAAAATAAGTTTCTGAACCCGTCGATTTCGACGCCCCTCGTTTGACGTGTAGGTAGAAGGAGACATAACCATGATGCCGAGAAGAAGTTTCATCGCAATCTCCGCCGCCGGGAGCATTCTGTCAGCATCGGCATTTGCATCCGCTCAGACCCCCACGGGCAGTGCCGTCAAGACCGGCTACGCTCCGGTGAACGGTCTTAAAACGTATTACGAAATCCACGGTGTCGGAGAACCGCTGATCTTATTGCATGGCGGGGTTGTGGGTATCACCATGTTCGGCCCGAACTTGGATGCGCTGTCCCAGAAGCGGAAGGTCATCGCCGTCGAGTTGCAGGGCCACGGGCGCACTGCCGATATCGACCGGCCGCTGAGCTACGAGGCCATGGCCGACGACATCGCAACGCTGATGAAGTATCTAGGCATCGAACGAGCTGACGTTATGGGCTATTCGCTTGGCGGCGGGGTTGCCCTGCAGACTGCCATACGGCATCCTGCATCGGTGCGCAAGCTCGTGGTCGTCTCGGCTACCTGCAAGCGTGACGGATGGTATCCCGAGGTCCTCGACGCAATGGCACAGATGGGTCCCGCTGCCGGCGAGCAAATGAAGCAGTCGCCGTTGTACAGGCTCTATCCCAATGTCAATTGGGCCGTATTATTCACGAAGCTCGGTGATCTGCTGCGGAAGGATTATGACTGGTCGAAGGAGGTCGCGGCGACCAAGACCCCCACGATGATCGTCTTCGCGGATGCCGATGCTGTCCGCCCCGCGCACGTCATCGAGTTCTTCGGCCTGCTCGGCGGCGGCCAGAAGAACGCTGGATTAGATGGTTCTGGAAGACCTGCAAACCAGCTCGCCATTTTGCCTGGCCTCACGCATTACAACATCAGCTCCAACCCCGCGCTCGCCACGGTCGTAACCCCGTTCCTCGACGCGCCCGTGCCGGTATCCAAGTGAGGCGGGAATGCAGTGTGTTGATTTCGTCAAACACGCATTCGACAGTTCCCGATCCGCTGCGGACAAAAATGATGGAGTGGCCATGTCGATTTCGCGGAGTGTCATACGTCGTACAATAGAGCGGAAATTCAGACCCGCTCATGAGCAACCGGCAATCGAGCGCCGAACTCTACAATACGAGTAGAAGGAGAGATCACCATGCGATTCCTGAGTATCTACAAGACTGTTGAGAGGAACGCTCCTCCCTCGCAAGAGGAAATGGCGAAGATGGGCAAGCTGGTCGAGGAGGGGATGATGGCCGGCTGGCTGCTCGCCACCGAAGGGTGCCTGCCAAGCGCGCTTGGCGCGCGCGTTCGCAGCTCCGGTGGGAAGCTGACTGTCACCGACGGGCCTTTTACCGAAGCGAAAGAAGTAGTCGGCGGCCTCGCCATTCTTGAGGCGAACTCCAAGGAGGAGGCTATTAAATTGGCCAAGAATTTCCTCCAGGTAGCCGGTGATGGTGAATGCGAGCTTCGCCAGCTATTCGGAGCGGGCCAAGATACTTGCGCCGATGTGGCCGCAAGTGCCTAGCCGCGCGACAGACAAATTGTTGTCGCGAGTGTCGATTTCCCAGGTCCTCGTTCGACGTCTAAATGGGGGCCGCGTTCCGCCGGTTGAAACTGTTCGGAAGGCCCAGCTGCCAACACGAAACTAAAGGAGATATGACGATGCGATTCATGATGTTGGTCAAGTCCGCTGAGAACAAGGGCGCTCCGCCCAAGGAACTCATGGACGCCATGGCAAAGCTCGCCGAAGAGGCAGTCAAGGCTGGCACGATCCGCGACAGCGGCGGGCTTTCGCCAACGGCGGCGAGCACGCGCGTCCGCCTCTCTCGAGGGCAGGTAACTACGGTCGACGGGCCTTTTACCGAGGCCAAGGAAGTCGTCGGCGGGTATGCGGTCTTTGAGTTGAAGTCGAAAGAAGAAGCGATCGAAGGGGCGACGCGCTTCATGGAACTTCACAAGAAACACTGGCCGGGCTGGGAAGGCGAGACCGAAATTCGCCAGATCTTCGGGCCGGAAGACTTCGCTCCCAAAGCATAGGAGTTCTCGCGCGTACGAATGTCCGCGAACATGGAGTCGCCGTGCGCCCGGGCTTGCGCGGGCGAATCGAAGATGGTGTGATGGGAAGCTGTGACGGCTACCGATACACATCGCGCCATCGATGCGGTCTGGAGGATTGAGTCGGCCAAGATCATCGCCGGTCTCGCTCGGATCGTGCGCGATGTCGGTCTTGCCGAGGAGCTCGCGCAGGACGCTCTCGTCGCCGCGCTCCAGCAGTGGCCGGAATCGGGCATCCCGGACAACCCGGGCGCTTGGCTCATGACCGCCGCGAAGCACCGTGCCATCGACACGTTCCGCCGAAACAAACGGCTCGAGCGCAAGCACGCGGAGCTTGGTCGCGAGCTCCAAGCCCAGCAGGAGTTGGCTGTGCCGGATTTCTACGCCGCGCTCGACGATGACATCGGCGACGACCTGCTGCGCCTCGTGTTCACATCCTGCCATCCGGTTCTCTCCACCGAGGCGCGCGTTGCGCTCACGCTACGCTTGCTCGGAGGCCTGACGACCGAGGAGATCGCGCGTGCATTCCTCGTCCCGGAGCCGACCATCGCCCAGCGAATCGTCCGGGCCAAGCGGACTCTGGCTGAAGCGCACGTCCCTTTCGAGGTCCCCCGCGGCGGTGAGCTCACCGCCCGTCTGTCCTCGGTGCTCGAGGTCATCTACCTCGTCTTCAACGAAGGATACTCGGCGACCTCCGGTGGCGACTGGATGCGGCCTGCACTCTGCGAGGACGCGCTGCGTCTCGGCCGTATCCTGGCTGAGCTCGCTTCGCAGGAGCCGGAGGTTCACGGCCTGGTCGCGCTCATGGAGATCCAGGCGTCGCGCTCCA
>WNFA01002951.1_pt1 | contig 14120 bp, 12 predicted proteins | sample 5400481 | NCBI WGS metagenome assembly WNFA01 (sample SAMN13153340, study PRJNA577476) | soil metagenome | isolation source: 120 cm saprolite under Douglas fir tree site 2 hole 1 replicate 2 | place: USA:California | collected 2015-04-18 | reverse complement strand
TGGCGCGCTATCCCGAGCTTCGCCGGGCGCTGGCGACGCGCGAGGTCGTCTACGTCGAGGACGCCGCGCGCGATCCGTTGATGAACGACGTTCGCTCGCAGATCGAGCCGCTGGGGGTGAAGAGCATCCTCGTCCAACCGCTGATCAGCCACGACGACATTCTGGGGGCGCTGTTCCTTCGCCTTTCGCGGACGGACGGCTCTTTCAACAAGGAAGACCAGGAGTTCGCCCGCGCGGTCGCCGCCGCGCTCGCCAACTCGATCCGAAACGCCCGGCTGCACACCGCCCTCAAGCGCAAGCGTGAGGATCTCGAATCCGCCTACGTGGACCGCTATCGCGAGCTGAACGACGCGAATCGACGGCTCCGAGAGGTCAATCGATTCAAGGACGAGATCATCGCCATCTGCAGCCACGACCTGCGCGCCCCGCTACAAGTCTTGCTCGGGCACGGTCGGCTGCTGCTCGATCAGGAGCTGTTGGAGCAGCAGAGCTCCTCGGTGGAGGCGATCGTTCGGCAAGGCAGAAAAATCCTCACCCTGGTGGAGTCGCTGCTGGAACGGGGAAGGGGAGAGACGGGAAGGTTGTCGCTTGAGCCCAGCGTCCTGGACATCGGCGAGATCTGCAAGGAGGCCTCGCAAGAGCTGGAGATCCTCGCCTCGGAGCGAGAGGTGGCCCTTTCCGCCGAGGTGTACGAGAGCTTGATGCTGATCGGCGATGAGATGAAGCTGCGCGAAGTCCTCCAGAACCTGATCACCAACGCGATCAGCCATGCGCAGCACCAAGGTCAAGTCCAGGTGCGGGCGCACCGCCTCGAGCGGCCCGATGGCGACGCGGCGCGAGTCATCGTGCAGGACAATGGTCGGGGGATTGAAGGCGATCAGCTCCATCGCATCTTTGACCGATACCACCATGGCCCCGGGGGAACCGGTCTGGGTCTGGCAATCTGCAAGGAGTTTGTCGAGCTCCACGGCGGAGAGATCTGGGCGGAGAATTCTCCGCAAGGCTGCGCTTTCGTTTTCACCATCCCGCTGGCCAACGCGCCGGAGCGTACCGAGCCGATGCGCCTTCCCCGCCAGATCGAAACCGGCGAGCTGCCGCGCGTGCTGGTGGTGGAAGACGAACCCGAGGTCGCGGCGGGGGTCTGCGAGATTCTCCGCTCTCGCTATCGCGTGGAGCTCTCGCGGGATGGAGCGGAGGGCCTGGCGAAGGCGCGGATGCTGCAACCGGACCTGATCGTCATGGACGTATTCCTGCCCAAGCTCGATGGGCTGGATGCGGCGGTTGCCCTGAAGGGGTCCACCGATACCTCTTCCATCCCGCTGATTCTTCTTTCCGCCCACCAGGACGTCGCGGAAAAAGTGCGTGCCCTGAATCTGGGAGCGACCGACTACCTCACCAAACCCTTCGAGGCGATGGAGCTTCTGGGGCGGGCGGAACAGGCGATTCGCTCCGGACGCGAATCGCTCGAGTCCCCGGTATCGCCGGGCCCGGCAGGGGCAGATCCGGAGACGGGACTGTTCGATCGCGTCGGATTGTTGGAACGGCTGGAGCAGGAGGTGTCCAGGAGCTTGCGCTACCAACGGCCGCTCAGCCTGGCGGTGCTTTTCCCCCAGAACGCCATCGGCGATCAGGTGCGAAGCTGCGCCGGATTCATCCGCGGCCGACTGCGGGCTCCGGATCTGCTCGGGCACCTCGGTGGAGGCGTATTTGCCCTCGGCCTGCCGGAGTCTCCCCTGGGGGCGGCCCGCGGAATCTGCGCGCGAATCATTCCCGAGCTCTATCGCTTGACCGGCGTCGCCTTCAAGAACAAGGCCGCGGATGTCGCCAGGGACGGCCGCACCGCGGAAGCGGTTCTCGATCAGCTCCTCGGCGGCCACCGGCCGGCATGAAGCGATGCGGCGCGTAGGTTCGAGTCCGATGGGCCAGACGCCGGCTGCGGTCCGCGCCTCCATCCGTCGCCCGATGCTGATGCTTTGGGCAGCGGGGCAGCTGTTTTTTGGCTGCGCTGCCGGTCCCCGCGCGCCGGTCGACGAAAGCGCGATGCGCGAGGCAATCGATTCCTCGAAAACCCCGGAGGACGGTTACGCCTCCTCCGCCTCCTACGCCCACTATCTCCGCTCCCGGATCGCCCATTTCGCGGGCGAGCATCGCCGCGCGGTGGACGAGCTTCGGCTGGCGCTTGCCACCGACGACGGGAACCCCTTCCTCACCACCGCACTGGCGGAGGAATACGCCCGGCTCTCCGAGCTCGACCGCGCCGAGAAAGAGCTGCTGATTCTTCTCGAGCGGCACCCCAACTACCAACCGGCTCAATTGCTGATCGGGAAGATCCAATACCAAGCACACAAATTCGATCCCGCCGCGTCCCATCTGCGCCGGGCAATCCGCCTTGACCCGAAGGATCCGGATGCGTACCTGATCCTCGCCCAGCTCCAACTGGAGCGGAAAGCGCCGGACGAGGCGATCAAGACGATTCAGGCTTTCGGCGCCGCGGTTCCCGGCGAGCCGATGGGATATCGAAGACTGGGACTGGCGCTGGCGGACAAGGGCGACTACCCCCGCGCCGAGAAGCTGCTGCTCAAATCGGTTGAAATCGACCGAGGCGATGCGGAGACGTGGGTCGCTCTGGCGCAGCTTTTCCAGGCGACGCGACGCCCGGAGAAGGCGGAAGAGGCCTACGACGAGGCATTGGTGGAGGACCCCGACAATCGAGACGTCCTGCTCGCCGCGGGGCGACTGGCGATCAATCGGGGCTCACCGACCCGCGCCCGCGCCTACTTCTCCCGGCTTTTGTCGCTCTCCGACGATCCCGAGCTCGCCGCCAAGGTGGCGCTTTCCTATCTGGCCAGCCGTCAGTTCACGGCCGCTGCCGAGTTTCTCGAGAGCGCGCGAGCGACCGGGCTTCGCGACGCCCGCATCTCGTTCTACTCCGGATTGGTGAACGAGCGACTGCTCCGATTCGCGAAGGCGGGCGAGGCCTATGCAGAAGTGCCCCTGGAGTCCGGTCTGTTCGAAGAAGCGCTGCTGCATCGCGCCAGTTGCCTCTCCCTCGCCGGGGAGCATGCGCGGGCAATCGAGCTGTTCAAGAAGGCGCTGGCGGACCGACCCGACTACCTGCCTCTTTACGCGGGCTACTCGCGCGCGCTGGAGCGCAGCGGGGCAAGGCGCGAGGCGGAGACGATGCTCCGGGCGGCCGTCGAAGACCATCCCAGCCCGGCGTTGATCGAAGCCCTCGCCGAGCTCTATCAGCGCGAGGATCGCGCGCCGGAGGCGATCTCCTTGCTGGTGGGAGCCCTGGCCAAGAATCCCAACGAGGAAGACCTGCTCTACTCGCTGGGCGCCGCCTACCAGCGCAATGGAGAATTCGACAAGTCGATCGCGCAGATGCGCGCGCTGCTCAAGATCAAGCCCGACCATGCGGCGGCGATGAACTTCATCGGCTATTCGCTGGTGGACAAGGGCAAGGACCTCGACGAGGCCGAGCGGTTGGTGAAGCGCGCCCTCGAGCTTGACCCCGACAGCGGCGCCTTCCTGGACTCGTTGGGCTGGTTGTACTTCCATCGCGGGGACTACCAGCGCGCGGTCGATACTCTGGAGCGGGCGGCCTCGCTCGAACCGGACGAGCCGCTGATCATCGAGCACCTCGGGGACGCCTACCGGCGCACCTCGAAGAACGCGCAAGCCGGCGAGGCGTATCGCCGCGCACTGAAGGCGCTGACCGCCGCGCCGGAGCTTCAGGAACACAAAGGGCAGAAGCAAGCCCTCGAACGCAAGTTGAAGATGCTGTCCACGCAGACCCCGGGCCGGTAGAGTGGTGTTTCGCTCATGGCTCAGCACGATGAGGGCTTTTTCAACGCCAAGGACAATCTGAGGCTCTTTTGGGAATCCGACCTCCCCGATCGGCCGAAGGCGCATCTGGGAATCGTGCACGGGTACGCGGACCACAGCGGCCGCTACCGAAAGTTCATCGACGCGCTGGTGGCGGATGGCTTCGCCGTGCATGCTTTCGACTATCGCGGCCACGGCCAGGCGGATGGACGGCGAGGTTATTGTGAGAAGTTTTCCGAATTCATCGACGATCTGGATGCCTTCTGGAGTCGCATTCGCGCCTCGGCGCGGTCCGAAAGGGCTTTCCTCATCGCCCACAGTCACGGTGGCCTGATGGCGATCCACTATCAAGCGCGAAATCCCCCCGGGTTGGCCGGGCTGGTCCTCTCCGCGCCGTATCTCAGGCTCGCCTTCAAGGCACCTCCGCTTAAAGTCTTCGCGGCCAAGGCGATCGAGAAGGTCATTCCTTGGCTTCCAATCAAGAACGAGCTCGTTCCAGAGATGCTCACCCGCGATCCCGAAGCGCAGAAGGCAGTCGAGCGGGATCATCTCTACAATCGCAGCGTCACCCCGCGGTGGTTCAGCGAGTCGAATGCCGCCCAGTGGCAGGCAAGGGAGATGGCGCCGAAGATACAGCTGCCGATCTACATCGTTTGCGGCGCGGAAGACCCGATCGCATCGACTCCGACGACCCGGGAGTTCTTCGGGCGCGTCGGAAGCGCGGACAAACAGTACCAGGAACACCCTGGGATGCGGCACGAAGTGCTCAATGAAGTGGGGAAAGAGATGGTCTGGAAGGACATCTCTCGCTGGATCTCCAAGCATCTCTGAAGTACCGTTTGCATTTGGCCTTTCACGCGGATCCAATTTTGCGAGGGGACATGGCGCAGAGCGAGCAGGTCGGTATCATCGGCAAGGGAATCGTGATCAAGGGCAACCTGACGGGCGCAGGAGATCTCATCATCGAAGGGAAAGTGGAGGGTCAGATCGCGCTCAAGAACCATCTGACCATCGAAAGCACCGGCAACGTCCAGGCGGACATCCAGGCGGACGAGCTGACCATCAACGGCGAGGCGAGCGGCAACATCGACGCCTCTTCCAAGGTGGCGATCAGCTCCTCCGCGAAAGTCGCCGGGGACATCAAAGCACCCCGGGTGGTGATCGAGGATGGCGCGGTCTTCAACGGCTCGATCGAGATGGAAGTCAAGTTGCCGGAGGACGTATAGTCCCATTTCCCAGCGGAGCTCGCCCATCCAAGGGCGTAAGCGGTCTTCGGAGCTCGACCCACGCCTCCTCGACCGCGGAACCGAATCGTGCACCCGACAACTCAATAGGAGAGGGAAGCAGAACCCATGGCGAACACGGTGATTGGCTCGAGCATTGTGATTGACGGAGAGATCTCCGGAGACGAAGACCTGGTGGTCCAGGGGACGGTGAAAGGGAAGATTTCGCTAAAAGAAAGCCTGTTTGTCGAGGGCTCTGGAATCGTGGAGGCGGACATCGAGACGCAAAACGTGGAAGTGGCCGGCCGGGTGACTGGCAACATCAACGCCAGCGAGAAGGTTGAGCTGAAGTCGGATTGCCGGGTGGTCGGAGACATCCGCGCTCCGCGGATCCTCATCGCCGACGGAGCTTCCTTCAAAGGCAACGTCGACATGGACGCGAAGGGGCGCTAAGGGATGGCAACCACCAAGGAAATTGCGGTTGGCGTCGGCGGCACCACGGTGATCGGACCGACGATCACCGTGAACGGGAAGCTGAGCGGGGAGGAAGATCTCACCGTGCGCGGCCGCCTCGAGGGAGAGGTGACCCTGACCAAGACGCTGATCCTCGAGTCGACCGGAATCGTCAAGGCGAACGTCTCGGTGAAAAACGCGATCATCAGCGGCGTGGTCGTGGGCAACGTGCGAGCCACCGAGAGCGTGGAGCTCACCAAGGAAGGCAGGATGGTCGGAGACATCCAGGCGCCACGAGTCATCCTGGTAGACGGGGCGAGCTTTCGAGGCAGAATCGAGATGGGCGAGGCCGCTGCGGGCCGGGCTGCCGGGGAGCGCGCATCCCGCCCGGCGCGAGTTGCCGCGCGTCCTTCCGCACCCCCGCGCCCGCCGCCTCCTCCGCGCGCGGAGGCGAGGGGTTCCAACGCCAGATCCACGGTGACGCCGATCTTGTCCAAGCTGGAGTCGAAATCGCCGCCGCTCTCTCCGGCAATGGCGGGCGCCGGCAAAAAAAGGGTCGTGGTCAGAAAAAGAGAACGCTGATCGACGCTCAAGGGTATGGAAGCAGAGGATCGCCAAATCGCCGCCCCGGCCGAGGGGGCGTTGCTGCCAGAAGGCGGGGGACAATCCGATCCCGCGCCGGGCCCGGGGCTCGATCCGCAGACTTTCGTACCGAGACATCCAGTACCCGAGCTGATCGCAGTCGACCAGGTGGACGTCGAACCCCGCTTTCAAGTTCGTCCTTTGGGGGACTTGTCCCTGCTGGCAACGGACCTGGCAAGGCTTGGCCAGTTGTTCCCGATCGACGTTCGCGTTAACGCGCCGAATCGCTATCAGGTCATCTGCGGCTATCGGCGGGTCGCCGCGCTCAAATTTCTCCATCGCGATCAGGTGCTGGCGAGGGTGTACCCGAACCTCTCCGATGGCGACGCCCTGCTGATGGCCTTGGCCTCGGCGATCCACGGCGCCCCCGCCTCCCGGGAAGAGTTGGAGCTTTTCAGAAGCTCCCTGGACAAGGAGGGTCGTCTCTCTGCCGCGGCCGTCCACATGCTCGACAAGGCGCTCGCGCTGGATTCCGGCCTGGCCCCGGAGGGCGTTGAGGAGGAGGTCGAGGCGGATGAGCTGGCGGGCGATGTGACGCAAAGGCTCGGGGAGATCAACCAGGACCTGGCCTTGCTCGCCGAGGTGTTTGCTTCGCTCGATGCGAATCGCAAGGAGGAGCTGTTGCGTCAGCTGCGCTATTCTGCCGAGCTCGTTGCGTACCTGGAGGGCATCTGAGCAAAGAGGACTGGTTCGCCCGCGATCGGGCCCGGCTGCTCGAGCTTCTGACCCTGCTCTCCTACGAGCGCCGCAAGGTCACCTTGTCGTCCGGCAAGGAGTCGGACTTCTACATCGACTGCAAAAGGACGTCTCTGACTTCGGAGGGTCACTTTCTCATCGGCCGCCTGCTGTTTGCGGAAATCCGCGAGAAGTCTCCCCAGGCGCGGGCGATCGGTGGATTGACGCTCGGGGCGGATCCACTCGCTTCGGCGGTCAGCCTGACCAGCTTTCTCGCCGGACACCCGCTTCCCGCCTTCGTGGTTCGCAAGGAGCCCAAGGGCCACGGCACCGGCCAGTGGATGGAAGGCCGGGCCGCGTTGCAGTCCGGCTGGGAGGTCGCCATTCTGGAGGATGTGGTGACCACCGGCGCTTCGACCCTCAAGGCGATCGAACGCACCGAGCTGGAGGGGCTGAAAGTGGCTCATGCCTTCGCGCTGGTGGACCGCCTGGAGGGCGGGCGCGAGGCGCTGGAGTCAAGAGGCTATCGACTCTCGGCGATTTTCACGCGAAAAGACTTCCCCAGATGAGGTGGATGGTTCGATCGCTGAGCGGTTGGCTCTGGCTCGTGGCGCTCTTGAGTGGGTGCTCTTTCACGCCTCCGAGGGTGGGGGAGGAAGGACCCAGCCTGCCCAACGCCGCAGAGGAGAAGGCGTATCAAAGCACGCTGGAGCGTTACACCGACCATGCCGAGGTCTACGACCTGTTCAACACGCGGCTATTTGCCGCGATCACCTACCAGAGCTGGCCGTTTCGCGAGTCGAGAGTCCACCGGTTGGCGATCTTCCAGGTGCAACCACCCGCGCTCGTCGAGAAAAAGCTGGCGGCGGAGCGTTCGGCCTTCGAATCGTCCCACGAGTTCTTCTTCGGGGTGCATCTCAACAACTACCGGTACGACGATTTTGATCGGCGAGACAGCATCTGGAGGATCGTGCTGCTGACGGAAGGGGCGGAAACCACGCCGGTGAGCGTCGAGCGCGTGGGCCGTTCCGACCTGAACATGCGCGCGATCTATCCCTACATGGATGAGTTCTGGGTGGCGTATCGCATTCGCTTCCCGCGCCAGACCGCCAGCGGGCAACCGCTGATTCCTCCCGGGACTCAACGGTTCACGGTGCGCGTGGCGTCGACGATCGGCAAAGCGGAGTTCCACTTCCCCGCCGAGTAGTTGCCCCTCGCGATCGCCTCAGAAGGACAGCCGCCCCGGATGGCTGGCGATGACCGCGATGGCGGCCGCACCGGCGAGCAGCAGCGGCGCCAGATAGGAGAAGACGCGCGGTCCAGCGCGAAGCGCGAATCCAAAGGGCAGGCCGAAGAGGAACCCGCCGAGGTGACCCTGCCAGCTCACGTGCGGAAGAAGGCTGATGACCACGACCTGCGCGAGCCAAATTCCGAGCTGCCGGCGGCCCGTCCGCGTCGAAATCGGAAGCATCGCTCCGGCCCAACCGAGAATCATCCCCGAGGCGCCCACCATTTGCGTGTCGAAAGGGGCGAAGAACAAGGAAAACGCCGCCGCGCCCAGGCAGGTGGCGAGGGAAATGATCAAAAAGCGCCCACTGCCGAGCATCCTCTCCATCGGGATGCCCAGCGTCCAGACGACGGACATGTTGAAGAGGATGTGGATCGGGCCCCCATGCTCCACCGCGTACGCGACGAGCCGCCACCACTCTCCCCGTTGAATGGCGGGACCGTAGATCGCCCAGGGCAGAACGGCGGTCGGCGGGATGGAGAGATCGAGCACAAAACGCAGGACCGATAAGCCGATCACCGCGCCGGCGACGATCGGCAATGGGGCCCGCTGGCGGACCACCGGCGTCGAAGAGGGATCCGGGGTCAGCACCTGGCGGTCCCTGATCGTCATCGAGCCCTCGCCACTTTAGAGCTCCCGCGAGACCACCGTGTCCCGGTTCCAGTTGTGGTCGTCGCGCGCCGGATAATCGAGGGTGAAGTGCAGGCCGCGGCTCTCCTTCCGGCGCGTCGCGCATTCGACGATCAGGTGCGCCACTTCGGCGATGTTTCGCAGCTCGATCACATCCCGGGTCACCTTGAACCGCCAGTAGTAGTCGCGGATTTCTTCCCGGAGCAAATCCAGGCGCCGGCGAGCGCGCATCAGCCGCTTGTCCGTCCGTACGATGCCGACGTAATTCCACATCAGGCGCCGGATCTCATCCCAGTTGTGCGTCACCACCACGCTCTCGTCGGATGCCACGGCCGAGCCGGGATCCCAGGGCGCCGGTTCCTTGCCGAGCGCCGCATCGCGCAGCGCTCCACCCGTCTTTTGCGCCGCGCGGTGTCCGAAGACCAACCCCTCGAGCAGCGAGTTGGAGGCGAGCCGGTTCGCCCCGTGGAGGCCGGTCTGAGCCACTTCGCCGATGGCGATCAACGCCGGCACCGTGGTTTCTCCGAACAAATCGGTGACCACGCCCCCGCACTGATAGTGGGCGGCGGGAACGACCGGAATCCCCTGGACCGCCATGTCCACCCCGAATGCTTTGCAGGTGGCGTAGATATTGGGGAACCGCTCCATCAGGAACGCGCGGCCCAGATGGGTCATGTCCAGGTAGACGCACTCGTCGCCGGTCCGCTTGAGCTCGGCGTCGATTGCCCGGGCCACCACGTCTCGGGGGGCCAGCGCGGAGAGCGGATGGTAGCGGCCCATGAACTCGTCGCCGCTTCGCAGGCGCAACCTGCCGCCTTCGCCGCGAAGGGCTTCGCTGATCAAGAAATTCTTGGCCTCCGGGTGATACAGGCATGTTGGATGGAATTGGTAGAACTCCATGTTGGCAATCTGCGCGCCCGCGCGGTACGCCATCGCCACGCCGTCGCCCGTCGCCACGTCCGGATTGGTCGTATAGAGGTACACCTTGCCCGCCCCACCGCTGGCGAGGACGGTCGCTTTTCCGAGAAACGTCTCGATGGTTCCATCCTCGAGCAGGGCGTAGACGCCCACGCAGCGCGCTCGGCCCCGGCCGCCCTGGCTGTCGCGGATCAGGTCGATCGCCGTCGTGTTCGGGAAGAAGATGACGTTCTTCGTTTCGTCGCACGCGTGCAAAAGGGCGCGCTCCACTTCCCGCCCGGTGATGTCACCCGCGTGGACGATGCGCCGCTTCGAATGGCCCCCTTCGCGAGTGAGATCGAACTCGCCCACGGCGTTCCGGTCGAACTCCGCCCCCGCGGCCACCAGCGCCCGGAGCCGCGCGGGGCCCTCCTGGACGGTGACCTCCACCGCTTCCCGCTTGCAAAGGCCCGCTCCGGCGATCAGGGTGTCTTGAACGTGCTGCTCGAAGGAATCATCGGCGGCAAGGACGGAGGCGATCCCCCCTTGCGCGTATTGGGTGTTGCCCTCCTGCCGGGCGCGCTTGGTCAGCACCGCCACCGTCCCGTTCTGGGCGGCCTCGAGAGCGAAGGAAAGCCCCGCAACACCCCCGCCAATGACGAGGTAGTCAAACTTGAATGGCATGAATTCCTACAGGCGTTTAACGCGCGAAACCATCGCAGACAAGGCTCTTCCTTGAGCCAGCGCCCACTCGGAGCTAATGTTTTTGTCTAAGTGACGCGCATTCTGGCCTTCAGCCTGTTCGCTTCGGCCCTTCTGTTCGGCCCGGCTTCCGCTCGCGCGGATGGCATCTACAAGTACGTCGAGAAGGACGGGACGATCGTCTACACCAACGTGCCGCCCGCCGGGAAGAAGGCCAAGCGGGTCCGCGGCACTTTCCACCGCGCGCCGGAGGCATCCGAGCCTGCAGCGACCAGGCCTTCCGCGCGCGCGGACTACGACCCTTTCATCAAGGCCGCTTCGGTGCGGTATCGCATTCCCGAGAATCTCGTCCGCGCGGTGATGCACGCCGAATCGAACTTCGATCCGCATGCCGTTTCGCCCCGAGGGGCATCCGGGCTGATGCAGTTGATGCCGGAGACGGCGCAAGAGATGTACGTCAAGGACATCTTCAACGCGCAGCAGAACATCGACGGAGGGGCCAGGTATCTGCGCGTTCTCGCCAATCAGTACGAGGGGGACATGGTGAAGATGCTCGCCGCTTACAATGCCGGACCCGAGGCATTGAGAAAATTCGGTGGACTTCCTCCGTACGAAGAAACCCAGGTCTATGTCCGCAAGGTGATCCAGCTTTACTTCCAATACAAAGAGCAGTCGAAGCTCGCCAAGGCTGAGCCGAGGTAGAGTAGAGTCCAATGGCCACGACGACTGCGCCGTCCGAAAGCGAAGAGGGCGAAGGTTTCTTGCCGTTGCTCTATCAGGGCGGCGAGCTGCTGGCCGCGGGCAACGTCACCGAGGCCAAGGACTATCTCGAAAAGGCGCTCAGCCTTCAGCCGGACAACGAGAGGGGAAAGAATCTCCTCGGGCTGACCTACTTCAAGCTCGGTCACTTTGAGCGGGCGGCGCAGCTGTACGAGGGCCTGGTCCAGGAGAATCCGGCTGACCCCACGCTTCGGGTCAACCTGGGGCTGGTCTATCTGAAGACGAACGAGCTTTCGCGGGCGATTCACGAGTTCACCACCGCGACCGATCTGGCGCCGGATCACAACAAGGCCCACAACTATCTCGGCCTCGCGCTGGCGCAGTCCGGCCAGTACGGAAAAGCTCGAGAGCATTTCCTCCTCGCAGGTTCGGAGGCGATGGCAGAAAAAATGGATCAGGCGGTGGCAGAAGCGGCGACGCCTGATTCGGACGCCGGGCTGCCGCCGACGATGCCGTCCGACGAAATCGACGGCGCTCTGGACACCGGGGTTGCGCTGGGAACCCGCTCCGAGACTCCTGCCCAGGTTGACCCGTTCGCGGAGCCGGCGCTCGGCAACGCGGTCGACCCGGCGATCGAGGCGGATGCCGGATACGCGCAACCTTCGCGGCAGGACACGGCCTGGGAAGGCCAGGACGGAACCGCTGCCACGCCTTCCAAAGTAGGGGACGAGGTTGGGTTCAATGACCACCCGGGGGCGCTGGCGCAGGTGCGCTCGGCCGCCCGGCCTGCGCAAGTGACCGTTTTTCCGCCTGCCGGGCCACTGGCGTCCCTCGCTGGCAGTCCGTCCTCCGGCTGGCTTCCACAGCCTGACGGGATGGCATTTCTGCCTTCGGCGAAACTAATGGAATTGGCGCCGGCGCTGCGCATCCTGGACAAGGCGCCCAGCGAGCCTTTCGAAGTTCGTTCAGACCTGGTCTTGATCACCGTCCGGGACGAGCTGTTGACCCGCCTCTCGGGACTGCTGGCCTACGGGGGAGCAGTCGTTTTCAAGCCCGAGCGAAAGCGTTTTCGGGGTCGGCTGACCGATCGCGGCTTTGGAGATGGGCCCGACCAGATGACGCGCGCGAATGGGAATGGGATCTTGATGCTGGATCCCAACAAGCGCATCTTCCTCGCGACCCAGGTCGGTGGAGCATCGGCCTACTTTCGCGAAGATGTGGTGTTCGCGTTCGAAAAGTCCTTGGCTTTCGAGAACGGTCGACTTCCTTCGGACATGACCCCGGATCTCGATCTCGTCTACCTTCGCGGGCAAGGCGAGGTGCTGCTCTGTCCCGGGGGACCGCTGCGCTCGTTGGAAGTGACGTCGGCCCGACCGGTCACCGTGCCGCTTGAGAACATGGTGGGGTGGTATGGCACCCTCACGCCCCGAATCTCGATCCTCGCCTTCGACGAGAATGGGAAGGTGATCCGGGCGGGGGTGGAGCTGTCCGGAGATGGATTCCTGCTTTTTAGCTCCCCTTTGAGCTAAAAGCCCAAGGAGTGGACAGGACGAGACGGCGTCAGAAGCGCGACGAGCGGCGCCGGCGGCGCTCCCTGCGAGAGCCGAGCGTTTTGCTCCAGGAATTCTGGAACCTGCCGAACATGCTCACGCTCGGGCGAATCTTGTTGATTCCGCTCTTCGTCTGGTTCACCTACGACGCCGATCCCCTCTACTCCTTCTGCGCGGCCGCGCTCTTCACTCTGGCGGCGGTGACTGATGTCGTCGACGGGTACCTTGCTCGACGATGGAACCTGGTCACCGTGGTCGGAAAGTTCATGGATCCGCTCGCGGACAAGCTGATCGTGATGGCGGCGATGGTGATGATGGTCCGGCTGGGCCGGTTGGCCGGTTGGGTGGTGATCGTGCTTCTGGCGCGTGAGTTCGTGGTCAGCGGACTGCGAACGATCGCCGCCGGAGAAGGAATGGTGATCGCGGCGGGCCAAGAAGGAAAGTGGAAAACCTCGCTCCAGCTTTGCGGGATCATCAGCCTCTGCGTCCACTACACCCATCCCTTGAATCTCCTCTGGGCAACTTATCCAGTAAACTACAACACCGTCGGACAGATCTTGATGTACCTGTCGACTGTTCTTTCACTTTGGTCCGCGGGCGTGTACTTCAAGGGGTTCCTCGGGATGCTTGCGAAGCGAAATCCTGCTCGCTCTGGGGACGTGCCAGGCCCGGAGAGGATCACAGGCTAGAAACGCTTCAAGGAGGGGGCAATCCAGATGGTCGCGCTTGTCGATGGTTTTTTGGCATTGATGCTGTACAGCCAGGCGCCCGCGGCGACGCCGGCGGATGCTGCCACGCCCGCCGCATCGGCGGAAAAAACGGCCGAGGCCCCGCCACCACCTCCGCCGCCGAAGTGGGCGGGATCGGTGGGTTTCGGATTGATCTCGCTCACCGGTAATTCGACCGCGCTGACGGTCAACATGACCGGCCTGGCAGAGTACAAGACGCCGGACTGGATCTACGGGCTCAAGGTGAGCGGAATCTATGGCCGGAGCAGGGCGCCGTCGAACGATCCCAATGCCGAGTCGCAGGTGCTGGCCCTCGCCGGCAGCCTGCAATTGCGCGTCGACCGCCGGATCAATCAGACCGTGTCAGCGTATCTGCTGGGTGGGGCCGAAGCGGACCACGTGAAGAGCGTCGAATTTCGGGGCATCGCCGAGGCGGGCGCGGGCATCATCTGGCTAGACGTCAAAGAGGGCGACCTGGCCAAGGCGCTCGTCCGGACGGATCTCGCATTCCGCTACGCCAACGAATCCCGCTTCCAGTATTACCCGACGCCGATGTCTCTGCCCGGAGCGACACTCTACGCTCCGAAGCTCGGCCTGGCGCTCCGGTATGCGTTCTCGAAGGAGGTCGGGCTCCTGGAGGACGCCGAAGTCCTTCCCAGCGTGAGCGGCGACGGACGGGTCATCTTCAACAGCCTGTTCAAGCTGACCGCCAGCCTCGTTGGGTCCCTGTCACTCGCGGTCGGATTTACCGTCAATTTTGACAGTCTCCCCGCCCCGACCAAGA
>WNFA01002949.1_pt1 | contig 14123 bp, 7 predicted proteins | sample 5400481 | NCBI WGS metagenome assembly WNFA01 (sample SAMN13153340, study PRJNA577476) | soil metagenome | isolation source: 120 cm saprolite under Douglas fir tree site 2 hole 1 replicate 2 | place: USA:California | collected 2015-04-18 | reverse complement strand
ATGATCAGAGGGCTCGTCTGACTTCCGTGCCGCTGGCGCGTGCCGAACTGAATTTCCACGGATTTCCGCTGAAGATCGAAAACCAGCCGCCCGGCAACGTGAAATACATTTACGAAAAGGCTAGCGCCACCGGCCCTTACACGCGTCCTGCGGGCGCTTACACTCGCTATGGCGATGTGCGGCTGCTGCTTGACTCGATTGACGACAAGTTTGTCGTCTTCGGATCGGGCGATGAAGTTGCACTCGATTTCGATCCGGCGAAGCTGCCCGCATTGCCGCGCGGCTGGGTGCGCGACTATTTCTTCGTCGCCAACGGATACGAAAAAGATATGGACTTCTACGCCTACCACGGCGATACGGTGGACCCTCTGCCATTCCGCGACATGCGCACTTATCCGTATCCTGGCCAATCTTTTCCGGCCGATGCCGAGCACTTGAACTACTTGCTCGAATACAACACGCGGTTCATGTCGGGGAATGAGGCGAGTGGATATTCGTTCCGCTACGGGGATGGGCGCTGATTGCCGAAAACCTGATTGGCGAAAGCATCGATCCGATATTTACGTCGTGCTTGATGCTGCTCCAGTTCGTCTCTTGACACGAAGCGTTAGAATAGATTCATAGCGAGCAGAGTCTTGTTTACTCCACACCGTTCTTTGACATGAGAAGTTTCCGCCGAGGTCAGATCAACTTCGAGGCGAACCTGACCATCTAAGTCTCATGCGCTCAAGACTTTGCAAAGGGTGGCTGACAGCGAAGAGCATCCGAGCTAGCATTTTCAACAAGTTAGAGATCACCGTACCAGAAAGCCCACAGCTAACTCCATTGCAATCAAGACTTTACCTATAAGTCCTTTATCCTCAGTACTTTGAAAAAAGGGGGAGGGGTACCCCCTTCCGAAAGATGCTGCACCGGCTCGCGGTACAATCGCACTTCATGCCGGCCGCGCGGACCCTCAGCCTGATCTCACTTGCTGTCAGCTTGCTGTTGGCGCAGGTTATGGCCCAAAATCCCGGCGGCCCGGCAGCAAAAATCGCGCCTCTCGGCGCCGCGACAAAATCTGCGCCATTCCAATCCACTGCCAGATCCACGGCGGTTAAATCCACGGATCCCGTCCCCATCTTTCGCGACATCGCTGCCCAATCCGGTCTCACCGCCTCCCACATCTCGTCGCGCGAAAAATACTACGTTATCGAATCCATGAGCGGCGGCGTGGGTTTGTTTGACTGCGACAATGACGGCAAACTCGATATTGTGATGGTGAACGGATCGACCGTCGATCGCTATAGGCAGGGCGGCGATCTTCTCGTAACGCTCTGGCATCAGGATGCCGGCTTGAAGTTCACCGACATCACCGAGAAGGCAGGACTCACGCGCAAAGGTTGGGGCATGGGCGTCGCCGTCGCCGACTTCGACAACGACGGCAACCTCGATCTCTTCGTTACCGGCTACGGCGGCAACGCGCTTTATCGCAACAAGGGCAATTGTACTTTCGAAGATGTGACTGACAAGGCTGGAGTGCGCGGCGGAGGCTTCTCTACGGGCGCGGCCTGGGCAGACTACGACCGCGACGGCAACGTCGATTTGTTCGTCTCCCGCTATGTTCACGTGGACATGAACGACCTGCCCGCTTTCGGCTCGACCAAGTTTTGCCAGTTCAAAGGAGCGCCGGTGCAGTGCGGACCGTGGGGCATGGAAGGAGAAACCGATCTGCTCTACCATAACCGCGGCGACGGCACGTTTGAAGAAGTCTCGAAAAAAGCCGGTGTCGACGATCCCGAAAAATACTACGGACTGGGCGCGACCTGGGGCGACTACGATAACGACGGTTGGCCCGATCTGTTCGTCGCCGATGACGCCACTCCCAATCATCTCTATCACAACAATCGCAACGGCACGTTCAGTGACGAAGCCATGGTCGGCGGAATTGCGCTAAACAGTGAAGGTCAGGCACTCGGCTCCATGGGCGTGACTTGGGGCGATTACGATCACAGCGGACGCCTCTCGATGTTCATCACCGAATTTGCCGACCAGCCCAACACGCTTTATCGCAACCTGGGATATCGGAATCGTGGACCGCACGGATTCGAAGATGTCGCTATGCCATCGCGTCTCGGTCAGCCGAGCCTGCCATTAGTCGGATGGGGTACGACGTTTTTCGATATGGACAACGACGGCTGGCTCGATCTGTTCGTGGCCAACGGACACGTCTATCCGCAAATGGACAACGTGAAGGGAAGCGCCGCCTACGCCCAGCCGATGCTGTTGCATCGTAACTTGCGCAACGGAACGTTCGAAGAAGTTTCGAAGCTCGCGGGAATCGCCGACATGCCGCTGAAATCACGGCGGGGCGCCGCTTTTGGCGACATCGCTAATAACGGCAACGTTGACATCGTTTTGCTCAACGTCGGCGAACTGCCGTCGCTGCTGCTCAATACCAACAAAGTCTCGAACCACCGTGTGCTGTTCCGTCTGGCGGGAACCAAAAGCAACCGCGCCGCGATCGGTGCGCGCGTCACCATTCATGCCGGAGGGATGACGCAGTTCGACGAAGTGCGTGGCGGCGGCAGTTATCTTTCGCAGAACGATCTGCGTCTTCATTTCGGCCTCGGTTCGGCGACGAAGATTGACTTGGTTGAAGTGCGTTGGCCGTCCGGCAGGACGGAAAGCTTCAAGGACGTGGCCGCGGACAAGATCTACACCATCACCGAAGGGCAGGGAATCAAGGAGACGGTCGCTTTGCCTGCCCCCGAATCGATTTCTTTCTAACCTGAGGGCGGGCGCATGGTTTTATTGCTGCCGCGCCTTCGCCAGATCTTTCCAGGTCACGAGCACGAATCCCTGCTCCTTGAGGAACTGGCGGAACTCCGCGCTCTTCACCATATCCAAGTCGCGTTGACGCCAGGCTGCTCCCCAATCGGGATGGTCCCAAGTAGCGCCGCGCATTTCCTCGTCGTCGTAGGCTAGGTGCACGATGAGTTGATATACACCCGGTGGGAGTGGCGCTAGTCGCTTCTTGTACCAGTCGAGCCAATCTCTATTATTGGGCGCGACCCCCGGCTCCATGGTGATGACGCGTTGCAAGGTGATTTCATCCGCGGGCACGGAAATCCCCGCGGGGGGGCCATGAGTTCCCGAGGGCTCCAAGAGAATCGGGAGTTTATATTTGTCGCGCAATTTTCGGTACACGCCGAAGAGTTTGCCAGAGGACACCATGCCCGCCATGTGCATATCGAGGTGTGTGACCGGAATGCCCGCGTTTTTCGCGCGGTCAATCTGCGCGCGCAATTCGTATTCCACGTCGGGCATCTTCGCGTTTTGGTCAACGTCGGGCGTGTCGAGGGGAAAGTATCCGTGGGCATCAACGAGGCTAGGGACTCTTCCCGCGCCGCTGATTGGCCCCCAGCGCAGATCGGTCCACTCACTGGTCAACGCCAGGTGGATGCCGAGATCGGCGTTCGGGTGCCGCTTCGCCCAGCGCGCCACCTCGGGGAACCACGGGCAGGGTACAAGGATGCTGGCCGAAGTAATCCATCCCTTCTCGAGAGCCTCGAAAGTGGCCCGGTTGACGGAATGGTTCATGCCGAGGTCGTCGGCGTGAATCACCAGCAGACGCGCGGAGGCGGGATAGCCCAGCCGTTCCTGCACCGTCGTTTTTGGGACAGGATTCTCTTGTGCAGTCTGGGCGAGACTCCGCAGCAAGGTGAGAAATAGGAACAAGAGCAGAAGCCGTGTTTTATGGTTCAAAGCCATTGACTCGCACTCCATCGAGTTTTCCTGGAATGTGCCAAATTCCCGAGTTTCAGCAAAACTCGGCAAGAATCGTTTTAATATAGGTATTTTTTCATTGACAGAATATCCCTTCCGTATAGAATTCGAGAGGAATTTTGTGGAACTGCGGCAGGGTAGCTCTATTTGCTATCCCGCGAGCCACGAGTAACCCTTCCCCGAACCCCGTTATCTCCGCAGGATAATGGGGTCTTGTTTTGAGATCGTGAATGAGTTCCATTGCGAACCCGCCCGCTGACGTGCCGCGCCTGAGGCGCACGCTCACGCTCTGGGACCTGATTCTCTACGGCGTCATCGTGATTCAGCCAGTCGCCCCTATGTCTGTGTTCGGGGTGCTCAGCGATCGCGGACATGGGCACGTGGTCACGACCATCCTGATCGCCATGGTGGCGATGCTGTTCACCGCCATCAGCTATGGCCGCATGGCGCGCGCCTATCCCAGCGCCGGCTCGGCCTTCACCTACGTTGGCCAGGAAATCAATCCCGCTCTGGGTTACGTTACCGGCTGGAGCATGGTGATGGATTACATGCTCAATCCGATCATCTGCACGATCTGGTGCAGCCAGCAGGCGCACGTGTTTGCTCCCGGCGTGCCGTACTGGGCGTGGGCTGTTTTCTTTGCGCTGGTGTTTACGCTCCTGAACGTGCAAGGAGTGAAAACTTCGGCTCGGGTGAACTCGGCGCTGGCGGCGGGAATGGGCGTGGTGATTGCAATTTTCTTTGTGGTTGCGGCGCGCTACATTTTCGGACATCCGCACGATGGCGCAGACTTCTATACGCGACCCTTCTACGATCCTACGTTATGGAACACGAAGGCCGTGCTCGGTGGAACATCGATCGCGGTGCTCACCTACATCGGTTTCGACGGCATCTCCACGCTTTCGGAAGAAGCGGAAAACCCGCGCCGCAATATTCTGCTGGCAACGGTGCTGACCTGCCTGGTAATCGGCATTCTCTCTGCCGTTGAAGTCTATGCCGCACAGTTGATCTGGCCCGCATCGCAGCCTTTTCCCGACGTTGACACGGCCTTCGTTCACGTCGCCGGCCGCGCCTGGATGCCGATGTTTGGCATTATCGGATTCACCCTGCTGGTCGCCAACTTCGGATCGGGCATGGGCGCGCAGATTGGCGCGGCCCGCCTGCTCTACGGGATGGGGAGAAGCAACGCGCTGCCGAAGTCGTTTTTCGGAGTCGTCGATGCTAAGCATCGAGTGCCGCGAAATAATGTGTTGTTTGTGGGTTCAATCGCGCTGATTGGCGCGTTCGTGATGAGTTATGGTCTAGGTGCCGAAATGCTCAATTTCGGCGCGCTCATCGCCTTTATGGGCGTGAACGCTGCCGCATTCATGCGCTATGTGGTGCGCGAACATAAATGGACACCTTCGTTTGTCCTCCCGCCAGTCTTTGGCTTCGTGATCTGCTTTTTGCTCTGGCTAAGCCTCAGTCGTAAGGCTGTGATCGCTGGCACCATCTGGATGGTAGCGGGAATCGCCTTTGGGGCCTGGAAGACACGCGGCTTCCGGGGAGACTTGGTCAACTTTGATCTGCCCGCGGAAGAGTGAGAAAAAATCAGACAATTCATTAAGAAAGCTTATTCCACGTTCCAACCCCTCGCTTCGACCTCGGGCTTCGCCCCTCCCAAGCTGCTCGCGCGATACGTTGCCGTGATCTGCCGCTTTTCACCGGGCAGCAGCGAAATGTAATTGTCCTGCCAGACAACCGGCAGTATTTCCTCACCGCCTCTACCCTTGTCGAGCTTCAGGCGCACGAAGAACGCAACGGCCTTGCTTGAATTTTCAACGGTCACCCGGGTCACTCCATCTTCGCCGTTGCGCTCGCTGCGGCTCGATACGTTCAGCTTTACCTTGGGCAACTTCGCGAGCGAAGTGTAGTCGGCATACGACGCGGTCGGAGTCGTGTACCAGTTTGACTTTGACCAGTCGAGCGTTTCCGGTTTTGTCGAGAGCCAGTAGAAGTTCGATCCGACCAGCTTGCCGCTGCCATCGGTGATACGAAGATCCAGGAAGTAGGTTGGCGACAGTCCCTCGATCTGCGGCAGCTCAAATACTTTCGCGGTGCTGTCGGCGGCGGCATCGAGCGCAGCGTCCTTCGAAAACTTCTGTGTCCCATCCAGATTGAATACCCGTGCCGCCAGCCTCAGGCCGTTGGCATCGACATATTGACTGCTCACGAGCCACACCGAGTGATCGTCGTATCCATAGACTGGGTCGAGCGTCTGCATCGCTTTCTTCGCGCCGAAGTATCCGCCGCCCGGCCGCAAATAATAATCGTAGAGATGCCAGATCATCGAAGGCCACGCGTTATTCAGCATCCACTGGATGACTCCCGTCGATGTGTATTTGTTGCGGCTGTAGGCCTCGTACATGGCGCGCACGCCTTCGTACGTCATGAGCTGCGATTTGTAGGTGAAGTCTTCCGCGCTGCCGGCTTTTCCGTAGCGCGCGGTCAGGGCATCGGTGAACACCTGTATCGTCTTGAAGGCGCCGCCGCCCGCGTGGAAATTCCAGTATTCATCCGGTGGCCCAGCCACCGTCCAAAGATGATCTTTGGGAACCATGCGCTCGACGCTTTCGATCGGTGGAACCGCCGGTCCCATGCTGGTTTCCGCGTTGAAGCCGTAGGCGCCGCCACACCCGCCCTCGTTACAGTTCTTTCCTTCGGTATGAAGACGTGGATCCGCTGTCCAATACGAAGGCGCGACGTATTCATAAGGCCCGCTCATCTTCATGCCGCTTCCGCCGGTCACCGTGGTGGGCTTCGCCGTGGCCGAAGACACTACGGGATTCGGCCACAGCAGGTCGGCTTCAATTTTCAGATACATCTCTTCCACGTCCGGTGGGGGAGGATTGTCGCTGCCATTCAGCCACATCACCATGCTCGGATGGCTCCTCAGGCGGTACATCTGGTCGCGCAAAGAGGCCTTTGCGATATCGAAGTCCTCGTCTTTCCAGCTTCCCCAGTGCTCCCAGAAATCGCAGCAGCACCATCCGGCGATCACCAGGATGCCTTGCTGGTCGGCCATCTCAAAGAATTCCTCGGTCTCGAGTTTGCCTTCCAGCCGGACCGTGTTCAGCCCCAGGTCGCGCACGTAGCGGAACTCATCGGCGAGCCGCTCCGGGGTTTCGCGCATCATCATGTCGGGCGTCCAGCCGCCGCCACGAATCAGGATGTTCTTGCCATTGATCTTGAACAGGCGTTTCAAGCGATCCGGCGCCTGCTCGGAGACTTCGGATGTGATTTCGCGAATGCCGAACTTGGTATGGGACATATCGGAGAGCCTGCCGTCCACTTCAAATGAAAGATGCAGATCGTACAGGTTGGGCGTCCCCATCTGCGCCGGCCACCACAGCCGCGGATTGCTCAAGTTGAGCTGTGGATACTGAGCGGGCGAGAAGACCACATCTTTCGACTCTCCCGCCGTTAGGTCGACCGGTTGCGCGAACTCTATGTTTTCGATTCTTCCTTTCAGCGTTCCTTTTACTGGGTGATCGCTGGCATTTTTCACCAGCGCGGTTACCGTTAAGTGCGCCGCACTGACATGGTCAGCCGGCGAATCCACTTTCGAGAGCACCGCCGGATGCCGCAGCGCGACCGGTCCACTGGTCGTCAAGTACACCTCGCGCCACAGCCCCATGTTCTTGTCGGGTGGCGAGGGATTCCAGTCGACGAAAGTGATCGCCAGGTTGTTCTCGGTCGGCGCCCATACCTGCACGGCGAGCACGTTCGGTCCCGTCTGCGCGGCGGAAGTGATCTTGAACTCGTAGTTCCGCCATGCGCCGGCCACTTCGGTCGAGGTGGAGATCTGCTTTCCGTTGAGAAAAATGTTGGCGCGGTAGTTGATGCCGCGGAAGTTCAGCCACACGGTTTTCCCGGCATACTCATGGGGCAGCGCGAACTCTTTGCGATACCACCACGACACCGCATACGGGCTGTCGGTCGGCATCGGAGTATTCGAAAAATTGAAGCCGATGGGATAGCTCACTCCCGGGTACTGCCGCAGATTCATGCCGTAAAAGGGATCCGGCAGCAGTCCGCTCTTTACTTGCGCTGCCACCACCGTTGTCGGGACTTCGGTCCGGATCCAGTCGTTGGCGTTAAATGAAGCGCTGGAGATCGCTTCGCCCGTGCCCGTTACTTTCGCGGAAGACTGCAAGGTCCACCCTTCACGCAAAGGAAGTGTCAGGGCAGTAGCCGGCTGAAAACTTGGCTGAGCGGCTGCGACGGCAACCGAAAAGAACGGGATCAGGAGCCGCACTATCTTCATGAAAGCGTCCTCGACAAAAAGACGGCAACCCATTCTTCCGGAGCCGCGCTACGTTCATAGCATCTTTATTAATTCGATTCAATAGGGCCATTTCTGTGGCGTTTGCCGCAGAGAGTCAACGGGTGGCGGAAACACCAGTCGAGCGCGCAAGAAGCACACCGCGGGCGCTTAAAGCGCGGACACGTTCTCAACGACTTAACGGCACGACTGAAGTGGTGCCCTTCCCAAAACCCGCTCGACTCAAAGTCTCTCGCAGCATCCCAAACCGCGCCCTTGAAAGCATTCCTGTTGACGCCTCGAATCTGTAAGAGACAACGCTAGTTTATAATCATAAATTCTGACTTCCAGCGTGGAGTCATCCGACGGAGTTATCCAATTATGATTCGACAGCTTCAAAATGCAGGGCCGACCGTGAAGATCGTTCTCGGCGCACTGCTCGTCCTCATCTGTGCCTCGATGGCGATCACGCTGATCCCCGGCGGCATCGGCTCCAGCCTTGGCATTGGCACGCCTCCGGCTGGTGTTTTGGCTACGATTGGCGACCAGCAAGTGACCGTGCCCGAGGTGCAGCGGGAAGCGAGGGCGATGATCCGGCAGCAGATGCCTCAAGGGGGTCCGCAGGCCAGCATGCTGCTGCCCATTTTTGCCGGTCAGGCTGCCGAGCAGCTTATCAATCAGAAAGCTCTGGTTGCTGAGGCGCACCGCCTGGGCCTGCGTGTGAACGACGACGAACTCCGCGAAGAGTTCCAGCACGGGCAATATGCCACTGTGTTCTTCCCCGAGGGTAAGTTCATCGGCCAGGAAGAATACGAAAATCTGCTGCAGCGCAACGATTTGACAGTAGCCCAGTTCGAGCAGAGCGAAAAAGATCGTATCCTCATCCGCAAGTTGCACGCCCTGGTTTCAAGCAGCGCCTTCGTGGGAGACCCCGAAGTTCGCGACGAATTCAACCGCCGCAACACCAAGGTGAAGTTCGAATATGCCGTGATCACGCAGGCGGACATCCTGAAGGCGCTGCACCCCGCCGACGAGGAACTGAAGGCTTTTTACGAGCGCAACAAGGCCACCTACAACAACTCCATCCCCGAGAAGCGGCAGATCAAGTACGTTGTCGTTGATAGCGTCAAACTGGCGGCTGCGACGACTGTTACCGATCAGGACCTGCAGACCTACTACGATCAGCATCGCGAGGAGTACCGCGTGCCCGAGCAGGTGAAGGTGAGCCACATTCTGATCAAGACTCCATTGCCTGCGCCCGGCGCCAAGGAAGATGAGAAAGCCATTGCCGATGCGCGCACGAAAGCGGAAGGGGTGCTGAAGGAACTCAAGGCGGGCGGAGACTTTGCGAAGCTCGCGGAAAAATACTCTGACGATCCCGGCAGCGCCAAGAGCGGGGGCGATCTTGGCTGGATCGGCCGCGGCCGTACCGTGCCTGAGTTTGAGAAGGCCGCTTTTTCACTCGGCAAAGGACAGACCAGCGACCTGGTCAAGAGTAGTTACGGCTTTCATATCATCCACGTCGAAGACAAGCAGGACGCGCATCTCAAGACGCTTGCCGAGGTGAAGAGGGAGATCGAAGAGAGAGTGAAGCAGCAGAAAGTGGCGCGCGCCACCGAAGCGGCAGCGAACGCTTTGCTCAGCCAGGCGCGCGCCGACGGATTCGACAAGGCAGCAGCCGCCAAAGGTCAGGCTGCAGTGACCACCGAATTTTTCAGGCGAACCGATAACTTGCCCGGACTGGCCACGAATCCGCAGTTTATGGATGCCGTCTTCAACGAAGCGGAAAAGGCCCCGCCCGATGTGGTGCAGGTCCCGCAAGGCTACGTGGTTTTCCAACTGCTCGGCATAAGGCCCCCGGCTACGCCGACGTTCGAAGAGATTCGTTCGCGGGTGGAGAGCGAGTTCAAGAACGAGCGCGCCAGCTTTCTGCTGCAACAGAAGACGCAGGAGCTTTCCGACCGCGCCAAGGCTGCGCACGATTTGAAAAAGGCCGCCAAGGATCTAGGGGCGGTGGTGAAGACCAGCGAACTGGTTCTGCCCGATGGACAGGTTCCCGACATCGGTTCCATGGCTAGCGCGAGTGCGATCTTCTCATTGAAGCCCGGCGAGATTAGCGGGCCGATCACTGCTGGCGGAAATGGTGTGGTCGCCCACCTTCTCGAGAAACAGGCGCCAACGGATGAGGAATTCAGCGCAAAGAAGGACCAGGTCCGCCAGTCGCTCCTCGAAGCCAAGCAGAACGATTTGTTCGGGCTGTTCGTTACAAACCTGCGCAAGGACATGGAAAAGTCCAACCGGCTCAAGGTGAATCAGGAGGAGATGAAAAACCTGACACGCCAACGTGGGCAAGAAGGTTCGTAAAAGAATTCAGGCCACCTTCACGTAGAGACGCGGCTTGCCGCGTCTCCGTTCGTGGAGTGAGACGGTGCAAGCCCGTCTCTACATTAATAACTGAGTACTGATTTTGAATGTCATTCCCGCGCGCCAGCGGAATTCTGCTTCATCCCACCTCGTTGCCTTCGCGCGGCGGGATCGGCGACTTTGGTCCGTCGGCGTATGCGTTCGCGGATTTTCTTGCCTCCGCGCGGCAGGGCCTGTGGCAGGTATTGCCTCTTGGTCCGCTCGGTTACGGGAACTCGCCATATTCCTCCACTTCGGCCTTTGCCGGAAATCCTCTGCTGATCAGCCTGGAGCGACTTGCCGATCGCGGCTGGATTGACCGTGCTCGGGTCGATGCGCTGGCGGGCGGCGCCGGACACGTGGACTACCCAGCGGTTTTCCATGGGAAATTGCCGCTGCTGTTTGAAGCGGCGCGCAACTTCCTGCGCTCCGCTGCCCCGAATGCCCGCTTCCGCTATGAGGACTTCTGCCGGCAAAATCAATGGTGGCTGGATGACTTTGTTCTCTTCGATGGGTTGCGCGCGCGTTTCAAGCTGGAAAGCTGGAATCGCTGGCCCCGTGAACTGGCTCACCGCGATCCGGTGGCGCTGGACAAGGAGCACGCGGAGATGCTCGACGAACTCGATGTGCGACGCGCCGTGCAGTTCTTTTTCTTCGAGCAGTGGCAGGCGCTGCGAGCCTATTGCGCGCAACATTCGATTCGGGTCGTGGGCGACATCGCGATCTTCGTAAATCTCGATAGCGCCGATGTCTGGACTCATCCCGATCTGTTTCGCCTGAATTCCGAACTCGATCCCGAAGTCATCGCCGGCGTGCCTCCGGATTTTTTCAGCGCAGACGGCCAGCGCTGGGGCAATCCTCTTTATCGCTGGGACGTGATGCAGGAGCGGGGATATGCATGGTGGATCGACCGGATGCGCTGGGTGACGCATAATTTTGACTACATCCGCCTCGACCATTTCCGCGGGTTCGCGCAGTTTTGGGAGATCCAGGCGAGCGAACCAACTGCGGTTCATGGCCGCTGGGTGGACGGTCCCAGGGATGATTTATTCGTGAAGCTGCGCGAGGCTCTGGGCGGGCTCCCATTTTTCGCCGAGGATCTTGGATACATCACGCCCGACGTGCATGCCCTCCGCGAACGCCTCAAGATTCCCGGCATGGCGGTTCTGCAATTCGGTTTTGGTGATGCCGGTGCGCACGCGCATTTGCCACACACTTTTACCACTGACAAGGTCGTATACACCGGCACGCACGACAATGACACATTGCTCGGCTGGTGGGCATCGGGCGCAACCGAACACGAGCGCCAGCAAGTTGCAGCGTACCTGGGCCGATGTGAAGACGGCGTCAACTGGGCGATGATTCGCGCCGCCTCCAATTCCGTTGCCAGCCTTTGCGTGGTGCCGATGCAGGATGCGCTCGGGCTGGGAAGCGATGCGCGTATGAACGTGCCCAGCCGCCCACAAGGGAACTGGCGCTGGCGCTTTGGCGCCGAGTTGCTGCGTCCGGAGCTGGAGGAAAAACTTGCCACACTCGCCGAAGTCTCCGACCGGATTCCGCAGCCGTTGCCTGCGGTTGACAATAATGAAGAGTGGGCGGCCTAAGTAACTCTCGTCGCCACCTTCTGGGCACTCTCTTACTTCAAAGGGGGTTACTTAAAGAATACCCATTCACGAACCTTTAACCATACCTTCATAAACGTGCAACCAAGGCGGGGCAACAATCACTTATGCCCAAACCGCCGCTTGCGGGTGACGAAGAGCAAGGTGTTTTGACCGAGCCGCCGCTTCTGCCCGGGCTCCCGAGATTCGCCGGAAAATTCATTCCCATGGAGCAGGCGCGCGAACTGTATCAGCGCGTGCGCTCGGCGCCGCGGGGTTTTCGGCTGGAAGCGCTGTTGGCGGAAATGAAGGTAAAGCTCAAAGTCCAGTGCGCGGACCTCGAGCGCATCCCGGTCAAAGGCCCCCTGGTGGCCGTGGCCAATCATCCTTTTGGGGTGCTCGACGGTGTGGCTCTGGCTGTGCTCCTATCTCGGGTGCGTCCCGACGTCAAGATACTAACTAACTCGCTGCTTGAGGGCATTCCCGAACTGCACGATCATTGCATTTTCGTCGACCCATTTCACGCTCCGTCTTCGACGGACAACAATCTTAAACCGTTGAAGCAAGCCGTGGAGTGGCTGCATAAAGGCGGCGCGTTGGCCGTGTTTCCTGCCGGCGAAGTCTCGCAGTGGAATGCGCGCGAGGCGCAGGTCACAGATCCCGCATGGAACACGGTGGCTGCTCGCCTGGTGCGCAGGACCGGGGCCAGCGCTCTGCCGGTATATTTCTGCGGCCGCAACAGCGTGACCTTCCAGTTGCTCGGTTTGATCAATCCCAAGCTGCGGACGCTTTTCCTCTTGCAGGAATTTCTGCAACAGCGCGAGAAAGACGTGCAGGTTCGCATCGGCGGCGCGATCCCGTCCGAATTGATCGCCAACCTCGATAGCGACGAGGAGGCTACCGAGTATCTTCGTCTGCGCACTTACCTGCTGTCGTATCGGGGCAGGAAGGCGATATCGTTGCCCACCAAGATGCGTGCCGCGCTTCCGCGCAAGCCGCAGGAACAGATTGCTTCCGCGGTTCCGTTGCAATTCGTCATCAACGATATTGCGGCGCTGCCTGCCGAGCGGCTGTTTGCCGAAAACGCGGAATTTGCCGTGTACGCGGCGCGCGCCTCCGAGTTGCCCCACCTGCTCGATGAGCTTGGACGCCTCCGCGAAATCACCTTCCGCACCGCCGGCGAAGGTACCGGACGCAGCGCAGACCTCGATCGTTTCGACGCCTATTACTGGCACCTGCTGCTCTGGAATAGGGAGAAGCAGGAATTAGCCGGTGCTTATCGCGCCGGCAACACCGATGAGATCATTCGCGACCATGGCATCAAGGGCCTCTACACGAACACCGTGTTTCGCTACGACGAACAACTGTTTTTGAAGGTTGGCTCCGCTCTCGAATTGGGCCGCTCGTTTGTGCGTCCTGAGTATCAGCGGCAGTACGCGCCGCTGCTTTTGCTGTGGAAGGGGATCGCGCGTTTCGTGGCCGCTCACCCTGAGACTCCCGTGTTGTTCGGCGCGGTCAGCATCAGCAACGAGTACAGCAGCTTGTCGCGCGAGATGATTGTCCGCTATTTTGAGCAACGCGAAGACGGCCGCGAGTTTGCCGGCCTCATTCAGGCACGCACACCCTTCCGCGCGCCCAAGCTCCGCCGCTGGGATTGCGGCGCCCTTTGCGGTGTTTTGCGGGATCTCGACGAGCTCGCGGAGCCGATCTCCGATGTGGAAGAAGATGGCAAAGGAGTGCCCATCCTGATCAAGCAGTATGCCAAGGTGGGAGGCAGGTTGGTGGGCTTCAATCTCGACCGCAAATTTTCCGACGTCGTTGATGGACTGGTGATCGTCGACCTGCGCCAGACCGATCCCGCGGTCCTCGAGCGATATATGGGCAAGGAAGGCTACGCTGGATTTCGCCGCTTCCACGGGCTCGATTAACGCGTCATGATGTGCACATGCTTTTCCCATAGAAGATCCGCCGCGGATTCTCCCCGACCGCCTTTGCTAAATTCTCTCGCCTGTTGAACAATGAATTGTTGTCCTGGTCGCCCGCGGCCG